>Ga0207646_10000130_pt1 | contig 101961 bp, 107 predicted proteins | sample KBSK5502metaG_FD_184343 | JGI IMG/M metagenome (GOLD analysis project Ga0207646, IMG submission 184343) | Corn, switchgrass and miscanthus rhizosphere microbial communities from Kellogg Biological Station, Michigan, USA - KBS K5-50-2 metaG... | ecosystem: Host-associated > Plants > Roots >... | reverse complement strand
TTTGTGAACCCGTTTTCCTGGGTAATCACCGGACGGCCAGCGGCGAGATAGCACGCGCTGCGATCGCTGAACCAGCCTGTATTGAGACGGACGTACTGGTCCTTCGCCACGGTGAACTCGGCTTTGGATTGCTTGATGTAATCGCGATAAAGCCAGTAATCGACGCTCATCTGCAACGGTGAGACCAATCGCCAGGCGTTGCGTTCGAATTTTTCACGCGTTCGTCGGTCTTGGATATTCGTGGCGAGCTCCAAGGTTTCGCCGGATCTTTTCGGCGCGGCAATGAAACGCAGAAATTCGCGTGATTTGCTCCAGAGATATTTCCGGCCGCGCCAGGTGATATCTTTCAATCCACTCGTGGACCAATTCGCGATGGAAGTGAAAGCAGCTGTCGGCCGAGGCCGGCGACTCGTTTCCCACAAATCGGTCACGATCGGTTGCCGGGTGGCATGCCATTTGAATCCGTGCGTCGGAACGGGAAATTTCCTCGTGCCGACATTTTCGCCGAACGTGAACAACGCCTGATGACGGCCGAGGTAGTTGATTGTCGATGTGACGCGCTTGTCGATCTTGATTTGTTCAACGCCCGGATCGCTTTCGACGTAAATAATCCGATCGCTTGCCAGTAGGTCGTCGTTGAATTCCTGCGTTCCGCAAATGTTGAGGATGGCGTCGGCTTCGCGGTAAAGCTGGCGAATTTTTTTCAACGGCAGTCCGGTTGTGGGATTCTTTTTTAAATAACGGGCACAGAAAGCCCACCGATTTTTGAAATCGAACTCGCTGGCAAGCCGGCCAAGAACTTTCGCGGCGTAATCGAACTCGTTGTTTACTTCAAATGTTTCCGGATTGTAAGGAAGCCGCGCCGAATCTTCGATGTAGTAAACATCGTGTCCGAGCCGTTGCAGGCCGACTATGTAATGTAGGTGCTGCCAGATCACGCCGGCGATCGGCATCGAACCCATGAAGCCCATCACGACGATGCGCTTACGTTTCAAAATGTTTTAACAACGACGGCGGGATTTCCGGCGACGATGGTGTTTGGCGTGATCGACTTTGTTACGACCGCGCCAGCGGCAACGACGGAGTTTTCGCCAATGCTCACGCCTTTCAAAATGACAGCGCCCATGCCGATCCAAACATTGTCGCTGATTTTGACTGGGGCAGTTTTTAATTTCGGGCGCGGCGGTCGATCCTTGAAATATGGCGCGAGTGCCTGCGCATCGATTAGTCGTTGCGCCGGCTCAAGCGGATGAAAATCCGAATCGGCAATGCCGACATTCCAGGAGATGAGACAATGCGAACCGATGTCGATTTTTTCCTCGGCCATGATCAGCGCGCCATTGAGCAGTGTGAAATCGCCGATCGTGCAACGTCCGTTTTCGCCAATAGCGAACGAGCAGCCGGCGTAACATGAAACATGTTTGCCGATTACGACCGCCCGCGGCGCTTTGCTGACGAGTTTGCGAAAGATCTGCGCGCTCTCGCAATAGAAGCCTTCACCGAATTCTACGTTTGCCGGGATCGGGTGCGGCCACCAGTCCTCTTCCACATGTCGATCTTGTTTGACGTTGCTCACGTTGGAAATTTTCCGGAAGCGAACAGTTTGGCGTAAACGCCGCCGCGCGCGAGCAATTCCGATCCGCGGCCCTCCTCAACCATTCGCCCGCGCTCGAGCACAACGATCCGATCGACATCGTGAATGGTAGCGAGCCGATGCGTCGCAATTAAAGTCGTCCGTCCGCGCATTAAATCTTTAATTGTTTCCATGATCGCCGCTTCGGTCGTGGGATCTAGCGCCGACGTCGGTTCATCGAGAAGCAGCACGGGCGCGTTTTTCAAAAACGCGCGCGCAATCCCAATGCGTTGGCGCTGGCCGACGCTCAATTGTCCACCGCGTTCGCCCGCGGTGCTGGAGTAACCATTCGGTAATTGACGAATGAATTCATCGGCCTGCGCGCGCCTAGCGGCATCAATGATTTCATCGTCAGTCGCATCGCTACGGCCGTAAGCTATGTTTTCCCGAATCGTTGTCGAAAAGAGCAGCGTGTCCTGAAGAACGATGCCGATTTGCGCGCGCAACGATCTCTTTTTGATCTCGCGAACATCGTGGCCGTCGAGCGTGACCGAACCGGACGTCGGATCGTAGAATCGCGGGACCAAACTCAAGAGCGTGCTTTTTCCGGCGCCCGTGCCCCCGACGATGGCGATCATTTGATTCGGTTCGATGCGAAGATCGACATTGTGCAGCACTTGTCGATCTTGCGCGTAACCGAATGTTACGTTTTGAAATCCGATTGCGCCTTTGGCGGATTCAATCGCGACTGCATTCGGCGAATCGACCACGTCGTCTTCTCGATCCAGCACTTCGAAGCAGCGCTTTGCCCCGGCAGTTGCGCCTTCCATTGCCCAAGCCGTGTAGGTGATCGATTCCAGCGGTTGATAAAGCATTAAGAGGTAGGCGCTGAAAACCAACAATGTTCCAAGCGTGAGCGTGCCGGCGAGAACGTGCAGCGTTCCGACGTAATACATCGCTGACGTGCCAAAAACCATCAGCGTGCTGATGACGAGAGCGCTGTTTATGTTCGTCAGGGTAAGCCGCAGATTCGCTTGCAAACTTTGGCGCGCCTGCTGATGAAATTGGAGCACTTCGAATTCTTCGCGTCCAAACGCGTGCACCATCCGAATGGAGCTGAGCCCTTCCTGCGCCTGCGCGAGCACCGCGCTTTCCTGTTCTTGAATGAATGTCGATTCGCGGCGGATGCGGTGCGCGAAGAAATAAATCGCCGCGATTATGAGCGGGACAATGCCTAACGAGAGCAACGTGAGTTGCCAATCGAGCCGAACCATGATCATAAACGTGCCGATCAGCGTGACGACCGAGCCGAAAATTCCGGTAAAACCCTTGTTGTAAATTGTCTGGATCGATTGCGAATCGTAAGCAACGCGGAAACTGGAATCGCTCGACCGGCGGACGTCGTGATACTTGAGCGAGAGTGATTGGAGATACGCGTAAAGATCGGTGCGGAGTTTGAGCAGCGCCTGGAGGCCAACTTTAACCAAAATATAATTGGTGGCCCAGTTGATCAGTCCCCAGAGGAACTGGATCACGATGAGGCCGAGACAGAGAACGAGAACAAGCGTCTTGGGATCGTGTATCCAGTTCGCTTCGAAACCCGGAAAACGAACGGGTGCGCCTAAAGAAAACTTCGGGATAACGTTATCGACGATAATCTTGAGCGGCCACGGTTTGAGAAGATTCAGCCCGATGCCGATGAGCGAGAGCAGCAATCCCGCAACCGTCTGTGGCAAGAACGGGCGGTAGTAACGGAAGACGCGCCGGTAAATCGACATCGGAATTTCAGATTGCAGATTTCAAATTTCAGATTGAACTAAGGCCGCGCTTGAAAACGGGCGAATGTCGACAGATTCCTCGACTTCGCTCGGAATGACAATATGCATCATCTGGTTCAATTTTGGTTCGAATGGGTCCTGAGCGGCGGTTATCTCGGGATCATTGTCTTGATGGCGATGGGAAGCACACCGTTGCCGGTGCCGGCGGAAGTGGTGGTGCCGCCGGCCGCATTTCTGGCCGCGCAAGGCCGATTGAGCTTGGCGGGTGTAATCCTGGCCAGCACGCTCGGCGCGTACCTGGGGGCGGCGTTGATGTATTGGCTCTCACTGTGGATCGGCCGACCGTTAGTCGTGCGTTTCGGGCGGTTCATTCTATTTCCGCCGAAAAAATTAGAGGAAGCGGAACATTGGCTCGCTCGGTACGAAGCCGGTGGTGTCTTCTTCGCGCGGCTTTTGCCCGGTATTCGTCATTTAATCTCCATTCCGGCCGGCATTGTGCGGATGAAATTCGGGACTTTCAGCGTCGTCACGCTCGCCGGTTCTGTGATTTCGTGTTCGATCCTGGCTTATCTGGGCGTTCGCGCTCAGCATGTTGCGCCCGATCTTCTCAAAGATCCGGACGCTCTCATCCAGTTCGTCCGCGGCCAATCGAAGTGGCTGCTTCTCGTAGTCGTTGCATTTGCAGCCCTTTACATCGTGTCAGTTTGGCTTTCCAAGCGGAAATCGAACTGAGCTTTCGACAGGTAAAATTAGTCGAACCGCGACGGGTGCGGCGGACGAAATTAGATTGAACAGAGGCACTAAAGCTGCTGTCAAAAGGATACAAAGCAATGAAGAAAAACAGCCAAATCCTGAAGCCGCGTCCGAAACTTTCCCTTGGCGATCTCGTCTTCGCCGTTAGCTCCTGCACCAGGAACACAAAAGAGACGGTCGCGGCCGTGGCTGATCTCTTGGCCAGCGGAAAAGTGCGCGTCCAAAGCGACGGCAAGTTCCTGCGCGCCAAGGTTTGCTAAGATAATTCGACTTTCGAAAGTCGCTCCGGTAGTTTGTCTGCCGGAGCGATTTTTTTTGCACGACAAAACACTTTCGCGTTTGGTGTGCCAACCTATCTTGCGGCGTGATCGATCGTTACTCGCGGCCGCAAATGCGCGACATCTGGGCGGACCAGCGCAAGTTTCAGATCTGGCTCGAGATCGAATTGCTTGCGTGTGAAGCAATGGCCGAGCTGGGCCAGATCCCGAAAAAGGACGTAGCTGAAATTCGAAAGCGGGCGCGCTTTTCGATTCCGGAGATTCTCGAGATCGAGAAGCGCACGAACCACGACGTCATCGCGTTTCTCGAAAACGTCGCCGCTTCGATTGGTCCCGCCGCGCGCTGGATTCATCAAGGACTCACGTCGTCAGACATTCTCGACACGACGTTGTCGGTTCAACTCGCCGAATCGACCAAAATCCTGGCAGACGATTTGAAGCAATTGCGCGTCGTCATCGCCGTCCAAGCGCGCCATTACAAAATGACGCCAATGATCGGGCGCAGCCACGGCGTGCACGCTGAGCCGATTACGTTTGGATTAAAGCTGGCGTTGATGTTCGACGAATTCGGTCGAGCGGAAGAACGCTTGGCCCAAACGCTCGAACGGATCCGCGTCGGCAAAATCAGTGGCGCAGTCGGCACACATACTCATGTCGATCCAAAAGTTGAACGCGCCGTCTGCGAAAAACTCGGATTGAAACCGGCGACGTTCTCGACGCAGATCGTGCAACGCGACCGCCACGCCGAATTTATGACGACGCTGGCCGTGATCGCTTCCAGCATCGATCGCTGGGCAACGGAATTTCGTCACCTTCAACGAACTGAAGTTCTCGAAGTGGAAGAATATTTTGGCGAAGGCCAGAAAGGGAGCTCGGCCATGCCGCATAAACGCAACCCAATTACGAGCGAGCGATTGAGTGGTTTAGCGCGCGTGATTCGCGGCAACTCAATGGTCGCGCTGGAGAATGTCGCGCTTTGGCACGAGCGCGACATCAGTCATTCGAGCGCCGAGCGGATCATTTTGCCGGACTCGTGCATTCTGCTCGACTTCATGCTCTTTGAGCTGCGCAATTTGGTTGAGCGGCTGCAAGTTTATCCCGAACGGATGCAACAAAATCTCGAAGTCACGAAAGGTCTTTACTTCAGCCAATCGATTTTACTCGCACTCACCCGCGCCGGGGCGGAACGCAAAACTGCTTACGAAGCCGTGCAGCGCGCGGCGATGAAAACGTGGAAAGGCGAGGGGACTTTCGCGGAGAACGTAAAAGCGGACCCGGAAATCACAGCCAAACTTTCCGCTTCCGAAATTGATCGGCTTTGCTCGCTCGACGTCCACTTCCAACATGTCGATGAAACATTCAAAGCGCTTGGCTTGGAGTAAATGGACAACGCGCGGCTTACTTGCTCGGGTGTAAGAGGAGCTCGGCGATGCGCCCCGAGTCGTCGAGTTTTAAAACGCGCAGTTCGAACTTGGCCGCGGTTTGTTCGGGCGCTTTTGGATTCAGCGTGACGCGGACCGCGTTCGTAATCCAATTCAAGACCAGCTGCGCCACTTGAAAAGTGGGCGATAGCTCAACTGCATTTAATTCAAGATGCGCGAACAATTCCATCGTCATCGGTGTTGTGCCGGCGGGAGTAAGTTGAACGCGGGCGCGCGTTTCACTCGGAATTAGCGCAACACCGCCAATTTCAAAAGCGGTCCGCATTTGCGCCGGTTGAAAAGGCTTTGAAGTCGGAACCAATCGCAGTGTCGAAATGCGACCTTCACCACTTAATTTCGTCGGGCCAAGTTGAAATCCTAACTCGGTTGGAATGGCGTTACGGGCCGCCGCCGATTGCAGCCGAAGCGAAGCCGTCAACGAAGACGGTCGCGCGCGAATTGCGCCCATTTGAAGCTGCGACGTGAGTTGCATCGAGAGCACTTCCAGAAAAAGTCCGAGCACGGCAGCGTTGCCATCAGTCGGTACCACTCGAATTGTCCGAGGACCGGCCGGCGTGTGCTGTTCGATGTGGGATTCAGCGGGAGCAAGCGCCGTTGGCGGAAGTGTGCGACTTTGCCGCTCCGTCGGGATTTCTTTTTTCGGCGGCGGCAGCGGCGTTGGTTCGGATTCGAAGATTGTCGGCGCGAGTGTTTCCTCGTCCGCTTGTTTTTCGAATGCGTGCTCGGCTTCCAGTGTTCGTCGGACAAGATCGACAAATGCGTCCGAAAGAAACGGTTTTTCAATTTTTGCCACCACGTTGGGCAGGCGCGCCGCTGCGGCATTCATTTCCAGAACGTGCCCGGACATCATCAATACCGGAACGTGCGCGGTCCTCTCGTTTTCCAGAAGTCGTTCGCAAAGTTCGTCGCCGTTAAAATCGGGCAGGCTGTAATCCAGCAGAACCAGATCGGGAACTAATCGCTCGATTTCTCGCAAACCCTTGCTCGCGCTCAGCGCAGTCGTGATCCGCAATTCCGGATCGGCGGTCGCGAGAATATCTTCCACGAAAATCAAGAGCATCTCGGTGTCGTCGACGACGACGATTGTTTTTCCAGCGGTCGTCGGAATTGTTTCCGGTCGCGCTCTGCGCGGTTCGGCAATCTCAGCTGTAGTCTCAAGCAATGCCTCAATCAGAATCGTTTGCCATTTCGTGATCGTTCGACGTGGAGAGCCAGATAGCTTCTCCTCGCCGATGCGGGGTTTGGACCAGTTCAACATCTCGCGCAACGCGTCTTCGCCTTGGAGCCGGCCGGTCGCGGCATGCAATACGTGGCCGCCGGCGATTTGGATTTCGCCCGTTCTGGTACCGGAACGTAGTTCGATATTAACGCTGGAATTAGCAGCGCAATGCGTGAGGAGGACATCAATCGCGTTGAGCGCGCCGAGCGTGCCGCGACCCTCCTGTTCCCGCCACGGTCCGAGCAAAGCCTGGACAGCTGCACCGAACGCCGCCAGATCAAACGGCTTTTCCACGAATTGGAGGGCGCCAGACGATCTGCGTTCCGCGGCAATCTCGGAAGGAATCGCGCCGCCGATCACAAGCGCGCGCGCGTTTGGATGCGCGGCGCGCATTTTTTCGAGGAAATTCGTTAGGCCCGTCCAAGGTGGATCGACATCGAGAATGAAAAGTTCAGGATCGAGATCGGAAGCCATCTTCTCGGCTTCGGCGAGAGAACGGGCGACTGCGCCGAAATGTTGCGGCGCGAATTTTTTTAGAGCCGAGCTGATCGCTGCGGCCAGCGCGTCGTACTCTTCGAGAAGAAGAATATTACGTTGCGGCACGTCCGCGGCGGCAGTTTTACGACGAGCAGGCACCTGGGCAAGACCTCAAAATTTTAGGGTACGACAAAGCTAAACGCCTGGTCAAAGAGAAGCAGGCGCAGTTTGCGTGCCCTCGGACCGACACCTGCGGTCGAATGATGATCTATTCGTATCTCAGCGCTTCGATCGGATCGAGGCTGGCCGCGCGATACGCCGGATAAAGGCCGAACCCGATGCCGATGACTGAGCAAACGAGCAGTCCGGCGATTGCCCAACCGTAGGGGAAAATCAAATCGACCTTCAGCCAGGCAGCCAGCAAATCGCCGACGATGATTCCGAGAATGATTCCCAAAATGCCGCCGGCTTCCGAAATGAAAACCGCCTCTGTCAAAAATTGCCGCAAAATGTCTTTGCTGCGCGCGCCGATCGATTTCCGGACGCCGATTTCTTTCGTTCGCTCAGTCACGCTTACCAGCATGATGTTCATGATCCCGATGCCCGCGGCGACCAACGCGATGAAACTAATCACGAAGGCGCCGACCCGGACAATCCCTGCCACGGAAACGAACGCGCTCTTGAGCGAATCGTTGGAATAAATCTCAAAATCGTTTTCCTGGTCTGCGCGCAAACCCCGCGCGATCCGCATCGCGCCAACAGCTTTGTCAAACGTTCCGTTGTAAGTTTCGGTCGAAGGCGCCTGGGTCGCGATGTTTACCGTGCGTTTCGCTGAGCCGAAATCTTCGAAGAAGCGTGTGATCGGCATGATGCAAAGATTGTCCTGACTCTGGCCAAATGCTGTTCCTTTTTCTGCCAGCACTCCGATAATTGTGTAAGTGTGACCGGTGACGCGAACCATTTTGCCGATCGGTGTTTCGTGAGGAAACAAGCGTTTCTCGACCATCTTGCCGACGACGATGACGTTGCGGGCAAGATCGACATCTTCGTCGTTTACGTTTCTTCCATAACCGAGCGTGTAGGCGTTGGCCGTCAAAAAGCCTCGGTTCGCGCCGACAACAAGGAGATTCGGCGTCGTCTTCACTCCGTTATAAACCGCCTGGCCTTTTACTTCGTAACCGAAACATTTCAGGCAAATCTCGCGCGCCTTTCCTTCCATTAGTTTCTGGTAATGGAGCGCCTGCTGATACGTGATGTTGCGGCGGTTTTGATATTTTTTCGTAATGTTGCCGCCTGCGCTCACGTTTGCCGGATACTTCGCGAACTGAAAAATGTTCGAACCAAGAAAACTGAGGCCGTTTTCAATTGAATATTGCAGCGCGCCAATCGCGGTCATGACCGAGATGACCGAGAAAACGCCGATGGTGATCCCAAACATAGTCAGGCCCGAACGCAGCTTGTTCACGCCTAACGAGCCCAGTGCCATCGTTATGGTTTCACTGAAGCGCATGTCGTTCTCTATTCGTAACGAAGCGCCGTGACGGGGTCTAAACGCGATGCCGACCACGCCGGCGCGAAACCGGAGATTAAACCCGTCAGCACCGATACGATCATGCTCGCAACGACAAGCCTGACCGAAAATTGAATTGGAAAGGATGGGAACGCTTTGCCGATTCCGAAGCACATGAAATAAGCGACCGTCAGGCCGATAAACCCGCCGAGCAGACAAAGGGCGGTCGACTCGATCAGGAACTGCAGCAGAATCGTGCGACGTCGGGCGCCGAGCGCTTTGCGCGTTCCGATTTCTTTCGTCCGTTCCTTCACGCTGACAAAGGTGATGTTCATGATCCCAATCGCTCCGACGAACAGCGAAAGCCCGGTAATGAAGAGGCCGGCGATAGCGATGGTATTTTTCACCGGATCGAGCGTACTCTTGAACGCTTGTTGCTCGTTAATCGAAAAATCCTCCTTCTTCTCCGGCGCCAAACCGCGCACGCGCCGCATGATTCCGGTCAGCTCATCCTTCGCCTCCACCAGTTTGGTTTTGTCCTTCACCTTCACGCGCACGTCCGATTCGCCTTGATTCTGTCCCCGTACGTCCAATTCGTTTTTTAAGCTGAAGTATTTGTTAAAGGCCGCCAACGGCATCGCTACCATCGAGTCCCAGCTGAACAATCCCAGAAAAGTTCCCTGGCGAGCGTTCACGCCAATCACTTTGAACAGGTGGCCGTTAATGAGAACAGATTTGTCGATCGGACTCTCCGATGGAAACAAAACATCCGCGACATCGTAACCGATCACGACCACTTGCGCGCCGCTGCGCGATTCGATTTCGTTAAAGAACCGGCCTTCCTTGCAGTCGATTGTCGATGTGACGGTGAAATCGGACGTGGTGCCGAGAGTGAAAACATTCTCCACTTCGTTTCCGCCATATTTGATTGAGCGCATCAGACTCGACGTCGGCACCGCGACAACCAGGTTCGAATTCGGTGTCGCGGCAATCATTCGATTGATCGTCTCGGCGTATTCAGTTTGGATTTTTTTGCGGTCGCGGTAGTTCCACCAATCGTCCACCGGCTTCCACGGCCATTGCGTCACGTAAAGGACGTCATCGCCAAGCACCGCCATGCTTTTATCGAAGCCGACTTGGATTCCGCCAATCGCCGTGCCCATCAAAGTTACGGCGACGATCCCGATAACAACGCCGAGCGCGGTAAGGATTGATCGCGTCAGGTTCGATCGCATCTGCGCGTAGGCGATTCTCCAACTTTCTTCGAGTTCGTAAAGAAAACGCTTCATGTCGATCCTTTGATTGTCGAACTAGCTTGCCGCGACCGTTTCCAGTCGCGGGACAAAACTTGATTCATCGCTTTCAACCACGCCATCACGCAAATGAATGGTGCGACGTGCATGCGCGGCAATGTCGCGCTCGTGCGTAACCAAAATGATAGTGTGGCCACGCTGATAAAGATCCTCGAGCAACGCCATGATTTCCTCGCCGGTTTTTGAATCGAGGTTGCCGGTTGGTTCGTCAGCCAAAATGATCGACGGATTGTTCACCAGCGCACGCGCGATCGCGACGCGCTGGCGCTGGCCGCCGGACAATTCATTAGGCTTGTGCTGGATGCGATCACCCAAACCGACGTCAGTCAGCGCCTGTGTGGCGCGTTCTTCACGCGATTCCGGATCCATTCCTGCGTAAATTAAAGGCAGTTCGACGTTGCGCAGACTGGTCGCGCGCGGGAGCAAGTTGAACGTTTGAAAAACAAATCCGATCTCGCGATTGCGGATCGCGGCCAGCTCGTCGTCGTCCATTTCGGCAACGTTGCGTCCATTGAATTCGTAACGACCTGACGTCGGAGTATCGAGACAGCCGAGCATATTCATCAGCGTCGATTTACCGCTGCCGCTCGGACCCATGACGGCGAGATATTCGTTGCGCCGAATTTGCAACGAGATGCCCCGCAGCGCGCGCACGATCTCTTCGCCCATCACGTAATCTTTGGTGATGTTCTCAATGTCGATGACGACCGGCCCGACTTGTCTGATTGATTGTCGCCCGTCCATCGTTAGATCGACATCTATCCGCGAGGCGTTCTACTTCGTGGCTTCCTTATCGTAAGCCACCTTCGCGCCGTCCTTGAGTTTGCGGCTGATCGCGCTGTAACTGCCGGAAATCACTTCATCGCCGGGTTGGACGCCGGTTTTGATTTCCATGTAAGTGTCGTCCGAAATTCCGGTCGTCACTTTTGTCAGTTGGGCTTTGCCGCCCTTTTTCAGAAACACGACCTTGGCCAGTTTTTCACGCTCTTCTCTTTGCGCTGCCTTCTCCTGACGCTCGTTCACGTAATCCGCATTGTTATCGCCTTTATCGCGCGCAGCGCTTTTCAATCTTTTCTTTTCGATTTCCTCTGGGCTCAAATTACTATCGCCGGTTCGAATCGTCACCGCCTGCATCGGCACTGCGACCGCGTCCTTCACCATGTTCGTCTCAATGTCAGCCGTGCAGCTCAGACCCGGCCGCAGAAGGACATCTTCCCGTTCCAAATTAATTTTAACTTCGAAATTCGTGACTTCTTCCTGTGTGCCATTGCCGGTCGTCTTTCCGGTGTTCCCAATTTGCGCCACCGTTCCTTTGAATTTGCGATCGCCATAAGCGTCGATTTTCACGTTCGCCTTGTCGCCGATTTTCACATTCGGCACGTCGTTCTCATTGACATCAATAACGGCCTGCATGCGCGAAAGGTCGGCCACCCGCATCACTTCGGTGCCAGCGAATTGTCCTGTGGCGACAATGCGCTCGCCCAGTTTGCTGTTCAGGATCGTCACCGTTCCATTGATTGGCGAATAAACCGTCGTCTTGGAAAGTTGATCCCGCGCCTGACTCGAGCCTGCCTGCGCCCTTTCGATTTCGTGCAGTGAACTTTCGTAGGTATTTTTTGCCACATCGTAGGCCGCCTGAGCGGCATTGTATTCCTGAACCGAGATCGTCTTTTTGGCGTACATGTCCTCGGCGCGTTTAATGTCCTGCTCAGTTTTCAACATCGTTGCTCTCTGTTGAAGGTTCGTCGCTTTTGCGGAGCTGATCGCCGCTTCCTGCTGCTCGAGCAAAGCTTTGTAGGAATCCGGCTTAATTTTAACGAGCAAGTCGCCTTTTTTTATCCCCATCCCGTCGGCCACTGGCAGCTCGATGATTTCACCTGCTACTTCGGGCGAAATCTTTACTTCCGTCTCCGGTTGCACTTTGCCAGTAGCGGAAACGATCTGAAGAATGGTTTTGCGGACGGCCTTTTCCGTCGTGACCGGAATCGGTTTCTCGCGCTTTGAGAGCACGATCGAAACGATCAGCCAGAGCAGGAGGAATCCGACGACGCCAAAAATGATCTGGCGTTTGCGGGTGCTGCGACGTTTCCGCGCAGCCTTGGGCGTGGTTTCCGGCGTGGTCAAAGCTTGATGCATGGCAGATTCAGGGGGCGGAAACGGTCAGAAGTAACCTCAGTTTAGACCTTTGCAAGCAAAACACGTTCACAGGATCGACAATTAGATGCAGGAACCGCGCCGATCAGATTCAACGAACTTGCATTCCTCGCCCCGCCCGCTGACGGATTTGTTGGATCGCCCAGGCCGCGTGCTCTGCGATCAAAGGTTCATGATCGGCAGCTGCGAGCTCCAACGCAGGCAAATCTTCTTCGGCACCGACATTTCCGAGCGCGACGCAGACGTTTCGCAGAAATCCGCGCCGCTTGATTCGTTTGATTGGCGAATCGCGAAACAAGCTGCGAAACTCTGAGTCGGTTAGAAGCAAATAATCGCGCAACGCAAATGCAGTTGTCGATCTTCGCGCGGCGAATGCGGTCTCGTGCGAGACTTGAGCGAATCGATTCCACGGACAGGCGTCGAGGCAATCGTCGCAGCCAAAAATTCGGTCGCCGATCAACGGTCGAAGCTCGAGCGGAATCGAGCTTTTCAATTCAATCGTCAGATATGAAATACAGCGACGCGCATCTAATTTATGCGGCGCCGTAATCGCGCCAGTTGGGCAAGCTGTGATGCAACGTTCGCATGTGCCGCAACGATCTCGCGCCGCTTCATCCGGCGGCAATTCGAGCGTCGTCAAAATTTCGGCGAGGAAAAACCACGTCCCAAGTTTTTCGTCGATCAACATCGTGCTCTTGCCATGCCAACCAATCCCAGCCTCTGCCGCATGATCGCGCTCTAAGATCGGACCGGTATCGACGTAACATTTTTGCTCGCCGCCGAACCCGCGTAGAAAATTGTCGATCTTGTCCAGTTTCGCCGCGATCACGTCGTGGTAATCGTTGCCCCACGCGTAGCGCGCAATTTTTCCTCTGGAGCCGGCCAGCCCACGGGCCGGTCGCGCTTCAGCGGCGCGAGGGCGCGCCGCCTCCATCGCCTCTCGAAAATAATTCAGCGCCAAAACAATGATCGATTTAGCACCCGGCAAAATCTTTTGCGGATCGCGCCGCTTCTCTTCGCCGCGCGCCATGTATTCCATCTCGCCGTGCGCGCCGGCGCTTAACCAATCATCAAACTCACCGGTGTGGGCTGGAGGAGAACACGCGGCAATGCGACAGGAATCAAATCCGAGTTCGCGCGCAAAATCGACAAGACGCGATTTCAGTTCGCTTGCTGTAGTCGCCGTCGGCGGCAGACCTCTAACTATGCCGCTGTGGATAGCGACATCTACAGGTGCATTCATTTTTGGAGCGCAGCGAATTTCTCCACCTTGTTCAAAATTGTTTCCGCAACTTCGTCGTGAGTTTTAGTGGAAGTATCGACGCGTAAATCTGCTGCCGCAGCGTAAAGCGATTCTCGTTCTCTGAATAATTTTGAGAAGACTGCGCGCGGATTTTCTCTTTGAAGCAAAGGCCGATCGTTCCGCCGCGAAGCGCGCTCGAAAAGCGTCGCCTCGTCGGCACCGAGCCAGACGACGGTGCCGAGCTGCTTCAAAAGATCGACATTCTCTTTTCGCAGAACAATTCCTCCGCCCGTCACAATAATTGCCGGTCTATCGGGCGATAATTTGCGAAGCACTTCAGTTTCTGCATTGCGGAATTTCTCTTCACCATGTTCTTCGAAAATTTGCGGGATCAGCATTCCAAATTCTGCCGCGACCCTTTCGTCGATGTCCAAACACGCCAATCCGGTCCGGCGTTGCAGACAGCGTCCGACCGAAGATTTTCCAGCGCCCATCATTCCAATGACTACGATAGATTTGGCCACGTTCACATTGCAATATGCCGTTGACGCCGTGACTTGAAAAGAAGTTGCGATGAACCGCTGCCCGACCAAACTCCGGTATGCCGCAGTCGAAATCTTTGGTCGCCGTCGTGATGGGGAGCAAATCCGATTGGGACACGATGCGCCACGCTGTCCAAACGCTCGACGACCTCGGTGTGCCTAACGAATCGCGCGTGCTCTCAGCCCATCGGACGCCCGATGCGACCGCAGAATTCGCACGCAACGCGGCCGACCGCGGATTGCGGGTGATCATTGCCGGCGCCGGCGGCGCGGCACACCTGGCCGGCGTCATTGCTGGTCATACCTGTTTGCCGGTCCTCGGCGTGCCAATTGAATCGAAAGCATTGCGTGGTCTCGATTCGCTTTTGTCCACCGCGCAAATGCCGGGCGGCATTCCAGTTGGCACACTCGCCATTGGCGATCCGGGCGCCAAGAACGCGGCCCTTCTTGCCGCGGCCATCCTCGCGACGTCGGACAAAAAACTTTGGCGGAAGTTGAAAGCGTTCCGCAAGAAGCAATCCGAGAGCGTTCTCTGCGCGAAATTGACGAAGTGAAGACAGAGGTTTCAACCGACCGTAACGCGGCGGTTGAATTGCTGCACAAAGGCGAAATCGTCGCGTTGCCGACGGAAACGGTTTACGGACTTGCCGCCGATGCCCTGAACCCAATTGCGGTCGCAAAGATCTTCGAAGCAAAAGGCCGGCCTCGTTTCGATCCACTCATCGCTCATCTGCCCGATCAGAATTGGCTCGAGAAAGTTGTCGAGCCTCCCACGCAAGATCGACAATTGATTCTGCAGCTCGGCGAGAAATTTTGGCCAGGCCCGTTTACGATGGTTTTACCGAAGCGCAAGATTATTCCGGAAATTGTGACGGCGGGTTTGGACACCGTCGCAGTCCGGATCAGCGCTCATCCGATTTTTTCTGAAATTGCTCGCGCGTTCGGGAAACCACTCGCTGCCCCAAGTGCAAATCGCTTCGGCCGCATCAGTCCGACGGTTGCAAAGCACGTTCTGGACGAACTCGACGGACACGTTCCGCTTATCATTGACGCTGGCCCGACGACGCACGGAATTGAATCGACCATCGTCGCAGTCCGCGCGGGCAAGATCGACATCTTGCGCCGGGGCCCGATCACGTCGGAGCAATTGTCCGCATTCGCCAAAGTCGATATCGCGACAGAGCGCGAGAAAATCTCTGCGCCTGGACATTTGCCGTCGCATTATGCGCCGAAGACGCCGTTGCGCATTGTTGGTAAATTAAAATCGTTTACGCCTCTGGCGAATCAACGCTGTGCATTGCTCGCGTGGAATCCAATCAAGAACGACAAACGCTTCGCGGCGATCCGAAATCTAAGCGAGCGCCAAGATCTGCGCGAAGCTGCCGCGAATTTGTTTCGTCATTTGCGCGAGCTCGACGCGGTCGATGTCGATCTTATCGTTGCAGAACGAGTTCCTGGGCAGGGACTCGGGGCTGCGATTTTGGATCGGTTGCAGCGCGCGTCTCACGTTTAGGGTCGAACGCGAGGCAGGCTTGAATGAAACCTTTGAATAGCGGATGCGGTTTGTTCGGCTTGCTTTGAAACTCCGGATGGTATTGGCAGCCGACGAAATAAGGATGCTCGCGAAGTTCAATGAGTTCCGCGAGCGTGCCGTCCGGCGAAGTTCCTGAAATCACGAAACCTTGTTCGTTCATCCGGTCGCGATATTTCATGTTGAACTCGTAACGGTGCCGGTGACGCTCCATCACTTCGGGCTGGCCGTAAATCTTTTCCGCTAGCGTTCCTTTTACAATCTTCGTCGGCCATGTCCCAAGCCGCATGCTCGCGCCTTTGCTGTGGATTTTTTCGCGTTGTTCTTCGAGCAACGAAATCACCGGGTCCAGCGTGTCGGGATCAAATTCCGTGCTATTCGCTTTTTGAATCCCGCAAACGTCTCGCGCGAATTCGATGGTCGCGACCTGCATGCCGAGGCAAAGCCCGAGATAGGGGACCCCGTGCTCGCGCGCATAACGCGCCGCTTTGATTTTTCCTTCCACACCGCGCTCACCGAAACCGCCCGGTATTAAAACGCCGGCGACATCTTTGAGCTGCGTGCCAACGCGGTCCTGCAGCGATTCCGCGTCGACCAGTTTCAAATCGATCCCGCAATCTTGGCTCGCCGCTGCGTGGGTCAGCGATTCGTAAATGCTTTTATAAGCATCCTGTAAATGAATGTATTTCCCGACAACCGCGATCTTCACTCGCTTTTGCGGGCTGATCACGCAGTCGACGAATTTTTTCCACCCGACCAGATCAGGTTCGGGAGTCTTTAAATGCAGCAAATCGCAAATGAGTTTGTCGAGTCCTTCCGCGTGCAGCATCAACGGCACTTCGTAAACAGTGTGCTCAACGTCACGCGCTTCGATCACTGCTTTTTCAGACACGCTGCAGAACATCGACAGTTTCTGTCGCAATTCGCGGTCGATTGGTTTCTCGCTCCGGCAAATCAGGACCTGCGGTTGCAGACCGATCTCGCGCAGTTTCGCGACGCTTTGCTGCGTCGGCTTCGTTTTTAATTCGGCCGCGGCTTTGATGTAGGGCACAAGCGTGACATGCACGTTCACCACGTTCTGTGCGCCGACTTCGAGAATGAACTGCCGGATCGCTTCGAGAAATGGCAGGCCTTCGATGTCGCCAGTCGTGCCACCGATCTCAGTAATCACGACGTCGTATTTCGTTTCGTCGGAGATTTCCCGAATCCGATCTTTGATCTCGTCGGTCACGTGCGGAATCACCTGGACGGTTTTGCCGAGATAATCGCCGCGCCGCTCTTTTAAGATGACGCTCTCGTAAACTTGACCGCTGGTGAGATTGTTGTGGCGCGACAGAACGCAATTGGTGAAGCGCTCGTAATGGCCGAGATCGAGATCGGTCTCGGCGCCATCGTTCAGGACGTAAACTTCGCCGTGCTGGAACGGATTCATCGTCCCTGGATCGACGTTGAGATAGGGATCGAACTTTTGCAGAACGACGCGCAACCCGCGCGCTTCCAGCAGAGTTCCAAGCGATGCGGCGGCCAAGCCTTTGCCTAACGAACTGACCACGCCGCCGGTCACGAAAATGTATTTCATCGAGACACTCCTCGTTTCGCGCGAGCCAGTTTTTGCTCCAGCGCTTTTGCGTCAGCCAGCGTGTCTACGCCAGGTGATCCATGTTTCGTGACGAGCACATGAACCTTTACACCATTTTCAAGAGCGCGCAATTGCTCGAGCGATTCTGCGCGCTCCAACGGTGTCGGTTTCCACTTCACGAAATCCAGGAGTGCGTTGCGACGAAAACCGTAAATTCCCTGGTGTCGCAAATATCTTATCGAAAGTGAACGATTGCGAGGGAAGGGGATTGCGTAGCGCGAAAAGTAAAGCGCGTTGCCATCAAGATCGACAATCACCTTTACCTGATGCGGTGATGAAGCTTCGGCCGCATTCTCGAACGGATGCGCCGCGGTGACGATGTCGATCTTTCTATCGGAACGCAGCGTTTCCACGAATCGGTCGAGCAGAGCCGGTTCCGTGAGCGGTTCATCGCCTTGGATATTAATGATGAAATCAAACTGCTTTGTTTTCCGGACCACCTCAGCAATGCGGTCGGTGCCACTTTGATGACTTGCTGATGTCATTGCCACCTCCGCGCCCCAATCAAAAGCTGCCTTGGCGATCCGCATGTCGTCCGTGGCGATGATGACCGCATCCAATTTCTTTGCCCGACGACAGCGTTCCCAGACGTGCCGAAGAAGAGGTTTGTTTTCAATAAGATGCAACGGTTTTCCCGGAAAACGCGTGGACTGCCAGCGCGCCGGGATGATGCCCACCGCCTTATTCATTTGTCGCCTTCATGATGATTTCGGCCGCCGCGGGCAAATTCTCGGCAACCCAGTCGGCACAACTGCCTTCGGTCATTTTGTCGAACCCGGTCCGAACGCGGATCGCACGAATGCCAGCATTGTGAGCGCACTCGACGTCGATCTCCTTGTCGCCGATCAAAAACGAACCGGAAAGATCGACATCATGGTCGCGCGCGGCTTCGAACACCATTCCAGGCGCCGGTTTGCGGCATTGTGAAGGTTGCCCCGGCGCATCAGGACAAAAATAAGTCGCGTCGATCAAATTGCCTCCGAGCTGACGTAAAACTTCGGCCTCGACGGCGCGATATTGCTTTTCTGTGAAAAAGCCGCGTCCGATGCCGCTTTGATTGGTGACGACGATGATTTTGTATCCGGCGTTTTTGAGTCGACTCAATGCCGCACCGGCTCCTTCGAAAATCTGAACTTGTTTCGGATCGGAGCAGTAGTCGGTGTCGTGCATAATGGTGCCGTCGCGATCGATGAAGACGGCGCGCGACTTCGCACTAGTCGAAGTCATGTTCGAAGCTCGAGATTAATTCGTCGCGCGTGACGGTTGCCGTGCCCAGTTTACCGACAACCACGGCGCTGGCGTGATTGGCGATTTGCGCAGCTTCGAGCGGCGTCGCGTTGCACACCAGCGCAAGCGTGAACATCGCGATTGCCGTGTCGCCGGCGCCCGACACATCGAAAACATCTCGCGCCTTCGTCGGAATGTGATGCGGTCGTTTGCCCTTTTCGAAAAATATCATCCCGTGTTCGCTGAGCGTGATCAGAAGATATTGCGCCGCCCATTTTTGGAGCAGCTCTTTTCCGGCTCGGAAAAGATCGATATCTTTCTTCGGCGATAATTCGGGATCGCGGTCTGGAATTCCAGCGGCAAGAAATGCTTCCGTTCGGTTCGGTTTGACCGCTGTCATTCCGCTCCAGTCGATTAAGTTGTGCGGATTTGGGTCGGCTGTGACAATTTTCTTTGCCGCGCGCGCTTCACGCGCGATCTGCGCGACCAGCTCGCGCCTGACAAAGCCTTTGCCGTAATCCTCGAAGATGATCGCGTCGAGGTTGGTCAATCGTTTGCGGACTGCAGCCGCGACTTTTCCGATTTGCGTCGGTGAAGGCCGGGCGATTTTTTCGCGGTCGATCCGCACCACCTGCTGATGGCGGGCAATAATCCGTGTTTTAACGATTGTTGGAAATTTCTCGTCCTCGATCGAATCCGACATGTCGATCTGACGCTCGGCCAAAAGTTCGCGGAGCCGTTGGCCGTCGCGATCTTTTCCGATCAATCCGATCACGGAAACGCGATCCAAGAATTCGCGGAGATTGCGCGCGACGTTGGCGGCGCCGCCCGGAAAGAAGCTTTCGCCCGTCACCTCGACGACCGGCACCGGTGCTTCCGGCGAAATGCGGCCGACCTTGCCCCAAACAAATTCATCGAGCATCAGGTCGCCAATGACGAGGATGCGCTTGCCCGCGGCGCGGTCGAGAATTTGTCGGAGCCTTTTTAAGTCCATATCGTGGACGAAGTGCGATGGTCAGCGGAAAGAATAGTCTAGTGTAGGAAACTCAAAATTGTTAGGCGCAAGGATTTGTGTGGAGTCAAGGTTCTGCTTACAATGACTTCATTAATCCTGAATACGAAGTCGAAATCAACAGTCGAAGCTCCCGATGATAGCCTTTTCTAGAAGTTTAAAATTTAGCGCCGTTGCCCTGGTCGGGTTGACGCTGTGCGCTCACGCCGCGCAGGCGCCACAACGGATCGATGTCAAACAGATGTCGAAAAAAGTCGAAAATGTTGTTGTGCCGTTGCCCAACGAAATATTTGGCGCGCTGAACAAACTCGGTTCCGTGAACTGGCGCGAGTACGTTCGTACCGAGAAGAGTAGCAACTTCACCGAACGACCACGTATTGCCCTGCTTCTCGGCACTGTGATTGCCGACGGCTTCATCGCGGTGCAGGCCGAGGACGCACCGGCAGTGAAGGAAATCGGCCAGCGGGTTTTAAATTTGTCCAAGGGCATCGGTGTTGGCAACTCAATCACGCCGCACGCGAAGGCGATCACCGAGGCGGCCGATAAGCGCAAATGGGAAAATGTCCGTCAGGAGCTCGATCGCACCCAGAGCAGCGTGCAAGCGGCGATGAACGAAGTGCACGACGAAAAGCTATCGCAACTGGTCAGTCTAGGTGGGTGGTTGCGTGGCACTCAGGTGTTGACCTCAGTGGTGACGAAACATTTCTCGCCGGATGGGGCCGAGTTGCTTCATCAACCCGATTTGCTAGTCCATTTTCAAACTCAACTTCAGGCCATGCCGGAGTTCAATCTCCCGATCATCCGCGACATTCAAAGTGCGCTTGGCGAAGTGAGGCCGCTGGTCGATGTCGGCTCGTCACACATTTCGCCGGAATCCGTCCGGAAGATCAACGAGATCACAAACAAGCTGGATAGCGGGATCGTGACGCGGGATTGAGGACGCTCCAATGAACGGCTTCACAAAAATCGGGTTGTGGGTGAGTCTGTGCCTCGTCGTTGTTTTTGCACTTCCGCGCGGCGCAGCCGGAACAGTAGATGACGCGCAATCGTTCGCGCTCCAGGCGGCCGAGCCCTACGTCAAAGAAGGTTTTCAAGTCCGTGAAGATTATTGGGGCGGAGATCTCGGTTCCGGCGAAAAAAAGGCGGTACGGCAGCAATTATTCAAAGGCAACGAATACTGGTTTTGGTTGGGAACCGAAGTCGAACGCGCCAAAATTTCGGTTCACATCTATGATTCGGAAGGAAAACTGGCCGAGCAGCCGGACAGTTGGGAAAAAGGTCACTTCGCAGCGGCGCACGTGATCCCGAAATCCACCGGCAGTTATTTCATCATTGTCGCGGTCGAGGAATCGCCCGAGGAACGGACACACTGGGCGCTGGTTTATGGCTTCCGTTAAACCACGGCGCGTGGTTGTCGATCTTGTCGTTGCGCAGCCGCGCCGTCGTCCCGGGGTCGCGGGACTACGGCGGGTCGATCTTTGATGAGCGAAACGCGCACTCTGCATTTCGATAACGCGCGCCAACTGCAATCGCTTTACGCGAACGATCTCAAACTCTTGAAGAGCATGGAAGATTCGCTCGGTGTGAAAGTCACGACCCGCGAAGGTTGGGTGAAACTCGAAGGCGAGCCGGAAAAAATCGACAAGGCGCAGCGCGTCTTCAATCAACTCGAGGAAGCGCAAAGGAAAGGCGTGCCGATTCAAAAGCACGAGTTTCAATACGCGCTCAACTCAGTAAGCGAATCGCGCGACGACAATCTCACCAACGCCGTTTCGAGGAAAATCACGACGTCGCCGCGCAAACCGCCGATTGTCGCGCGCTCTACGGGACAATGGAACTACGTGGAAGCGATTGACAGACACGACATCGTTTTCGGAATTGGCCCGGCCGGCACGGGAAAAACTTACCTCGCTGTGGCGATGGCCGTGTCAGCCCTGAAAAAAGACCAGGTCAGCCGAATCATTCTGACCAGACCCGCCGTGGAGGCGGGCGAAGCGCTTGGGTTTTTGCCGGGCGAGCTCGAGCAAAAGATCGCGCCGTATTTGCGTCCGCTTTACGACGCGCTGCGCGATATGCTCGAGCCGGAAGAGATCGAGCGGTCGATTGCGCGGCAAACGATTGAAGTGGCGCCGCTCGCTTACATGCGCGGTCGCACCTTGAACAACGCGTTCGTCATTCTCGACGAAGCGCAAAACACCACGACCGAGCAAATGTTCATGTTGCTCACGCGCATCGGTCCTCATTCCAAATGCGTCATCACCGGGGATGTCACCCAAATCGATTTGCCCTCGAACAAGCGCTCCGGTGTCGTCGAAGCATTGCAGGCATTGAAAAACATCCCGGGAATCTCGATCGTCTATTTCAACGAGCGCGACGTGGTACGCCATGAGCTGGTTCGTTCTATTATAACCGCTTACCAACAGCACCGCTTACCCGCGCCGTCGGCGCGTAAATGAAAGGTCGACAATGTTCGATTTCTTAAGACGCCGTCGCCTTCTTCGCCGCGGACTCGCTTCGAAAAAAACGAGGCGCCGGCGAACCCGGAACGAATTACTCCGCAGTCTTGAATCTGCGAGCTACGTCAAAGTCATTGTCCTCGCCGCATTCATCGCGGGGCTGGCGTTTCTAATCTTCAGCGGTCAACAGCCCGAGCCGACAAAAAATTTCGTGATCGCGCTCTTGTTTTTCGCGACCGCCGCCGTGCAGTTGTGGATTAACCGGCCGGGGACATTTTCGCAAAACTCCCGCGTGTTCCTCGTTTTCGCGACCATCTTTGTCCAGCTCGCGGCGACCAAGATCGTCCTGGTGTTGTCGAGCGAGCATGCGTTTAAATTTCTCACGCCCGAGATGGGCTGGTTGCTTGCGCCGTACGCGTTCGCGCCGCTGGTGCTGAGCGTTTTGCTCGGCCGTAATCACGGACTTTACGCCGCTGTCTTCGTCAGTCTTTGGAGCAGCGTGCTGTTCGGAAGAATCGACGCGCCGCTTCTCGTCATTAGCTTGATCAGCGGATTCACCGCCGTCTATCTGACGCTTCAAGTGCGCCGACGCGGCCAGTTAATTCGTGCGGGGGTCGGCGTCGGCGTCGCCATTTGGCTCTCCTCACTCAGCTTCGGTATGATTGGTCCGATCGATCTTTTTCCGCCGATGAACAACGATTGGGGAATGATCGGACTGCAAAGCGCGCTCACCCTCGGCAACGGAATTATCACCGCCATGATCGTTGGCGGCTCGTTGCCGATGCTCGAGCATCTCTTTCAAATCACCACCGATGTTTCCTGGCTCGAACTGTCCGATCTGAATCATCCGTTGCTGCGTCGAATGACAATTGAAGCGCCCGGGACGTATCACCACAGTTTGGTCGTGGCGAATCTCGCCGAGGCCGCCGCTGAAAAAATCGGGGCCAATGCGACGCTCTGTCGCGTCTGCGCCTATTTCCACGACGTCGGCAAATTGGTGAAGCCTCAATATTTCACCGAGAACATGAGCTTCGAACGCAACCTGCACGACGATCTCGCCCCGACGATGAGCGCTCTCATCATCATCGCGCACGTGAAAGAAGGCGTCGACCTCGCGCTCAAACACAAACTCAACCAGCAGATCATCGATGTCATCCAGGAGCACCACGGCACATCGCTCGTTTATTATTTTTACCAGCGCGCGATGCAGCAACAGGAAGACGCCCGCGCCGGCGGGAAGATCATGAACATCCGCGAGGAAGACATTCCGGAAGTTCAGGAAGAAAGCTTTCGCTACAGCGGTCCGAAACCGCAGACGAAGGAAAGCGCCATTGTCAGTCTGGCCGACATCGTCGAAAGCGCGTCGCGCAGTTTGGAAAAACCAACGCCACAAAAGATCGAGCAACTGGTGAACGAGCTAATCGAAGAGCGGATCGCCGACGGCCAACTCGATGAATGCGATTTGACTCTCGGCGAATTACGAGTCATCGCGGAACGTTTTCGATTCACCCTCATGACAATGCTGCATACGCGGATCGCTTACCCGAAACACGAATCGAAGTTCGCTGGCGGGGACGAAGAGAAGTTCAGGCCGGATGTCATGGCCTCGTTGCGCAAGCCAGCATCAGCTCCGCCTGTTTCCGCAGCGTGATCAACGCCGTCGGCTCTTTTGTCATGTCGACCGAAGTGGAGACATCTCTTGATGTTTCTGAAATAGTTTGAGATTCCTCGGTCTGAGCCGGATTGGCATTTCGCTCCTTCGGAATGACAAAGGTTGAACAATTGCGCGATTGGCATGCGGAGACAGCAATCATTCTCGGCTCCGGTCTCAACCCGCTCCTTGGCGATCCTACGAAGCAGCAAATAATTTCCTACGCCGAGTTCTCGGCGATTCCGCACCCATCAGTTCCGGGACACGTCGGCCGATTTGTTCTAGGCAACATCGAAAAGACGCGAGTCATTTTCGCGCAAGGCCGCGTTCATCTTTACGAAGGATATTCTGCCCGCGAAGTCACCTCGATTGTTCGCGTGCTGGCTGAAGCCGGAATTAAACAGTTGATCGTCACCAGCGCTGCCGGCGCGCTGAATCCGAAATTCAAACCGGGCGAATGGATGATGATCACCGATCACATCAACCTCACGTGGACGTCGCCGTTGCTCGGCGGGGCCAGTCCGGCTCGGACCTTTGTCGATCTAACCGACGTTTACTCGCCGCGATTGCGCGAAAAATTCCGCGCGGCCGCGCGCAAGATCGACATCGTCCTAGACGAAGGCGTTTACGCTGGGTCGGTCGGTCCGCAGTACGAAACGCCGGCTGAAGTTCGGATGCTCCAAAAACTCGGCGCCGACGCCGTCGGCATGTCGACCGTGCTTGAAAATATTCAGGCCCGCTTCCTCGGCCTCGAAGTCGCGGGCTTCTCCTGTCTAACCAATCTCGCTGCCGGCCTTTCCAAACAAAAACTCACTCACGACGAAGTGCTCGAAATGGGGAAGAACGCCGGCTCAGAGTTTGCGCAATTACTCAACACGTCGCTAGCCTGACGCCTGAATTAAGCCGAACCGCAAAGCGGTTTCGGCTTGAATGAATTGTTAGGCGCTACTTTGACGCCCGGCGAGGAATCAACGCCGCGAGTATCAGTAGGGCCAACCCACATATTGCCGCGATGGTTCGTGCCGTTTGGAATCGCCACCACTGAGCGCCTAGTTCCACCCAGGCCGACGGCGGAGAGACGACGCTCCACGTCTTAATCTGATTATTGATCGGGATGTTGCCGAAGGCCGTAATAAGCGCAACCGCCACGGCGCAGATAGTAGCTGCAACCAGCAGGTAGAAACCAGGGCGTTCACGCCGTGCAAGGAAGGCCGAAGTGACGCTGAACAAAACGCTCAACATCACGATCGTCGGCAACGGCCTCGTAAATACCCGGATTGCGTGCTGCATTTTCTCAACATAGAAGGCCGCCGACATTCCGGCCGGGTTGTAGTCGATCCAGATAACAAACGCTCCACCAGCCACGAGAGCTGTGAAAAACAGAGCTACGAACAGGACGATACTGCGTGCCATATCGATTTCCTCCGCCAAACCAAAAAATGAGTGCGCCTAACGAGAATTAGACGAAAATTTTCGTCTAATTCAAGAATCTTCACAGTTCCGGCGGGCGAGCGCGAGGCTCTCGATCCTTAGCGGTGGCGGTGCTTGGCTTTGTAACAAATGGGCCGCCTTCGAGTGACGCGGCCTTGGTAAAAGCAACGTCAGGCATTTCGCTGGGAAGTCCTTCCAGCGGAAATTCTTTGCGCAGCGGGAAGAAGGGATAGCCGTCCCACATTAGAATACGGCGCAGATCGGGATGGCCTTTAAATTTGATTCCCATCATGTCGTAAATCTCGCGCTCGTGCCAATTCGCGGTCGGCCAGATGTCGGAGATGGTATCGACGGCCTCGTCTTCCGAGATTTTTAATTTCAATCGCAGATGAACCGCCAGCGTCATCGAGTAAAGCTCGTAAACAATTTCGAAACGGGGGTCTTCGCCGAAATTGTCGATGCTGGTGATGTCGATCAAGTAATCGAACGAGAGATCGTCGCGGCTGAATTTTGCTGCTTCGCGGAGATCGCCCGGCCGAATCGTGTAAGTCGTCTCGCCGCGAAACTCGGTTTTGTTCTCAAGCTTTTGTCCGAACAGTTTGCCTAACGAATCGAGCAATTCCTGGCCGGTCATGATCTGAATATAGACGCGACAGCTGTGCGGACAATCACCATATGAACGCCTGTTCAACAGTTCTTCGCCTTTCCCTTTGCAAGGGTGAGGGTTGAGCAATTAGCCGTTTCGATCGTAATCCCTCACCTCAATCCTCTCCCCTTCGCCAAGGGGAGAGGCGGATGGCCCACCACCTTAAGTAGTGCCTATGCTAACGCTTGGTTCAGTTTCTTCGTGAAGGCCGGATTTTGCGCGGCGAAGGATTTCTCGCCGGAAATTTTTTCCTGCAATTTCATCAGACCGGCGAGCAATGCTTCCGGACGCGGCGGACAACCGGAAATGTAAACATCAACGGGAATAAGCTGATCGATCCCCTGCAAGACCGCATAGGAGCGATACATGCCGCCGGTGGACGCGCATGCGCCCATCGCTATGACCCATTTCGGTTCCGGCATTTGTTCGTAAATCCGTTTCACCGCCAGCGCCATTTTGTAAGTGACTGTGCCGGCGACAATCATCACGTCGCATTGCCGCGGCGAAAACCGCATCACTTCGGCGCCGAACCGCGCGATGTCGAACCGAGACGCGGCGGTCGCCATTAATTCAATCGCGCAGCAGGCCAGTCCCATCGGCATCGGCCAGAGCGAATTCTTGCGGACCCAATTGAAGGCGGCATCGAGGCGCGTAAAGATCACGTTGCCTTCGATTTTCGAGTCGTAAGCGGTAGCGTGTTGTTCCGCCATGCGGCAACACTAAAGTTGCGCCAATCCGAGGCAAGTAGAAGATACATGCCGCCAGGTAAGATCGACATGCAACGAAATCAACGCACTCATCTCGACCACCTCGAGAACCAGAGCATTTTCATTTTTCGCGAGGCCTATCACGCGTTCAAGAACATCGCCATGCCCTGGTCGATGGGAAAAGATTCGAACGTGTTGATCTGGCTGGCGCGGAAAGCGTTTTTCGGCCGGGTGCCGTTCCCGGTTTTGCACATCGACACAACCTACGAATTTCCCGAAATGCTCGAGTTCCGGGAGTGGGCGAAGAAGCATCACAGTTTAAATTTGATTGTGAAGATCAACACCGAGGCGCGCGAGCGCGGGATCGGCTACGAGACACACGATCCGGTGACGGTGACGCACGAATTGAAGACGGTCGCGCTTCAGCAGGTGCTGGCGGAATACAAATGGGACGCGCTCATCACTGGGATCCGGCGCGATGAAGATCCAACTCGGGCGAAGGAGCGATATTTTTCGCCGCGCAACGCGCAGTTTGAATGGGATTACAAAGATCAGCCGCCGGAATTCTGGGGACAATTCGCGACGAGTTCGGCTAAAGGCGAGCACGTGCGTGTCCAGCCGTTGCTTGATTGGACCGAAGTCGACGTCTGGCGCTACATCCAGCGCGAGGAAATTCCGATTCCGCAAATGTATTTCGCTCGGAACGGCAAACGCTTCCGTTCGTTAGGCTGCAGTCCGATCACGCAGCCGATCCAAAGCAACGCCTCGACGATCGACGAGATCATTACTGAGCTGGAGGCGACGAAAGTTGGTGAGCGTGCCGGTCGTGCGCAGGATCACTACGAGCGCAACGCAATGCAAAAATTGCGCGCGAAAGGTTTCCTATGACGAGAGAATCCCTGCCGCTCAAAATTGTTTTCGTCGGCCATGTTGATCATGGGAAATCGACGTTGATCGGGCGGATTTTGCACGACACCGATTCGTTGCCGGAAGGCAAGATCGACATGGTGAAGAAGGCGTGCGCGGCGGAAGGAATGGAATTTGAGTTCGCGTTCGTGCTGGATGCGTTGTTGGAGGAGCAGAAGCAGAACGTCACAATCGACACGACCGAGATCCGTTTCAAAACCAAGCGGCGCAAATACATCATCATCGACGCGCCCGGTCATAAAGAGTTTTTGAAGAACATGATCACCGGCGCGTCGCGCGCCGATGCGGCAGTCCTGGTCATCGCGGCGAATGAAGGCGTGCGCGAGCAAAGCCGTCGCCACGCGTACCTGCTCAGCCTTCTTGGAATCAAGCAACTGATCGTCGTGGTCAACAAAATGGATCTCGCCGAATTTTCGCAGAAGAGATTCGAGGAGATCGAAAAGGAATATCGAAAATTTCTCGGCGAACTCGGACTTGAAGCGCGTGTGTTCGTTCCCGCGTCAGCAAAGAACGGGGACCACGTTGCGAGCGCGAGCAAGAAAATGAAATGGCATCGCGGGCCGACGGTTCTGGAAGCGCTCGATTTGTTGGAATCGCAAAAGCAAGATGTCGATCTTCCACTGCGATTTTGTATCCAGGACGTTTACCGATTCGATGACCGGCGAATCATTACCGGCCGAATCGAGGCTGGAAAACTCAGGGTGGGGGACGAGCTGGTTTTTTCGCCTGCGAACAAGACTTCGAAAGTTCAATCGATTGAACAATGGAGTGGCAGTAGCGAAAACGAAGCGGTTGCCGGCGATTCAATCGGCATCATGCTGAGCGAGCAAATTTTTGTCGAGCGCGGCTACGTCGCATCGCATCAAACGGACACGCCGATCGAAGCGAATCGGGTTCATGCCGATGTGTTCTGGATTGTGCGCGAACCGATGCGCGCCGGGCATCTCTACGATCTGCGCCTGGCAACTCAGGAAGTGAAATGCGAAATCGTTTCCATCGACGACGTGATGGATTCGTCGACCCTCGAGGCATCGAAGGACAAGCGCGAACAACTTGAACGGAATGAAGTCGGTCGCCTGACCCTTCAAACGCGCAGTCCTCTGGTGATCGACAATCACGATCGAATTCCGAAGCTCGGGCGCTTTGTCATTGTCGATGATGGCCAGATTTGCGGTGGCGGCACAATTTTCGGCGGCGTTTACACCGATCGCACGGTCGCGAAGAGCAAAAATATATTCTGGGTCGAAGGAAAGATCACCGCGGAGGCGAGAGCGGCGCGGACTGGACATCGCGGCGCGGTCGTTTGGTTCACAGGACTCTCCGGCGCGGGAAAATCGACAATCGCTCAAGCGCTCGAGCGCGAACTGTTCGCCCGCGGGATGCAGACGTACGTGCTGGACGGCGACAACATTCGACACGGCTTGAATTCGAATCTTGGATTTTCTCCGGAAGATCGCGTCGAAAATATTCGCCGCGTGAGTGAAGTGGCGAAATTGATGGCGGATTCCGGCGTAGTCGCGATTACCGCTTTCATTTCACCTTACCGAATGGATCGAAGACGAGCGCGCGAAATCGCGCTCGAGGGCAATGCGGAGTTCGTCGAAGTGTTCGTGGATGCCCCGCTGGAAGTTTGCGAAGCGCGCGATCCAAAAAATCTCTATAAGAAAGCGCGCGCCGGCGAGATCCGAGAATTCACCGGAATAGACGCGCCTTACGAACCGCCGGAAGACGCGGAAATCATCGTTCATACCAACCGGCAAACGGTAAATGAATCGGTCGCGACGATCCTTGAAGGATTGTTGCCACGACTAGAACCGGAACAAGTCGATGACTGACGCGAAAGATATCGATGTTACGATCCGCGCGGCGGAAGCGGCCGACGTCGACGCGCTCGCTGATTTAATGACGCAGCTCGGTTATGAGACGCGCGCGGCCGAGATGCAAATGCGGATGGAAGCAATTCGTGCCGACAAGCATTACGCGACATTCGTCGCGGTCAGCAAAGGCAAAGTTTGCGGAATGATCGGGACGTTCACGTGTTACAGCTACGAACATAACAGTCCGTCTGGCAGAATTCTTGCGCTGGTCGTGTCAGACAAAATGCGCGGGCGCGGCGTTGGTCATGCGCTGATTGCTGCCGCCGAAAAAGATCTCGCGCAGAAAAATATTCGGCGGGTTGCAGTGAATACGCGATTCGAGCGCAAAGACGCCCACCAATTTTACGAAAAGGCTGGCTACGCGCGCAACGGCTTCCGCTTCGTGAAAGAACTGCCGTTACCGGCCGATTAGATCGACCGCCTTCGTCCCGCAGTCGCGGGACTACGGCGCGGCAGGCAATCAACCGGCGGCCTCCGTCGGATAATTAAGGCTAATGACGTTCACCTGACTCGATTCAATCACGTCGTGGACAATCTTGCCGAGCTCAGCCGCTTCGTACGGTTTGGCGATGACACCGCGGAAACCGAAATCTTGATAACGACTCATCGTCGCATCGGTCGCGTAGCCGCTGGACACAATCGCGTTCACCGTCGGATCGATCTCGATTAATTTTTTGAGCGCCTCTTTTCCGCCCATGCCGCCGGGCAAGGTAAGATCGAGAATCACGACATCGAATCGTTTGCCTGCTTTGAGTTTTTCCTGATAAATCTCGACGCCTTGGAGCGCGGTCGCCGCTTGCGAAACTTCGTAACCGAGTCGCGTCAGAGTGAACTCAACTAAATCGCGGATCGCGTCTTCATCATCGACCACGAGAACGCGACCGGTCCCCGACATTGCCGGCGTGAAAGTTCGTGGCACCTCAACTGGCAATTCTTCATGCGCAGCCGCCGGCAAGTAAATCGTGAAGGTCGTACCGACGTGTACTTGTGATTCGACCGTCATCAGGCCGTTGTGATTTTTGATGATCGAGTAAGCGGTCGCCAAGCCAAGACCGTTGCCTTTCGGCTTGGTGGTGAAGTAAGGATCGAAAATCCGCTTCATGTACTTTTCCGGAATGCCCACGCCTTCGTCACGAATCCGGACGCGGATGTAATCTCCCGGAGCAAGATCGGGAATGGCCGCGTCGTCGACGTCGTAGCAGAAATTGTCGCAACTCACGTAGAGCGTGCCGCCATTAGGCATGGCCTGGTCGGCGTTGACGACGAGATTCGCGATGACCTGACTGATCTGGCCGGCATCGATTTCAGCGGGGGCAACATTGGGGGCGAATTCGAATTCGCTTCGATTGTGACTGCCGCGGAGTGAAAAGCTGACTGTATCTTGAATTAATTTTCCGATCGAAGCGGTCATTTTGATCGGTGCGCCGCCGCGGGCGAAAGTGAGAAGTTGCTGCGCGAGATCGCGCGCGCGCAACGACGCATTTTTGGCGTCGTCCAAACGCTCTGCCATTTCATCGTCCGGCGGAAGAAGTAATGAGGCGAGGGAAATATTTCCAATAATAGCGGTGAGGAGGTTATTGAAATCGTGGGCAATCCCGCCGGCGAGGAGTCCGAGTTGCTCAAGTGTTTCCGCCTTGCGGCGCTCGGCTTCATTGCGCCGGCGCTCGGTGATGTCGCGGAACACGAGAACAACGCCCGCAACCTCATTCTTGTTGTCGCGAATAGGCGAGGCGACTTGTTCGATGATGCGCTCATTGCCATCGCGCGAAGTCAGGGTGACGTTTTCGGGAAGATTAAGCAGGATCGACTGCGCTTCGCTGCGATAACCGCTTTTCTGCGCTTTAGCCTGCGCAGCAAGATCGACAGTCACGTCGAAGACCGATTTGAGCGGCTTGCCGATCGCCTCCTTAGAACTCCAGCCGGTCAATTTCTCGGCTTCGCTGTTCAACATGATGACCTTGCCGTTTACATCGGCGGTGATAACGCCGTCACCGATGGCGCGCAGCGTGACCGCGAGACTTTCTTTTTCGGCCGCGATCTGTTGCTCGAAACGTTTGCGCTCAGTCACATCGCGCACCATTGCGACGTAGAGCCTCTGCTGGTCGATGATCATTTCGCTCAGTGAAATTTCGACTGGAAAGGCGACGTGCTTGCGCGTTCGCCCAAGTGCGAGCGTACTACCGCCGGTAAGCCGCGTGATCTCTGTCCAATTGCAGACGACCAGCTTTGCATCGTGCTCGCTCTCGTAACGTTTCGGCACGAGGCGCGTAAAATTGTGCCCGATCATTTCATTGTCGCGACAACCGAACATTTTTTCCGCTGCCGGATTCATCGAGCGAATGACGCCGCCGTCATCGACGGTGATCATACCGTCGAGAATGTTCTCGATTACAGAGCGAATGTGCGTCTCGGCGCCTTCGAGCTTGGCAAGTTGCCGCCGTACCAAAACAAAACCATAGCTATTCGAAACGACCAACAGCCCCACGGCAAAAAAGGCGACAAAGGCGAGGGCCGACGTTCGAAAAATTCTCTGGCGAGTGGCTGAGCTCGCGCGCAATTCGTAAAGATTGAGTTCGTTCTTTTCGAAGTTCGCCAGCATCTGGCGAATGTCCGTCATTATCGTGTCGCCCGTGCCGATCAAGGCGCGCGCTTCGGGATCCTTGCCGGCGCGCTTGGCATCGATTTGTGGAACCGCCAACTTGTTGCTCCATTGCTCCACGTTCGAGCGGATTTCGGCAAGTGACTGGGCTTGTGTCGGAGAATTCGCCACCAGAACTGAGAGATAACCATTGTAAGTATAAAAATCGCCGACTGCCCGCTTGTAAGCTTCGACGAAACGATTTTCGCCGGTGAGCAGATAGCCGCGTTTTTCCTTTTCCATTTCGACGACTGAACGCTCAAGTTTTGGTAAGAAGTCCAGAATTTGGGCGGATTGTGTGGCCCACTCCTGATCGTGCATTCGCTGGTTGAGCACGATTTGCTCTTCGTCTTGCAACGATTGAAGAACTTCACGCGCCTGATCGAGTAATGAATTTCCGAGAGCGAACGATCCGGCCGCGTTTGTTTGGGTCGGGGTGGGCGCGCTGCCTTTGGCTCGGCGCGCGTTAATCTCCGGGGTCGCCACGGTTTCGAGCCATTTCTGAACAACTTCCTGAACCTTCATCACACGTTTGCGTTGTCGCGGACTGTCGAGAATGAGAGCGGTCAAATCTTCGATCCGGTGTTTAATGAGGTCGCGCTTCTGTTCGAACGGCGCGATGTACTCTTCGCTGCCGCTTAAGAGGTAACCGCGGTGGCCGCTTTCCAAACTCGAGATGTCGTTTTCGACCAAACTGCTTAGCCGGATGACTTCGATGGTGTGAGTGCGGAGCGCGTCCCGATAATGGTTGCGTAAGGTCACGAGCAGAAAAACGCCGGCCAGGAAAATGATGACGATGGCTCCGACCGTTGTTCCGGAGAGCAGCTTGAGATGAAAATGCCGCTGACTAAAAAGCCAGTCGCCGATGCGGCCGAAGATCGACCGTCGGCGGCTTTTCAGCTCTGTTGCTACGGTGGCGTCGACCGACGGATCTACCATAAATGCGTACAAAGCAGCTCCCCTGCCAGCCCGACTTTTTGCAAGGCCGCTCGGCGCCAACCGGACTCAAAGCAGAGTCAGTACCAAATTTTTACCAAGTACAAACCTTCCGCTGGCGCCGCGAAACGCGAACCGTCAGCGCGTCCCAATTTCAACCGTGTCGCGATTTCGTCTACATTCATTTTGTTGACCGCGACGCGCGTCATCGCCCCGACGATGAGCCGGACCATTTTGTAAAGAAAACCGTCACCTGCGATTTCGATTACGATCCGGGGCCCGCGTCGCCGAATTTGAACGGACCAAATGGTGCGTGTGGTGTCCTTTTCTTTTTTGCCGCGATTGGCTGCGAATACTGTGAAATCATGCGTGCCGACAAATTTTTCTCCGGCCGATTTCAGAAGATCAACATCGAGTGGCGTGTGAATGTGCCACGCACGACCGAGCTCGAGTGGCGGCAGAATTGGCGCAGCCCAAATACGATAACGATAAAGTTTTCCGGTTGCAGAAAATTGCGCGTGAAAATTCTGCGAGACGTACTGGCACCGCAAAATGCGAATAGCAGGTGGCAGCACGGCGTTGAGCGCGCTTGTCCAACGCTCGAGCGACAGCCATCGATCCGGAAGATCGACATGTGCACATTGGGCAAGCGCATGCACACCGGCATCAGTGCGTCCGGCGCCGTGAACTCGGAGTCGCGTCCCGCTGATTTTCTGAAACGCGTGTTCTAGTTTGTCTTGAACGGTGTTGCGATGCGACTGACTTTGCCAGCCGGCGAACGCCGCACCGTCATAAGCAACGGTTAACTTAAGCCGCTGCGACATTTTGATCAGCGCGGAATTTGTTTTGCCGAAACCGCGTCCCGTTCGCGGTCGAGGTAGCCCTGCAAAATCATCTGGGCCGCAACCTGATCGATAAACTCGCGCGTCTGCCGCGTTTTTTTTCCGGCCTCGCTCAGCGCGCGATTCGCGGCGATGGTGGTCAGTCGTTCGTCCCAACTTTCGACGGGACATGGAAGCTGCTCCCGAAGCTTGGCCGCGAATTCCAGCGCTTCATTTGCAGCCTTCCCAATTTCTCCGCTCATATGTAGCGGAACGCCGACGACGACTTTGTCGACCTTCCGATCTCGAACGATTTCCGCAATCCGCTTCACGGAGTCTTTGTTCGTCGGGATCGTTTCAAGCGGGTGCGCCAACAAGCGCAGCTCATCTGAAATGGCCAGCCCAATTCGCGCTCGACCGAAATCGATCCCCAAAATTGGATTCATTTGACGCCGATTACTGCAGCTCTGGCGGCAACTTGCCGACGAGATTTTTGATCTTCTCGGCTTGATGGCGGTGGCAAATCAAAATCGCGTCGCCCGTGCGGACGACAATCAGATTATGCACGCCCAGCAACGCCACGGTCGTTTCGCCGTCGTTAAAAATAATGTTGTCGCTGGAATCGAGCGCAGTCAGCGCGCCGTTCGCGGCATTTCCGTGCTCGTCCTTCTTGAAATAACGCGTCACTGCCTGCCAGCTGCCGACGTCATCCCAATCGAAACTGGCTTCGACCACTAAAACCTGTTCGGCTTTTTCCATAATCGCGTAATCGAACGAAATCCGCGGCAAGTTGGCGAAACGTTCGCGCAAAGTTTTCTCAAGGTCGCTCGGCGACCGGACTTGCGAGATGAAGTCGGCCAGCTCCGGCGCGTGGCGATTGAATTCGCGCAGAACCGTGGGCACCGACCAAACAAACATTCCGGCGTTCCAACGAAAATTTCCTTTTCGTAAAAAAGACTCGGCAAGATCGGTATTCGGCTTTTCGCGAAAGCGGATGACACGATGCACCGCGATTTTGCCATCGTCATGCAAGCGCACTTGTTCGCCTTGTTCGATGTAACCAAAACCTGGGCACGCCCAGGTCGGTTTAATTCCGATGGTCACGAGCGCGCCAGTTTCTTCAGCGGCCGCGGCGGCGGTTCTCATCGTTTCTTGAAATGTTGCGCGGTCGACAATGACGTGATCGGCCGGCAGCACCAACATCGTCGCCGAATGATCGCGCGCCGCAATCCAGCCGGCGCCGAGCGCGACCGCCGCCGCGGTGTCGCATTTAGCCGGTTCAGCGATGATGTTTTGTTTCGGAAAACCTTTGAGTAAATCGCGAACAGCTTTTTCCTGGTCGACGTTGGTGAGAATGAGAATGCGCTCGCTCGGGACCAAGCCTTCAAGTCGTGCGATTGTTTCCTCCAACAAAGTGCGTTCGGAAATGAGGCGCAGCAATTGCTTCGGACGATTACGCCGGCTCAACGGCCAGAAACGCTCGCCGCTGCCGCCAGCGAGGATGAGGGCATAAATCGGATTCGACATGTCAGAAGCTGCCAATAGCGGAGATCACGCCAGCGTGCAGATTTTCCCGTTTCTTTTTCACAAACGAGACGTATAAGAGTAGCCGATGTCCCTCTCGGTATCCATTCTAAAAACGACCGACCAGCTTGCGCTGGATAATCTGCTCACACTCACACGCACCGCGTTTGGGCTTGGAATCGGAATGCTGGTCGCCGACAAAATTAAACGGCCGGCGCGACAGACAGCTGCCATCGCGCTGATGTCCGTGGGCGCTTTGGCCGCGGTTCCGTTTCTTGTCAAAATCGCGCTCGAACGCATCAACCGCCCGGAATCGGAGCGCGGCAGCCGTGCGCGACTTCGCTCGATTCGCGGCGCCTCGGGTTATTCCACCGAGACAGACATTTATTAGTCTTCGAATCGAGTGCAGTTGACTCGAGGACAGCTTGATTCGGTCGACGTCGCGCATTAAAGCCTCCTTCGCACATGGCCCGAACATCGACATTCTCCGGTGAGCCGTTGCGGGATTTTTGCCGTGAAGTTTTAAAGCAGGAAGCACTCTTGCGGCAGGGCGGCGGGAAAGCGGGACTCGAACGGCAACGCAAACTCGGTCGTTTGCCGGCCCGGGAACGAATTGGTCAGCTTCTCGACAAAGACGCGCAATTTTTCGAGATCGGCCTTTGGGCAGCCTACAAAATGTACGAGGAGTGGGGGAACATCATTGCCGCGGGAACGGTTGCGGGCATCGGAAATGTCCACGGCGTTCCTTGCATGATCATTGCCAACGACGCGACCGTAAAGGCCGGCGCCTTCTTTCCCGCGACCGTCAAAAAACTTTTGCGCGCGCAACGGATCGCTTTCGAATGTTCGTTGCCAATCATTTATCTAGTTGATTCCGCCGGTGTTTTTCTGCCGATGCAGGACGAGATTTTCCCGGACGAAGACGATTTCGGCCGGATCTTTCGGAACAACTCGGTCATTTCCGCGGCGGGGATTCCTCAGTTCGCAGCGATCATGGGGAACTGCGTAGCCGGTGGCGCGTATTTGCCGGTGCTTTGTGATAAAATTTTGATGACCGAAGGGAGCGGTCTTTATCTCGCCGGTCCGTCGCTGGTCAAAGCCGCTATCGGCCAGGTTGTCGATCAAGAAGAACTCGGTGGCGCGAAAATGCATTCGGAAATTAGCGGCACCGTCGATTTTTATGAGAAGACCGACGAATCATGTTTGAAAAGATTGCGTTCGCTCGTCGCACTTTTGCCTGAAGCCAAAAACGGAGCCGATTCGAGGATCGACAAGAAGGGCTTCAAAACAGCGAAAATTCCCGACACTGTTTACGATCTCGTTAGTCTCGATGGTCAGAAAAATTACGATGCGCGAGATCTGCTCGCCGCGGTTGTCGATTCAAACTCAATCGACGAATACAAAGCCGATTACGGCAAAACGCTCGTGACCGCTTACGCGCGCATCGCCGGTCGGCCCGTCGGCATTGTCGCCAGTCAACGGCTCCAGGTGCGCACGAAAAAGGAAGGCATCCAAATGGGTGGTGTTATTTATTCAGATAGCGCCGATAAAGCCGCGCGTTTCGTGATGGATTGCAATCAAACTGGTTTGCCGATCATTTTTTTCCAGGACGTGACTGGTTTCATGGTCGGTCGCGACGCGGAACAAACCGGGATCATTCGCAGCGGCGCCAAGCTCGTGAATGCGGTCAGCAATTCAGTTGTGCCGAAAATCACAGTTGTCGTCGGTGGTTCGTTCGGCGCGGGCAACTACGCGCTTTGCGGCAAAGCTTACGATCCGCGATTCATCGTGGCGTGGCCGAGTGCGCGTTACGCGGTGATGGGTGCGGCTCAAGCGTCCGACACAGTCTTTTCCATTCTCGCGCGAGCGCGTGATCGCGGCGACAAAAAGGCGTCGCATGAAGAGCTCGATGAGCTTCGTAAAAAGGTGAAACAGAGTTACGAAGAGCAAACCGACATTCGTTACGGCGCGGCGCGCGGATGGGTCGACGCCATTGTTCAGCCGCATGAAACGCGCGAGGCGTTGATTCAGTTGCTTCAACATGTGTCGCGTCCAACGCCGAAAGCGCGCTTCCACACCGGCGTCATTCAAGTTTAATGCTGATCGCTGACGTCTGATGTCTGACCTCTGATTTATGCCAGTCGTTCTAATCGAAAAGCAGAATCCGCAGATCACAGTGGTGACGTTGAATCGTCCCGAGCGTCGCAATTCGCTGACAATCGAGCTGCTCAACGAACTTATCGCCGCGATCAACGTCGCCTCCGATCAGGCGGACGAACGCGTGTTGATCTTGCGTGGCGCCGGAGCGGCGTTTTGCACCGGCCTCGATTTGAAGCAAGCAGCCGACTCGAAAAAGGCGCAGATGACAGCCGAATTAGTCGCCAAAACTTTGATCACACTGGCTGAAACGCGTCTGGTGACGATCGCAGCGGTCCACGGCGCGGCAGTTGCGGGCGGCGCGGGAATCATGTCGGCTTGCGATTTCGTCGTTGCCGCTGAGAAAACGAAGATCGGCTACCCTGAAGTTCGGCGCGGTTTGGTTGCTGGCTTAGTGATGACTTTTTTGCGACGCCAAGTCGGCGAGCGAAACATGCGTGAGCTCGTGTTTGGAGGCGAATTGATTGACGCCGCCCGCGCGCGTGAAATCGGACTCGTAAATCGCGTCGTTCCGCCTAACGAGTTGATGAATGAGGCGCAAAAGTTCGCCGATTCAATTTTGCAAGGCGCGCCCAATGCGCTCGCACAGACCAAACGGTTGATCGAAGAACTTTGGTCGACATCAGTGAAGGAAGATGTCGATCTTGCGTTGAAGCGTCACATGCAAGCGCGCGAATCCGCCGAAGCGCGCGAAGGCATCGCGGCGTTCAACGAAAAACGCCCGCCAAACTGGACTATTAAGGACGTCTAAGCTTTGGTGCCGCCGCAGGTCCCTCGTACTGTGCGCTGCCAAATCCCAGAATAGGGAAAAATACGATCGATAGCAAGATCAGGCCAATCGCAAAGCCGACGCCTTTACCGAAGCTTTTTGCGAGATCAATCGAGAGAATGATGTAAAAGATCGGAAAGCAAATCAGCAGCAGAAGAACCCACCATGCTGGTCGGCCAACGATTTTGCACCAGACGATCCAGTTATAAATCGGGATGATAGCAGCCCACCCGGGCTGAGCTGCCTTGCTGAACACTTTCCACATCGAGGCGATCAGCAGAAGGATGACGATCGAGTAGCAGATCCAGAAGATCGGGCTGGGAGCGTTACCCGAGGTCGAATAATCGAAGGACGTTTCTTGCGCTAAAAACGGACACGGCGCGAATAGAAGCAGGGATATCATATTGGATAAGACGTTGAAGAGTGCAGGGTTAACGAACTGCCTGGCAGCGAGCAAGAACAATATCTGGCCTTCAGTGGCCAGGAATTTTAATTAATCGCCGCCCTGTTCGACGAAGTCCTACTTCGCCGGGTTCAGCGGAATCGCATTGGCGATGCGTTGCAAAGTCTCAGCAGTAGTTGCTGGCAAGCTGGCGTGGTAGTTGGATCCGACCGGGGAACTATTGAAGATGACGCGAAACAAGATCGCGGCCGCGAGGTAGGTCCCCGCTGGTGAAGGGTGTTGCGTCCCGTCAAGAAGTTCGACAGCCGGGGCGTCGTTTCGGGCTCGTTCGAACCCGAGACCGACAGGTGCCAGCGTCGCGCCAATGTTTTGCGCGAGTAATGCGTAGGCCGAATTCAGTCGCGTTTGCATTTCGGCGGGAGATCCGTCCGAGGTGACGTCTTTATAATACGGATCGCCGGCCGGTCGCGCCCAGGTTGAAAACAAAATAGTCTTCGCGGAAATGCGGTCAGCGTCCGTTTTGAAAAGGCTCGCGTAGTAATTGAATTTTCGCGGTGCCAACAGCGTCTCGATGCTCTGGCCCTGAAGAATTAGAAAATTCGGCTGAAGCTCACGCAGTCGCCCAAGCGCTACACCGCTCCTCCAATGATCATAAAGGAAAGCGCCGCCGGGCGTGGTCGAGTTAACATCGACATCAACATGCAGCGCTGACCGAGCCGCGAGGCGTTTGAACACCGTCGGCAAATCATTCGCCTGCGTCAGACTATTTTCCACGAACAAAACCGAAACGCCGGCCGCCATGGTTGCGGCATTCGCAGAGAGCCACAGGAAAACGGCCAACGCGACTTTGCAGTTTCGCGACATTGGCTCTAATCGTCGTAAAACGCGTGCCGCCTAACGAGCCCTCAGCGATGAAATACTGGATCCAACTGCCTGCCCTGAGCGAGAGTCGAATGGGTCACGTTGCTCAGCGCATTCCCGTATCGCACTGCCACTCGACCTTGGTCATTTGTCCGGCCGTGACATCGACATCGAACGGTCCGTAGCGACCAATTCCCTTTTGCCGATCCTTCTTTGTGACCGTGTAATGGCCGGGCCCTAACGAAACTTTGAATCGGCCTTGAGCGTCGGTAGTGAACTCTGCGACCGCGCCGGTTTCGTTACTTACAACAAACATCGCGTTGGCCAGCGGCTTTGAGCTGATCATACCGGGTCGGACTGGACCAGGATGAGTTGGACTGATTGTGATCATGCCTTGAATTCCAGTTTCGGCTGTTTCCGGCATAGGCGTCGGTGATGTTTGAGCGCAGCAAAAACCAGCAAATGTAAGGAAACCGATTAAGCTTAAACGTTGAAGCGACATAAATACTTCGACGGTTGCATGCTTCAATTGTTTAACGGAAAACCCAGAAATGTTTGTTGACCGGATTAAAGTTTTTGCGCAAGCGGGCAGTGGCGGGCGTGGGTCGGTGAGCTTTCGGCGGGAGAAATTTGTGCCGAAAGGTGGACCCGACGGCGGCGACGGCGGGCGCGGCGGCGACGTGATTCTACGCGCGGATCGGCACGTTGATAATCTCTCAAATCTTTTCTACGAGCCGATCATCAAAGCGAAAAACGGCGGTCACGGAATGGGAAAGAAAATGCATGGGCGGTCTGCGCCGGCGAAGATTGTGAAAGTGCCAGTCGGAACAATTGTGTGGCTCGCGGAAGACAGAAAACGCCCAACGCCCAACGTCGAACGCTCAATATTGAATGCAGAAGATGTGATTGTCGATCTTACGCGGGACGGTCAGGAGTTTGTCCTTTGCCAGGGCGGTGCTGGCGGGAAGGGCAATGTGCATTTCAAAAGTTCGCGGAACCGCGCGCCGCGCGAATACACCGAAGGCGAGGAAGGGGAGCAGGGACATTTTTTATTAGAGTTGCGCACGATCGCCGATGCCGGGCTCGTCGGTTATCCAAACGCTGGCAAATCAACTTTGCTTCGAGAAATTTCCGCCGCCCGGCCAAAAGTGGCGGCCTATCCGTTCACGACGCTTCATCCGATCATCGGCGTGGTGGATTTTTCTGGCTATCGACGGGCAACGATAGCAGATATTCCCGGCTTGATTGAAGGGGCGCATCGTGGGCTGGGACTTGGCCACGAATTCCTCCGCCACATCACGCGCTGCCGGATTTTTCTCTTCGTTGTCGATGTTGCGGGAAGCGAAGCCCGCAACCCGGTCGAAGACTTGCAACAACTACGCAAGGAGCTCGATCTCTACGATCCGCTGCTCTCACAGCGTCCATGGTTTGTGATTGCGAACAAAATGGATTTGCCCAACGCGCAGGAGAATCTCAATGCACTGCGCAGGAAATTCCCGAAGATCGACATCGTCCCGATTTCGGCGGCAAAAGGCGAGGGGATTGAAGAGCTGAAGAAGAGATTGGCGAATTGGTTGGAATTGTAGCTGCCCATCGAATGACGAAGCACGAATGCCGAATTTCGAAGGAATGACAGAAGCTCAAATGACGAAACTGCAATGATTTTAGGCTTTGTCATTCGGCTTTCTTTCGTCATTTGTCGTTCGGATTTCGTCATTTTCTCCCTTGTCATCCGCGCAAAAACGGCTTTGGTATCCGCGTCGCAAGCGCGCCTTTGAGCGTCTTGGCTGTAGCAGCTGACGCTGACGATGGGATTCGGTCGCCGCTTTCGCCACCAACCAAAATGCGCAACCGTTATTTACTGATGTCGATCCTGGCGCTGCTTGGCAGCCTTGTCTTTGCTGCATCTGGCATCGCAGCGGAAGCCACACCGGCAGAGCACGAAGGCGTTCCGCTCAAAGCCGCAGCGCTCGTCCAAATCGGCAAGTTTGCGATCACAAATTCGATGCTGGTGACGTGGATTGTCGCCGCGGGCATCATCATTTTTGCGCAGACCGCAACGCGCACGATCAAACCGATCCCGAGCGGCATTCAAAATTTTTGGGAGTGGCTGGTGGAGGGCCTTTACAATTTTCTCGAGGGAATCATCGGGCGCGAGTTGGTCAGGAAGACTTTTTGGTTTTTCGCGACGATTTTTATCTTTATTTTATTCGTGAACTGGTTCGGCCTGATCCCGGGCGTCGGCACGATTGGCTGGGGCCATTACGATCCTGCGGGAACTTTCCACATCGATCGGCCATTGCTTCGCGGCGGCAATGCCGATCTGAACATGACGACGGCGATGGCAGCCATCTTCTTTTTACTTTGGATCGTGTGGGCGATTCAAGCCAATGGCGTCGGCGGATTCTTGCTTCACATTTTTGGCCCAAAAGGCGAGACGTCAGGTTTTTTGAAGGTCATCATGGTGGTGATCTTCTTTATGGTGGGATGGCTGGAGATTGTTTCGATTTTGTTCCGGCCGATCTCGCTCAGTTTTCGATTGTTTGGAAACATTTATGCGGGTGAGAGCATTTTGGAAGCGATGTCGAATATGGTCCCAATGTTGGGATGGCTGATCCCGATTCCGTTCTACTTCATGGAACTACTGGTCGGAATCGTCCAGGCGCTTGTTTTCATGTTGTTGACCGCCGTCTTCACTCTTTTGATCGCGCAACATCAACCCGGACACGAACCACAACACTAAAAATTTCGGCGAGAGTTCGCGGAAAACTCGCGAGCGCGCCAAAGAGAAACCTACAAAACTATGATACTACCATTATTGGCGGAGTTGAGCGGAAACCTTTCAAACATTCACGTGGGTCTTGCAGCCTTAGGCTGCGGCATCGGCGTCGGCCTAACTGGATTAGGCGCCTCGTCGGCTGTTGGGCGCAATCCGGGAGCAGCTACACCCATTTTGGTGCAAGCGATTTTAGCGATCGCTTTTACCGAAGCGATTGTGTTCTACGCGCTCTACCTTGTTCACTAAATTTCAGCCCGGCGACGGTGCCGCGTTAACGTGTGATTTATGAATCCGACATTTTTCGCTGCCACTGGATTTACCGAAATGTTGCGAGACACGGCCGATACCTTCGGCTGGAACTGGCAGTTATTTCTCTCGCAGGTGGCCAGTTTTTGCATCGTTGCGGTTTTGCTCCGCCAATTCGCCTACAAGCCTATCCTGGCCGTGCTCGAAGATCGCCGGCGAAAGATTGAGGAAGGTCAGCTCAACGCGGAAAAGATCAGGAAGGAGCTCGCGGAAGCGGAGAAGCGCTATCAGGAAATTGTGGCAAAGGCGAACGCTGATGCGCAAAGAATGATCGACGAGGCACGTGAGAGCAGTTTGCATCTGGCCGAGCGCAAACAAGGGGAAGCGGTCGCTGCCGCAGAGCAAATTCTCGCCAAGGCCAAGGAAGCCGCAGCGCTCGAGCACGAGCGCCAAATGCAAACGCTGAAGCGTGAACTTGGTCGTCTCGTCGTTGATACGACGGCGAAAGTCACCGGCAAAGTGCTGACTTCCGACGACCAGAAGCGCTTACAAGAAGAAGCCGCGCGCCAGGTTGCCTGATGAAGATCAACAAGGAAATCCGTCAGCTTTCACGGCAAATGTTGCGCGCCAGTTTTACCGATGGCCAACTCGATCACGGCAAGATCGCGTCGCTCGTGCAATCACTGATCGCAAAACGTCCGCGCCATTTCATGGACGTCTTGCAGCATTACAAGCGATTGCTTCGGCTGGAGATTGAAAAGCGGCACGCAAGCATCGAGAGCGCGACCGAACTGGCCCCGCAGGTGGCCGCCGATATTGTCGCGCGGCTGAAAAGGAAATATGGCAACGATTTGACCTCGGAATTCGTTGTCGATCCTACGTTCCTGGGCGGCGTGCGCGTCCGGGTCGGCAGCGATGTGTGGGACGGTACCCTGCGCAACCGATTGGAACGCCTTCAACAACAACTTTAATCAACTAAAACCATGAGCAGCATTCTTGAAGAGATCGAAACGAAAATTGCGGGACTAAAAACATCGGCAACAAAGAGCAACATTGGTGTCGTCCGCGAAACCGGCGACGGCGTCGCCCGCATCGAGGGATTGAGCGACGTGATGCTCAATGAAATGATCGAGTTTCCGAACGGCGTGTTCGGGCTCGCGCTAAACCTCGAGGAAACGGAGGTGGGTGCGATTTTGCTCGGCGAAGCGACAAAAATTTCCGAAGGCGATGAGGTGAAGACTACGGGAAAACTTCTCCAAGTCCCTGTTGGCAAAGCGCTTCTCGGCCGCGTCGTTAATACTATCGGTCTGCCGCTCGATGACAAGGGTCCGATTAAGACCGAAGCATTTTATCCGCTCGAAAAAATTGCGCCGGGCGTGATCAAACGGCGGAGTGTCAACCAGCCCGTTCAGACCGGAATCATGGCGATCGACGCGATGATTCCAATCGGCCGGGGCCAGCGCGAATTGATCATTGGCGACCGGGCGACCGGGAAATCGACGATCGCGCTCGACACAATCATCAGTCAGGCGCGCTTGAATAAAGCCGCCGAGGAGGAAGGCGACAAAAATTATCGGCCGCTTTATTGCATTTACGTCGCGGTCGGTCAGAAAAATTCCAACGTCGCGCGCGCACTTGACGTTCTTGAGCGCGAAGGTGCCATGCCTTACACGACAATCATTTCCGCGCCTGCGTCGGATACGGCGACGAATCAATATCTGGCGCCGTTTGCCGGCGCCGCGATGGGCGAGTGGTTTATGGACAATGGAATGGACGCGCTCATCATTTACGATGATTTGTCGAAACACGCGGTCGCGTATCGGCAGGTCTCGCTTGTTTTGAAACGGCCATCCGGTCGCGAAGCGTATCCTGGTGACGTGTTTTATCTGCATTCGCGTTTGCTCGAACGCAGCGCTCGTATCGCCGAGGAATTCGGCGGCGGCTCGCTGACCGCATTGCCGATCATCGAGACGCAAGCCGGGGACGTTTCGGCTTACATCCCGACGAATGTCATCTCGATTACCGACGGACAGATTTATCTCGAGACTGATTTATTTTACCAGGGTGTGCGTCCCGCCATTTCGGTCGGTCTTTCAGTGAGCCGCGTCGGTTCGGCTGCGCAGATCAAGGCGATCAAGCAAGTGGCCGGCAAAGTGAAGCTGGATCTCGCGCAATTCCGCGAGCTCGCCGCATTCGCGCAATTCGGTTCCGACCTGGATGCGGCGACCAAAGCGCGACTCGAGCGCGGTCAACGGATCGTCGAGTTATTCAAGCAGAAGCAATACAACCCGATCCCGGTTGAAGAACAGGTCGCGGTGATGTGGGCGATGCAAAATGGATATGTCGATCCTGTGCCGGTCGATCGGGTCAAAGAATTTCAACTGAAACTCCAGGACTGGTTGCAAACGCGGAAGGAAAGTTTGCTCCGAGCGATCCGCGACAAGAAGCAACTCGACGAAGATCTCGAATCGCAGCTCAAAGCCGCGCTCGAAGAATTTAAAACCACCTGGTAATGATTTCGTTGCGCGCGCTCGATTCAGCCATGGCTTCAGCTCCGAAGATCAACGGAGTCGAGAACGCAATCTATTTAATCGGCGGTCAGAGGGTCATGCTCGATTCGGATTTGGCCGCGATCTATGGAACCAGCACGGTGCGATTGAATGAGCAGTTACGAAGAAATCGAAAACGCTCTCCCTTGGATTTCGCGTTTCAGCTTACGCGCGAGGAGTTTACGAACTTGATATCGCAAATTGCGATATCAAGTTTGAGGTCACAGTATGCAACCTCAAAGCCACACGGAGGTCGGCGAAAACTTCCTTGGGTCTTCACCCAGCATGGTGCGATCATGCTTGCAAGCGTCTTGAAAAGCGACATCGCTATGCAGGCAAGCGTTCGCGTAGTGCGCGCGTTCGTTAGGCTGCGCGAGATGGTGGCGGCGAATGCGCAACTTGCCGCCAAGCTGGAAGAACTTGAGCGCCGGCTTGATTCCAACGACGAGGCAATTGTCGATCTTTTCGTCGCACTTAAACATCTGCTCGAGCCAGAGTCAAAGGCAGAACGCGAAATCGGATTTCACGCGCGGGAGCGATCGGCTCGTTATCGAACCAAGAAGAGGCTTTAAGCGATGGCGAACACACAGGACATACGGCGCCGGATCAAATCGATCCGCAACACCGCGCAAATTACGAAGGCGATGCAAATGGTCGCAGCGTCTAAGATGCGGCGCGCGCAACAGCACGCTCTCGCGGGACGTCCGTATGCCGCGTTGATGAACAAAGTGCTCGTTTCGCTCCAAAAGCGGACCGATCCGACGTTGCATCCGCTCCTTCAGATTCGTGAGCTGAAGAAGGAATTAGTTTTGATCATTAGCACTGACAAAGGTTTGGCCGGCGCGTTGAACACAAATCTCTTTCGTGAAGCCGTAAATTTCGATCAAGCGAAAACGGCGCTCGTGGTTACCGGAAAAAAGGCGCGGCAGTTCGTCGCGCGGACAAAGCGTGAGTTGCTGGCTGATTTCGAGCTGAAAGACGCTCCGAGTTTTGTCGAGACCAAAGCGGTCTCGAAATTTTGCACTGAGAAATTTCTAAACCGCGAAGTGGATAAAGTTTCTGTCCTCTACACGCATTTCATCAACACGATCAACCAGCGGCCGGTCGTGGAGACGTTGTTGCCGATCAGCAGTTTCGATTTGCCCAAGAGCGAGTCTGCCGAAGGCGGGACCGAAGATGTCGATCCAATGCTCGGTTATGTTTTTGAGCCAAGTGCCGACGTCGTGCTCGACGTGATGTTGCCCTTTTACATCCAGCATGAGGTTTTCCAAATGATCCTGGACGCGCGCGCGTCCGAGCACAGCGCCCGAATGGTGGCGATGAAGAACGCGACCGACAACGCGAACCAATTCATCAAGGATCTCACTCTCGAATACAACAAGATGCGCCAGGCCGGCATCACAACCGAGCTGCTTGAGATTGCGACCGCACAAATGGCGCTGGGTGGTTAGTTAAGATTTATGAATAAAGGAAACATCGTTCAAGTGATCGGTCCCGTGGTCGACGTGGAGTTTTCGGAGGTGAAGCAGTTGCCGAAAATCTACAACGCGCTCGAGATCGAATACGAAGTCAACGGCAACCCGACCAAGCTCACACTCGAAGTGCAACAGCATCTGGGCGAAAGCTGGGTCCGGACAATCGCCATGTCTTCGACCGAAGGTTTGAAGCGCGGGATGAGCGTGAATGACACGGGCGGCCCGATCAGTGTGCCAGTCGGTGAAGGCGTGCTCGGCCGTTTGTTTAATGTCACCGGCGATCCGGTCGATAATCGCGGCCCGGTGAAATTCACCAAGCGCTATCCGATTCACCGGCCCGCGCCCGCGCTGACGGATCAGGACACAAAAATCCAGATCCTCGAAACCGGAATCAAAGTCATCGACTTGATTTGTCCGTTCTCGAAAGGCGGCAAGGTCGGCGCGTTTGGTGGCGCCGGAGTGGGCAAGACGGTTGTGATCATGGAGTTGATCAACAACATCGCCAAAGGCCACGGCGGCGTTTCCATGTTCGCGGGAGTGGGCGAGCGCAGCCGCGAAGGCAACGATCTTTACAAGGAAATGAGCGAAGCGGGCGTGATCGACCAAAAGGATTTGTCGAAATCAAAAGTGGGAATGGTTTTCGGCCAGATGAACGAGCCGCCGGGCGCGCGTCTGCGGGTGGGACTGTCCGCACTGGCGATGACGGAATTTTTCCGGGACGAACGCAATCAGGACGTGCTTCTCTTCATTGACAATATCTTTCGATTCTCGCAAGCGGGGTCCGAAGTTTCGGCTTTGTTAGGCCGAACGCCGAGCGCGGTCGGTTATCAGCCGACGCTTTCGGCGGAAATGGGCGATTTGCAGGAGCGAATCACCTCAACCAAGAAAGGCTCGATCACTTCGTTCCAGGCGGTCTACGTTCCGGCGGACGATCTGACTGATCCCGCGCCGGCAAATACTTTCGCGCATTTGGATTCTACGATTGTGCTCGAACGTTCGATCGCTGAGCTTGGAATTTATCCTGCGGTTGATCCGCTGGCTTCGACTTCCAAATCGCTCGCGCCGGAAATTGTTGGTGAAGAACATTACAACGTCGCGCGCGGCGTGCAGCGCGTCTTGCAACGCTACAAAGATTTGCAGGACATCATCGCGATTCTTGGAATGGACGAACTCAGTCCGGAGGACAAGCTGACCGTCTATCGCGCGCGCAAGATTCAACGATTCTTGAGTCAACCGTTTCACGTCGCCGAAGTTTTCACCGGCAGCAAAGGCCAGTACGTCTCGATTGCCGAGACAGTGCGCGGCTTCAAAGAAATTCTCGAAGGCAAGCATGACGAGGTTCCGGAAACGAACTTCTACATGAAGGGCAACATCGACATGATCCACGACTGATTTTCGAATCTCGAATGGCGATTTTCGATTTCAAACTATGAATGAACAGGAATTGAAGCAACGAACTAGCAAGTTCGCATTGCGTATTCTTGATTTAGCGGATGCACTTCCACAGACCCGCAGTGGAAACGTCATCGCTGGTCAGATAATCAGGAGCGGTACTTCTGTGGCGGCAAATTATCAGGCTCTCTGCCGTGCGAAATCGCGGGCCGATTTTATTAACAAGACTAGCATTGTAGAAGAAGAAGCCGACGAGAGTTGTTTCTGGCTACAATTGCTTATCGATCGTGGCTTGCTTGCCGCCGGTCGAGTTCAGCCGTTATTGAAAGAGGCGAACGAACTAACGGCTATTTTTGTCGCGAGTCGTAAAACGGCCGCGCGGCAGAAGCCATTCGAAAATCGAAAACCGAAAATCGAAAATCAATGACGCTGAAACTCGAAATCGTTACGCCGGAGGAAAAAATTTATTCCGAGGACGTGGACATGGTCACGTTGCCGGGAGCCGAAGGCGAGCTAGGCGTTTATCCGAAACACGTTCCGCTGCTGACGACGTTGAAACCGGGTGAGCTTCGCGTGATCAAAGACGGCCGCGAAACTGCAATGGCGGTTGGCGAAGGCTTCGTCGAAATTAAAGCGGACGGTGTTTCAGTTTTGACCGACATGGCGCTGGAAGCTGAGAAGATCGACATCGCCGCTGCCGAAGCCGCAGTCGAGCGCGCAAAAGCGGCAATGAAGGAGGATCACGGGGCGGAGGAGGTCGCCGCGATCCAAGCGTCGCTGCAAAAAGCGCTGGCGCAATTGCACGTCAAACGGCGACGGCACCATGGGTAAATGTGGAAGGAACCTTAGTGTCCCGATAATCGCGACACTGAGCTGCTTCCACATTCGCATTGATGTTTTCTCGCTGGCGATGTGTTGTTAACTTTCGCTTGTGAGTAATCCGGAGATTCTCGGAATCATCGCGGGCAACGGCGTTTATCCAAGAATTCTCGCTACCGCCGCGCGCAAAGCCGGCGTAAAAAAAATCGTCGCTGCTGCGTTTACTAATGAAACCGATCCTTCGATCGACAAACAGGTCGATGTTGTCGAATGGTTGCGCGTGGGACAATTGAGCCGGCTGCTGAAGTTTTTTCGCGAGCACGAAGTTCATCGCGCGATCATGGCTGGACAAATCGCGCCGAAGAATCTTTACGATCTGCGGCCGGATGTGAAAGCGCTGGTCGCGCTTGCCAAACTCAAACAGCGCAACGCCGAGTCGATCTTCACCGCGATCGCCGACGAGCTTGCCAAAGTCGATGTCGATCTTTTATCGGCGACGAGCTTCCTTGAAGATCAACTCGCCGCGAAAGGTTTGATCGCCGGAGCAAAATTGTCGCGTGCCGAGGAACAAGATGTCGATCTTGGCTGGAGTGTCGCGAAAGAAATCGCGCGGCTCGACATTGGCCAGACCATTATCGTCAAAAACGGAACGGTGCTCGCGGTTGAAGCGTTCGAAGGAACGAACGACGCGATCAAACGCGGCGGCGCGCTCGCCCGCGAAGGCGCAGTCATGCTCAAGGTCGCAAAGCCAAATCAGGACATGCGCTTCGACGTTCCGGTGATCGGCATCGAGACCATCAAAATTGCCGCGGAATCAAAGCTCCGTGTCATCGCGGTTGAATCTGAAAAGACGTTGCTGCTCGAGCGCGACGCGATTGTCGATCTTGCCAGACGTGCGAAGATTTCGATCGTTGCGCGCTAGTTGCAATCGGCGCTCGAAAATCGCCTTGCTAGAACCAAGTGCAGTCTGATCTTCTCGTGTATGAGATACCGGCCGCCGACGGTTAAGCTGCCAATGCCTGCTGAGAAGATGGACGGACAGACTGTGACGTTCAGGCCGGTGAGGGACGGAATAGATTCGGAAGTATCGGGTGTAATGCAAGTTATCGAAAACGAGAGCGGATTCAATGTTAATGCTTCGTACATTGTTGGTCAGGATCCACCCTTGTGTCGCGTTTATTGGTTTGATCAGTCTGAGATCGATGCCATCGCCAGGTCGGCGGTGAAAGAAAAGCGGCGTATCCTGATTATTGATGACGACCGGGAAAGCACCCACTTGGTCAAAATACTTCTCGAAAAGGCCGGCTCCTATCTCGTGCTCGAAGAGAACGACGCTACAAAGGCCCATCAAAGTGCCCAGAATTTTAGGCCGGACGTAATCTTGCTAGACATCATGATGCCAAAGACAGACGGAGGCGAAGTAGCCGCACAAATCGAAGCCGATCCGGAATTGCAGAAGACGCCGATCATCTTTCTCACCGCGCTAGTTACGGAACCTGAGACAAAAATTGGCCTCCGCATCCAAGGGCATCGATCTCTCGCCAAGCCGATCAATATTCCCGAGTTGATCAACGGGATTGAAGAAATCTACGCGCGCAATAGCGCGTGATTGCGGTCGAAGCCTGAAAAACTTGTTGCTTGAACGCGATACGATTGTCGACTTGCCGAGCGCGCGAAGATTTCGATCGTCGCGCGATAAATTTGGAGCCTAGGGGATTACGCTCCCGCTAGTGCATCCAATAATGAGACCCGGCTGCTAGATGTCGGCTCCACGCTGAAGCTTTGGAGCCTAGGGGATTCGAACCCCTGACCTCCTCAATGCCATTGAGGCGCTCTACCAACTGAGCTAAGACCCCTTTTACGAGTGAAAACCGAGTCGAGCGCGGACGCCAAAAATACTCTTTGCACACTGATTTGTTACACTGTAGCTTGGAGCACATGAGAACACTACAGAATGAGATTGGAACGTTTCGGAAGGTTGGCGAATGTCTTTATCGGTATTCACGGAATGGGGTCTACTATGCGCGCGTCAGAATATCGAGCAAGCAGGTAGTCAAGCGCTCGCTCGCAACGACAGATCCCGCGATTGCAAAGCGAAAGCTCGCCGCGTTCAAAGACGAGCAGCGACGAATTGATCGATCACAAGGACGACTAACGCTGGTCGAGTTGTGTGAGCGCTACCTGAAAACCGTGCAGCACCAGAAGGCACCAACAATCGAGCGCAAGACGCACATCGTAAATCGCATCAAGCGCGACTTTCCGGGCGGTTCTTTGGTGCAGGTCGCAAAGATCAAACCGTCAGACGTGCAGTTGTGGTTAGGGCGCTACAATTTCGGGCCAGTCTCGCGCAACCTTCACCTCGCTTGCGTGAAAGCAATTCTCGATATGGCGGTCGACGACGGAATCATTGCGCACTCGCCCGCAGCGAAACTGAAAGCGGTCAAACTCGACAAACCAATTCGCAAGACACCGAGCTTCGACGAGTTCAAATCAATCGTTGAAAGCATCCGTTCGCAACAATTCAGCGCAGACGCGACCGATAGTGCCGACTTCGTCGAGTTCATCGGTCTTGCGGGCTTAGGACAAGCCGAAGCATCGGCGCTGACATGGCGCGATGTCGATTGGAAGCGGGAACAAATCATCACCTTCCGCCACAAAACAAAAAGCGGGTTCGCGATTCCCCTTTACCCTCAGCTCCGTCCGTTGCTTGAGCGATTGCATGAGCAACGCGTGTCGGACGATGCGCCAGTGTTCAAAGTTAAGGACGCAAAGAAAGCAATCGCAGCCGCTTGTCGTCGTCTCAATTTGCCAGCGTATAGCCACCGCGCGTTTCGTCGAATGTTCGTCACCCGCTCGCTCGAACTCGGTGTGGACGTGAAGGTGCTCGCCGAGTGGCAAGGTCATAAGGACGGCGGCAAATTGATCTTGTCGACCTATTCGCATGTTCGCCCGATTCACTCCGCGAGAATGGCAAAATTGATGGTTGATCGCGAACCCGAGAACGTGATTGCGATCTCGAAAGAAGGCGCTTCAGCGTGAAGCAGAAACCGAAACGAAAGCCGCGCGGCAAAATGAAACCGGTTGCGCCGGAGATGACACGGCTTGCGAGCGATGTCCGGTTCGTGCAAGAGTTTTGCGCTGACGCTGATACTGACATCGTCCTTGACGCTGACCCTGAACTGCGAAAAGCGATCCGTGCTGTCGAGGATTCATTTGTCGTTCCCGAACTCCGTAAGGCTGTTGAACACGGCGAACTTCCTGAGGTCGTTCGTGCGATCAAGCGCCTACCGAAAGAAACTGATTCACAGCGCCATGTTCGTTTCGCTTACCTTTCTTTGTGCCACGGTTCGCCGCCTTTTCCCACCTTCAAGGCGCTGATGCAAAAATTGAACGAACGAGCGGACGGAAAGACTGACTGCGTGCCGCCTGAAAGAACCGTTCGAGATATTGTGGATAGGCTGCGGCTACCTATGGCTGACTCGAAAACAGGTCGGCGTTTTGCAAAGAAAAGACTCAATTAGCTGCATCGACGGTTGAGAGCGGTTGAGCTTTCGTGGTTGCAGTTGGAGCTTTCGGAACTCGACAATTCGATCCGCGAGCGAATCACGAATGAGGTTGAAGGTGAAGCGTGTCGAATCATCGACTGTTTGGTCGGCGAGATTGAAAGAATGCCTCACCAGTTTTCGGGGGCGTTCGCGGGCAAGTCGCCGAACCAAATTTGCAAACTATGGCAGCGCGAACTTGATCAATCTTTTCTCAAGGCGAGCACAGCGCTCGAAAAAATGAGGGCGCAATCGCGGCGCAAAACCACAAAGAAAAAGGAGGAGGCGACGAATGTCATTGCGTTTAACCGCGCAGGAGCGCGATAAGATGATCGAGCGCAGCGAGCGCGAAATTTTTGGCTCTTATGCCCACGCCCTTCGCCCCGCCACGGATTCGCAAGCTCGCGGATGAACTGATCGGTTTGGACACGCTTGCAGCGTGCGGTCTTGCGGGGGAAATCGATCAAGCGCTTGGCTCGGTCGCGTCTGAAAAACTTTTGGAACACATCGCAAACTCGAAACGGCTGCCGGTCGAGTCGGCGATCACCACAAAACAGGCGGCGCAGTTAAGGACATAAAATGGAAACGAAAATGGTAAGGTTTCGCAGGCTAACGGCGGACGCTTCAACGTTCTCTGAAATGTTAATGATACTGACGGAGGAGGCTCGAATGAGTCGAGGTCGCGCCATCATGCTCGCGGCCCAGATTCGGCCTTCGTTGTATCGGCGTTGGATGATCGACAGGCACGCCGGTCGCATTCCCGAGAAACGCGGACGCGGTTCGATCACGTCAGGGTTCAAATTTGTTGGGGGCTGAACGCGATGGCTGAAATGGCAAACAGTGTCGGTGTAATCCCGCGAACAATCACTGCCGGAGCCGCTGCGATTGCGCGTGGTCTGCGTTGCGTTCTTAACGCGGGCGGCACATGTGATCTCGCTGGCGCTGCTGTGCGCGGCGACATGGTCTCTGCGGTTGATCTCGCGATCGGTGAGACAGGCCCAGCTTACGAAACGAGCGGTGGCGGGAAAGTTCCTGCGGTTGCAGCGGTCGCGGTTGCGGTTGGCGATCCGGCCTATTCGGCCGCGAACGGGCGGTTCACGAATGTCAGCACTGGCGCTGCTTTACTAGGCAGGTGGGCATTGGCAGCGAGCGGCGCTGGCGTGCTCGGTGAGGTAGAACTTGAGAGTTTGGCTTAACAATGAACACGACATCATCGACAGTGGAAGAACCAGTAGCGGTGAAAAAACGCTTCGCTGGTTTTGGTAACAACGGCGGCGCGGCGGCGATAAAACGTCTGCGCGCGATGGCGCAGCGCGAGGCTGAGATCATTGCGAAATGGAAATCCGTGCTCGATGAGTGCAAAAAAATTGAAGCTGAGGCCGCTACCGCGCAGCGCGAGTTTGACGCGAACCCAACCCCGGATGGTGTGCACAAACTGATTACGATTCGTTTGCGAGCGCGCGAAGCGACGGAGATTTTTGGGACAGTCGATCAGCTCGTTCGTCGCGGCGCTGCCAATCGAGAATTTTTGAGCGAGCACAAGAAGGATTTGCGCAGTCTCTTGCTTACGGCGAGCAAACACCTGCTCGCACAAGCGCGTGAAAAATTCGACACGGAATTGAAGCGAGCGCGCGAAACGCTGAGCAAAGAAGGCTTCGATCAGGACGAAATTTTGCAAGCGCCGAAGGTGCGCGCAGCCGAGTGGCAGGTCGAAAAACTTGAGCGCCTCGTCGAGAGCATCAAACAAAGTGTCGAGGAGCGGCTGTGGCAATTCTCAAACGAAATCTTGAAATGAAAATTTTGCATGGTTCCGAGCAGGTTCATTTTGCTTTTCCTGCGATGTTTGGCGCACGGCGTCCATACTGCGCGTCAAACGGACATGCAAATTGGGTGGGAGCGTCTGCGTTGTCGCTAACGTCATGGCGCTCTCACTCTTTACTTTCGCAAACGTAAAATGGGTTTGGTTGACGCCATGGTCGCCGCGAATCACGACGAGCAACTTCTCGGCAACAACGGGCAAGAGGTTTACTGCACTTGCGACGAGCTGATTCTCGGCGAGGGCAGAGATCGACATCGTGTTCCGTGTCCAAAGTTTCACGACTGCGTTTACGTCGCGCGCAGAAATGCGCTGCTGCCGGTCGCGATTGAGCACGCTCTTGAAGTCGTGCGCAAGAAACCAGACGACGATTCGCACTCGCGAGCTGCGCGATTCAGTCGCGCTCTCTCAATTGAAATGGATCGACTCGCGCGACCGTTGCTGAGAAAGGGCGCTTGAAATTCACACGCGCAACGTTGTCGATCTTGTCTGAGGGGCGGGCACCTTGGCATCCGCTGACGCTAACGGTAGAAAAGATCGTCTTTTCTCTGCATTGCGTGCTGCCGCTGAGTGGAGACAAAGCTATTGTGTCTCCAGTTTGACGATCACGACGCTCTCACAGCATAGCGCTGGTGTGCGGAGGATCGCTGTGTCGGGGCTTTGATTCGACGCCCGCAGACGTGTCAGTGCCGACTCGTTAGGCACGGCAGCGAAAAACCAAACATCATTCTATTGCGATTCGGTGCGCGGTAGCGTCCTTGTCGTCTTTTTTCGGCGGCTGTGCCTTCTGCATTGCGCGAATGATCGCGTCCATGTTTTCGTCTTCCATTCGCGCGTAAAGCTGGTCGAGATCAAGCGTTGATCGACGCTTTTTGTTCGTTCGTTTGGTGATTGTCATTTGTCGAGGTGCGACGAGCGCTTGCTCGAAGCGGTCTCAGTTCGCTTCAACTGGACAACACAACTTAGCAGTTCTCAGAAGCTCAGCAAGTTCTCCTTTCTGCCACAGCTTCAATTCGCGCGCAGAGCAAACCTCTCGACGTCGATAAAACCGCCGCTGAGGGGAATCCGTACTTGCGGAAGTGCAGCGCAGATTCGAGCGACGCTTCGGGATGCGGTAGGGTTGAAACAGGGCTTGCCATCGTGCAGCCTTTTACCGGATGTTTTCCTGTATGGAGCCGGAAATAGATTGCGAGTTGCAGTCTAATTCTCGTTAGGCGACGTGAACACGCCTGAAGTGGCTTACGCCAAATAAGCCACCTAAAGCTACAAATAATAGGCCAAAGGTTGAGCCCGAGTCCGGCACTGTGGGCGCTACAGCGTCGAGCGTGAAGTTCTGGTTCGCTCCAGTTCCCCACGTCCATTCGTAGATGCCGGGCGTCACGCCGAGGCTGGCGAAAGTCGCGCTGTTAAAGGTCATGCTATCCGATAGAGCAGCACCGGAGACATAACCCTGTGGCACGAAAAGGGCCAGGTCGAAGCCCGCGATGCCGACAAGGTCTCCGCTGCCAGTGATGGGGAAGAATGCGTCCCCGCTCCCGAAACTCGTCGGTCCCGTGAATCCATTATATACGTCTACGTTCACACTACTCGTTGGCCCCGTGCCTATTATCCCAAATATTGCTTGCATCTGCGCGAATTCTGGAGTAGTGCCTTGGAAAGTCAGCCCGGTCAAGTCGATGGCTCCGGTTCCGGTCGCGACGACGTTGGACCCGACTTGGTCCAGCGTTACGATGTAACCGGCTTGGGCCGGCTGGCTGAGAATGAGGAGACTGGCGGTTGCTGCGCACAGCAGCGTGGTCAGCGAACGATTTAGTGAAGGGTTGGTTTTCATTGGTTGCCGCGTCCGTCCTACAAGCATACCATAAGCCAACATTTACAAGCCACACGGCATGAATGACTAACGTAGCGATGTCAGGTAAAACCTTACAGTTTGAATCGTAAAGTTTTCCGACGGAAGTCTAGGCCATTTTCCGCACCGCTTGAAACCTGTATCGGCAAGACAGCAGCTAAAATGACCCATTCGTCCCGAAACCTAACCAATCGATTAAGCCAACGGCCCCTGAGCGAATGATCGCAATCGTGTTTGCCACGACACCCTGCCGTGGCTTATCTCTGTCTCGTTAGACCCACGTGGAAGAGTTCTTTCAAAATTGCGGCTAAAAGAAATGGTTCCAAATTTAGTCAGCTCGTAGTAAGGCTCGACGTGCGCGCGTAACGTTGCTTCACGCGTGCGTCAATATGCGAAAATGGCTTCTCGAACAATGGCGAGATATCAAGGGCAACTTGAAGTTCTGGATTCTCACTGTGGTCACAACTGGAATTGTGACGGTGGGGATTTGGATAACGCATGGTTTACAGTGGTGGCAGCAATTGATTCTCGCCGTTCTGTTTCTTGCGCTGTTCGCGATAGCCATCATTTCCGCTTACGCTGCGACTTGGTCCTCGTCGTCTGACGGGGTTATTACCCCGGAAAACGTCCAAGAAAAAATACGCGAGTGGTTGGATACTTTCGAGCTACAAGTTGGACGCATAAGTCCGCCGAATTGTCACTTTGGGTGGCAAGTCACACTTCGTAACGGAGTCATCATGTGGCTTTTACGTACGACCGGACGAGAACGCTACATAACATTCCTTGCTACTGTCGCGGCGACTGAGGGGCAAATAATTGCATTTAACAATTTCCTGCCCGAAGACAGGTTACGATTTTGGCGAGATTTATACTTTGAGACGTCGCGTTCAAAAATTACGGCTCTGCGAAATCCAAATAACACGAACGTTCTGAGTAGATTCACCGTCGAATATTTGCTTCCGATCACGTCCGACTTAAGCGAAGCCACCGTAATCCAAACCGTGAGAGATTTAGACTTTTCAGTTTATATCGTCCGCAACGCGCTCGACTACCTGTTGCCAACCGCAGCGCCTATCGCCGCTTTAGGACCGGCGCCGGAAACTGGAACTCCGCCAGCGTCTGCAAACCCTGTCGAGTAGCGTTTATCTTTGCGCGGTCTGACTTCGTAAACGTGTTGTGAACTGGTCATCGCGCCGGATGGCTCAGGATGCGGTGAAAAAAAGGATTCGGCGCTATCTGTGTTCGAGTTCGCTGAGCCAACGAACAAACGGGAGGAGCTTATCATTGCGGAACCACGCATTGCAGAGACAGACATATCCAACCATAACGCTGTCGAAAAGTATCCAGAGCACACGATGCCCATTCACCAAAGGCACATCAACAACCGCGCAAATGGCTACCGGGATGCCAATGATTAGGCCGCAGATTATCAAAAAGTATTGCATTGACTCAGCGCCACGTTTGATCTGCGCTGTTAGGCCGCCGAGAGGACTCCTTTTCCAATTGTGAAACCACGCAAACGCCGCGAACAACACAAGGCCCGCTTGGAGTGCCCAAAACCAAACGGCATCAGAAAGTATCTCGCAAAGATTCATCGCATGTGCAGAAATCGTCGATGACATCATGGCCGAATTATTTGCCATCCGGCAAGCACCGGGTTTGGTATCGAAGTTCAGCACGACGAGGCGCGATCACTGCCCTCTGCGTCGAAGCGTCGATCTTGTTCGCCGAGGCTCACAGCGCGTAGAAACCGTCCAAATCAGCTTTGCGAATCGGAGTCGCTGATTTCAAATCAAAACCTTTCCAGAGCGTTTCGCGGCGTTGCTTTTTACACTATTTTTGACACTGGTGGAGTTTTTTAAGCGTATTTCTGATAACTTGAGACACACGCTGCCCGCGCATTTTCACTCTACAGAACGAGTAAGAGCAAGTGAGCGTATTCGTTAGGGCATCGATGCCATTGAGGCGCTCTACCAACTGAGCTAAGACCCCGGTAAAGAATTGTAGAGCTTAGATTTCCAATTGTAGATTGCAACCGCCGGAGTCACCAATGGAACAACCAAAGCTTCGCGACGGGAAGATCGTGCGCAGCGAGGAGCCTCTGAATCTCGAAATGCCGTTCGATACACTCGACGGCTTCATCACGCCGACGAAATCGTTTTACGTTCGGACGCATTTTCCGATTCCCAAGATCGACAAAACCAAATGGCGGCTGCGGATTGAAGGCGAAGTCGAGAAACCGTTTGAGATTAGTTACGCCGAGTTGCTCAAGCTCGAATCAAAGAAAATTCCAGTCACGCTCGAATGCGCTGGCAACAGTCGGAATTTTCTCGAACCGAAAGTCAATGGAGTGCAGTGGGGGCTCGGTGCGGTTGGGAATGGGGAATGGACCGGCGTGCCGTTGTCGATCTTGCTCGATCGTGCTCGAGTTAAGTTGACCGCGTGCGAAATAATTTTCGAAGGCGCAGACCGCGGAAAGCTCGACGATCCAAAAAGTCCGTCCGGCGAGTTAAACTTTGCGCGCAGCATTCCGTTGGAAGAAGCGCGCGATGTTTTGCTCGCTTACAAAATGAACGATGTCGATCTTCCGCCCGAACATGGGTTTCCGGTGCGCGCCATTGTCCCGGGGTGGTACGCGGTGGCGTCGATCAAATGGTTGCATCGAATCATTGTGACTGACAGACCGTTCAACGGTTATTATCAAACGCTCGACTACGCATTTTGGAAAAGGCGAGGGGACATGACCGAGCTTGCTCCGCTTTCGGAAATGCAAATCAAAGCCGAGATCGCACGACCGAGCGAAGGCGAAACTGTTCCGGCAAATTCGAACGTGCGCGTGTACGGCGCGGCCTGGACGAGCGACGGTGAGATTACGAAGGTCGAGTTCAGCGCCGACGGCGGAAACACTTGGAACGAAGCGAAGTTACTCGGTGAATCGAAACTGAATGCATGGCGACTTTGGGAATTTAATTGGAAGACGCCAGCCCGTTCGGGGAAAACAACCCTCATCGCGCGCGCGACCGATTCAAACGGGCACACCCAACCGATTGAACGCGACCACGACCGCGGCACCTACATGATCAATCACCTCCTGCCGATCACGGTCGAAGTGCGATAGATCGTCGATCTTGTTGAAGTTCCGACCGGCTTCGCGTTAAGTCTCCAAGATGTCGCTCGTCTTCAAAACCGTTCAGACCGAAGGTATCGCCGAGCTTTCCTATTTAGTCGGCGACGACGACGAAGGCGTTGCCGCAGTGTTCGATCCACGCCCGGACTGCGATATCTACATCGAGATGGCGCGAGAAGCGGGCGTGGCGATCACCCACATTTTCGAAACGCACATTCATGCCGATCTGGTAAGCGGTTCGCGCGAACTATGCGCGCGGGTGGAATCAGCCAAAATCTACACGAGCGAGGAAGGCGGCGCCCAGTACGGATTCGAGCGCGAGAAAATAAAAGACGGCGATCGCTTCGAGTTTGGTGAAGTCCTCATCACCGCTCGACACACGCCCGGCCATACACCAGAGCACCTTTCCTATTTATTGGCCGAGTCAGATCGCCCTGACGAACCGTGGGGGATTCTCACCGGGGACTCGCTTTTCGTTTCGTCCGCGGGCCGGCCTGACTTGTTAGGCGAAAAGCACACCAAGCAGCTGGCCGAGAAACAATTTCATACCCTGCGCGATTTTTATCTGAAAATGCCGGACCACGTGATGATTTATCCGAATCACGGCGCGGGCTCGCCGTGTGGCGCGGACATCGGGGCGCGCTTAACCAGCACGATCGGATACGAGCGCCGGCACAATAAGTTTCTCCAGTTTGATGACGTGAAAAAATTCACCGACTACGCACTGGCGACCGCGCCGCCGGTGCCGAAGTACTATCCGGTGATGAAGCAAATGAATGCGAAAGGACCGGAGGTATTGGGAGGTCTTCCTCGCGTTCCCGGTCTTCCGCCAAAAGCGTTTAAGGACGCGATCGAAAAAAAGGCCGGCGCCCTCGTTGATACTCGAAGCATGCTTGCGTTTGGCGGCGGTCATATCTCGGGAGCCCTGAACATCGGGGGTTCGCCAGTTCTTTCGATCTGGGCTGGTTGGATGCTCGCTTCCAATGAGCCGATCCTTCTCGTGCTCGAAAATGAGAACGATCTCGAGAAAGTGGTTAGCCTTTTTATTCGAACCGGTTATTCAAAGTTCGCCGGCTATCTGATGGGTGGAATGAAAGCGTGGCAGGCCGCGGGATTCGAACAGGCAGAGGTTCGGCAGATGAGTGTGCATGAACTGAATAAACAGGCCGCGCGTTTACAGATCGTCGATGTTCGTTCGCCGCGGGAATGGAAGAATGGGCACGTTCCCGGCGCGCGTCACATTTTTTTGCCGGAGCTGCGAAAGCGGGTGGGTGAACTCGATCGCGCGAAGCCGACAGCCGTTTATTGCGCGAGTGGTTACCGTGCGAGTATCGCGGCAAGCATTTTGAAGGAGGAAGGCTTCGACAATCTTTGGAACGTGCCGGGCAGTTGGGAAGCATGGAGAAAAGCCAAGCTGCCAATTGAAGAAGCGGACGCGAAATGAACGGAACCGCAGCATTGCCACGGCGATCGTTCGGGGAAACGACACGCTCGGATGTTTGGTGGCTGCAGCCGCTCCTTGTATTTCTCGGATTGTCGACCTTTATCGTCTATTCCACCTGGGCTGCGTTTCAGGGCGTCCATTATTTTTTCGGCAATTACATCTCGCCGTTTTATTCGCCGGAGCTTTTTGGTACTTCGCCGCATAGTTGGTTTGGGCCGAAACCAAATTGGTGGCCGGGTTGGTTAATCTTTTCGCCGGCATTGTTAATTCTGTGGGCACCGGGCGGATTCCGGTTGACCTGTTATTATTATCGCGGCGCGTACTACAAAGCGTTTTGGGCAGACCCGCCGGCGTGCACTGTCGGTGAGCCGCGGAAGAGTTATTGGGGCGAGCGATCGTTCCCGCTCATCATGCAAAACGTGCATCGCTACTTTCTTTATCTCGCGCTCGTTTTCATTTTGATCCTGAGCTACGACGTCTGGAAAGCGCTCTGGTTCGACAATCGATTTGGAATCGGCATCGGCACAATTGTCCTCGCGATTAACGTTGTCCTGCTCAGCGGCTACACTTTTGGTTGCCACTCGCTCCGCCATTTGATCGGCGGCTTCCGCGATCAGCTGGCAAGGTCGACATCTTCATTTCAGACGTATCGCTGCGTCAGCTGCTTGAATCAGCGCCACATGCTTTGGGCCTGGCTGAGTCTGTTCTGGGTCGGCTTCACCGACCTTTACGTGCGCCTTTGCTCGATGGGAATTTGGCACGACTTCCGGATCATGTAACGAATGGCTGACTACGAGACGCATGAACACGATGTGCTCGTGATCGGCGCCGGCGGCGCGGGATTACGCGCGGCGATTGAAGCTTCGGCTGCGGGAGTTCGGGTCGGACTCGTTTGCAAATCGCTTCTCGGCAAAGCGCACACCGTGATGGCCGAAGGTGGAATCGCTGCCGCTCTGGCCAATGTGGACGAGCGCGATAATTGGAAAGTGCATTTCGCTGACACGATGCGTGGCGGACAGTATGTCAATCAGTGGCGCATGGCCGAATTGCATGCGAAAGAAGCGCCGGACCGCGTGCGCGAGCTCGAAGCCTGGGGCGCGGTTTTCGATCGAACAGAAGATGGTCGCATCCTGCAACGGAATTTTGGCGGCCACAAATATCCACGGCTCGCCCACGTTGGCGATCGCACCGGTTTGGAGATGATTCGCACGTTGCAAGATCATGGCGTGCACCGCGGCATCGACGTGCACATGGAACACACGATCCTGTCGATTTTGAAAGATGGCGATCGCGCCGTGGGCGCGTTTGGTTACGAACGCGAACGTGGTCGCTTCAAAGTTTTCCGCGCGAAAGCGATCGTGCTCGCGACCGGGGGAATTGGCCGCGCCTACAAAATCACCAGCAACAGTTGGGAATATACCGGCGATGGACATTCGCTGGCTTACGAAGCAGGCGCGGAACTAATCGACATGGAGTTCGTCCAGTTTCATCCGACTGGAATGGTCTGGCCGCCGAGCGTGATGGGAATCCTGGTGACCGAAGGCGTCCGTGGTGAAGGCGGAATTTTGACGAACAAAGAAGGGCGCCGTTTCATGTTCGACGAGATTCCGGAAAATTATCGTGCACAGACGGCGGACAATGAGGAAGAAGGTTGGCGCTATTGTCAGGGTGATAAGAACGCGCGGCGTCCGCCGGAACTGCTAACGCGCGATCATATCTCGCGCTGCATCGTGCGCGAAATCAAACAGGGTAGGGGAAGTCCGCACGGTGGTGTTTATCTCGACATCGCGTGGATCAAACAAAAATTGCCGAACGCGGCGAATTACATCAAGCGCAAGCTGCCAAGTATGTATCACCAGTTCAAACAACTGGCGGACATCGACATCACCGAGCAGCCGATGGAAGTCGGACCGACGACGCATTACATCATGGGCGGGATTCACGTCGATCCCGACACCGAAATGTCGCGCGTGCCGGGGTTGTCTGCCGCCGGCGAATGCGCTGCCGGAATCAACGGCGCCAACCGACTCGGGGGAAATTCGCTTTCCGATCTTCTCGTGTTTGGAAAACGCGCCGGCGAGTTTGCTGCGCGATTCGCCAAAGGCAACTCGTTAGGCAAAATCGACAACGACAAGATCGACATCGTGGCGCGCGAAGCGCTTGCACCGTTTGAATCCCGCGGCCGCGGGAGCGAGAATCCGTATGAGATTCAAAGAGATCTGCAGGAATTAATGCAGGACAATGTCGGGATCGTGCGCACGGAGTCGGAAATGCAATTTGCGCTCGAGCAATTAAAGAAATTAAAAGAGCGGGCAAATCGTTCGGGAGTTGTCGGTCACCGCGAGTTCAATCCGGGCTGGCACACTGCGCTCGATTTGAAAAATTTGCTTACGGTTTCGGAAGCAATCTCGCGCGCTGCGTTGGAGCGCAAAGAAAGTCGCGGCGCTCAGTTTCGCGAAGATTATCCAAACAAAGAGGAACGCTTTGCAAAAGTGAACACGATGATTTGTAAGTCGGAGGACGGCTCGATGCAGATTCGGTTGGAGCCGCTTCCGGAAGTGCCCGACTATTTGAAGCAGGTAATCGAGGAGATGAAGTGAGCGAGGCTCAAACGGTCGCATTCAAGATCTGGCGCGGTGACGCGAACGGCGGCGCGTTTCAAGATTATACGGCCGAATGTTCCGAAGGAATGGTCGTGCTCGACGCCGTCCACCAGATTCAGCGAACGCAAGCGAACGACCTGGCGTGTCGGTGGAATTGCAAGGCAGGGAAATGCGGCTCGTGCTCGGCCGAAGTGAACGGAATGCCGAAGCTGATGTGCATGGCGCGCTTGAGCGAATTGCCCCTGCAGCAGCCGATCACGATCGAACCAATGAAAGCATTTCCTGCCCTGAAAGATTTGATCACGGATGTGTCTTGGAATTTTTTGGTGAAGAGAAAAATCAAACCGTTCAAGCCGCGGCCGCCCGATGCTGCCGATGGTAGTTGGCGAATGCAGCAGGCTGATATCGATCGGGTGCAGGAGTTTCGAAAATGCATCGAATGTTTTCTTTGCCAGGATGTTTGCCATGTCCTGCGCGATCATCAGCTGCATAACAAATTCATCGGGCCGCGTTTTCTCATCCACGTGGCGGCGCTCGAGATGCATCCACTCGACACCGAAGATCGATTGGAGGAATTGCGAAACACGCAGGGGATCGGTTATTGCAACATCACGAAATGTTGCACCAAGGTTTGCCCGGAAAGCATTCAGATCACCGACAACGGAATCATTCCGTTGAAAGAACGGGTGGTGGACAAATTTTATGATCCGTTCGGATGGTTTTGGCGCTGGTTGAAACGGCGACAAGATCGACAACCAGCCAAGCCGGTGTAAGCATTGCGAATCAGATGTCAGAGCTAAAATCACTTTCGAAAGAAGCGATTCCGGCGGCGCTGGAAAAAGCCGAGCGATATCGTCTGCTCAACGAGCCGGGCGAAGCCGAAAGTATCTGTCTCGACATTCTGAAAACTGATCCCGAAAATCAACAGGCGATCACAACCTTGCTGTTGGCCCTGACTGATCGATTCGAAAAAGGTTACGCGGTCAGCGACACGCAAACGAAAGAATTACTTTCGCGAATGAAATCGGGATACGACCGCGCGTATTACACTGGAATCGTGGCGGAGCGTCGCGCGAAGACGAAGCTTCGACAGAACACGCCCGGCTGCCGGTTCCAGGCTTACGATCTTTTTCGGGAAGCGATGAGTTGGTTTGAGAAAGCCGAAGCGATTCGTCCTCCCGGTCACGACGACGCGCTGCTGCGATGGAATACGTGCGCTCGAATCATCGCCCGGAACAATCTGGTCGCGCGCGAACCCGAAGAACGAATCGAATTTCCGCTCGAATAGTGCAATTCGTTCAGACCACTGCGCCGCCGCAACTCGAGCCGGCGCCGGCGGTACAACCGAAACAATGATCTCCGGTCATGATTTCGCGATGGGCGATCTTGTCTGGATCGACATCCCACAAGAACAGCGGCTTGCTCCCGCCATTGCGGCGGGACCATTGCATGTCGAGCTGCTGATTAAAATCGCAATCGTAAATTTCGCCGCGCCAACCCACGCTAATGGTGTTTCGGCACATCAGGCCACTTATTGTCGCAGGATTGAACGCGCCGACGAGTAAGTCCATGTACTCATCAAGCTTGTTGTTGTGCCGCAAATAGGAAGCAAAGCGCGCGATCGGCAGATTCGTGATCGTATAAAGTTTGTTGAAGACGATGCCGAAGTGCGAGCCCAGCTTGCGTTTGAAATCGGCTTCCAGTTCGGCTTGCGGTCCAGGCAAAAACGCGCCGACCGGATTATAAACGAGATGCAGCGGTAGATCGCCGGCCGCGCCGTAGCCCAGTTTGTTCAAAAGTTTAAGCGCCGCGATGCTTCTCTCAAAAACGCCCTCACCGCGCTGAGCGCTCACGTTTTTCGGCGAATAGCACGGCATCGAAGCAATGATCTCGACTCTTTTCTTGGCCAAAAATTCCGCGAGATCTTCGTAACCCGGCTCGAGTAAGATCGTCAGATTGCAACGATCGATGACGTGCCGTGAAGGTTGCAACGCTTTTACCCGTTCGACGAAGTAGCAAAAATCAGGAATCATTTCCGGCGCGCCGCCCGTAAGATCGACAATCGCAATGTCAGTCTTGGCCAGCCAATCGATGATTCGGTCAATTGTCTCGCGCCCCATGATTTCCTTGCGCTTCGGCCCCGCGTTCACGTGACAATGCATGCAGGTGAGATTGCAAAGTTTGCCGACGTTGACTTGAAGAATTTCAGGGCGCGCGCGGCGCAACTGCAAACCTTCGGCGGCAAGTCGTTTAGAAAATCGGTTCATAAAGCGCGAGTAATAGCCCAGTAACTTGTTCCGGCGGCGATCGCGGCACACGGCAATGTCACCAGCCAACAAAGAACAATTGCGTTGATCGTTCGCGAATTTGCTTTTCCAGTCGCGAGTCCAATTCCAAAGAGCGAACCGACTGAAACGTGCGTCGTCGAAACCGGGAGACCGAACAAACTCGCCAGCACGACCAGGACCGCGGTGGTCAAGCTCGCGGTGAAGCCTTGCCCATGATTCATCGCCGTTATTTTTTTGCTCATGGTGTCGGCGACTTTTCTCGCGTTCAGCAATCCGCCGATGGCCATGGCCGTTGCAACCGCGGCGAATCCCCACCGAACATCGAGGGTTTTCCACAAAAGCAGCAATGCGACAATTTTCGGTGTGTCGTTCAAACCACGCGCGAAACTCACGGTCCCAGCACTGAGAAAATGAGCGACGTCGACAATTTGTTGCGAAGTGAGGCCGAGGAAATTGCCGCCGTAGCGTTCGCGGCAGTTCTCCACCTCATCGACCGTCAAGTGTGACGGAAGCGAAACGGCGCGGAGCGCGAGCACCGAGTTGGGCTGCGGCATCGGGATGACCCGCTCGGCTTCACCGATGCAAACGCACCACTCCTTTTTCAAACCGAGCGCGATCCGCGCTCCATGAAAAACCACATAAAGCGAACCTGCGACGGCGATGGCGAGAACCGGACTGAGCAGCAACGGCAGAACAAAATCCCTTCCCAAAGCGGCGAGATTCACCTGCGAACCAACTGCGACGAAGCCACACCCGATGATTGCGCCGGTCAACGCGTGCGTGGTTGAAATGGGAAAGGCGGTCAGCGTTGCGACGATCACGGTGAGGCCGGCGCCGATTGCCACCGCGAGCAGAAAATATTCTGAGCCGGCGAAGTGGTCCGGCACGATGCCTTTGCCACTGAATTTAGTCAGCAGTGTCTGGGCGAGAAAGATCGACATGATCGATCCGGCAAAGGTCGTGACCGTTGCCCAGGAAATTGCGGTGCGGTAATTGCACGTTCGACTCCCGAAAAGTGAAGCAACGCCTTTGAAGTTATCATTCGCGCCGTTGGAGTAGGCGACAAAACAGATCGCGAGGAAAAGGAGAACGAGCGTCGTCATCTCGCAACGCTTTCAGAGTCAGCAACAACTCGAACCGCCATCGCAACATTTGCTGTTTGCTTCCGTGGTTGCGTTGTAATTCTGACCTTTGGTTTCTTTCGGATGCCGCAGCGACGTGCGCGAACAATTGAACGGTTTGGCTTCGGCCGGGGCGATATCGACAATGGGATCGACGAACTCGAAGAAATCGCGATAGGGAGCCTTCTTGTAGAGATTGTAGGTCTTATCGCAAACCGCGTAACGCTTGCCGCGCTCCATCCGATGATCGTCGTCATCGAGCACTTCTTTGAACGGGCCGCGATAAATCACCGCTTGGTTGCGCTCGAAACATTCGCCCTGTTTTCCCTTGAACGCTTCGACTGTAACCGAGCGGAATTCGATTCCTTGTACGGTGCGCCACGGTTCCAGGCCGCGTTTCAAAATCTGAATTCCGTAAAAGCCGGCGTTCTCGAACGCGGCCAGAAAACCTTCCTCGATCAACGCGCCGGAAATGCAGCCGCTCCAAAGTTCCGGATCGTTTTGCATTTTTTCCGGCACTTCTTCATCGCTAACAATGTCAGAGATGACCGCGCGGCCGCCTTTTTTTAATACGCGGAAAATTTCGTCGAATAGTTGCCGTTTCGATTTCGACTCGACCAGATTCAAAACGCAATTTGAGACGACGACATCGACTGAGTCGCCCGGAATTAGCGGATGTTTGCAGCGCAACTCTTCCGCCAATTCGTCCACGGCCAGAAATGAAGTCGCGTCCGTAATCGGATTGCGTTTCAATTGTCGATCTAACAATTCGAGATCGAGCGCCAAATCTTGGATTCGGCCTTTGCGAAATTCCACGTTCGCGTAGCCGATGCGTTCAGCGACGATCGGCGCATTCCGTTGCGCGACCTCGAGCATCTCGTCGGTCATGTCCACGCCGATGACTTTTGCTTTCGGACCAACGATCTGCGCGGCAATGAAACAAATTTTTCCCGTGCCGCTGCCGAGATCGAGAACGGTTTCACCTTCGCGCAGGTAACGCGACGGATCGCCGCAACCGTAATCGCGCTCGATCACTTCCTGCGGAATGACTTTGAGATAGTCCGATTCGTAGTCGACCGGACAACAAAGTTTGTCCGCGCGCTCCTTCGCTCCGGCCGCGTAACGCTGCCGCACAATCGTTTCCTTGCCAGTGGCTTCGATCATAGAGATGCGAAGCTTTAGCAGGCGGTCTTATTCCTGAGAAGTCTGCAATTCTCCAGCTTCGGTTTTGCGCAGGGCATCGCGCGCGATCTTTGTTACCCAAATTGTCACGATGATTGTGGCGAGCAGGCCGACACCCATGAATGTCCAGTATTGCCAGCCGTGCTTCATTGCTTCGCCACCAGCAGCAGCTGCTATTGCCGCTTTGCCTGCGGTGCCGATGTAAACATAAAGAAAAGTGCCCGGCATCATACCGATCCAACTGGCCAGGACGTACGGCCAGAATTTTACGCCGGTGAGTCCGTAAAAATAATTGCTCAGATTAAACGGAACAACTGGACTGAGCCTCAGCAGAAAAATCAGCTTGGCGCCTTGTTTGCCAATCGCATTGTCGATTTTGCGAAATTTTTCGTTCCCTTTCGCGATGGCTTCGATTTTGTCACGCGCAACGAAGCGCGCGACGAGAAAAGCCAGCGCTGCACCGAGAGTTGAGCCAGCCGAGACAGCGAGAAAACCTTTCCACAAATCAAACGCGAATCCAGCGCCGATGGTTAGGATCGATCCCGGCGCGAGCAAAACTGTGGCAACGGCATAAACGGCGATGAAAATGAAAATGCCGGCCGTGCCCATCTGCCCGACCCAATCGTTGAAACTTCGCAGCCATTGCTGGACGGGCAGAAATCTCGTCGCGAGAAACACCGCGACAATGATCACGATGAGCGCAATCACCCGACCGATTGCACTTCTGGGCGCGCGTTGTTGCTCGTTAATCATTTGCGAGCGCGCTGGTAAAGCCAGGTGAAGATTCTCTTCAGCCGCGGCGTAAGGCGAGTCTTATTGTATTTGTCTGCGGCTTTGCGGGCGACCTCGGCGAATGTCGGATAGGCGTGAATCATCGACACGATCTCGCCGAGTCCGATCCTCGCATTCATCGCCAGAACGAACTCGTGGAGTAAATCGCCCGCGTGCAGCGCCACGATGGTCGCGCCGAGGATTTTATCGGAACCTTTCGCGGCCAGGATTTTTGCGAAGCCGGTGTCTTCGCTCTCGACCACGGCACGATCGACATCCTCCAACGGAACAACGAACAAATCATATTCGACATTTTTCTGTTTCGCTTCCTTTTCGCCGAACCCGACGTGCGCAACTTCCGGATCGGTATAAGTGCACCACGGCACGACCGCGCAATTCACTTTCTGCCGGAGAAATTGGAACGGCATCAGGATGTTTCGGACGACGACGCGCGCGGTGAAATCGGCGGTGTGCGTGAACTTGAGCCGATTCGAAATATCACCGGCCGCATAGATGTGGGGCTGCGAACTCTGCATGTAATCGTTCACTTCGACTCCATTCGCGTTGTATTTGACGCCGGCAGCTTCCAAGTTCAGCGCTTTCATCATCGGGCAACGGCCAATCGCGAGAAGCAGCGCCTCCGCAGCAAATTGAACCGGCGAGCTTCGCGCTACGTCCGGCGGTTTGTAATTTCCTTCGACCGTAATCACACCGTCGCGCATCGAGATGCGTTTCGCTTCGGTGCAGGTCTGCACCGCGATTCCTTCCGCTTCGAACTGCTTTTGCATAAACTCGGCAACATCGACATCCTCGAGCCCGAGAATTTGCGGGCCGTATTCGACAATCGTAACCTTGACCCCGAGCCGGCTTAACGCCTGACCCAGCTCGCAACCGATCGGTCCGGCGCCGAGGACGATCATACTCTCCGGTTTTTCCTTCAGCTCATCGAAAATGGTTTCGTTGGTGAAATATTGAATGGCTTCGATCCCTTCGATCTTTGGAATCACGGCGTGGCTGCCGGTGGCGATCACGAAATTTTTCGCACGAAGTCTTTGGCCATCGACTTTGACTTCGTGCGTCGAAACGAACTTGGCTTCGCCACGAAAAACATCCACGCCTAACGACTCGAAGCGCTCTTGCGAATCGTTTGGCGCAATTTTTGCGCGTCGCGCGCGCATCCGTTCAAAAACTTTTTCGAACGCAAACTGCGGTGATTGTCGATCCAAGCCCCATTTTTCAGCGTTGCGGATCTGCTGGATCAATCGCGCCGAGGAAATGAGCGCCTTGCTCGGCACGCAGCCGAAGTTTAGACAATCGCCGCCCATTTTGTTGCGCTCGATGAGGGCGACACGTCCACCCAGTCCAGCAGTTCCTGCCGCCGTCACCAGGCCGGCTGTGCCTCCACCTATGACCACGACGTTATAGATGCCTTCGCCCTTCTTTTCTTTTTTCATTGGATCGATATCATTGGCTCTCAACAAACGCGTTCAGCCTACTTGGGCTGGCATAGGCGCGAAGCCGATCGAACGGAAAATACAGCAACCAACCGGTTAGTCAGCGTTCCTGCTTTGCGCTCGTTTCCTACGCGGACGAACGCGATTTGATAATCCATTGAGCAATTGTGCTAACCGGGACTCGTAGGATTCGCAGGTCGGGCAGTCGCCATCTGGCTCGACCCACTCGGGATGCTGGACGCGCAGGTCATCGTGAATCTGTTGTTTAAGTTCGGTCTTGTGAGACATAGGAGTTCGCTCGTCGAATGTTGACGTGATTATGAAATAGTCTCCCCAAAGCACGGGGTGAAAGGTTCGCCGTGCTGTGAGCATGGCCAACTGAGCGCGCTTAGAAAAGCATTACGCACTCGCCTGAGCCGCGCGCGCCGCCGCGCCAGTCGAACGGTTTTGCGGTGCTGAAGCTCCAAGAGCACTGCGAGTAGTCCGCTTTGTGTGAGGGTCGGATTCAATTTAGTCATCGTCTGAGCTTCCTTTCTGTCGATTGCAGTCGACGTGTGAAGGACGTGTGGTCAGAATTATTCCGTTCGATCGTGACGCTTCCAAACGCCGTTATCTTTCTCATGCAGCAAGTTTTTCAGATTGTCGCGGCGGACATTTGACCGAGCCGTAGGAACAAAAGACGCAGCAATCGCCGGTCTTCGGTTTCAGAACTGTTCTACAGTTGGTGCACTCGTAGAAAAACTGACACGCGTCGGTTGGCATCACTTCTTCTTTGGCAAAACCGCACAGCGGACAAGTAATGACGGACTTGGTTGCGCAGCGAGCGCACTGACGGTTGGCGATGAAGTTTAAAACGGAGGCCGCGGCGAGACCGAGAAGTCCCAAGTAAAGCAGGAGCTGATCGAATCGGATATAAAGTGCAAAGAAAATCAGTAGAGGACTGGCGAGCCCGATCATGAGTGGAATTACGCGGCGGTGACGGAAAAATGAAACAATGTTGCCTGACATCGCGATGATCACGAGGATTTGAAACACGGTGAACACCCAGCCTTCAAACGGACGAAAAATTCCAAGCCCCAGAGCTGTCCCTACCACGGCGAGCATCGGGAAACAGGCCGGGCATGCCGCGGCTGCAAGCACAGCACCAATGGTCCCGATTTTTTCTATCACTCCGCTTTTCACATTTGGCGAGTTGTTGTGAATTTGAGTCGCCAGCGCGGGTGATTATTCCGTGGCGAGCCGGTCGATAAAAGGAATAAACAATCGCAACGAATCATCCAATGAATGCGATGTTGTGGGTGCGAACCTTTTTGAGTGAGTTGCACGCCTGGCAATGGCTCGGCATTCTCTTGGCGCGTGCCACAGTTGGTCTGCTGTTCCTTCTTTCCGGTCGCGGCAAACTTTTCGTGCTCGAGCGCCGCAAACAAATGCGCGAAACGTTGGTCGTGGCGAACATTCCGTTTCCCGATTTCAACGCCGTTTTTGTTTCAACGGTTGAGTTTGTGTTTGGTTTCCTTCTGATCCTTGGTGCGGTGACGCCGCTCGCCTGCGTGATGCTCGGCTACGTGATGATCGTGGCGATTGCCACCACTGCGATTCGAAATATCAAAGCGCCACCACTGCTCGGTTGGCTCTCGGAATTTTTATATCTTCCCGAAGTGCTCTATCTCGTGATCCTCTTTTGGCTTTTCCTCTCAGGCCCAGGCTGGTTCAGCATAGATCACTTGATACTGTCTCATGCTCGCCTCTAGGATTTAGGAATGAATTCGCTCGATGATCATAATCGCGTTGGTGTGGCGTTGCTGGTTCTGCGCGTCACGGTTTTCCTCGTCATACTGATCTGGACGATCGACAAGTTTGTTCGTCCGGCGCACGCGATTTCCGTTTACGAACACTTTTATTTTTTGCACGGCTTAGGTCCAACGATCATGTACACAATCGGTGTGGCTGAACTGGTACTCTTAATTGGATTTGTAATTGGCTTTGCGCCACGCGTGACTTACGGCCTCGTGTTGCTGCTGCACGCCGTCTCCACCTTTTCTTCGTTCCGCCAATATCTCCATCCATTCGAAGGGCCGAACATTCTTTTCTTTGCCGCCTGGCCGATGCTCGGCGCCTGTTTCGCCCTCTATTATCTGCGTGATCTCGATACCATCTGGAGTATTAGGTGGATCGGCCGCTCCGCGGGCGATGCTGAAATAATGCACCTTCGACGCCGTGATTAACATCGAACTCGGAGAGCTCGATCCACCCAAGATCGACAACGAATGTCTTTTCTTAAATCGCTTCCGGCGGACGCCGGCTTGCTGCAAATCTTTCAAGCGTTTCCCGAGATTGCCCGGCCACTGATCGAATATCACGAGGCCCTTTTGCGCGGTGATTCACCATTCAGCACTGGCGAACGCGAACTGATTGCCGCGTACGTTTCAGGTTTGAACAACTGCAATTATTGCCACGCAGTTCATTCGCAAACTGCGGTTGCGCTTGGAATCAGCGCGGATGCAATGGCGAACGTCATCTCCAATCCGGAGAATGCAGATGTCGATCTTCGCATGCGCCCGGTGCTGGCGTTTGTGCGCAAGCTGACGGTTTCGCCGGGCAAGATCACTTCGGCAGATGTCGATCCAGTCTTCGCCGCCGGATGGAACGATCGCGCGCTGCACGATGCAACCGCCATCTGCGCCCTGTTCAATTTAATGAACCGACTAGTTAACGGCCTCGGCGTCGAAGCACCGGAAGCATACACAAAGATTGCCGCGCAACGTCTTGCGGATCGCGGCTACTTTCAACTGCTCGATTTTCTTCCCGCGAGCGTAACGCTTCGCGAACCAATTCGAAATGAGTGAGGCCGATTTTGAGCAGTTGGTGGATCGACAATATGCGCCGCTGTTTCGGTTTGCAGTCAGCTTGTCCAAATCGGAAGCCGATGCGGCCGATCTAACGCAGCAGACATTTTTTCTTTGGGCGTCAAAAGGCGATCAATTGCGCGACCGCTCCAAAGCGAAGTCGTGGTTGTTTACCACGCTCTATCGCGAATTTCTGGGCAAACGCCGACATGAAGTTCGTTTCCCGAAGGTAGAGCTGGAAGACGTGCGCGAGGAGGAGATGTCGATCTTGCCAAATGTGAATGCGCTCGATAGCGAAACGGTGTTGCAAGCCTTGCGCGAAGTGGAAGAGCCGTTTCGTGCGCCCCTGACGCTGTTTTATCTGGAACAATTTTCCTATCAGGAAATCGCGGACATGCTCGAAGTCCCGATCGGCACGGTGATGTCGCGTCTCTCGCGGGGTAAAACGCTGTTGCGTCAGCGGCTGCTCACAAAAGAGGAAGCTCTCGGGAATAAAGTCGTTTCATTTCCATCAGAGAGAAGCGGTGAGTCACATGGATAATCAGGAAGCTAAATTCATTTTAAGCGCATACCGGCCGGGAGGTCAGGATGCGAGCGACCCGCGCTTTGCCGAAGCGCTCGAGCAAGCGCGGCGCGATCCGGTTTTGGAACGCTGGTTTAGCGAATCAATCGCTTTCGACGCCGCGATGACCGAAAAGTTGGGGGCAATCGCGGTGCCGAATGATTTGCGCGAAAGCATTCTTGCCGGGGTAAAAGTGAGCCGCCCCTTGCGTTGGATGAAACCATTCGTCGCGAGGGCGATCGCGGCGGCATTGTTATTCGCGGCGATTGCGGGATCACTGATTCTGCGCGAGATGAAAAAACCGCGCCTTGCAGGATGGCAGACGCAAGCGCTCGGAACGATTTCGTCGTTGGTTGATGGCCGATCTAGCTTCGATGCCCAATCACACAGCGCGAGTCAGCTCGTAAACTGGCTGCAGACGAATCAGGCTCCGGTCGCCTCAAGATTGCCGACAAATCTCGAGACACTGGAGAGTCTCGGTTGCAAAACATTTCTGTGGAATCAAGAACTGATTTCGGTGATTTGCTTCAGGCGACCTGACGGCGGACTCATTCATCTGGTGATCACGAAGGCATCCGCGGCGCCCGATCGCGTGCTCAAAGGCGAACCGCAATTAGTTCAACACGGCGAGTGGGCGACGGCAACCTGGCGCAAGGGCGACATGATTTACATGCTCGCATTGGAAGGCTCGCGCGATCAACTCGCTACTTACCTTTAATTGTCGGTCATGAGACGTTTGAAACATTGGAGAGCCGTTGCAATTTGGGTTACAGCTCTCGCTCTCGGCGCCTCGGCTGAGGAGAAACCGCCGCCGAAGATCGATCACATTCTTTTGGAAGTGGCGGATCTTAACGAGTCGATTGCGTTCTACCACGATTTGTTAGGCCTCGAGATCAAATCGAAGAGCAGAAATTTCGTTACTCTCGAATCGGGAAATGTAGGCGTGTTTCTTTCCAGCACACACTGGGATTGGGACGAGAAACGTCCCGCAAATGCGCGCCCCGGTTGGGGGATGTATCCACATTTTGCCGTTGTCGATGTTGCGGCAACGATCGAACGCGCACGCAAAGCCGGCTACCGAATCGCGCAGGAGCCGCGAAAATATAGTTGGGCCACGGACGCGTTTGTGGCCGATCCGGACGGCTACGTTTGGGCGCTCGTTGGCTCACCGAAATAAAATGAAACTCGGAATTCTAATCTCGATCGTGGTATTTTCTCTTCTCAATGTCTCCGCTCACGCGCAGACCGGAGAGAATGTCGATGTTCGCACAGGCATCAATCACGACGAGTTTGATCGGATGCTGAAAAAATATGTGAACGAGCAGGGACTCGTGAATTACATAGCGTGGAAACAAAACGCGGCGGACATTTCCGCGCTCGACCGTTATCTCGATCAGTTTGCGCAGAAGATCGACAATCCCGCGCAAGGCAATGAAAAAGCGGCTTCACTCACAAACGCCTACAACGCCTTCGTCCTTCGCTGGATTTTGTCCGGCTATCCCACCGAGAGCATCTGGCAGTTGAAAGATTCCTTTACAGCCAAGCGCCACGATATCGGCGGACGGAAAGTTGCACTGAACGATATCGAGCACGGAACGCTTCGGCCGTCGATCGGCTATCGCGCGCATGCGGTGCTGGTTTGCGCGGCGCGGAGTTGTCCGCCGTTGCAACGTTTCGCTTACACCCCGGATAATTTCGAAGAGCAGAATGGTCGCGCGTACCGAGCGTGGCTCGCACGCGAGGATCTGAACAAGTTTTCACCTAACGAGAAAAAGGTGGAATTCTCCAGCATCTTCAAGTGGTTCAAGCAAGACTTTGATAAAGCCGGTGGTATCGCGAAAGTCCTCGGTTACTACGCGCCGCAAGCAGTGCGCGAGTTCGCCACCAGCGGAAATTACGAAATCAAATATCTGCCCTACAACTGGGGATTGAACGATCAAGGTCCTCACGGACGAGATTACAGCCGGGCTAATTTGCTCTTCGACAATATCTTTAAATAGACCGTCAGCGTTCGGCCGAGCGAGGCGCCTCAGGAAGCTTTCGGGGTTGCCGGTCCGCGGAGTAGTACCAAGAATGCAGTCCTTCGACCGGGACACCGCATCGGAACAGGATAAGAAATAGCAGATTGCGCAAGCTAACTTTCCATGCGCCCTGGACGATCTGCATTCGCGCGCAGCTGCGCACCGGCGGATCAAGCAATTTGATTTTGCCCGACCGGCGCAACCGCGCTGAAAACTCCACATCCTCCATCAGTGGAAATGGCGCAAATCCGCCTAGTCTCAGAAAATGCCGCCGCTGAACAAAAATACTTTGGTCGCCGTAAAGCGAGCCGAACTTGTGTGAATGCCAGCGCTCCGCTCTTTCCAGAAAGCGCAGACGCGGATGACGTTCATCAAACTTGCGGTAGAACGCACCGCCGACCGTGTCGAGCGCATCAACCTTCGCTAGAGCGGCGACATGCGCAGGCGTAAGCTCCGTGTCCGCATGTTGGAACAGCAGCCAGTCGCCCGAAGCGACCTGCGCGCCTTTGTTCAATTGTAGTCCACGATTTGGCTTTGAGCTTTCGACAAAAATTGCTCCGAACATTTCGATCCGGTCACGCAAACCTGCCGCTGGCTCCGCCGCGGAAACGATCACTTCGCGGACTTCCGGAACAGTGATCAATCGTTGCACCAGCGGAACGAGTTCGTCGCCATCGCGCCAAATCGGGATGATCACGCTAATGTGGCCAAAGCAATCGGCGCATTTCACGCCCGCGATCCAAGCAGATTCGGTCCCACCCACCCCATGACGGTTGCCAATTTTGCTTGGTGCGAGCAAGCGCATTCTCGATCATTCTAAAAACGCTTCGATCCGACCAGACATGCGTACAGCTGCGGCAGTGGGCGCGCGAAGTTACTCGGCGAGTTGGTCGGCTGGTCGCGGCGCGCGGTCGGGTTGCTCGCCGGTCGGTAAGCGCCACGGACGTTGCTCGCGAAAAGGCAGAGCAAACAATTTGCCAAGCGTGAGCTCGTGTTCGTCGCGATACGCGGCGACGCCGATGGTGACGGCGTTCTGCGGGATATCGCGGCGCAGGGTGCGATGAAGTCTGTCCCACCAGCAAAAAATTGTTCCCCAATTGGAGTTGGTCTCGCGCTGGACAATGGAGTGATGAATTCCGTGCATGCGCGGGGTGACAATGATCAAATTCAAAATGCGTTCGAGATTAATCGGTAGCCGCCAGTTGGAATGATGAAAGACGGTTGCGGTTTCGAAGGTGATGAAGAAAACGAGCAACATGATTGGCGCGATGCCGAAGAGCGCGACCGCGAGTGAAAGAAACCCGACCGAGAAAAGCATTTCGCCGAAGTGAAATCGCGCAGCTGTGCTCACGTCCAGGTCGAGATCGGTATGATGCACATTGTGAAACCGCCAAAAGAGCGGGAGCATGTGGTTGACCCAATGCCACCACCAGTAGGCGTAATCCATCAGCAAAAAGGTGGCGATGACCGCAACCCACGTCGGCAGCGACAGCCAATTCAACAAACCAACATGTCGATGTTGTGCCCAGGCGCCTACTGCCAACGGGACCGGCAGCATGAGAAGGCGAACGATCGCGAAGCCCGGAATGGAAAGAATGAAATTGCGCACCAGGCGGCGCAACACGCTGAAATGCTGACGCCGCAGGGGAAAACGCCATTGCAGGTAAAGCAGCGCGAGGAAAATACCGGCGAGCAATGGACGCCCGACGTAATCCATCAGCGGGATTCTTGGGATTAACATGAATCGGATGAGCTTATCATCTGTGGACACGAAACCTCAATTCGCCGTTCCCGCAAAAGCGAGCCCGAAGATCTCAATCATTGTCCCCGTCCTGAACGAGGGTCCTCGGATCGGACCGTTTCTTGATCATTTGCGCGAACGCGCAGCATCGGCCGAGCTGATCCTTGTCAATGCCACCGGTTCGCAAAGCTTATCGGATTCGATAAGCGAATTGTGCGATCGCGTTCTGACGAGTCCTCGCGGTCGAGCGGCACAGATGAACGCCGGCGCGAAGGCCGCGGGCGGTGAGGTGTTGTGGTTCGTTCATGCCGATTGCGAAGTACCGAGTGGGTGTCTTGAAGAGATCATGAACACGTTACAAGATCGACAAGTAGTCGGCGGCTGTTTTCGTATTCGTTTTCCGCGCCGCGAATTGATTTATCGGGTGAGCAATGCCGTCGGAAATCTCGCTACCAAATTATTCGGCCGATGCTACGGCGACCGCGGTATTTTCTGCCGACGTGAAGATTTCATCACGGCGGGCGGTTATCCCGATCTGCGACTGTTTGAAGATGCCGAGTTTTATCGGTGCTTGCGTCACCGAGGCCGAACCCGACAGCTGTCCAGCTACATCATTTCCAGTGCGCGCCGCTACGAAAAGATCGGGCCCTATCGGTTGACCGTCGCATACTGGTTGCTCTCCCTGCTATATGTCTTGCGGGTGCCGATTTCGCTGCTGGCGCGCATTTACGATCGCCTTTGCCTTCACAAGGATGAACGCGTGGGGCAATCGCATTAAAGTAAAATCATCCGGCGGGAATAAAAACGGTGGCTTAAACGTCCGATATCCAAGTAAACTTCAAACACTCAATCCCATCCTATGATTACACGATTCATCATCGCAGCAGCAGTGGCGTTATTTTTTACACCGGTTCTGCCGGGATTCGCTCAAGAACATCCGGAGCATCCGAAGAAAGACGAAGAGACGAAAAAGGGCGAACATCCGAAGAAAGGCGGCGAACAAAAAGAAGTGACCACGGCGGAGATTTCGACCGGAATCAAGAAGCACATTGATACCGAGAACAAAAAGTCGAGCGACAAAAAATTCCACGTGAACTACGAAGGCAAAGATCTCGCGCTCGATTTGATCAAAGTGCACGACGATCGGCTTTCGAATCTGGGCGACGGAAAATATTTTGCCTGCGTGGATATGAAAGCCACCGACGGCACGACTTATGACATCGACTTCTTTCTTACCGGAAAACCTGGCGACATGAAAGTGACCGAGACATCGGTGCACAAGATCAACGGCAATCCGCTTTATAATTGGAAAGAAGAAGGCGGCGTTTGGAAAAAAGTTTCCGCCTAAACGGGCGTGCGCTGTTCGATTAGTTTAGCGCTGCTGTTGATCGCAAGATCGACAATCGCAGCCGCGTCTGATTCCGACATCGTCAAAGGCTCGGACGAGTTCGAGTTTATTTATCGAGTAAAACTTCCTGAGATCAAAGGCGACGCGCGGCTCTGGATTCCACTGGCCAAGACGGATGCGTTCCAGACCGTCACCCAGGAAGAAGTCAGCATTCCAATCAGATGGGAAAAAGTTCAGGACCGCGACTACGGCAACGACATTTGTGTCCTCCGGCCCGGCCCCAACGACAGCGGGAAAACGATCGAGCTGCGATATCGCGTTATTCGAAAAGAGAAGTCGGCGTATCCGGCCACCGGTGAAAATCCAGCGCGCTTTCTGCGTCCGGAGAAGTTGGTCCCGGTAAATGAGACGTTCAAGACACTTGCCGAACAAGCTGCCGCCGGCAAAAAAGATGACCTCGATCGCGCCAAAGCACTTTACGATCACGTTCTCGGCCGGATGCGTTACCACAAATCAGGCAGTGGCTGGGGAAGGGGAGATGCGATCTACGCATGTGACGCCAAAACAGGCAATTGCAGCGATTTTCACGCATACTTCATCGCGCTTTCGCGAAGCATCGGTATCCCGGCCCGCTTTGCCATTGGCGCAACGATTCCGGCGGAAAAAAATGAAGGCGCAATCGAAGGATATCATTGCTGGGCCGAATTTTTCGCCGCTGGACGCTGGATTCCGGTCGATATCAGCGAAGCCTGGAAAAATCCGGAGCTGGCCGAATATTATTTCGGCCACAACCCGGCGAACCGCTTCGAGCTCACCAAAGGGCGCGATTTGATTGTCGATCCTGCGCCGTCGAGCGGGCCGATTAACTTTCTGGCGTATCCGCTGCTGGAGATGGATGGTAAACCCGTGAAGCCGGAAACGAGTTTCGCGTTCCGTCGGATTCGCGCCTGAAATTTGTTAGCAAACAGAGCGCTCTTGCACTGCGCTGAGTTGTCGTTCCTATTGATCGCTAATGGGTGGACTTCGGTTGGGAGTTAATGTCGATCACATCGCTACGCTGCGACAGGCGCGTTATGCGAGCATGCCGGATTCGAAAAACGCCGAGCCCGATCTAGTTGCGGCCGCGGCGATGTGCGAACGCGCTGGCGCGCAGGGAATCGTGGCGCATTTGCGAACCGATCGCCGCCACATGCAGGATCGCGATATCGATCGGCTCCGGCAGAACATTATGACCAAACTGAATTTGGAAATGGGCAACACGCCCGAGATTGTCGATGTTGCGTTGCGGATCGTGCCTGACGAAGTTTGTCTCGTCCCGGAAAAACGCGAAGAAGTAACGACCGAAGGTGGCCTCGATGTGGTGGTAAATCGGAAAGAACTCGAACCGACAATCAAGCGGCTTCAGACCTCGGGTATTCGCGTGAGTCTGTTTGTCGATCCAACTCTCGAACAAATCGACGCTGCGCATGAATTGGGCGTCGAAATGGTCGAGTTGCACACCGGCAAATTGGTGAATGCGTTTTCGGAAAAGATCGAGAAACAGGAGCTGGAAAATTTGCAGGCGGCGGCAAAAGCAGCCTCAGAGTTGAAATTGCAAGTCAACGCCGGTCATGGAATCAACTACACGAATATCGCGCTCATTCATAAAGTTCCGCATCTGACCGAACTCAATATTGGCCACTCGATTATTTCGCGGGCCGTGGTCGTTGGGTTGGAATCCGCAGTGAAAGAAATGATCGCGGCAATGGCTGATTACCCAGGATGACAGCCGCTAGCAAAGTTGACTGCTTAAAGCGGCTGCTGCTGCCAACAACGACGACTGTCTTCGAAAAGGGCAGTGCGCCTCGCACATGAGTGTGCTCGGCATCGGGGTCGATCTGGTGGAATGCGCGCGCATTCAACGTTCGCTCGGTCGCTTCGGTGAAAAATTTCTGCGGCGAGTTTTTACCGAAGGCGAAATTGAATATTCGATGTCGATGAAATTTCCGGCGCGTCATCTGGCCGCGCGCTTTGCCGGGAAAGAGGCGGTGGCTAAAGCGTTTGGCACCGGCATTGGCAAAGCAATGGGTTGGCGCAACATCGACATCCGCAAAAAGAAAAGCGGCGAACCGTTCCTGGTCTTTTCCGGTCCCGCTCAGGAATTAGCAACCAAACGCGGCGTGACTTCCGCGCTCATTACCTTGAGCCACACCGACCATCACGCCGTTGCCTGCGTTGTCCTCGAGGCGAAGTGATTTTGATGTCACCGGTCTGAATGTATTAAGAGCAGAACCCTCGCCGGATTTCTCCGGCGAGGGCCTGTTTTCTTTAGCAACTTAGGCCGCTATTTCTTGCAGCAGCTACTATTGCAGCATTGTTTGCCCTTGCAGCAGGCGTTTGTCTGCGCGCTCACGGGCGACGCACCAAAACATGCTGCCAGGCTAGCAATAAGCAGAAGGTATTTCATAAAATCCCCCTTTGAGTTTCGCTATCGAACTCGGCCACGCCGTTCAGAGCGCGCCGAGCCGTTGTTCAGGAGACCGCAGTGCGCGGCGGCGGAACGAGCGGACGCTGAGATCGTGCGGTGACCCGATCGTTGTTGGTCGAAATTGTGCCGTTCATCTGGGCTTGTGCGGCAAATGCATTTGCGGTGCTGAGGTAAATCAGCAAGCAGACAGTTGGCGCTGTGCAACACGTTGCAGAACTCGAGGATGTTCCGCCCGGGTTGATTGGACAGCGGAGACCGGCGTCCATGTTCATGTCCGCGCAGCAAGACGTTTTTTGTTGGAGCGGTGGAATAGGTTCGCCGGGAAGAACCGGCGTTAAAGAAGCAAGGCTAACCGTTAGGACGGCCAACAACAGTCGCGCCGGCAGCTTCATCGATCGCAATTTAGCGTCGGCACCGGGTTTCTAAAGAGGATTGTGAAAATGAATTTAGGTGAATGCGCGGTTAGTTTGCCGCGACTACGGCTGACTCCTTCGAACGTCCGCCTCGACCGGCGGTCTAAGTTGTGCTACAAAGAAAAGCGATGTTGAGCAGGATCATGATTTCGGTGGCTATGGCCGCGGCATTCCTTGTCGCACCGGTGAGCCTCTCTGCCCGATCTTGCATTCTCTTAAATGCGCCTGCTGAAAAAGCATGCCAGCCCGATTGCTGCGCTAATAAAACTTGTTGTGCGACTTCAAAGAAGAACACGGCGCCGGTTTCTCAGCCGCTCGCCAAGTCTCGTTGCGATCAACAGAGCGTCGCAACTTTACCTTCCGCGGTTGTGGTCATTGGATTGAGTCCAGCCGCGGTAACATCGTCGATTTTCTCGAGCCGAGATTGCATGGCGCATTCGCCGCCGACGCTCGCGCTCATTTGTATTCGCCTCATTTGATCCGCAGAGCCTGACGGTCGGGGTGTGCCCATTTAACGGCATGCCGCGAGTTCAACTCAGCTCTTGGATCAATGAAAACAACTTACCTTCTATTACTTAGTACAACTTTAGCTTTATCAGTCGGAGCAGAACCTTCAGCAGCTGCTGCGGAAGGTGGAGGCAGCGGAGGATCTCTGTCACTTGGAGAAGTGACGAGCGCCGTCCTGGCAAACAACGCGGCAATCCAGCAGGCGCTGAAAAAATGGGCCGCGGCAAAAGCGCGTGTCACGCAAGAAGCCGCCTGGGACGATCTCAAAGTCAGCGGGAGCTCGCGCGCAGCGCGCTTTGTCGATGTTGCGCCGAATTCTTTCACCGACCAGATGGCGTCGGTCGAACAAATCATTCCGCTTACCGGAAAAAATCTCGTCCGAGCACGGATCGCTGCCGCTGACGCCGTCGCAGCATTTGAACAGACGCGTCGCACACAACTAGACGTGCTGGCAAAGGCGCGTGCTTCCTATTTCCGACTTCTCAACGCTTATGCGCAGCTGGAATTGAATCGCAAGAATCTCGTTTCGCTGCGCCAGATTGCTGAAGTCAGCCGTTCCCGCTACGAAGTCGGAAAGTCCAACGCTGCCGAGCCACTCGCGGCTGAGGTGGAAGCGAGCAAGCTGCTCGAGTCCGAGCAGGACATTCTGCGAAACATTTCGGCGGAACAATCGCAGCTCAACGTTTTGATGAACCACGATGCGTTCGCGCCGCTCGGTCAGCCGGAAGAAACGCCGATCAAATCGCTTCACATGTCGATGGAGGAAGCGCGCGCGATCGCGCTTGCCAACCGTCCGGAAATTAAAATCGCGCAGGCCGGGATCGACATGGAAAAATCACGACTGGGGCTTGCGCGGCGAAATTGGATTCCCGACCCGGCGATCAAAGTCGAAGCACAGCGTTACAATGACGCCGCACAAGCCACGAGTGAAGTCGACGCCGGAGTTTCATTCACGGTGCCGTGGGTCAATCCGGCGAAATATTCAGCGGCTGTTCGAGAAGCCAAAGAAAATTTTGCCGCAGCCCAGCAGGAATTTGAGCAAACCAACGCCGAATCTCTCGGCGCGTTGCGCGACGCGCTCGAAAAAGTCCACACGACAAAACATCATGTCGATCTTTTCCGAGAAAAGCTTGTGCCCCAGGCGCGTCAGGCATTTGAAGCCAATCAGTTCAGCTACGAAACCGGCAAAGCAAGTTTTCTCGAATGGATAACCGCGCAGCGTAATCTGCGCGATCTCGAAGCGATGGGGCAACAGCACATCGCTGATTATCACGCGGCGTTGGCCGAACTGGAAGCCGTCATCGGCGCTGACCTGAATCTTTTTCCCTCAACCACAACAACGAAGACAAAATGAAGTCGATATCATTGAAGTTATTTGTGCTCGCGGTCCTGCTCATCAGCCCTGCGTGCTCAAAATCAGGCAAGCCAGTAAAACCACCGGACGTCGATTACTACACCTGCACAATGCATCCCTCGGTGCATGCGGAAGCGCCAGGCAAATGTCCGATCTGCGGGATGGACCTCGTTCCTGTGATGAAAAAGGATTCCGGCTCATCGCCATCTGCGTCGGCGACGCCGAGCGGCGGAGGCATGCAAGGCATGGCAGGTATGCCCGGGATGCAAAGTGGAAATCAAACGAGCGGACTGCCGTCTCATGAATTCGTCGTACCGGTTGAGCGGCAACAGCAGATCGGTGTGACCTATGCAACGGTGACACGTGCGCCGCTGCATCACACCATTCGCGCGGTCGGCGCTGTCGAGACCGACTTGCAACGCCACTGGGCTTTTGTCGCCCGCGTAGATGGTTATGTAAAAGAATTGTTCGTCCCGTCCGCCGGACAACTGGTCGAGAAAGACGCGCCGCTCATCTCGATCTACAGCCCGGACCTGCTCACGACCGAACGCGAGCTGGTTATGCTTCTGCGCATGCGGGACGAAGCGAAAGCGAAAGAGGCGCGCATAACACCGGAGCGATTAATCACAGCAGCGGAGTCGCGTTTGCGTCAATGGAATGTCACCGATGAACAAATCGTTGAGATCGAACGAAAGCGCGCGCCAATTGAGACGTTGACACTTCGTTCGCCTTTTCGCGGCGTCGTCCAGGAAGTTCCCGCGCGTCAGGGCATGAGCGTGAAAGTGGGCGATCGCTTGATCGACATCGCCGATCTCTCGGTGGTCTGGGTTTCGGCTGAGTTTTACGAGAGCGAATTGTCAATGTTGGAAACCGGCCAGGCGGTGACGGTAACAAGCAGCTCATATCCCAACGCACGCTTTGAAGGACACGTCGCCGTGATCAGTCCGTTTCTCGAGCAAACAAAGCGCACTGCGAAAGTGCGCATCGATATTCCAAATCCAGATTTCAAATTGCAACCGGGGATGTACGCGAACGTCGAACTCGGCATGGACATGGGTGAGGGGCTGACCGTGCCGGCGAGCGCGGTGATGCCCACCGGCTCGCGCGAGGTCGCGTTCGTCGATAAAGGCGGTGGCAAGCTTGAGCCACGCGTCGTCGAGTTGGGCGAACAAATCGGCGATCACTACGAAGTTAAGAGCGGACTTTCGGAAGGCGAACGTGTCGTCGCGAGCGCAAACTTTCTCATCGACGCCGAATCAAAAGTGCAAGGCGCTCTGAAAGATTTCGCTGCAGCACCTCCGGAACATCGACATCAATAGCCGACCGAAGCAATGATCGAGCGCATCATCGCAGCAAGCGCGAGGAATCGCTTCCTCGTTTTCGTCTTCACGCTTTTTGCGATCGTCGCCGGCATTTATGCGCTCAAAAACACGCCACTCGATGCCATTCCCGACCTGAGCGATGCGCAGGTGATAGTTTACACCGAATGGGAAGGACGCGCGCCCGATCTCGTCGAAGACCAGCTCACTTATCCGATCTCCAGCAATTTCATTGCCGCGCCGAAAGTAAGATTTGTCCGCGGCGAGTCGATGTTCGGCAAATCATTCGTCTATGTCATTTTTCAGGACGGGACTGACATTTACTGGGCGCGATCGCGAGTCATCGAGTATCTGAACTCGATTCGCGGTTCGCTTCCCGAAGGTGTGAATCCAAGAATCGGTCCCGACGCGACCGGCGTCGGCTGGGTTTACGAGTACGCGTTGGTCGATGATTCGGGCAAACTCGATCTCGCGCAACTGCGGTCGATTCAAGATTGGAATCTTCGTTACGCGCTCGAATCGGTGAAAGGAGTCGCTGAAGTCGCGCCGGTTGGCGGTTTCGTGAAGGAATACCAAATCGATGTCGATCCAAACTCGTTGCTCGCGCACGGTATTCCACTGAGTGACGTCGTCACGCGAGTGAAGTCCAGCAATGGCGACGTGGGCGGAAAAACCTTCGAGGTCGCAACCACGGAATATTTCGTGCGCGGACGCGGTTACTTCAAAACCATTGCCGACATTGAGAATGTCGTGCTCAAAGTCGAAAACGGCACGCCCGTTTATGTAAAGAACATCGGCCAGGTTCATCTCGGCGGTGCGCTCCGGCGCGGTGTCGCGGAACTCGATGGTAAAGGCGAAGTTGTCGGCGGAATCGTGGTGATGCGTTACGGTGAGAACGCGCTCAACGTCATCGACGGCGTTAAACGCAAGATCGATGAAATCAAATCATCGTTGCCCTCCGGCGTTCGGATCGTGCCGACTTACGATCGCAGCGAATTGATTCATCGCGCAATCGGGACGCTGCGCGAAAAGCTGATCGAGGAATGCATCATCGTCGCGCTCGTCTGTCTTGTCTTTCTTTGGCACGTTCGCTCCGCACTGGTCGCGATCATCACGCTGCCCATCGCGATCCTCGCGTCGTTCGTGCCGATGTTTTACTCACACCTGACGAGCAACATCATGTCGCTGGGCGGAATCGCCATCGCGATCGGCGCAATGATCGACGCGGCCATTATCATGGTCGAGAACGCGCACAAATCCCTGGAGCATTTTCGGGAAGAGCACGGACGCGAGCCGGACAATGGTGAGCGAATCGAAGTAATCATCGCCGCGGCAAAAACGGTTGGCCGGCCATTGTTCTTTTCGCTGCTTGTCATCACCGTCAGTTTCTTGCCGGTCTTTTCGCTCACGGCGCAAGAAGGCCGGCTGTTCAAGCCGCTCGCGTTTACAAAAACGTTCTCGATGTTTTTTGCGGCGATGCTTGCCATCACACTTGCGCCAGTGCTGATGACGTTGCTGATCCGCGGCAAGATCGCGCCGGAAACGAAGAATCCACTCAATCGGTTTCTCATTTCGGTCTACGAGCCGGCTTTAAATTTTGTTTTGCGCTTCCGCGGATTTGTTTTGCTTGGTGCGCTTCTCCTGCTCGTCCTCACAACTTTTCCATTCGCGAGGCTTGGCAAGGAATTCATGCCGCCACTGAACGAAGGGACTTTGCTCTACATGCCAACGGCGGTGCCGGGAATGTCGATTACCGAAGCGACCAAGATTCTTCAGATACAAGATCGACAACTGAAAAAGTTTCCTGAAGTTACGACTGTTTTCGGCAAAGCGGGGCAAGCCGAAACGTCCACCGATCCTGCACCGCTTTCGATGTTTGAAACGATTGTTTCGCTGAAACCGTTCGATCAATGGCCGCGCGGGATGACCTGGGAAAAGTTTCTCAATGAACTAAACATGAATCTGCGCACTCCGGGGATGGCGAACATTTTCTGGATGCCGATCCAGACGCGCACGGAAATGCTCACCACAGGATTTCGCAGCGCGCTCGGCATCAAAGTTTTCGGACCCGATTTGCAGGGGATCGAGAACCTCGCCGTGCAAATCGAAAAAGCGATCGTCGATCTTCCGGACACGCGCAGTGCTTTTGCCGAACGCACCGTCGGCGGCTATTTCCTCGACTTCGATGTGAACCGCGAAGCGGCCGCGCGCTACGGTCTCACTGTCGGCGATGTAAACGACGTCATTGAAACAGCGATTGGCGGCAAAACCGTCACGACAACCGTGGAAGCACGCGAGCGTTATCCAGTCCGAGCGCGGTACGCGCCCGATTTCCGGCAGGACTTGGATTCGCTCAAGCGCGTGCTGATTCCGACGCCGAGCGGTGCGCAGATACCGATTTCACTCGTCGCTGACATTCGCTATCGCACCGGGCCGCCGAGCATTCGCAACGAAAACGGTCAACTTGTCGGATTCGTTCTGGTCGATCCTGTAACGAGCGATATCGACGGCTACGTACGCCATGCATCGAAACGCATCGCCGAGCGCGTGAAGTTTCCAGCCGGTTATTACACTGAGTGGGCCGGCCAATTCCAATACATCAGACAAGCTGAACAGCGGTTGAAGATGGTGGTACCACTCACGCTGCTGATTATTTTCGTGCTGATTTATTTTAATACGCGGTCCGTCGTGAAGACGTGCATCGTTTTGCTAGCCGTGCCTTTCTCACTTATCGGCGCGTTCTGGTTGCTTTGGCTGCTCGGCTATCACATGAGCGTCGCGGTTTGGGTTGGCTTGCTCGCGCTCGCCGGGCTCGATGCCGAGACTGGCGTCGTGATGCTGCTCTATCTCGATCACGCTTGGGAAAAATTTCGCGCGGAAGGTCGGATGAAATCGATGGCTGATCTTCGCGGCGCGATTCACGAAGGTGCGGTGCAACGCCTCCGTCCAAAAATCATGACGGCCTCCGCAATTCTGTTCGGATTGCTGCCAATCATGTGGTCGCCGATTACACAGACCGGTGCCGATGTCATGAAGCGCATCGCAACGCCGATGGTTGGCGGAGTCGTGACGAGCGCGCTCCTCGAGCTGCTCGTTTATCCAGTCATTTTTCTGATCTGGAAGCGGCAAGCTTTGAACGAAAGTATTAATGTATCAGACGAACGGAAGGAGGTGATCGCATGAAGAAGCGGATAATTCAGATTGGGTTAGTGATCGTTTTGATGACGGCGGCATTTGGCGCTTCGCAAAAGACGACCTGCCGCGTCACCGGCAAAACGATGGATCAGTGTTGCTGTGAGATGAAAGATGGAAAGTTCTACTGCAAGTTGACCAAGAAAACTTATGACCAATGCTGTTGCGACATGCAGTGATCGTGTGCAGAGCGATGCTATTGCTTACCGTGATCATAAGCTGCTTTGAAAATGAGCGCTGAACTCGGAGAAACTCTCGCCGTTCATCGTCGGGCCGGCCGTAAAATTGAATTCCTCAGCATCGGCTGGACAGCGCTTGAATCGATCGTCGGAATTATTGCCGGTGTAATTGCTGGTAGCGTCGCGCTGATCAGTTTCGGAATTGATTCGGTGATTGAAGTTGCTTCCAGTCTGGTGCTGGTGTGGCGACTAAGTGACGCCTCTGTCGCAGAGGATCGAGAAGCTTTTGCGCATCGGTTGGTTGGCGTCTGCTTTCTCGCGCTCGCTATTTACGTAACCTTCGAGGCGCTCAAAGATTTGCTCACCCATTCGTCGCCGCGCGTGACTTATCTCGGAATCGTTTACGCCGGCGCTTGTGTCGGCGTCATGCCGCTTCTTGCGCGCGCCAAGCGTCGTGCCGCGGCTAATCTTCAGAGCCACGCACTGCATGCCGATTCCCACCAAAGCGATATTTGCGCTTATCTCGCCGTGATCTTGTTAGGCGGTTTGGGTTTCAACGCACTTTTTGGATGGTGGTGGGCTGATCCGGTCGCCGCCCTTTGCATGGTGCCGATTATCCTGCGCGAAGCGATCAGCGGCCTGCGCGGAGAAGCGTGCACCCACGAACACAGAGTCTAACCGATTCTCGATCTTACGACTGAGGAGCGATAGGCTGCCTTTATTTACCGCAGCCGCAATCTTCACCGCAGTTGCATTCCTTCTTGTCGTTCATCGGACAGTTCTTGCCCGTCTTTTTGCAGTTCGGCTTCTCGGCTGCAAAGGTTGTCGTGCAAATGACTGCTGCGAGAATTGAGAAGAGGATTTTCGTGTAGTTCTTCATCGATGCTAATTTTGGTCGCCGATTCGGCCAAAGCCAGCGAAAAATGAGGCCGAGCGACTATGACCGAACTATTCAACGCTTTGGGCCATGCTCTCTGGATGGCGTTTGCCATGTTCTGGGAAATTCTGTGGCCGCTCATTTTGGGATTTGGACTTTCGGGCGTGGTGCAGGCCGTCGTGTCAAAAGGGGAAATGAGCAGATTGCTCCCAAACGATTCGCTGAGGTCACTGGCGATTGCCACGGGACTCGGCGCGGCCTCGTCGTCCTGTTCCTACGCGGCTGTTGCATTGGCGCGATCGATTTTCCGCAAAGGCGCCGATTTCACGGCCGCCATGGCATTCGAGCTGGCCTCTACTAACTTGGTTGCAGAGCTGAGCATTATTCTCATCGTGCTGATGGGCTGGCAATTTGCGCTCGCTGAATTCGCGGGCGGGCTGCTGATGGTGATGATCATGGCAGTGCTTTTCAGAATTTTCCTTTCGCGCAAGATTATCCGGGAAGCGAGAGAGCAAGCCGACAAAGGGATTAAGGGCATTATGGAGGGTCACGCTGAAATGGACATGAGCGTCGAAGAAGGCGGTTCGCTCTGGCAACGGCTTACGTCTGCCGAAGGCATCACCGCTACGAGCCACTACTTTGTGATGGACGTGATCTCCGTTTGGAAAGACATCGTGATTGGACTTTTGCTGGCTGGGGCCCTCGCTGCCTGGGTACCGCAGGATTTTTGGAAGCCATTTTTTTTAACTTCGCATCCGGTGGCGGCGACTTTGTGGGGACCGATTGTGGGTCCTATCGTGTCGGTCCTGTCCTTCGTTTGCTCGGTCGGCAATATCCCGCTTGCGGCAGTTCTTTGGAATGGGGGTATCAGCTTTAGCGGCGTGATCGCATTTATTTACGCCGACCTGATCATTGTTCCGATCATCGACATCTATCGCAAATATTATGGCTGGAAAGTGACCGCGTTCATCGTCGGCGCTTTTTACATTGCAATGGCGCTCGCGGCGTTAATCGTCGAATTTCTTTTCGGTGGCCTGGGACTAATACCGCGGCACCGGAGCGCGCAGATTGTCGAAACCTCCATTTCTTTTAATCACACAACTGTGCTGAACGTTATTTTCCTCGCGCTCGCCGCTTTTCTCCTCGTCCGATTTTTTAGAACGGGCGGGCCAAAGATGATGGCGCACATGGATTAACCACGGCGCATTTAGAATTTTGTTGTTTTCAGTCTCCTGACTGCACGGCAAATTGTCTTTCCGATCTCAGAGATTAAAATTCAACGGGTCCTCTTATGATCACACGGATCATTGTCTCAACAGTAGCATCGTTATTCGTTGCCTCGATTATGTTCAGCCAAATGAAATACAGCCGGGCAAGTTCTCAGTCGCCAACACCGACGCCGAAAACAAGGCTGGTGCAAGCTCAGTCGCCAGCGCCACCGCGGAGAACAACGACGACACCAATCCAGCCGCGACCGACCTCCACGCCTGCGCCGACTCAGGCGAAACCGACGCCTACGCTTGTGCCTCCTCCCGACGTCAAAGCTTATCTCGATCGCCAGGTCGCGAACTCCAAAGACAAAAAATTCCACCTTACGGTGAACGGAAAGGATCTCGCGCTTACGCCGTTCCACGTTTGGGCTCAAAAGAGTACCGGCGCTGACAGTACCTCAACGTGTATCGATATGAACAGCGATGACGGCAGGATTTACGACATCGATTTTGTGACGACAGGTCCACAGGTGACCGGCGTCAAGATTCACAAAATCAACGGGGAGGCGTTGAGATAGCCAGGCGCTTGCTCTCAAAGCTTTCGTCCGGCATTGTGTTTCAGTTCCAAAGGCAAGAAAAATATGAACACACGAATTCTTATCGCAGCAATCGTCACGTTGTTGGGCACGCATCTCGTGTTCGCTCAAATGGGCGGATACGGCGGCGGAATGCCTCAAAGTCAGCCACCGAGAACGGCCGGCGGCCAGTCGCAGCAAATGCAAACGACCACGACGAAAACCACCACCCCGGTTGGCGTGAAGGGGTATCTCGACAGCCAGATTGCGAGCTCCAGCGATAAGAAATTTCACCTAACAGTACAGGGGAAAGATCTCGCTCTGACGCCAACGAGGATTCATGAAGCCAAGAAGCTGGATGCCCGCAAATCTGCCACGATTGTCGACATGAAAGCCGCCGACGGCAAAATGTACGAGGTCGAGTTTGAGACCTCGAACGGGCAGGTGACGGGCGCTTCCGTCCTCGCACGAAAGAGCAAAACGCCGTAGCGGCAGACTTTTTCGCTTCACGATTCGATCGGGACAGCGCCGCAGCTAGGTAATCGCTGGGCCTGCGCAGGCGTTTGCGACACTAACGGACTGCCGTTACAGATTAGCCGGCGCATGCCCAAAGCGTTTTACATTACAACGGCGATCGATTACACGAACTCGCCGCCGCACATCGGTCATGCCTACGAAAAAGTGCTCGCCGATGTGATCGCGCGTTATCACCGGCTGAAAGGTGAAAAAGTTTTTTTCCTGACCGGGGTCGATCAGCACGGCCAGAAAGTCCAGCAATCGGCGGCCAACGCCGGCGTTCCGCCGTCGGAATTCGTCAAAGGCATCACTCAAAATTTTAAGGATCTGTGGAAGAAACTTGATGTGAAATATGACGACTGGGCGGAAACGATTGCGCCCCGTCACAAGAAAGTCGTGCAGGGAATGCTCCAACGGCTTTTCGACGCCGGACAGATTTATAAAGACAAGCAATCGGGCTACTACTCAATTCGCCAGGAACAATTCCTGACCGACAAGGAGCGCGGCCATAATGGCGAATTCGGAGCGGAGTGGGGACAGGTCGAGTTTCGCGAAGAAGAAAATTATTACTTCAAACTAAGTGATCACAAAAAGTGGCTCGTCGATTATTTGAAGAAACGAAAGGACGCAGCCATCCCCGATTTTCGGCAAACGGAACTTCGCAATGCTGTTGAAAAAATCAGCAACAACCGCCAGTCCGGCTCGGACTTGTGCATCTCGCGTCCGAAATCGCGGCTTGATTGGGGGATCGAGCTGCCGTTCGACAAGAATTTTGTCACCTACGTCTGGTTCGACGCGCTGACGAATTACATCAGCTTCGCTGGTTACGACCCAAGTCTCTCAACCTTCAACTCTCAACCCTCAACTTTTCTGGAGAAGTGGCCAGCGTTACAGATCATCGGCAAAGACATTCTCGTTCCGGCGCACGGCATTTACTGGTTGATCATGCTCCACGCGATCGGATTTCCCGACGATGCGATGCCACAACTGCTCGTCCATGGCTGGTTGAATATTTCCGGAACGAAAATGAGCAAGTCGCTTGGCAACATTATCGATCCAAACACACTTGCCGATAAATACAGCGCCGAAGCGGTCCGTTATTATTTGATGAGCGACGTCGCGACCGGCAAAGACGCCGATTTTTCCGAGGAGCGGCTCGTCGAACGTTCTGATACTGAGTTGGCCAACAAACTCGGCAACTTGCTCAATCGGACCGTTAACATGATCCAGCGATATCGTTCTGGTAAGTTGAGCAAGGCTAACGATGTGGGTTTCGCTGATAAGACTTCTTTTGCGGAATTAATCGCGAGCGTTGTTGATCAGTATGCCGAGGCCTCGGACAGCTACAGTGTGGATGAGGCAGTCGGACAGGCGATTCACTTCGCCCAACTGTGCAACGTGAAAATCGAGGTATCTGCTCCTTGGAAGTTAGCGAAACAGCAAGATAATGAATCATTGGATCAGCTTCTATTCGGACTGTGTGAATCCCTGCGAATCATCGCGATTTTGATTTCACCGGTATTGCCGAAAGCTGCGCATGGAATTTTCGATCAACTGAATTGGAAGATGGAGTTGAGCGGCAAAGAAGAACGGTTCTCGCTCAAAGACGCAGAGTGGGGCGGTTTGCCAGACGGACACATCGTCGGCAAACCAGTGCCGTTGTTCCCGCGGATTGAAGGTTAGGTGGATCGGCCGCTCCGTCGGGCGATGTTAAGTCTACTTGGCTTCGCCGACACATTTTAGCATCGAGCAAGGGACTGCTCGATCCACCTTTCCGCGAATTAAAGGTAGTGGCGATTGACCTCAATCGCCATGGCGGTTCGGTGAACCGACTCTACCTATTGCGCGCATTCTTCGAAGGCGGCGGGTTCGCCGCGTAAGTGAGCGAGCGCTTCCCCGGCGAAATGCAATGAGCCGGTCAAAAGAATGGGATTCAATTTGGCGCGTGCGAGGTGCAATGCTTTATCGAGGGAGTCGGTGATGGAGTAGGGGAGTGATGGAGTTATGGCAGATAAAACTTTTGCCAGCTCCTTCGGTGACACGGCGCGCTCGCTTCGAATTTTTGGAAGAAGGACGGAATCTGCGATCGGTGCGAGCGCTTCGCAGATCCCGTGCAAATCCTTGTCTGACAAGATTGCCAGAATCAAAGTCGCGGGTTCGTCGCCAAAGATTTCGCGCCAGGTGTCGGCGAGAATTTTCGCCGCCGCGGGATTGTGTGCGCCGTCGATGACGGTGCGTTTGTCCCAACATTGAAAACGCCCCGGCCACTCGACGGTGGCAAGGCCGCGGGTAACCGCAGACTTATCGATCTCGACGTTAGCGGCCTGAGTCGCAGCGATCGCAATTGCGGCGTTGACCTTTTGATATTCGCCGCGCAACGCGATTGGCGATTTGTCGTAGACTTGTTCGACGAACTGCAAAGGCGCTTCGCATTCCGTAGCGCGGGCGCGAATGACTTTCTCTGCCTCCGGAAGCTGAAGTCCCGAAACCACCGGCGTTTGCGCTTTGATGATTCCAGCTTTCTCGTTCGCAATCTTCTCCAGTGAATCACCGAGCCATTTCTCGTGATCGAGAGCGATCGGGGTAATCACGGCGATATTTGATTGAACGGCATTGGTCGCGTCGAGTCGGCCGCCCAAACCCGTTTCCAGAATGACGATGTCGATCTTTGCTTCGGCGAAATGTTTGAGGGCGAGCGCGGTCGCGATTTCGAAGAAAGTCGGGTGCGGCTCCCAATCAGCGACGACCTTCCGAATATTCGTCAGGCCGGCCGCAACTTCGTTTTCGGAAATCATTTCGCCGTCGATGCGAATTCGTTCGCGAAAAGTGACGAGGTGAGGCGACGTGAAGAGGCCGGTTCGATATTTTTGTGCACGACAGATCGAATCGATCATGGCGCACACCGAGCCCTTGCCGTTTGTGCCGGCAACGTGAATCACGCGCGCGTTCGAAAGATCGACCCCCAACTCGTCGATGAGCCGCCGGATATTTTCCAGGCCGAGTTTGATGCCGAAGCGCTGAAGGCCGTAGAGCCAGGCGAGCGCCTCTTTGTATGCGAATGGTCGCGGCGCCGGGGCCCCTCCCACATTCACGACACGGAAGAGAAATAGCTGAGCAAATGGCTGATCGTTTCGCGCATTTTCTTGCGATGCACGATCATGTCGATCAAGCCGCGCTCCTCGAGAAATTCCGCAGTCTGAAATCCCTTGGGCAAATCCTGATGCGTCGTTTCCTTGATTACGCGCGGTCCGGCAAACCCGATCATGCTTTTCGGCTCGGCAATAATGACGTCGCCTAACGAGGCAAAACTGGCCATGACTCCGGCAGTGGTCGGATTCGTGAGCACGGAAACGTAAGGAAGCCGCTCCTGGGCGTGGCGCGCGAGCGCACCGCTCGTTTTCGCCATCTGCATCAAGCTGAGCATGCCTTCGTACATCCGCGCGCCGCCGGAAGCCGAAACGATGATGACCGCGGCGTGTTCGTCGGTGCCGTATTCAATGACACGCGTGATCCGTTCGCCAACGACGGAGCCCATGGTCGCGGCGAGAAATCCAAAATCCATTGCCGCCAGCGCGACCTTGTAACCATCGATCATCCCATGGCCGCTGATGACGGCGTCGGTTAACCCAGTGCGTTCCTGATAACTTTTCAGTCGATCTTTGTAGCTAGCCATGCCTTGAAAACGCAGCGTGTCGATCGATTTCAGATCGGCATCCATTTCGACGAAGGTTTGCGGATCGAGGAGATTGTTGATCCGGTCTTTGGCTGAGAGCGCAAAATGATAATCGCACCGCGGACAAACCCGCAGATTTTCATTCAGCTCGATTTCGTGGATCACTTCATTGCAGCCCGGGCACTTTTGAAAAAGGCCCTGCGGAATTTCGCGTTTCTTCCGAGGCTGGGTCTTGAGAGTCGGTTTTTTGAAAATGGCCATGGCAGTCAGGCGCGGGCCGCGGTTGCGGCGTAGACCGATCGCGCGCCGGCTTCCTTCAAAATTCGCGCACATTCGCTCAAGGTCGAACCTGTCGTCAATACATCGTCAATCAAAAGCACGCGTAAGTTTCGCACGTCTGCGTTTTTTCGTAAACGGAATGCGTTGCGCAAGTTTTGCATACGTTCGGAGCGGTCAAATGCAGTCTGAGTGGTGGTAAAACGAACGCGTTGAAGGACCGGGCGCAACGTCAGCCCCATATGCCTGCTCAACCATTCCGCGAGCAGCGCAGCTTGATTGAAACCGCGCTCGCGCTGTTTCGCGGGGTGGAGCGGCACAGGAACAATCGCATCGAAGCTGCGTTCGCGGAGGCGCTCATCGTCGAGCGCTGCCACCAGCCAGCGTGCGACCAAATGACGAAGATGGATCTGCCGACCATATTTAAAATTGAGAATGACGTGCCGAACAATGCCACGGCTGCGGTAAGCCGAGATGGCAGCATCGAAATGGAGAACCCGATGCGCGCAGTTAGCGCAGGCGAATGTGGTCGTGATTGCGCCGTCAAACGGTTCGGAACATTTCGCGCAAAACGGCGGCACAATTCGGGAAACTTTCGCTTCGCACTCGCCGCAAAGGTATTCGTCCAGATCGACGGACGCGGAGCAAATCGTGCAAGCCGGCGGATAGAGCAGCGAGGCGATTCCGCGGAAAAGGCTAGGTGTTGCGAGCGGCGACATATTTCAACCAGCCGCGTATTATCAGCCACGTCAAGCACGCGACTGCGAGCGGCACAATTCCAACGAGAAGATTTTTCCCAAGCCACGGCAGGACGATTAACTGGCGGAGCGCGATTTTATTGAACGCGCCGCTGGTGAAAATCCAGCCGGCGTGCAAACCGATGGGCAGCCAAAGCGAGCGAGTCCGCAATCGCGCGTCCGCCAGGATCCAACCGATTAGAAATAAAGTGGTAAATCCAGCCGCGACCAGGAGTGGATCGGCGAATTGCACAAACGCGTGCCCGATTGAATTGAATCCCGACATCCAGGTCACGTTTGGCGACGTTCGGTCCGGGGCTTTCAAGAAATGAACAACGGAATACAGCGCCGATGTCACAAAGATCGACATATAACGGCGTCCGGTTTTCAGAAGAACTCCGAGAACGAGTCCGCGAAAAAATGTCTCCTCGATAATCGGAACAACGGCTGAGGCCGCCGCCACCTTTGCAACTCTGGGCCAATTGATTGCTCCGCGCATTGAAAAAATTGGCGTTGCAAGCAGGATCGCACCGCAACAGAGCAAGGGAATGGCAGAGAAAATAAAGCCTGCGAGCAAGTCGCGCGGCCAGCGTGGATTCGCTGCAAGCTGCAAATCGTTTCGCCTGCGGATTTCGAGTGACCGAATCAACGGCCAAAGTAAAACGACAGCCGCGACGAGGAGCGCCCGATGGAAAAAGGTCTCAAAATTGTATCGCGCGAGAAAAGTCAGCAAACCGTGAGCGACGAGGAACTGAGCCGCCCAAAAAAGGCAAGGCGCCAGCAACGCGCCGACGAGAACTGTTGCGAGCAAATAAACCAGCAGTCTGGTCGCATCCTTCAAGGCTGCTAATGTAAGGTTTTCCAGCGATGCCGAGTCAACACATATGGACTGAGAAAGATGAAGAAGGACGGAAACGCGAAGTGCGCGCGACCAAGTTCGGCGGCAGATGGCGGATTCAATCGAAGGTTTCCGATGAACGTGATTGGACTTATCACGATCCGCCTTTGCTCGATGATTTACTGAAACTGAAAGAAATCATCGCCCGAAAATATCAGCGACGCCGAGCTTCGGCCGAGGACGTCGCCTCGGTCGAGAAGCTAATTGAGCGACAAGTCGCGAATGAATAAGAATTGCGTCACACGTCTCCTCTCCCTTTCGCAAAGGGAGAGGATTAAGGTGAGGGATTGTTCGGCGCGTGTTCTTCAAGCGCCAATCAAATGGCCTCGAGAACGCGATCGAGTTCCTCCCGAATTTGATGATTCCAGAAGCGAACAACGGCCATCCCTTGTTTGGCCAGAAATTCCTTTCGTGCCTTGTCGTGTTTCTCGCGTAGGCGCGAGTCACGCCCCGACCCATCCAATTCGATGGCAAGCTTCACGCTCGGGCAATAGAAATCTAGGACGTACGGATCAACGGGATGCTGTCGCCGGAATTTATAAGCCGCGAAGTTTCGGTTTCGCAGATGTCGCCGGAGAATACGTTCACAATCGGTCGCGTGTTTCCGGAGATAACGGGCCTGAGTCATTGGCGTATTGTTTAAGGCTCGCCATCGATCGCGAGAAGAGAAATTGCGCACCCCCCACCTCAATCCTCTCCCCGCAAGCGGAGAGAGGCGGACGGCAGCATTTAGGAACATCGGAATTTAGGACTAGGAGCTAATGAGCGAATGGAACACAAAGGGGCTGATTGCGGCGGACAAAAAATTTGTCTGGCATCCGTTCACCGACATGAGCGACTGGTGCGCGCCCGATCACGAATCGCTCGTTCTGGTTGAAGGACGCGGCGCGATTCTGCGCGACAGCCGCGGACGCGAGTACATCGATGGGAATTCATCCATTTGGACAAACATCCACGGCCACAATCATCCGCACATCAACGCAGCAATCCGCGCGCAACTCGGCCGCGTGGCGCACACTTCCTTCCTCGGCTTTACCAATCCGGTGGCGATCGAGCTGGCAGAAGCGATTCTCGATCTTTTTCCGCCGAATTCGCTGACCCGCGTTTTTTATTCTGATGATGGTTCGACCGCGATCGAAGTTGCGCTCCGAATTGCCGATCAGTATTGGCGACTGAAGAATTCGCGCCGGCACCAATTCATCGCATTCCAACATGGTTATCACGGAGACACTGCGGGTGCGGCGGCACTCGGTGCAGCCGCCATGTTTCAAATCGGACCGACGCGCTGGAATTTTCCGGCGATCCATGTGCCCGACCTAAAAACGCTAGATCGAATTTCGGCGACTGAGGCGGCGAAGATCGCCACAGTCGTGATCGAACCGCTCATTCAGGGCGCGGGTGGAATGAAACTTTGGCCGCCGGGAACGTTGCGCGCGGTGCGCGAATGGTGCGATCGAACCGGTGCGCTCCTAATTGTCGATGAAGTGATGACGGGCTTTGGAAGAACAGGGAAAATGTTTGCCAGCGAGCACGAGTCGGTCGTTGCTGACATTGTGGTCTTGGGGAAAGGACTCAGCGGAGGATATCTGCCGCTGGCAATGACGTTGGTTACGGAAGAAATTTTTTCGCGCTTCGACGGTTCGGTCGGACAAGGAAAAGCGCTCGCTTACGGACACAGCTACACCGGAAACGCGCTCGGCTGCGCAGCCGCGAAAGCGAGCCTGGAAGTTTTTGAGAAAGAAAGTGTCTTGGAAAAATTGCGGCCGAAAATCGAGCAGATGAATGTCGGACTCGCGAAATTGCAAGGGTTGCCGGCGGTGAATGAAGTTCGCCAGTGCGGCCTCATTGCCGGAATCGAGCTGAAACAAACGGACGATATCGATCTTGCGGCGAAGGTTGGTATCGCAGCACGTGGTCGCGGATTGCTGACCCGGCCGATTCGCAATGTGATCGTGTTAATGCCGCCGCTTTGCATAACTCCGGAGCAGCTCTCAACCGCGACCGGAGCGATTCACGATTCGATTTTGGAAATTCGTTCGCGGCAATGAACAAACCAAAAAAAATGCGTGTCGATCAATCGTTGGTCGAGCGCGGATTTTTCGAAAGCCGCGAGCGTGCGCAACGTGCGATCATGGCGGGCGAGGTCAGGATGGGGGACCGTGTGTTCACGAAAGCGGCCGAGCTGGTTGATGCGGAGGCACCGATCTCGATTGTGCAGCCGCCAATATTCGCGAGCCGTGGCGCGTTGAAACTTGGCGGCGCGCTCGATTTCTTTGGAGTCGATGTTCAAGGAAAGACCGCGCTCGACATTGGCGCATCGACCGGCGGATTTACCGATTGCTTGTTGCAACGCGGCGCGACCAAAGTATTCGCGGTGGACGTCGGCCATGGCCAACTGAGTTGGAAACTGAGAAACGATCAGCGCGTGACAGTGATGGAAAAAATGAATGCGCGATTTCTTTCGCGTGAACAAATTTCGCACCTTGTCGATCTTTGCGTGATCGACGTGTCATTCATCTCGCTGACTTTGATCTTGCCTCGGGCTTTCGAGTTGATAACTCCAAACGGTATGATTCTGGCACTGATTAAACCGCAATTTGAATTGGAGCGCAAAGATATTGGCCGGGGCGGAATCGTGCACGAGCCGGAGTTGCACGAAAAAGCGCAGCAAAAAATTGTGAAGTTCGTCGAAGAAGCGAACTATCATGTGGTCGATCTCGTTCCATCAACAATCACCGGAACTGACGGCAACCAGGAATTTTTCATATGCATCCGAAAACGATCGGATTAGTCGCGCACACCGGTAAACCCGGAGTGGGGGACCTCGTTAACTCACTCGCGGCCGAGTTTGCCCGCTTCTCGATGTCGGTCCTGCTGGAGAAGGAGACGGCGGCGGTCAGTGGCCAACGTTCTAGCATGACGATCGCTCAACTCGGGGACAAGGCCGATTTGCTCGTGGTCGTTGGTGGCGATGGAACGATTCTGAATGTGAGCGGCCAACTGGGCGAAGCCAGTCCGCCGATTTTTGGAATCAATGTGGGGTCGCTTGGTTTTTTGACATGCGCGAGCTCACCGGCATTTCGTGAAGCGGTCGAATGCATCGCCAAAGGAAAAATGACATTTAGCAATCGCGCGCTGCTCGAGGTCGTTCTGCGTGATTCGAAGAAAAAACACAAGCCGATGATTGCGCTGAACGATGCCGTGTTTAGCCGCGGCGAATTATCGCGATTGATCCGACTGCGCACGCGCGTGAACGGCGAAGCCCTGACTGAATTTAATGCCGACGGTTTGATTATCGCGACGCCGACCGGCTCCACCGCGTATTCGCTTTCGGCCGGGGGACCGATCCTAGAGCCGGAATCGGGAGTATTCGTGATCACGCCGATCTGTCCTCACGTTTTGACCAATCGCTCGATCATTGTTTCGGAAAAGTCGGTGATCGAAGTGGAAGCGAGCGAGCCGGATTATCCGGTTTATCTGACGGTCGACGGACGTGAACCGCTCCGGATCGCGAAGGACGCAACCGTTCAGATCCGAAAAGCGAAAAAGACGCTGCAACTAGCCGCGATGCCGGACATGTCGTTCTTCAGCGTGGTCCGGCAAAAATTAAAATGGAGCGGCAGCAACGTCTAAACGCGCGCAATTCAAAAAATTAAGCGCTCGTTGAAAACGGGCGTTTTTCTAAAGCGCCAATCCGAGCAGTCCCAATCCAGAAGTGTTTCGACCTTCGTTATGTCCTCGTCGAAAATGGCGGCGGCGTACTCGCGTTCGCGAGCAGTTATTTTTCGCGAATAGGAACCGACATTGCGTTCCTTGTTTTTCAAACGGGTGACCCTGCGCACGCCAAGAAAATCGAAGACGCAATCAAGAATAGGAAAAGGTTCGGCGCGGAAGTTTTCGTATTTAAGAATGAAAACCTGGTAGCGCGGAAAGAGTTTAAAAACTTTTTCGAGTTGAGGAACGTAAAGACTGCGGGCCAGGTAGGCGTTGCCGCGCGGGCCTTTCCAGATTCCGATTTCCTGATCGCGTTTGAGCGCATCGAGGAATTCCAGCGGTTCCTGGCCTTTGTCGCGCCGCATGTTCCATTGCGAGAACGCGCGCCCAACCGGATTGCGCAATGAAATAACCAATTTCATCTTCGGGTTGTAGCGGGCAATGCGCTCGATCGCGCGCGGATAATAAAGATAATCGGCAGTGACTTCTCCCGCCACCTGCCATCGCCAACCGGCGTCGAAATTGCCGTGTAAAATCCGATAATCCGGCTCGGTGAAATGGCCGGTTCGGCTCGAACCGAAATGTTCTTCCTTGTCGAAAAAATGGAGAGCCTGATCCCGCAGCAGCGCGACGTGCGGATGCTGCGCAAGAAAATCGTGGATCGCAGTGGTCCCGGCTTTTTGCACGCCGGCGACGATGAAATCTACCTGGTTAACCTTGCGACGCCGAAAAAGACGTGACGGCGCCGTCTTCGGCGCGACTGTCGACCGAATGTTGCTGTCCGATTCCACGTTTGAAACAGTACCACTTTTAGGGCGACGCGAAACTAGATCGACAATGTTGCGTCCACCGGTGAGACGCGCTTTTATCGACAACGTGGAGGAATCAATTCAGAGCGCGGCTGAAGGCTTCGAAGATTTGGCCTGGATTTTCACCTGCGACAGCCGCAATCGCGGCCTCATCCGCCAGGGTTTTGATGAGGCGGCGCTGTTATGGAAGGCAGTAAAAGCAACGTCCGGAAACATTTTGGAGATCGGTCGCAACCTTGCCGGCTCCACCGTTCTGCTCGCGGCCGCCGCTGGACCGGATCGCGAGATTTATTCGGTCGACAACAGGTCGAACGAAGATCGCGCGTGCAAAAATTATCTGGTGCGTCCCGAACATAAGGCGCGCGTGCATTTGATAGTCGCCGATTCTCGCACGCCGCTGCCAAACTTAAGATTTGGTTTTTTATTCATCGATGGCGATCACACTTTTGAAGGAGTGCTCGCGGACGTAGTTGCGCACTGGAACGCGCTGCACGCAGAAGATGAAAAGCCCGCCCTCGTGGCGTTTCATGACGTTTTGCCAAATGACAATTTCAAATGGCGCGATGCCGATCGGAAACTGAAACGTCTTTGGATTCGCTTGAAAAATAAATTTCGAAGACGGCAAAAACCGGAAATCGCGCTCGATTACGAGCCGGGCGTATTGAAAGTATGTGATGAATTAATTCATCAGGGTTTGGCGGCGAAATGGCGATCGGCGGGTTCGATGCTGGTGATGAGAAAGCTGGCTGATTTGCCACGAAACTTTTCGGAGAT
>Ga0207646_10000129_pt1 | contig 102411 bp, 101 predicted proteins | sample KBSK5502metaG_FD_184343 | JGI IMG/M metagenome (GOLD analysis project Ga0207646, IMG submission 184343) | Corn, switchgrass and miscanthus rhizosphere microbial communities from Kellogg Biological Station, Michigan, USA - KBS K5-50-2 metaG... | ecosystem: Host-associated > Plants > Roots >... | reverse complement strand
GTTCACGCTGACCGCTCCGGACAGCTCAGTCGCGCAGGTTGGCTCGGTGCAGGTCAACGGTGACGGCACTTATCAGTCGCCGTCCTGTCCGCTGCTGACCGAGGTTGGCACCTATACCTGGCACGCCGTCTACTCCGGCGACCAGCTGAACAACGGCACCGAGGACAACGGCGAGAACGAGTCGGTCACTTCGATCCCGGCGTCGCCGTCGCTCGTGACGAACGCGTCGACGACCGGCGGCGGGGTTGTCGGTACGGGCACGACGTGTGACTCGGCGACGCTGTCGGGGAGCTTCAACGGGACGGGGACGATCACGTTCACGCTGACCGCTCCGGACAGCTCAGTCGCGCAGGTTGGCTCGGTGCAGGTCAACGGTGACGGCACTTATCAGTCGCCGTCCTGTCCGCTGCTGACCGAGGTCGGCACCTACACCTGGCACGCCGTCTACTCCGGCGACCCGCTGAACAACGGCACCGAGGACAACGGCCAGAACGAGTCGGTGACTTCGGTCCCGACCACTCCGACGATCGTGACGGAGCAGGATCCGCCCACGGGTTCCGCCGGCGACACGTTCAAGGACAAGGCGACGCTGTCCGGGACGTTCCAGCAGGACGGGTCCGCGTCGATCACCTGGACGCTGTACCCGAACAACGACTGCACGGGAACGCCGCTCGGCACGGACTCGGTGTCGAACGTCGACGCCGACGGGACGTTCGAGACGCCGACCGGCGTGACGGTCGACGCTGCGGGCACCTACTACTGGGTCGCGCACTTCAGCGGCGACACCAACAACGGATCGGCGGACTCCGGCTGTGCGGCTGAGCCGATCACGGTCAAGGGTGCCGCGATTCACATCAAGAAGACCGCGGACAAGGCGCAGGTGAGCGCGGGCGACCCGATCGGCTTCACGATGAGCGTCTGGAACTCCGGTGACGGCGACGCCCACGGCGTGAACCTGTCGGATCCGCTGCCGTCGAACCCGGGTCTGAACTGGACGATCGAGAGTCAGGGTTCCGGGTGGAACGGGACCTGCCAGATCAACAACAACGAACTGGACTGTGGCCCGGTGACGGTGCCGGCCGGTACCCAGCAGGGCGACCCGGCGTTCACGGTGCACATCACCTCGACCACGGACAAGACGACGGGTGGTGCCTGCGACGAGACCGGTGGTCTGGTCGACAACACCGGCTTCGTGACGACCAGCAACGACGGTTCCGACCAGTCGTCGGCCGAGATCTGCGTGGCCGCGCCGGCGATCCACATCCAGAAGACCGCGGACGCCGCGCAGGTGAACGTCGGCCAGGACATCGGCTTCACGCTGACCGTCTACAACGACGGCATCGGGGATGCCCATGGCGTGATGCTGAACGACGTCCTACCGACCAACCCTGGTCTCCAGTGGACGGTCGCCGGCCAGGGTGCTGGTTGGAACTCGACCTGCGCGATCGCTGTGGGTGTCCTCTCCTGCGGGCCGGTGACGGTTCCCGCCGGGACGACCCAGCAGAACTCGACGTTCACGGTGCACATCACCTCGACGACGACCGGTGCAACCGGCGGCGACTGCCCCGAGACCGGCGTGGTCAACAACACGGGCAACGTGACGACCAGCAACGACGGCACGGATCAGTCGAGCGCTTCGACCTGCGTCCAGGCCCTCGTTGACCTCTCGATCACGAAGTCGGGTTCGCCGGCGCAGCAGGAGCTGAATCCGGACGGCAGCACCCGGATCACCTGGACGATGGTCGTCACCAACAACGGACCCAGCGCCGATACGGGCGTCACGGTCACCGATCCGATGCCGGCCGGGAACACCTACGTCTCCTCGACGACGACGAAGGGAACCTGCACCGGCGGTGCGATCCTGACTTGCGACATCGGTCCGATGGCGGCCGGGGAGTCGGTCACGATCACGCTGATCACCACGCCGAGTGCGGTCGGCGTCCAGACCAACACGGCGGCGGTGTCCGGTAATCGGCCGGAGACGAACACGAGCAACAACCAGGCGACCGCGACGGTTCAGATCGTCGGTACCCCGACTCCGCCGAAGCCCTGCATCGCGGTCAGCAAGGTGACCCCGAAGCAGCTCTTCGTCGGCCGCAAGACCACCCTGAAGATCCACCTGACTCAGGGCGGCAAGGCGGTCGCGGGGATCCACGTGCGGATCAAGGGTGCGAAGATCAACCTCAAGACCAAGGCGTCGAACAGCAAGGGCCTCGTCAAGCAGACGCTGAAGATGAAGAAGGCCGGCGTCCTGGTCTTCACCCCGATTGCCAGCAAGGCCTGCAACACCAAGCGGGTGGGCGTGACCAACGTCTTCACCCCGCCGGTGACCGGGTGACCAACGCGCCGGAGGGGGTGCGGGCTCAGGCCCGCACCCCCTCCGAGCTCACGGGGGACGGGGCCGGATGAGCGCTAGCTCAACGGTCGTCGATCGGGCTCTCGACGAGCCCGTTCTGGTACGCGAGGCGGGCAGCCTCGGTGCGGTTCGACACGCCGAGCTTGCGATAGATGTTGGTGAGGTGGAACTTGACCGTCTGTTCCGCCACCCAAAGCTCCTTGCCGATCGCCTCGTTCGAGAGGCCCCGCGCCAGGGCGGCGAGGATCGCGGTCTCGCGCTCGGTGAGGCCGGCGGCGCGCGCAGCGCTCTCGCCGGGATCCGGCAAGCCGATCGCGCTATAGACGGTTCCGTCGACCGCCTGGCGGAGCGCCGAGGGAAGGTCGATCGGGTTGATGCTCTTGACGATGAAGGCGCTCGCGCCGCGCTTGAGCACCGTCTGGATCACGTTCTCGTCGGTGGAAACGGACAGCACGACGACCTTCACGTCGGGATGCTGCTTGCGAATCCGGCTCAGGCACGCGAGTCCGTCTGCCCCCGGCATGCGCAGATCGAGCAGGACGATGTCAGGGTTGGTGCGACCCACCATCGGCAGCACCTGGGAGCCGGAATTGCACTCGCCGACCACCTCGAAGTCCGGCGCCTCCTCAAGCGCTCGCTTTACGCCCTCGACAATGAGACGATGGTCGTCTGCGATAAGTACGCGCATCGGCGAATCGTAGACGGTAGACCGGCCGGTCCAGAGGGAGCTGCGGCATGAGCGGCACGGGCGAGTCCCGGCAGACACATGTGCTGATTGCGGCCGAGCGGCTCCCCACACGCGTGGGTCTTCGCCTCGCGCTCGAGCCCGAGGCGCGCTGCACCGAGGCGTCCGACGCGGAGTCGGCGGTCAACGCAGCCGTACGCGACCGCCCCGATGTTTGCCTGCTCGGCCTCGACCCTGCGGGCCAGAGTCTCCGGGTAGTGAACGAGATCGTCTCGAAAGTCCCGTCCGCCGCCGTGATTCTGCTGACGAACCGGCTCGACGAGGAGGAGTTCATGGCGGCCGTGCGCGCGGGCGCGAGCGGCTATCTGGCACAGAACCTCGACCCTGCTCGCCTGCCGTACGTCGTCCGGGGTGCTCTTCGTGGCGAGCCGGCGGTGCCGCGCAAGTTCGTCTCGAGGCTGCTCGACGAGCTCAGGACACGCGAGCGCAGGCGCTCGGTCGTCCTGGCCGACCGGGGCCGCGTGTCGCTCACGACGCGCGAGTGGGAGGTCGCCGAGCTGCTGCTGCGTGCGGCGACCACGTCGGAGATCGCAACCCAGCTCGGCGTCGCACCGGTCACGGTCCGCCGCCATGTCGGCTCCGTCGAGCGCAAGCTCGGCGTCTCGACGCGTGCCGAGGTCGTCGCTCTTCTCGCCGCCGAGACCGGCACGGCCGTCCCGGCGTAGCGCTACACAGCCGGCAGCGTGAACGAGACGCAGGCGCCGCCCTGCGGGCGGTTCTCGGCCCAGATGTGGCCGCCGTGTGCCTCGACGAGGCCGCGTGCGATCGCCAGCCCGAGGCCGGCTCCGCTGCCGCTCCGCGCACGATCGGCCCTCCAGAAGCGCTCGAACATCCGCGCCGGAGCTTCCTCCGGCAGGCCTTCGCCGCTGTCCTCGACGCGCAGGACCAGATCGGAGGCACGCCGCTCGACGCGGACCGCGACCGAGCCGTCCGTCGGCGTGTGCCGCAGTGCGTTCGTCACGAGGTTGAACAGGACGCGCTCGAACTTGTCCGGCGCGAGCCGCGCCTCGGCCCTATCGTCCACGTCGGCGCTGAGCGCGACGCCGCGGGCCTTGGCCTCCGGCTGCAGAAGCCGCAACGCGGAGGCGACGAGAGGTGCGATCGGCATTTGCCGGAGCTCGAGCGTGAGCGCCCCGGCGTCGATCCGCGCCAGCTCGAACAGATCGTCGACGAGCCTCGAGAGTGCTCGCACCTGTTCGCGCAGCGTCGGCAGGTAGTCCTCTGCCGACGCGAGCCCGTCCTCGATCGCCTCGAGCATCGCCTGGAGTGACGCGATCGGCGCGCGAAGGTCGTGGCTGGCCCAGGCGACGAGTTCCCGCCGCGCGTCGAAGAGCTGCTCGAGGGCTGCGGCCATCGCGTTGAAGGAGGCGGCGAGCTCCGCGATCTCCCCGGCGCCCTCGACCGGAGCCCGCGCCGACAGATCGCCGGCGGCGAGCGATCTTGAGGCCGAGCCCACCCGTCGCAGGGAGGTCGTGATCGAGCGGGCGAGCACGAGCGCGGCGAACACGGCGGCGGTCGCCGAGCCGGCCGCCACGGCGAGGATCTTCACGTCGGCGCCCATGTGGAACATGACCCAGCCCGACAGCAGCACCGCGGCGAGCGGCACGCAGACTGCGATCAGGGCGAGTCCGGCGAGCTGGAGCGAGACCGTGGGCGCGCGGCGCAGGAGCAGGGCGAGGACGAGCCCCGAGGCGAGGCTGCCGACGGCAACGACAAGAGCGAGGCCGATCATGGGTCGAGCCTGTAGCCGACGCCCCAGATGGTGCGGAGGTGCTCGGGCCGGCCCGGATCGGCCTCGATCTTCTCCCGCAGCCGCCTCACGTGGACGGTCACGGTGCCTGTGTCGACAGCTGCCTCGTAGCCCCAGACCCGGTCCATCAGCTGATCGCGGGAAAACACGTGGCGGGGGTGCGAGGCGAGGAACCAGAGCAGCTCGAACTCCTTCGCCGTGAGCTGGACCGGGGTGCCGCCCCGACGGGCTTCGCGACTGCCGCCGTCGAGCTCGATCTCGCCGAACGCGATCGTCTCGCGTGGCGGTGTGGCCCCGTTGCTGCGCCGGAGGACGGTGCGGACGCGTGCTGCGAGCTCGCGCGGGGAGAACGGCTTCGTGACGTAGTCGTCGGCTCCTAGCTCGAGCCCCACGATTCGGTCGGCTTCCTCGCCGCGGGCCGTGAGCAGGATCACGGGCAGGCTCGAGCGGCCGCGGATCCAGCGGCAGAGCGAGAGGCCGTCCGTCCCCGGCAGCATCACGTCGAGCACGACGAGGCTCGGCTCGCGCTGCTCGATGAGGGTCCTGGCCGAGTCGCCGTCGGACGCCGTCAGCGTCCGGAAGCCGTCACGCTCGAGATACCGGACGACGACGTCGCGCACGATCGGCTCGTCGTCGACGACGAGAACGGTCTGCATCGGCCTATTGTGGCGCCGCTTCTGGGGAGGGCGGCGCCCCGCGGTCGATGCGGACACCCTCCGGCTCCCACTTCGCGTGGTGCTTCGTCGCCCACTCGACCCGGACGTCGCCGAGCGTCATCCCGCGGAGCGAATGCCGCGTCGCCGGGTGGATCAGCGCGAGGTACAGGTGCCCCACGAGAAGCGCCAGCGAGACGTACATCAGGCCGTCGTGCAGGATCACGGTGCTGGCGAAGCGGTAGCGCGTGTCCTGCTCGCCGAACCAGAGCAGCAGTCCGGAGACGCCGAACAGGATCGCGAATGCTGCCGTGAGGGCGGCGTTGATCTTCTGGCCCGCATTGAATCTCCCCTGCGGGGCCTTGCGCCTGCGCAGCCAGAGCAGGTCGTCCCGGTCGAAGGAGTCGAGCTCGCGCGCGGTGGAGAGCAGGCGCCGGGCGCCGAGGACGATGACGGCGGCCAGCGCGCCCAGCCAGGCGACGCCTCCCCAGAAGTGGATGTACTGGATCGTCTGCCGTCGCGAGACGAGGACCGAGAGGCTCGGGAGGTAGAGGATCAGCCCGGTTGCGAGGAGGAAGAAGAAGCCGATCGCGTTGACCCAATGGAGCAGGCGCTCGACCCGGGAGAACCGAGGGATGTAGCCGGCCTTCATGCGCCGTACCCGTTCGAGCGTCCCACCCACGCGTTCTGGTCGTAACCGAGCTGCTCCCAGTAGCCGAGCTGCTCCTGCGGGACGACATTGATCCCATCGAGCCACTTGACGTTCTTGTAGCCGTACATCTGCGGGATGATCAGCCGCACCGGCGCGCCGTGCTCGCGTGGCAGCGGCTTGCCGTCCATCTCGTAGGCGAGCATCACGTCGTGTATCGAAGCCTGCTTAAGGGTCAGGTAGTCGATGTAAGGGACCTCCATCGATACGAACTCGAGAGCGTGCGCCGAGACGCTCGGCTTGGCGGCGGCGAGAACGTCTTGGATTCGGACGCCGCCCCAGCGGACGTTGTTCACCGTCCAGCCCGTGACGCAGTGGAAGTTCGAGACCTGCTCGACGCGCGGCAGCGCCCGCAGCTCGTCGTACGTCAACGAGACCGGCTGCTCGACGAGGCCGCCGATCTTCAGCCGCCAGGTCGCGGGATCGAAGACCGGCATGCTCCCCGAGATCGTGTAGATGCGCCAGCCGCCGGTGGGGAGGATCGGCGCAATCGCCGAGGCGACGGGGGAGACCACCCCCGTGACGTGATCCCAGGCCGCCTTGCCCCAGTAGAGGGAAGAGATGCCGCCCGCCACCGTGAGCAGGAAGACCCGCCGGCCGTAGCGCCGCGGCTGATCCGGCTCCGGCTGGTCGTGCTCGGTGGGGGGCGGCGAGTCCATCTACATGTGCGCCATGCCGGCGAACAGCTTGCCGCGCAGATCGCCTGGGTGGCCCTTCGTCGCTACCCAGACCCAGTAGTGGCCGGGCTTTTCCTCGATCAGCTGCAGGGACATCTTCGGCACCATGGCGCAGCCCTTCGCACGGTACATGTGGCCCAGGTGGACGACGGTCATCCCGCTCTTGTCGCGGACCGTCGCGCCGAGCGGGTGCATCACGTGCAGCTGGAACTTCCAGCAGAGCTTGTGCGTGCTCGAGTGCGCCGTCAGGTTGACGACGCCGGTCTCGCCCATGCCCGACAGGTGGGCGCCGAGCTGGGGGTGCATCATCCCCGCCGTTGCGAGCGGCACCACCGCGAGCGCCGCGGTGGCAGTGGCCGCTGCGACCGTTCTCTTCCAGCGCATAAGTACTCCTTTCGGCGCGAGGGGTCCAACGGTTCACAGGATCGGTCGCCAGGATTGCCGCCGGATGAGCAGGCCCTTACGGGTTCCTTAAATCGCAACCGGCCGGAGCGAGCGCCGTCGATCCCGCTCGACTAGCGTTCGGCCATGATCGCGGAACGGCGGCCCGACAGAGCCCTTGGCGAGCATGTCCTTCGCTACTGCGCCTACGAGGAGATCACCGGCGCGCCCACCCGGCAGCGCGAGCCCATCTCGACGTCCGTCGTGCTCATCTTCGGACTCGACACGTTTCTGGGCGTCGATGGGGAGCGACTGCAAACGTTCGTCGGCGGGCTCGGCGACCGGTGCCAGTGGATCGAGCACGACGGATCGATGGCGGGCGTTCAGGTCGACGTCACGCCGATCGCTGCCCGACTGCTCCTGGGCGTTCCGATGCGGGAGCTCGCGCGGACGTCGGTTCCGCTCGAGGACGTGCTGGGGGCGCAGGCCCGAGAGTTGGAAGAGCGCTTGCACGAGGCGACGTCGTGGGACGACCGTTTCGGCCTGATCGAGCGGGCACTCGCACCGCGACTCAGCGCCGCCGATCTCCCTCCCCCGGATGTTCGCTGGGCCTGGGCGCGTCTCGCCGCGACGCACGGGCGCGCCACCGTGGCAGAGCTCACGTCATCGCTTGGCTGCAGTCGCAAGCATCTCGCTGCGCGGTTCCGCGAATACGTCGGGTTGCCCCCGAAGGCGATCGCGCGCTTGACGCGATTCCGGCGGGCTGCAGAGCTTCTCGTCTCGCCGGCTGGGCCCTCGCTCGACGAGGTCGCATACGCGTGCGGCTATTACGACCAGTCGCACCTCGATCGCGACTTCCGCGAGTTCGCCGCCGCCACCCCGACCGCATTTCGGCGAGACCCGCGCGAGGTCACGTTTTTCCAAGACGCATAGCGCTCGACGGCCGTAGGCTGCGGTCATGGACACCAAGCTCTATCCCACCCTCCGCTTCCGCGACGCGGACGCGGGCCTGCAGTTCCTGAAGAACGCCCTCGGCTTCGAGGAGCACTCCGTCTACCGCAGCGACGACGGACGGATCCGTCACGCGGAGCTCGCGCTCGGGGGCGACATGGTCATGTTCGGCGAGGGCGATCCCGGCGACAACGGCGTCTACCTCGCCGTGGAAGACATCGACGCGGCCTTTGCCGCGGCACAGGCCGCCGGCGCAACTATCAGCCGCGAGCTCGCCGACACCGACTATGGCTCACGCGAGTTCGCGTTCCGCGACCCGGACGGGCACGTTTGGAGCATCGGGACGTACCGTCCTACTCGGGAGTGACATAGGCGGCGCTGAGGCCGCCGTCGACGACGAACGTCGCCGCGTTCACGTAGCTCGACTCGTCGCTGGCAAGGAAGAGGGCGGCGTTGACGATCTCGCGGGGCTGTGCCATCCGTCCCATCGGCAGGTGGACGAGCCGGCGCTCGGCCGCACCTGGCGTCTCACCCCAGATTCGGAGCAGCAGCGGGGTTTCGACTGGGCCAGGGCAGAGCGCGTTGACGCGGATCCCCTGGCGCGCGAACTGCACTCCGAGCTCCTTGCTCAGCGAGAGCACGGCGCCCTTCGAGGCCGTGTACGAGATCTGCGACGTGGCCGCGCCGACGAGCGCGACGAAGGAGGCGACGTTGATCACCGAGCCGCCGCCGCGCTCGAGCAGATGCGGGATGCCGTGTTTGCAGCAGAGGTAGACGCCGCGCGTGTTCACGGCCTGCACGCGCTCCCACGCCTCGAGGTCGGTTTCGAGGATCGAGGCATCGTCGGCGGGGGAGATGCCTGCGTTGTTGTAGAGGACGTCGACGCCGCCAAAGCGCTCCGAGGCCGCTGCGTACATGGCCTCGACCGAAGCCTCGTCCGAGACGTCCACCTGTAGAGGGAGGCCGCCGACCTGGCCCGCGACCTGTTCGGCTGCGGCGCCGTCTACGTCGGCGACGGCGACCTGGGCGCCCTCCTCCGCGAAACGGACGGCCGCGTCGGCGCCCATCCCGCCGCCGGCGCCCGTGATCACGCAGACCTTGCCCTCGAGCCGTCCCGCCATCAGTCCTCCGTGGAGTAGTAGACGTTCTTGACCTCGCTGTAGCCCGCGAGACCGTGCATGCCGAGCTCGCGGCCGAAGCCGCTTCGCTTGAAGCCGCCGAACGGCGTCGAGACGCGCACCGACGAGTTCGAGTTGATCGAGAGGACACCGGTGTCGATCGCGCGTGCGACCCGGAGCGCACGGCCGCCATTCTCCGTCCAGATCGAGCCCGAGAGGCCGTAGTCGGAGTCGTTCGCGATCCGGATCGCCTCGGCTTCGTCGGCAAACGGGATCAGCGCGGCGACCGGGCCGAACACCTCGTCGCGCGCGATCCGGTCCTCCGGTCGCGCCTCGACGAGCGTCGCCGGGAACCAGAAGCCGCGGCCGTCCGGCGCTTCTCCGCGGAAGAGCGGCTCGCCGTCGAGGAAGCTTGCGACCGTCTCGCGGTGGGCCGACGAGATGAGCGGCCCCATCTCGGTGGCGTCGTCCTCGGGATCACCGACCTGCAGGCCGCGTGTCGCGTTGACGAGCAGGTCTGCGAAGCGGTCGTAGACGCTCTGCTCGACGAGGATCCTTGAGCGGGCGCAGCAGTCCTGGCCGGCGTTGTCGAAGACTGCGTACGGCGCAGCCGTGGCGGCGCGCTCGAGGTCGGCATCGGCGAAGACGACGTTCGCGGACTTCCCACCGAGTTCGAGCGTCACGCGCTTGATCGTCCCGGCAGCACCGCGCATGACCTCCTGCCCGACCTCGGTCGAGCCGGTGAAGCCGATCTTCGCGACGTCGGCATGCTCGACGAGGCGCGAGCCGACGACCGAGCCCTTGCCGGGGAGGACGTTGACAACGCCCTCCGGGATGCCGGCCTCGAGTACGAGCTCGCCCAGCCGCAGCGCCGAGAGCGGGGTCAGCTCCGCGGGCTTGAGGACGACCGTGTTGCCGCAGGCGAGTGCCGGCCCGAGCTTCCACGAGGCGATGTTGAGCGGGAAGTTCCAGGGCACGATCAGACCAACGACGCCGAGCGGCTCGCGGAGCGTCAGGTCGATTCCGCCGGCCACGGGGATCGTCTCGCCGAAGTGCTTGTCGACGGCGCCCGAGTAGTAGTGGAAGACCTGCGCGACCATGCCGATCTCGCCGCGCGCGCCCTGGATCGGCTTGCCGACGTTGCGCGACTCGAGACGTGCGAGTTCCTCGCCGTGCTCCTCGACGAGCGTCGCGAGGCGCCGGAGCAGCCGGGCACGGTCGGCGGGAGCCACGGCGCGCCAGGCAGGAAACGCCTCCTTCGCACGGGCGACGGCCGCGTCTGTTTCGTCGACACCGGCAGCCTCGACCTCGGCGATCGTCTCCTCGGTCGCCGGGTTGACGATCGCCGTCACTTGCGCGCCGCCTCGACGAGCTGCTCGAAGAGTCGGAGGTCTTCTCCTGCTTCTGGATGCCAGAGCACGCCGATCAGGAACGGCTTGTCCGGGTCCTCGATCCCCTCGACGGTGCCGTCCTCCGCCCAGGCGACCTCGCGGAGGCCCTCGCCGATTCGGCCGATGCCCTGATGGTGATGAGACATGACCGGCCCGCGGACGTCGGCGATGCGTGACGAGGGATCGACGCGGACCGTGTGCTCCGAGAACTCGCCCAGCACCTCTCGGTGTTCCTCGTGTCCCACGATCTCGGGAAGGTGCTGGACGATGTCGCCGCCCCGGGCGACATTGAGCACCTCGAAACCACGGCAGATCGCGAGCACCGGTAGATCGCGTGCGAGCGCGGCCTGGAGCAGCGCGAGCTCGCCGCGGTCGCGCTCGGGGTTCGTACCGCTGGTTGCCGGATGCGCCTCCGCGCCGTATCCGTTGGGCTCCAGGTCGTTGCCCCCGGAGAAGATGAGGCCGTCGAGCGCGTCGAGCACCTCCTCGATGCCCTCGTCGTCCGGTGGGACGAGCACGGCCCGACCGCCGGCCCGCTCGACCGCGCGCACGTAGTCGTACGGGATGAGCGCGGCCTCGACCTGCCCCCAGTGGCCCCAGGACGCCGGCTCGACGTACGTCGTGATGCCGATCAGCGGTTTGGTCAACCGCGCTCGAACATCCTTTCGCGCTCGTAGCCGGTCACGGACTTGTCGAAGAGCTCCTGCTCGGTGCGCGCGTAGTTGAGGTAGTGGTCGATCACCTCGTCGCCGAGCAGGCGGCGGGGGAGGGTGCTCGACTCGAGACGGGCAACCGCCTCGCGTAGCGCGTGCGGAAACCGTTCCACATCAGACTCGTACGCGTTCCCCTCGAACGCCGGTTTGAGCTCGAGCTTCTCCTCGATCCCGTACAGCCCGGCGGCCAGGAGCGCCGCGAACGCGAGGTACGGATTCGCATCGGCACCCGGGATCCGCGTCTCCGGTCTCACCGACGAGCCGTGGCCGACGACACGGAAGCCGCACGTGCGGTTGTCGTGACCCCACGCGAGCGTGGTGGGGGCCCAGCTGCCCGCAGCGAAGCGCTTGTACGAGTTGACGACCGGCGCGACGAAGACTGCGAGGTCACCGAGGCATGCGATCTGCCCGGCGAGGTAGTGCTTGAACAGATCCGACTCGCCGGCGAACGCGTTCTCGCCGTCCCGCCAAAGCGAGGAATGGATGTGGCACGAGGAGCCGACCCAGTCGTGGTGCGGTTTCGCCATGAAGGTGACGGAGCAGCCGCGCTGGAATGCGATCTCCTTGATCCCGGTCTTATAGACGACGTGGTCGTCTGCGGTGCGCAGGGCGTCGCGGAACTTGAAGTTGATCTCGTGCTGGCCGGCCCACGCCTCGCCCTTCGAGGACTCGACGACCATCCCCGCCGTCTTCATCGAGGTCCGTACCGCGCGGAGGAAGGGCTCGTCAAAGCTCGCCGCGAGGATGTGGTAGTCGAGGATGTACGGCACCGAGGGCGTGAGGTCGTGGTAGTGCTTCTCGTGCGCCTCGAGGTAGCTCTCGCGGAAGAGGAAGAACTCGAGCTCGGACCCGAACATCGGCTCGAGACCGAGCGCGTGGGCCTTCTCGATCTGCGCCTTCAACACCTGGCGCGGGGACGGGGCGACCGGTGTCCCGTCGTGCCACTCGACGTCGCACTGCACCATGACCGTGGCCTCGTGCCACGGGATCCGGCGCATCGTGGCGAGGTCCGCACGCAGCCCGAAGTCGCCGTAACCGCGCTCCCAGCTTGCGATCGCGTAGCCGGGGACGGGATCCATCTCCATCTCGAGCGCGAGCAAGTAGTTGCAGCCCTCGCCGCTGTGACCGGCCTCGTTCTCAGCCAGGAAGAACTCGGCGTCGAGCCGTTTGCCCATCAGGCGGCCCTGCATGTCGGTGAAGCACGCGATGACGGTGTCGACTGCTCCTGACTCCACATCCGCCCGCAGCTCGTCAAGGCTCAGCATCGCCTCAATCCTCTACCAAAAGGGTTGACAGCGGGAGCCGTACGGGAAGTTAATAGGCGATCCCCGAGAACTGGAGGGTTCGATGAGCGACACACCTGCCGAGGCGAGCGCGACGCTCGACGACCGCGCGACTCTGCACCGGCTCGGCTACGCACAGGAGCTGTACCGCTCGATGGGCGGCTTCCAGAACTTTGCGATCTCCTTCACGATCATCTCGATCCTGGCCGGATGCCTGACCTCGTACTACATCGGGTACAGCCAGGGCGGGCCGGTCGCGATCACGTGGGGCTGGTTGATCGTCGGGGTTGCCTGCACATTCGTCGCGATGGCGATGGGTGAGATCGCGTCAACCTACCCGACGGCCGGCGGCCTCTACTTCTGGGCGTCGAAGCTCGGGGGACCCGGGTGGGGTTGGTTCACCGGCTGGTTCAACCTGATCGGCCAGATCGCGGTCACGGCCGCGATCGGGTTCGGTTGCGCGATCTTCATGACGTCGCTCTTCAACCTGTGGTGGAGCTACCCGAACTCATTCGGCTACATCTATCTCCTCTACGGGATCATCATGTTGGGCGCGGGGCTGATCAACATGTTCAAGGTCTCGATCACGGCCGCGCTCAACACGTTTTCGGCCTGGTGGCACATGATCGGCGTGCTCGTGCTCGTCGGGATCATGATCATTGTCCCGGACCATCACCAGTCGTTCGGCTACGTCTTCGGACACACCGTCAACAACACCGGACTCGGCGGCACGACGACGCACGGTCTCATCTACGTGTACATCTTCCTGACCGGCCTGCTCCTCGCGCAGTACACGATCACGGGCTACGACGCGTCGGCGCACATGAGCGAGGAGACGCGCAGCGCCTCGCTCGGCGCAGCGTGGGGCATGGTGATGTCCGTGGTCGTCTCGGTCATCTTCGGCTTCATCCTGCTCGTGGCCGTGACGTTCGTGATTCCTGCGGGAGGGCCGACGGACACCACCGGGTACATCGTTCAGCACATCTGGCAGGACTCGATGGGCAACAAATGGGCGGAGTTCCTCATCTTCGTCGCTGTCGTCGCGCAGGTCTTCTGCACGATCGCGTCGACGACGTCTGCGTCGAGGATGATGTTCGCCTTCTCGCGTGACCGCGCGGTACCCGGCCACCAACTGTGGAAGCGCGTGTCCAAACGCGACCGCATCCCCGTGTACACGGTGTGGGCGATCTGTGTGCTGGCGTTCTTGACCCCATTGCCAGCGCTCTGGTGGGGCTTCGTCGGCTACTACGCCGCCACTGCGGTTGCCGTGATCGGGCTCTACATCGCCTTCGTGATCCCGATCATCCTCCGGCTGCGAGCCGGCGACTCCTTCGAGCGGACGGCCTGGAACCTCGGCAAGTACTACAAGATCGTCGACTGGATCGCGATCATCTGGATCTTCGGCATCTGTCTCGTCTTCCTGCTCCCCGCCTACCAGGGAGGCATTCCGTTCAAGTCGAACTTCGACTGGAACCTCTTCAACTACACGCCGCTTCCGGTGTTCGCGACGTTCCTGCTCTTCGGCGGCTGGTACGTGCTGTCGGCGCGGAAGTGGTTCAAGGGACCGGTCAGGCAGGGTGACCAAGCGGAGCTCGAGAGGATCGAAGCCGGCTTCGGGGAGTCGCCGACTGCTCCCGCGACCTCGCCTGCGGGACAGGCCTAGTACTCGTTCAGACGACGGGCGGGTTCAGCCCCGCCCGCCGTCTCCTGGCTCGGACTAGCCTGTCCGAGGTGCACCGGCTGACGAAGAAGCAGGCGCGCCGGATCGCAATCTGCGCGCAGCTGCTCGACGCGCCGCGCCCGAAGGATCTTCTCGGTGTCGTCGAGCGGCTGACGCTGTTGCAGGTCGATCCGACCGCGGCGATCGCGCCGAACGCCGATCTCGTCGCCTGGAGCCGCCTCGGCTCGTCGTACCGGCCCGAGCAGCTCACCGAAGCGCTCGAGGTGGATAGGACGCTGTTCGAGTTCAACGCGCTGATCCGACCGATGAGCGACGTCGGTCTCTACCTCGCCGGCTCGGGCGGGCGTGGCGGGCACGGCCGCGTGAGCACCTGGTTGCGGGACAACGACCGCTTCCGGCGCGACATTCTCAAGCTCCTCAAGCGCTCGGGCCCACTCGCGTCGCGCGAGATTCCCGACACATGCGCCGTGCCGTGGGCGTCCACCGGCTGGTCGAACGACCGCAACGTCACCCAGATGCTCGAGTTCCTGCAGGCCCGGGGCCAAGTCGCGATCTCGGGCCGAGTCAAGCGGGAACGCCTCTGGGATCTGCCCGCGCGTGTCTATCCGGCAAACGTCGAGATCCCGCCGGTCGAGGAGGTGGAACGGATCAAGTGCGAACGCCGGCTCGCCGCGCTCGGCATCGCTCGGGCCGAGGCGCGGGCGGTGATGGAGCCGATCCACGTCGGCGAGGCAGGGGAACCGGCGGTCGTCGAAGGCGTGAAGGGCGAGTGGCGCGTCGATCCGGCTTACCTGCCCGACGGCTTCAAGGGGCGGACGGCGCTGCTGTCACCCTTCGACCGGCTCATCCACGATCGGGTGCGGATGGAGGAGCTGTTCGAGTTCGAGTACTCGCTCGAGATGTACAAACCGGCGGCAAAGCGCCGCTGGGGCTACTTCGCGCTGCCGATCCTCCACGGCGACCGGCTGGTCGGGAAGCTCGACGCGATCGCGGACCGCAAGGCCTCGGTGCTCCGTGTGAACGCGGTCCACGAGGACGTGAGCTTCAGCCGGGCGATGACGACCGCGGTCGGAAAGGAGATTGGGGACCTCGCGGCCTGGCTAGGGCTAGAGGTGCGATGACTTCGCGCCGGCGGCAAGGTCTCAATCCCGACGACTTCCAGTGAAAGGACGAGCGATGCAGAAGATCACCACCTGGCTGTGGTTCGACACCGAGGCCGAGGAGGCCGCCGAGTTCTATACCTCCACCTTCCCCGACTCGCGCATCACCGACGTCTCGCGGTACGGCGTGTCCGGCCCGCGGCCGGAGGGGATGGTCATGACCATCGGCTTCGAGCTGTTCGGCCGCGAGTTCTACGGGCTCAACGGCGGATCGAACGCGAAGATCGACGAAGGGCCAGGCATCTCGTTCATGGTCGAGTGCGACTCGCAGGACGAGGTCGACCGCTACTGGGACAAGCTCGCCGACGGCGGGCAGGAAGTCGCGTGCGGCTGGGTGACCGACCGCTACGGCGTCTCGTGGCAGATCATCCCGAAGCGGCTGCGCGAGCTGCTGGCCGACCCTGATCGCGAGAAGGCACAGCGCGCGATGGCCGCGATGCTGCAGATGACGAAGATCGAGATCGAGGAGCTCGAGCAGGCTGCTGCCGCCGCATAGGATGTCGGGCGTGGCCACCGCCCAGTCCGCCACATCCGAGGCGCTCGAGCAGTACCGCCGCGAGCTGACCGGCTACTGCTACCGCATGCTCGGCTCGGCCTTCGACGCCGAGGATGCGGTGCAGGAGACGATGGTCCGCGCCTGGCGTTCGCTCGACCGGTTCGAGGGGCGATCGGCTCTCAAATCGTGGCTGTACCGGATCGCGACGAACGTCTGCTTCGACGCGCTCGCAGGCCGAGAGCGCCGCGCGCGGCCGATGGACCTCGGTCCCGCACAGGAGCCGCTGTTCGAGAACCTTGCGGAACTTCCGGAGGTGACCTGGATCACCCCGCTGCCGACGCCGGACGAGCTCGCCGAACAGCGAGAGTCGCTGCGGCTCGCGTTCGTCGCTGCGCTCCAGCACCTCCCGCCGAAACAGCGGGCCGCGCTCATCCTGTGCGAGGTCCTGCGCTGGCACGCGTCAGAAGCGGCGGAGCTCCTCGATACGAGCGTCGCCTCGGTCAACAGCGCCCTGCAGCGGGCGCGGGCAACGCTGGAGAAGGCCGACGTCCGTGAAACGTCCACGCTCGACGACGACACGCGGGCGCTGCTCGAGCGTTACGTCTCGGCCTTCGAGGAGTACGACATCGACCGGCTCACCGATCTTCTCCACGAGGATGCCGTCCAATCCATGCCTCCGATCAGCCTCTGGCTGAAGGGACGCGACGACCTCTTCGCCTGGTGGCTCGGTCCGGGCATCGGTTGCAAAGGATCGAAGCTCGTGCCGGTCGGACTCGTGAACGGGATGCCCGCCTGGGGCCAGTACAAGCCGGACCCGAACGGCGGTCGCGAGCCGTGGGCGCTCATCGTCCCCGAGGTATCAGACGGTCGGATCGTCGAGCTGACGTTCTTCCTCGACACGCCGCGCCTCTTTCCGCTGCTCGGGCTGCCCGACCACCTCGACTAAACCGCAGAGGTCGAGCAACTCCCAGAGGTCGCGTGGCGCGCGAACGAGGCGCGCCCCCGTGCGAAGCCGAAGGCGCGCCAGGAAGTCGACCGTCCGAAGATCGACCGTGGTCAGCTCGAGGGCTGAACGATGATGAGCGAGTTGCCGTCCGGGTCGCGCAACCAGAACATCGGCGGTACCGGCCCGCCGTAGCGGGTCACCTCGTCGTCGACGTCCACGCCGGCTTCCTTCAGCGCCGCGTGGGCCGCGTCGACGTCGCTCGTGTCGAGGATGATCCCGGTCTGGCTGCCTCCGGCTTCCTGCCCCTGCGGCGGCGGGGCGAGCGCGATCGTCGTCTCCGCCCCGGAGATCGCAACCTCGACCCAGCGCATGTCTGGGCCCATCGGCTCGTCGACGACCTTCTCGAAGCCGAGCGTGCCGGTGTAGAAGTCGATTGCCCGGTCGGTGTCGGCGACCGTCACGCAGACGCGGCCGACCTTGCTGATGTTGAGCTTCGACGCCACGCTGGACATCTGAGCCTCCTCGTGTCGGGTGTCGCAGCTACGACCGGCGCGCTGCGCAGAACTCATCGGAGGTTGGACGCAATCAGGCGTACGCGATCTCGCCGTGCATTGCCTCGTCGAGGCCGCTCTCCGCGTCCTCCCCGGTGCGCACCGGCGTGACCCAGTCGATCACGCGCAGCATCACGTACGTGAACGCGAATGCGTACAAGGAACAGCCGACGCCGGCGGCGACCTGCTTGCCGAAGAAGGCGGCGGTCCCGTGGATGAGCCCTTGTCCACCGGCCGGGTTCGTCGCAGTCGAGGCGAAGACCCCGAGCAGGACGATCCCGAGCAGGCCGCCGACACCGTGCACTCCCCAGACGTCGAGCGCGTCGTCCCACTTGAGCCTGTTCTTGAGCTGGATCGCGTAGTAGCAGACGAGGCCGGCCGCAATCCCGATCACGACCGAGGCGTAGATCGGGACGTATCCAGCCGCCGGCGTGATGCAGGCGAGGCCGGCGACCGCGCCGGTAAGCAGCCCGACGAAATGCGGCTTGCGTGCGGCGCGCCACTCGACGAACAGCCAGGTCACCGCCGCGAAGGAAGCAGCCAGGTCCGTGTTGAGGAACGCGAGCGAGGTGATGTCGTCAACCTTCAGCTCGCTCCCCGCGTTGAAGCCGTACCAGCCGAACCAGAGCAGGCCGGTGCCGAGCGCGATGAATGGGATGTTGTGCGGGGAATCGATGAACTTCCGCTTCCCCACATAGAGGACCGACGCGAGCGCCGCGAAGCCCGCGCTGGCATGCACGACGATGCCGCCGGCGAAGTCGCGCGCGCCCCAGTGCGCCAATAGTCCGCCGCCCCAGAACATGTGCACGAACGGGTAATAGACGGCGAGCTGCCAGACGACGAGGAAGAGCAGGTAGGCCTTGAACGTGACGCGGTTCGTGAAGGCGCCCGTTATCAGCGCCGGCGTGATGATCGCGAACATCATCTGGTAGGCGATCAGCACGACGAGCGGGATCTTCGACGGCGCGTAGACCGAATGAACGGTGACGCCGTGCAAGAACGCGTAGTCGAAGTTCCCGTAGATCCCGTTCGTGCCGCCGCTGAAGCAGAGGGAGTAGCCGACGGCGAACCACAGGATGGTCGTGATCCCCATCGAGGCGAAGCTCTGGATCATGATCGTCAGCGTGTTCGAGCGGCCGACGAGCCCGCCGTAAAAGAAGGCGAGGCCCGGCGTCATCAGCATCACGAGGCTCGCGGCGAGCAGCATGAAGCCCGTGTTCGCGCCGTTGATCACGGCGCGTGTGTTCAACCTGGGGCGGTTGTCTCCTGCCGACGAACGGTTCCCACTTGACGAGCGGGAACTCGATGTGAGAGGTTACGCAGCGTCAAAGCCCGGGAACTGCGCAAGCGGTTCGCGGGCTTTGGCGTTTCTGGCGCCGTTCTTGCTCAGGCGCGTGCGGCGAGCTTCTGCAACACAGCGTCGACCCGAGCAAAGCCGCCCTTCGCGCCCTCCTCCACGCCGTACTGCATCGTCGTGTCGCGCTCCTCGGTCGTGGCGAAGCTCATCGTCTGCGTCAGCTTCGTCCGGTCGTCGCCGAGGTCCTCGAACTCCAGTGTTTGCAGGTGGTTTTGGAACGTCTGCACGAGTCGCGCCGGCGGCTCGACCTCGCGGAACTCGCCCTCGACGGAGCCGTAGCCGGTGTTGAAGCGCCACCGGCCGCCCGGCCGGACGTCCATCTCCTCGACGACCGTTTGCTCGCCCCACCACTCAGGGATCAACGCCGGATCGGTCCAGATGGAGAAGACGTGGTCGCGCGGCGCATCGAAGACCCGCTCGACGCGGATCTCGAGCTCGCTCGGGGTGGTGACCGTGGTCTCGTTCATCAGCTCACCGCCTGGGCGACGAGATCGCCGATCTTCTTCTCGTCCGCCTTCGACAGCTTGGTCAGGGCATACGAGGTCGGCCACATCGATCCATCGTCGAGGTTCGCCTTGTCGTTGAAGCCGAAGGTCGCGTAGCGATCCTTGAACTTGCCGGCGTCCTTGAAGAAGCAGACGACCTGTTCGTCCTTCGAGTACGCGGGCATCCCGTACCAGGTGCGCGGGGTGAGTTCCGGGGCGACCTTGCGAACAACTGCGTGGATCCGCTCCGCCATCTCCCGGTCGGGCGCGGCCATCTTCTTGATCGCCGCGAGAACCGCTTTCTCTCCCTCAGCGTCCTTGAGCGCCGCCTTCGCTGCGGCCTTCTCCTCTGCAGTGAACTTGCGTGCCATCAGGCTCCTTTCGTGCGTTCGACGACCTGGGCGAATCGGTCGAGCCGTCGCAACCACATGCTGATGCCCTCGAACGCGTAGGGCGCCAGCATGCACCTGCGGGCCCGGCCGATCTTCTCCGTCGTGACGAGTTCCGCGTCCTCGAGCAGCCGGATGTGCTTCTTCATCCCGGTCAGCGACATGCCGAAGGGCTCGGCGAGCTCGCTGATCGTCGCGCTGCCGCTGCCGAGCCGTTCGAGCACGGCACGGCGGGTCGGGTCGGCGAGGGCAGAGAAGGCGCGGTCGACGGGTTGGGAATACTGAACCATTGAGTTCACTATAGCAGGTCGAAAGCAGGTCGAGCTCACACGGGTAGTCCATAGTTGCCTCGTGTCGGAGGCACGGCTTGCGGAGCTCGTTGCGGCGCTCTCGCTCGGGGTCGATCTCGGCTTCGGCCAGCCGATGGAACACGTCCTCCGCGAGTGCATGATCGCGCTCCGGCTGGCCGACCGGATCGGCCTGGACGAGGCCGAGCGCTCGACCGTCTACTACACCGCGCTCCTCGTCAACGTCGGCTGCCACGCCGATGCGCACGAGCAGGCGAAGTGGTTCGGTGATGACATCGCCCTCAAGTCGGGCAAGTACGAGCACGATTTTCGGAGCCTCCGGGCCGCCGCTGCCACGATGAGCCTCGTCGGCAGCGGCAACCCGCCCTTGCACCGCTTCCGAGTCGGGCTCGAGTTCGCCGTCTCCGGCCGTCGGGACTTCCACGGGATGATCGCCCGCCACGCCGCCGTGGCGCGCGCGCTGGCCGAGCGGCTCGGCCTGCCGGGTGCGGTACAGGAAGCGGTCGGTGCCTCGTACGAGCAGTGGGACGGCAAGGGTTGGCCCGGCGGTCTCGCGGGCGACTCGATTCCGGTCGCCTCCCGGCTGACGCAGTTCGCAGAGTTCATCGAGGTCGCTCACCGGCTGGGCGGCAACGACGCAGCGCTCACGCTTGCCGAACGACGCTCCGGCTTGCAGTTCGACCCCGCCGTGTCTGCAACCCTCCGTGCCGATCCGGAAGGGGTTCTCGGCGGGCTCGACTCCGCCCACACGTGGAGTGCCGTGATCGACGCCGAACCGGCACTTCGGGTCACGCTCGCAGGCGACGACTTCGACGGGGCGCTGCGCGCGATCGCCGACTTCGTCGACCTCAAGTCGCCGTACACGCTGGGACACGCGCGGGCAGTGGCGGAGCTCGCCGCCGGGACGGCGGAGCAGCTCAAGTTGCCGGAGGACGAGTCGCGCCTGCTGCGGCGTGCCGGCCTCGTCCACGACCTCGGCCGTCTGGGTGTCTCGAATGCGATCTGGGACAAGCCTGGGCCTCTCGGCGCGGGTGAGTGGGAACGGGTCCGACTGCATCCATACTTGACCGAGCGCATGCTCTACCAGTCGCCGGCGCTGGCTCCACTCGCGGCGATCGCCGTTCAGCACCGTGAGCGATTGGACGGCTCGGGCTACCCGAAGGGACTCTCAGGCGGGGCGATCACCCGCCCGGCGCGGATCCTCGGAGCCGTCGATGCGTACCAGTCGATGCGCGAGCCGCGACCCCACCGTCCGCCGCTGAGCGCGGAGCGGGCCGCGGCCGAGCTCCAGGTCGACGCGAGAGCGGGAAAGCTCGACGCGGAAGCGGTTGCGGCCGTCCTCGCCGCGGCCGGACACTCGGTGGGCCGCCGCCGTGAATGGCCTGCGGGACTGACGACGCGCGAGATCGACGTCCTCCGGCTCGTCGCACGCGGCCTGTCAAGCAAGCAAATCGCCGCTGAGCTGGTCATCACGCCGAAGACGGCACGCAACCACATCGAGCACATCTACACGAAGATCGACGCCTCCTCGCGCGTTGCGGCGAGCCTGTTCGCGACCGAGCACGGCCTGCTCTGAAAGATGAGGCAATCGCCTCAGGCGGCGGCGAACGCGGCGTCGTAACCTCGCCCCATGAGCCTACGAAAGAAATTCTTCGCAGCGACATATGACTCGTTCTCCCGCAGGGCGGAGGAAGCGGGAGTGCGGGACATGCGGCACCGCCTCATCGCCGACGCCGACGGGTCGGTCCTCGAGATCGGCGGCGGTACGGGGGCGAACCTGGCCCACTACAACGGGAAGCTTGAATCGCTCGTGGTCACCGAGCCGGAACCCGCGATGGTCCGCCGCCTACAGGCAAAGGCACGCGACCAGGCGCCTCTGGCCAAGATCCTGCGGGCGCCTGCCGAGGATCTGCCGTTCGAGGACGACAGCTTCGACACCGTCGTTTCGACACTCGTTCTGTGCGGCGTCGACGACCAGGCGCGGTCGGTCCGCGAGATCCGCCGAGTGCTCAAGCCCGGAGGCCGTCTGCTGTTTCTCGAGCACGTGCGGTCCGACGATCCCGCATTCGCGCGGTTCCAGGACCGCATGAACTGGCTGAACCGCCTCGTTGTCCTCTGCGACTGCAACCGGCCCACGCTCTCCACGATCGAGGCTGGGGGATTCACGGTCGCCCGGCTTGAGCACAGCGAGTTGCCGAAGGCGCCGAAGTTCGTCCGGCCGCTGATCATCGGCTCGGCGGTCTCGGGCGCCTAGGTCGACGCTCCGCCGGCTACGACCGTGTAGAAGCCCCACGCCACGAGGCCGGAGGCGACCGCCACGACCGGCAGCCAGCGCCAACCACGCTGGAAGAGCGGGAACACGAGGAAGACGATGAGCTGCGAGACGAACAACGCTCCGAGCGAGGGCTTGAGCAGCTTGTCGTAGAACTTCTCGGGATTGATCAGGGAGATCACGTCTGCGGCGATGAACGGGACGGCGATCCAGAGAAGGACGCGCCGCAGCGGCGGGCCGTGCAGCCAGTGGATGAGCCGGCCGAGCGCGAGGTACTCCGCCACGATGAGCGCGAGGGTTCCAACTGCGATCCCGAGCGCGACGGCGACCTCGAGAGATCGGCCGCTGTAGTACTTGGCGATCGTCGCCGCCGGAACCGGGAACTCGAGCAGCACTTTCGGGACGGTGGCGATCCCGAGTGCGGCGACGAAGAAGCAGAGGCCAACGACGGCGACTGCGAGGGTGAGACCGCGCCGCACGGTCTTGCCGCGACCGCGCACTTCGGCGCCGAGGTAGAGGGGCAGGCTCGCGCAGATGAACAGCAGTGCGGTCGCGCCAACCGCACGACCGGTCGGGTTCACGCTCGGCTCCGAGGCGACCCGGGCCGGCACGTTCGAGAGCATGACGCCGGCAAGCACGAGCAGCAGGACAAGCTGTGCAACGCCGATCACGAGCAACGCAACCAGTGGCCAGCGGACCGGTGCAAGGACGAGAATCACGATCGCGATTGGCAGGACGAGCTCGAGCGTCGAGCGATAGGGATCGATCCCCGGGAAGATCGGTGCCAGCAGGTCGTAGACCACGTACGTAATCGTGTAGGGGAGATAGAGGAAGTAGGCGAAGGCCCAGATCCAGCCCTGCACCAAGGCGATCCGCCGTCCCGCAGCTGCGTCGACGAACGCGGTCAGTCCGCCCGGTGAGACGATGCGCCGCGAGTAGACGAGCCAGATCGTGAGCGGTGCCGCGAACACCGCGAGTGCGAGCAGCACGACGAGCCCCGCCGACTCGATTCCGTCGTCGCCCGCCGCTCCGGGCAGGAGGTTCACGAGCGCCAGGGGGCCGCCGATCGACGCGATCGCAAGGCCCACGAAGAGCAGGGGAGAGAAGCCGCCTCCGGCGCGGCCGTCCGCGGTCGGCGCTCCCGTGCCGGATTCACTCCCCACAGCCACCTCTACCGTCACACAGCAACCAGCGGATTTCCGTCCTCAGTTGCAATCCGACTGCGCTCGCGGTGCGATTAGCTGTGCGAACGCTCGATTTCGAGGAGGAGATGATTGTGAGGATCCCGCGCGGCAACTCCAGCCGATACCAGGTTCGCCTGATGGCGGTTTCGCTGCTCGCGGTGCTCGGGTTCGTCGCCGCCGGCTGCGGCGGCTCTTCTGCGTCCTCGGCGCCCAAGAGCGGCGTCGCCGGTGCGCAGCACTCGACCAGCTCGGTGGCCGTGAAGACGCGCAAGATCAATGGGCTCGGCGTCGTGCTCGTCAACACCAAGGGGCGCACGCTGTACGTCTTCATGAAGGACGCCCATCGCCACGTCACCTGCACGGGTCAGTGCGCGAGCTTCTGGCCGCCGCTGAAGTGGAAGGGCTCCGCAAAGCCGAGGGCCGGGGGCGCTGCGAAGAGCAAGCTGCTCGGCTTGGACAAGAATCCCGCCGGCGGCAAGGTCGTGACGTACAACCACTGGCCGCTCTACACCTTCGTCAATGACACGGCCGCAGGCCAGGCGAATGGTTTCAACCAGAACCTGAACGGCGGCAAGTGGTTCGTCATCTCGGCGAAGGGCACGGTCGTCAAGCACAAGACCTCGGGCGGCGGCGGCGGTGGCACCACCACCGGCGGCGGAGGCTGGGGCTAGTCCATTCGTTTCACCAAGAGGGGGCGCGGCAATCGATGCAGCGCCCCCTCCACGCAGAGCCGGCGGCTGCCTAGCGGCGCCGGGAAGCGACGAGCAGAAGGACAGCGAGGAATGCCGCCGCGAGCTCGACTCCGCCGGCGGCCGCTTGCCAGCTTCCCCAGAACGTCTCGTGGTAGCCGAACAGACCCCGGCTCGTGCTGACCACGAACCCTGCCAGCGTTCCGACCGCGTAGCCGAGGGCGGCAAGGAGGACGAGCGAGTCGCGGCGCACGAGCAGGAGAGCGCCGATCAGAAGCCCGGCTGCGGCATTGACGAGGAACAGCCCGCCAACCACGTGCACGCGGTGGAAGTAGTCGAAGTAGAGGTAGAGATGAATCGCTCCCGCGGCTGCGACGAGCAGCGCCAGGGCCACCTGGAGGTTCCGCACCATCCCCAGCCGATACGCGCGACCTGGCATCGCGGTTTGGCCTAGGCTGCGGAACCGAGCCCATGGCACCGAAGATTCCCGCAGAGATCGAGGCCTACGCCGAGCGCTACACGACCGCCGGCTGGGACGGCTTCGCCCGTCTGGCGGACGAGACCAAAGCGACGGAGAGCGCTCCGCAGATGATTGTCGGCGATGTCGAGGGCGCGTTCCTCTCCTTCCTCGTCACGATGACGAACGCGAAGCGCGTGCTCGAGGTCGGCACCTTCACGGGCTGGTCGTCCATCGCCATGGCGCGCTCATTGCCGCCGGACGGGAGCCTTGTCACCTGCGATGTCAACGAGGAGACCACGGCGGTCGCCCGTCGCTATGCGGAGGAAGCCGGAGTCGCCGACCGGATCGAGTATCGGCTCGGCCCCGCGGTGGAGACCCTCGCAACGCTCGAAGGGCCGTTCGACCTCGCCTTCATCGATGCCGACAAGCCGGGCTACGTCGACTACTACGAAGCAGTTCTGCCGAAGCTCTCGCCCGGCGGCTTGATCGCCGCCGACAACACGTTGTTCGGCCTCGAATCGGAGGGGGAGAACGCACAGGCGATTGCGCGCTTCAACGAGCACGTGCTGAACGACGATCGCGTCGAGACAGTCCTGCTCCCCTTCCGCGACGGCGTGACGCTGATCCGTCGAAGATGAAGCTCAAGCTGGCCGTAGCCGTTCTCGCCGCGGCGTTCGTGGCTTCGCCGCTCGCCGCGTCGGCAGCGACCTACACGCCGCTGCCGGCTTACGTCTACGCGCCGTACTACCAGACGTACCTCGGCTCGTCGACGCCGAGCATCACGCAGACCGCCGGCGACTCCGGCACCAACTACTTCACGCTGGCCTTCATCCAGTCCGCGGGCAAGGGCTCGTGCACGCCGACCTGGAACGGCGACAAGTCGCAGCTCATCGGCAGTTCGCGTTACGAATCCGACATCGCTGCGCTGCAGGCAGCCGGTGGGAACGTGATTCCGTCGTTCGGCGGCTACAGCGCCGACCAGGGCGGAACGGAGCTCGCCGACTCCTGCACAGACGTGAGCAAGATCGCCGCGGCGTATGAGTCCGTGATCCAGACCTACGGCGTCACGCGTCTCGACATGGACGTCGAGGCCAAGTCGCTCAACAACACCGCAGGTATCGACCGCCGCAACAAGGCGATCGCCCTCACCGAGCAGTGGGCGGCGACGCAGGGGATCCCGCTGCAGATTCAGTACACGCTGCCGGTCGAACCCGGAGGGCTCGAGTCCAACGGCCAGGCCGTGCTGCAGAACGCGGTCAAGGACGGCGCCACCGTCGACTCCGTGAACATCATGGTCTTCGACTACTACCAGCGGAAGGCCGGCCTGGTGGATATGGGTCAAGCCGCCACCGACGCGGCGACGCACACGCACACACAGCTCGCGTCGCTCTTCTTTTCGAAGACGTCCTCCCAACTCTGGGCGATGCTGGGGATGACGCTGCTTCCGGGCATCGACGACTTTCCGAAGAAGACCGAGGTCACGTCCCTGGCCAACGCGGGGACGATGCTGAGCTTCGCCCAAAGCAACGGGATGAACTTCCTCTCGATCTGGGCGATCCAGCGCGACAACGGCGGGTGCCCCGGGACGACCGACAGCAACACCTGCTCGGGCATCACGCAGAACACCTGGGACTTCAGCCACTCGCTGAACTCGTTCACCCGATGAAGGTGCTCGTAGTCGGGACGGGCGCGGTTGGCGCGGCGGTCGCCGCGGTAGCGCGCCGGCGCAACTTCTTCGAGCGGATGACGTTCGCAGACCTCGATCCCGCCCGGCCCGCTGCAATGCTCGAGCGGGAGGGTGACGAGCGGTTCGCCGCGGCTCAGGTCGACGCGAGCGACAAGGACTCGCTGGTTGCCCTGCTGCGCGAGACCGGGGCGGACGCCGTCCTCAACGCGGCCGACCCTCGCTTCAACCCGCCGATCCTGGACGCCGCCTTCGAGTACGGCTGCACGTACCTCGACATGGCGATGACGCTCTCGGGTCCCGACGTCCTGCTCGGCCAGGACGAGCTCGACGCGCACGAACGCTGGCAAGAGCGCGGCCTGCTCGCGCTGGCCGGCATCGGAGTCGAGCCCGGGCTCGCCGACGTCTTCGCCCGCTACGCGGCCGACCACCTCTTCGACGAGATCGACGAGGTGGGTGTGCGCGATGGCGCAGATCTTGTGGTCGAGGGCTACGACTTCGCACCGACCTTCTCGATCTGGACGACGATCGAGGAGTGCCTCAACCCGCCGCTGATCTGGGAGAAGGACCGCGGCTTCTACACCACCGAGCCGTTCTCCGAGCCCGAGCTGTTCGACTTCCCCGAGGGGATCGGTGTGATCGAGTGCGTGAACGTCGAGCACGAGGAGGTCGTGCTCGTGCCGCGAGAGATCGACTGCCGCCGCGTGACCTTCAAGTACGGCCTCGGCGCCGAGTTCATCGACGTCCTCCAGACGCTGCACAAGCTCGGACTCGACTCGACCGAGCCGGTGCGCGTGCGCGGGATGGACGTGGCGCCGCGGGACGTGGTCGCGGCGGCGCTCCCCGATCCGGCGACCCTCGGCGACCGGATGCGCGGCAAGACCTGCGCGGGCACGCTCGTCACCGGAAAGCGCAAGGACGGCAGCGACGGCGCCGTCTACCTCTACCACGTGTCCGACAACGAGCAAACGATGCGCGAGTACGGGCACCAGGCGGTCGTTCTCCAGACCGCCCTGAACCCCGTCGTCGCCCTCGAACTGCTCGAGGCCGGCACGTGGCAGGGAACGGGCGTCCTCGGCCCGGAGGCATTCCCGCCGGATCCGTTCCTCGAGCTCCTCGCCGACTACGGCGAGCCGCACGGCGTCGTCGAGGGCGACCCGCGCCGGACCTAGCCCGCGTCGATTTAAGGGATCCGTAATCGCCGCGGACTCTCGTTCCGCAAGCCGTCCGGCGTATGCTCGGCCGAAATTCGTGCCTGGTTCTCAGGGGAGGAAAAGCGATGGCGGATCAGCTGGCGGTAGGAACGCGTCTCGATGCGGAGGCGGTGGCAGGGCTCAGAGAGACCGTTCGGGGGCCGGTGCTCAGGCCGGACGATCCCGGCTACGACGAGGAGCGCTCGATCTGGAACGCCCTGATCGATCGGCGCCCAGCGCTGATCGTGCAATGCAGTGGGGCGGCCGACGTCGTGGATGCGGTCAACTTCGCGCGCGACCACGGCCTCGATCTCTCGATCAAGGCCGGAGGACACAACGTCGCCGGGAATGCCGTCAACGACGACGGGATCGTGATCGATCTCTCGCAGATGCGCGGGGTGCATGTGGATCCCGACGCCAAGACCGTGCGCGTGCAGGGCGGCGCGACCTGGGGTGACTGCGATCGGGAGACGCAGCTTTTCGGGCTGGCGGTTCCGGCGGGCGTCGTCTCGACGACCGGCGTGGCAGGGCTGACGCTGCACGGCGGGCTCGGTCATCTGCGCCGGAAGTACGGCCTGACGATCGACAACCTGCTCTCGGTCGACATCGTGACCGCCGACGGCCAGTTCCGGAAGGCGAGCGCGACCGAGAACGAGGACCTGTTCTGGGCTGTGCGCGGTGCCGGCAGCAACTTCGGCGTCGTCACGTCGTTCGAGTTCCAGGCGCACCCGGTCGGCCCGATGGTGTTCGTTGGGGCGACCTTCTACCCCCTGGAGGATGCGCCGACGATTCTCCCCGCCTGGCGAGACTTCATGGCCCAGGCGCCGGAAGAGCTGAGTTCGCTCGCGATCTGCTGGAGCATCCCGCCGGCCGAACCATTCCCACCAGAGCTCCACGGCACGCCGGTCTTGGCCGTCGCCGCGGCGTACTGCGGTTCGCTGGAGGAGGGCGAGCGGGTTGTTCAGCCGTTGCGCGAACTCGCGCAGCCGGTCGTCGATGCGAGCGGTCCCTGGCCGTGGTTGGGGCTGCAAAGCGGCTTCGACGCAATCTTCCCGAAGGGCGAGTTCCGCTACTGGAAGTCGCGGTCGGTCGCAGAGCTCTCCGGCGAGGTGATCGCGGAGATCCTCGAGTTCGCCGGGCGCAGGCCGTCGCCGCTGACCGACATCGTGATCTGGCACCACGGCGGGGCGATGAGTCGAGTCGGCGAGACCGAGACGGCGTACGGCGGCCGCGACGCGCCATTCCTCGTGACCGCAGAGGCCAACTGGATCGATCCGGCGCAGAACGACGAGGCGGTCGCCTGGGCCCGCGAGGTCTGGGACGCGATGGAGCGCTACTCGACGGGAAGCGTCTACCTCAACTTCCCCGGCCTCGGGGAGGAGAAGGAGGAACTGGCGCGGGCCGGCTACGGCGTGAACTACGAGAGGCTCGCCGAGCTGAAGGCGAAGTACGACCCGGAGAATCTCTTCCGGATGAACATCAACATCCCGCCGGCTGTCTGACCGGGCTCCGGCGCCGACCCTGCGGCCGGCGCCGGCCTGCTTTCACTCCGATCGTTCGCTCAGCCGTCGCCGCCGCCGCCGCCGCCGTCATCGTCGACGCGCAGCCGCGTGAGCGTGAGCACGCCGTTGATCGTGACTCCGCGCGCTTCGACGCGCGTGCCCTGGGCGATCACAGGCAGCGTCTGTCCGGTCGGAGCGGCGAAGGTCAGCATCGCGCCGCCCGCGTCGATCGTGATCTGCGAAGACGTCGAGTCGGTCACCGGGAGCTTGGCCTCGACCTCACCCTGGTCGCCCTGGTCGTTGTTGTCCTCCGACTGGATCGAGACCAGTGTGAACGTGTTGCCCGCGCCGGCCTGCACGACCAGCTCGACCTCCTGTCCGGGCGTCAGCGGCGGCAGAGTCATCCCGCCGGGCACAGTGATCGTGATCGGCAGCCCCTCGATCGAGACGACGAGTGGCGAGACGCTCACCAGATCTCCCTCGACCTGGACGGTGCCCGACTGCGACACCGGCGTGAAGTCGTCTTCGACGAGGTTGCCGTGCTCGAACTCGACCTCGAACTCCCCGATGTCCCCCTCCTGCCCGTCATCGCGGCGCGAGGCGTGCGCGCCGCTTCTGGTCTGGATCGTGAGGACGCTGTGTCCGCTCGCGACCCGCATTGCGTGCGCGAGGCGCTTGACGACCATGCCTCGGATCCGTGTCTTCTTCACATGCGAGAGGACGCGGAGGCGCGAGGCCCTCACCGTGCCGTCACGCAGACGGCTCCCGACGACGCTCACACGGTCGCCGAGTCGTAACCGCCGGGGCGCGACATGGACGGTGACGGCAAGGCCCTTCCGTCCGGTCGCCAGGACGACGGTGCGGCTGTGGGCACGCTTCGCGACGACGGTTCCCTTGAGCGCCGTCGGCGCGGCAGTTGCCGAACCGGCGGCGAGCAGGAAGACCGCGACTCCGAGCAGAGCTGTCCATCTCATTGTTGACTCCTTCTTTCGCTGACTGGGCGACCGGGCTGGCGCCCCTACTCAGGAAGAGCGGGTCAGCGCAAAAAAGTCGCGCTCGACAGGTCAGCCGTCGGGTCCGTCGTGGCCGCCCGAGCCGGAGCCGTCAGAGCCCGAGGACGTCGTCGTGGTCGATCCGGAGCCGCCGTCGGAGCCCGAGCTCGTTCCCGAGGAGCCGTCGGGAGAGCCGTCCCTTCCGGAGCCGCTCGACGAGATACCGCCGCCGTCGGTCCCGCTTGTCGTCGTCTGGGTTACTGCCGTCGCGTCGCTCGACCCGTCCCGGCCGCTCTGGGTCGAGCCGCCGCTGACCGCGGTGCCGCCGTCGCCGCTCCGTTCGTGCGAGCTGGAGCCGCCCGAGCCTGACCCGCCGGAGCCGTCGTCGCGCCCTCGTGCATGCTCGATCTCGGACCGGCGCACGTCGTGCTGTGGACGATCTTCTCCCGGTGCAACGGCGGCGGCGGGCGTGGTGGTGCGTGGTACGCGGGCACGAAACTCGTGGCGCGGGCTCGCTTGCGTCCGGAATGCGTGATGCATCGGCGGGCTCACGTCTCCTCCGCCCACGAGTGCGAGCGCGCCGACGCCCACTGCGGCGGCCTTCGTCGCGGCGGAGAGGGGAGGCGTTCCATCGCCGCCGGCGGCGCGAACGAGCGCCTGCACCCATGGCACGCCCCCGAAGCCGGCGGCTACGTCGCGCAGACGATGCCGGAGGCGTGCGCGTGCACGCATCAGAAGCGAGCGAACGGACGACGTGCTGAGCGCGAGTTCCTCGGCGAGCTGTCCGTAGCTGAGCCCGCGAATCTCGCGCAGGAGGAAGGCCTCGCGCTGCGCCGCCGGCATCTGTCCGACCTCGTCCCACACCGTTGCGAGATCTCCCGCGCGCAGGACGTGCACCGAGGCGTCGGGCGTCGCCCCCTCGGGCAGGTCGCCGGCGGGCAGAGGCGAGCCCGCGCGGCGGCGGTAGCGGGCGTAGCACTCGTGGCGCGCCACCGCGAGCAGCCATGCGAGAGGTTCGTGCGGCGTCGAGCCGTTCCCGAGGGCGCGGTGGGCGGAAAGAAAGACCTGCTGAGTCGCGTCCTCGGCCTCAGCACCGTCACGCAGGAGCGACCGGCAGAGGGCGGCGACCGCGGCCCCGTGCTCGCGGTACAGCTCCTCCGTGTTCTGCGACCTACCGTTGCTCTCGGCTGCGGATAGCCCCATGGCGACGGAGAGGTCTACGCCCGGATGGGCGCTTCGGATTGCCTTCACCGCACAGGAACGGCGAGACTAGGCACGTGCCCGTCGAAATGCTCAAGGCGATGGGAGCCGACCTCGAAGGGACGCTCGAGCACGTGAACGTGCCGAGCTACGTGATCGACCGCGCCGGAGTCGTGCGGTGGATGAATCGCGCGGCCCGAGAGGCGGTCGGAGACCAGGTCGGGCGTCAGTTCACGTCGGTCGTGGCTCCCGAGGACACACGGCGAGCACGAGAACTGTTCGCGCGCAAGATCCTCGGCAACACGGAGGTCACGGACGCTCCGGTGGCCGTCGTCGGCGCCGGCGGCGACCGCGTCGCCGTGGAGATCAGCTCAGTGCCTCTGCGGCAGGGTGAGCACGTGGTCGGGGTCTTCGGCCAGGTGTCCAACGTGCTCGAAGAGCCGCATGCGCATCCCGAGCTGCACCTGACGCCTCGGCAGGAGGAGGTCCTGAAGCTGCTCGAGCGCGGCCGCTCGACCGTGCAGATCGCCGAGGAATTGCACGTGAGCCGCGAGACGGTGCGGAACCACGTGCGCCACCTGCTCCATGCACTCGGGGCATCGTCGAGGCTCGAGGCCGTGGCCGTTGCCCGCGGCGAACTCGTGGCCGCCGCCGGCAGCTAGCGAGCTTCCCTCGCGCGTGTCGCTCTACGCGTCGCGGCGGCGGCCGACGAGGCGCGCGCCGACAGCGCGCAGTTGGCCGCGGGCGATCGCCTCCTCCTCGACGGCGCGCAGCGAGTCGCCGAGGTTCCAGCGGTGGAGCCAGGCGCCGCGGAGCGGCGCGCCGAATGCGAAGTGCGGCTCGAGTGCCGCAAGGATCCGGTCGAGGGGATGCAGGTGCTCGCGGTGATCCGCGACGAGTTCCTCGGCCGTCTGTGACTGGGTCTCGCCGATTGCGGCGCGCTGCTCCAGCCACCACCGCGCGGCCCCTACGTCGAATGCGTCGACGTCGAACTCGTCGATGATGAGCGTTCCTCCCGGCTCGACCAGCTCGCCGAGTCGGCGGCATGACTCCTCGAGCGGGTTGACGTGGTGAAGGGAGACGACCGCGACTGCGGCCGCGAATGAGCCTGCGGGCTCGTCGAGATCCGCGAGGGCGACCGCGCGGACGTCGCCGTCTTCGGACCGCGGGTCGATCGCGACCACGTCGTAGCCGACGGCGCGGAGTGCCCGCGCGAGGCGGCCGGCGCCCGCCCCGACCTCGAGCACGCGCGCGGGCGGTTCGGGCAGGTTTGCGCGGATGAAAGCCCTCAGGTCGACGTCGGCCATTCGGTCATTGTCACTGTCCCGAGGCGGGCGCAGTCAGAATGACCGAGGACACCGATCCGGCCAGAGGAGGCTTTCGTGGAAGACCCACAGATTCACGGCGCGATCGACCAGATGGTCGAGGAGGAGCACCAGCTCTGGGAACGGGAGGCGGCGGGCGCGGCGACCGACGGCGATCGCCAGCGGCTCGCGGAGCTCAAGGTGTCGCTCGACCAGTGCTGGGATCTCCTACGGCAGCGACGGGCTCGTCGCGACGCCGGCCTGAACCCCGAGAGCGCCGAGCTCCGCTCACCCGAGGTCGTCGAACGCTACGAGCAGTAGGGGGATCAGACGTCGGCCGAGCCTTCGCGGTAGATCTTCACCGCTGTGATCAGCCCCGCTTCTACGCAATAGAAGGCTGCGATGTGGTCGGTGCGCTCGACGCCGTCGGCGGTGTACTCCTCGCGCAGCTCAGAGACGACACGATCGCCCTGGACGAGGAGGCTCTCGATGTGCAGCCGGGGCGAGATCTCCGCGAAGGCGGCGGCGAAAAGCTGCTCGAGAGCAGCAGCACCACGAAGGTGGTCTGTGCCCGTGACCCAGCTCGCGTCCTCGCTCAAACCGGCCATGAGGGCGCCGAGGTCTCGCGCGTTGAACGCTTCGACGTGAGCCTTCACCAGCGCGGCCGGATCCCCGCTCATTGCGCTTCCCTGAGCCGGCGCAGGGCAGGACCGAGCGCCTGGCTGCCGCGCAGGACCGGCTCGAACAGATCGCCGTGCTGCTCGACCCGCTGCAGCGCCTCGCGCCTGCCGAAGTCGCGCGGACGCACTTTTTCGGTGAGCTCCTCCCAGCGCAGCGGAGTGGAGACCGGCGCGCCCGGCTTGGGTCGTACGGAGTAGGCGGAGGCGATCGTCTTCCCGTGCCCGTTCTGACGGTGGTCGACGAGCACCCCCAGACGCTTCTTCTTCAGCCACTCGGTGGTCACGAGGCCGGGATTGCCGGCCTCGAGCCCGCGGGATACGGACTCGGCGAAGTCATAGGTGTCGCGGAACGACGAGCGACGGTTGATCGGCACCAGCACGTGGATGCCGTCGGCGCCGCTCGTCTTCGGGTACGAGCGGAGCCCGAGCTCCTCGAGCGCCTCGCGGATGAGGTGAGCTACCCGAATCGCTTGTGCAAAGCCGTTGCGCGACTCCGGCGGGTCGAGGTCGAACACGACGTAGTCCGGCCGCTCGGGCTTGTCGACCCGGGAGTACCACGCGTTCATGTCGATGCAGTTCATCTGCACCATCCAGACGAGCGCGGCCGTCTCGTTGACGAGCGTGAAGTCGACCAGCCGCGACTCCCCCGCGCGCGGCCAGGTTCGAAACTGCCGCGTCGGGATCCACTCGGGCTTGCCCTTGGGCGCCTGCTTGTGGAAGTACGCCTGACCGTCGATGCCGTGCGGATAGCGCTTGAGCGTGAAGGGGCGCTCGCGCAGGTGTTGGACGATCACATCTCCGATCTCGCGGTAGTACTGCGCGAGGTCACCCTTGGTCACTCCGTCGCGGGGAAACAGGACGCGGTCCGGATTGGTCACCCGCACCGTGCGCCGGCCGATCTCGATCTGCTCGGTCATGGGTAGGGATGATGCTGCCATGGCAGCCGGTGTCAGTCGGATCCCAGCGGGCAGAAGGAACCGATGAGTGTTGTCGACGTCGATCGCGCGACGGGCGTGCTGGTAGTGGAGGGGGACAGGGTCTTCCCGCTCGTCCTCTCGGATGGGCCGCCCCCGGGCGCGAAGGCGCCGGATGGACAGGACGCTCTCGGCGAGCTCGCGGCCGGTGGCGCCAACTTCATCCGCGCCGGACGCGGGATCTGGAGTGCCGAGTCACTCGATCAGCAGATCGCGGCGGAGCGCGAGGTTCTGGACGCCGCCGCTGCGCACGGTCTCCATTGCTGGATGCAGCTCGGCAACGTACCCGACCTCTCGGCGAGAGGATTCGCGGCGAAGGAGCAACTGCTCACGGAGATCGTCGGGCAGCTCAAGGACCATCCGGCACTCGGCGCCTGGAAAGGCGTCGACGAGCCGGCGAACCCGAACCGGCCGGCTCGGGTGCCGGCGGCCGGGCTCGTGCGTGCCTACCGGAAGCTGCGGGAAACCGATCCCGACCACCCGGTGGTAATCACGCAAGCCCCGGTGAGCACCCCGGCGCAACTCGCTCCGTACCGTCCTGCATTCGACATCACGGGGGCCGACATCTATCCGGTCTCGTACCCGCCGGGGAAGCACGTGGGCGGCCGCAACCGAGACATCGGAGTCGTCGGCGACATCACCGGGAAGATGGTGCGCGCCGCTGGCGGAAAGCCGGTATGGATGACGCTCCAGATCGCCTGGAGTGGGGTCATCCCGACCGAGCAGCACCCCGCCAACATCCCGCGCTTTCCCACTCTGAACCAGGAGCGGTTCATGGCGTACCAGGCGATTGTGAACGGAGCACGAGGCCTGGCGTTCTTCGGCGGCCATATCACCCAGGTCACGCGACCCGCCGACGCGCAGGCAGGCTGGAACTGGACGTTCTGGGACCGCGTGCTACGGCCGCTGTTCGGGGAGCTCACGTCAGCTTCCGTCGCGCCCGCCCTCGTGGCTCCCGCTGCGCCGAGGGCGGTCAAGGCGGGCAGCAAGGGTGTCGAGGTCGTCACGCGTGAGGCCGGAGGCTTCCTCTATGTCATCGCCGTCAGGCGTGGCAGCGGGACAAGTAGGGTCGCTTTCGGCGGGCTCCCGCGAAGACGGGACGGACAGCCGATCAAGGGAGGCGAGGTCCTGTTCGAGTACGTCCAGGAACCGCTTCCACCGCCGGTCGATCCCGACGGCCAGACGTTCAGGACTGTGACCGTCGCCAACGGTGGCTTCCGCGACTGGTTCGCACAGCACGACGTACACGTCTACCGCTTCCAGCGGTAGCGACGTGCGCTGCGGGGCCCCCGTTCCGGGGCCCCGCAGCAGTCCAGATCGAGTCGTCCCTAAGAAACCCGGATGCCGTCGAAGAACACCTGGAGCGCGCCCGCGGCGAGTCCGCCGGTGGCGAGCGTGTCGATGCCCGAGAAGGTCTCGAAGTCGAGCTGGTCCGTGGTGTCTGCGTGCAGAATCTCGACCGCAGCGCCCACGCCGCTCTCGTTCGCGTCGCCGGCCCCGCCGGAGATGGTGAACGCGTCGTTTCCGTTGGTGCCGTTGACGACCACATGGTCGAACTGGCCGTCACCGGTCGTGCCGCCAAGGGTGCCGGCGAGGTCGAGGTCGACGGCCGTGACGTCCGTGCCGGTCAGGTCACCGACCGTGACGTTGTCGGCGCCGCCGAGCGCGTTGAAGACCACCCGCTCCACTCCGCCGGTGTCCATCGTGATGTTGCCGGGGTTGCGGAAGAACCGCAGCCGGTCCCCGTTTGCAGACAGGTCGACCGTCTCCGAGGCCGCGGCGCCGTTGAACACCAGCGTGTCCTTGCCGTCCTGGCCCTCGATCGTGTCGCTGCCGTCGCCCGGGTCCCAGGTGAAGACGTCGCTGCCTGCACCCAGAGCCGCCTGGTCGTTGCCGCCGTTGCCGTCGATCGCGTCGTTGCCGTTGCCGCCCGCTAGCGTCTCCGCGCCGGGGCCGCCGGCGATCGTGTCGTTGCCGTCCCCGCCTTCGATGAACTCGCTGATCGCCCCCGCGGCAAGGCCGGTGGCGGAGATGGTGTCGTCGCCGCCGAGGCCCTGGACGAAGAGCTGGTCGGCCGGCTCCTGATGCCGGATCGCGACCTGCGCCGGGACGCCGGACACCGTGACGCCGGAGGTGTCGCCGGCGGCGGTGATCGCATCGTTCAACGGGGTGCCGTTGACGACGACGCGATCGGTCTGGCCGTCGCCCGTGCTGCCGCCGAGAGTGCCGGCGAGGTCGACGTTGACGTTCTTGACGTCGGTGCCGCTCAGGTCGTTGATTGTGACGGTGTCGGCGCCGCCGAGCGCGTTGAAGTCCACCTGCTCGACTCCGTGGGTGTCCATCGTGATGTTCGCCGGACTGCGGAAGAACCGCAGGTGGTCTCCGTTCGCCGAGAGATCGACCGTCTCAGAGGCGGCGGCACCATTGAACACCATCTTGTCGGCGCCCAGTCCGCCCTCGATCGAGTCGCTGCCGTCGCCCGGATCCCAGACGAAGGAGTCGTCGCCCGGGCCGAGATCGGAGACGTCGTTGCCGCCGTTGCCGTCGATCGTGTCGTTGCCGGGACCGCCGTTCAGCGTCTCCACACCGGCGCCACCCGCGATCGTGTCGTTGCCCGGCCCTCCGGCGATTCTCGTCGGGATTGCGTTCGTGAACGCGCCGTTCGAGTCGTCGATGCGCAGCCGGTCGTCGCCGCCGCGGCCTTTGATGCTGATGTTCCCGATCGCCGCCCGCGGGAAGCTGAAGTCAGCCGTCCCGTCGTCGCCGAGGTCCACCTGGACGACGGCGGGGTCGCCGGCCTTCAGCCGAAGCGCGATTACGTCGTTCGCTTCGGTCCCCCGCACGCGCAGCCTGTGATCCGCGAGCCGCACGTGTGCACGCTCGACCCGGGTCCGCGCCGCGGCTCCCTGGGGATAGGCCGCGGCCATGGCGACGGCGACGAGACCTGCCGCCGCCACTGGCAAGACCCCGAGGCGCCGGAGCCCCCCTGTGACCTTCGTGAGTCGAAGGTTCTTCATGCTCATTCCTCTCCGAGTGGTTGACCCCTCCGCCGCCTAGAGACCCCGAAGGCGCGCGTCTATTCCCGGGAATAAGGAGCGAGGCGCGGTGTCCTTTCAGACGTGACCGGTCAAACGCATTCGGTGCCAGAGGTACCGTGGAGGTCGTCATGCGGATGAGACGGGGTGGCGAGGAAGACCTCGCGGCGCTCGCCGATGGATCGCTTGCGCCTGAACGACGCGCAGAGCTCGAGGCTCAAATCGAGGCCTCTCCGATCCTTGCCGATCGGCTCGCCGAGCAGGAACGGGCAGTCGCGCTGCTACGTGGGGCCGGAGACGAGGTCGAAGCTCCGGCCGCGCTACGCACCCGCCTCGATGCGCAACGACCCGCGCGCACCGTCCGCGCCCCGCGACGCCTCGCTCTCGCCGGAGTTGCCGTGGCGGCAGTCGCTGCCGCGGCGATCGCCGTGGTCGTCGGGGGCTCCGGCTCGCACGGCGCGCGCTACCACGCAGCCCTCGGGCCAACCCCGCTCGTGCCCGCAGCGCACGGCGAGGCCTCGCTCACGAAGACGCCTTCCGGGTGGCGGATCCAGCTCCACGCCACGGGACTTCCGCGACTCGAGGGCGACCGCTTCTACGAGGCCTGGCTGCGGAGTCCGTCCGGTGCGCTCGTGCCGATCGGGACGTTCAACGACGGCCGGAACGTGACGCTCTGGGCCGGGGTCTCGCCGGCGAGCTACAAGGTGCTGACCGTCACCCGCGAACGCGCCGACGGCAACGAGGCATCGTCCGGCCAAAAGGTGCTGGTCGGCCCGGTCGAGCGCTGATCCGGCTCATCTCGGGCCGCCTTCGACCTGTCGCACGACCTGCTGGCGAGCTCGGTAGAGACGGCTCATGACGGTCCCCTCGGGAATTCGCAAGGCTCGAGCCGCCTCCTTGTAGGAGAGCCCTGTGACGTCGACGGCGACGAGTACGTCGCGATAGTCGGCGGGAAGCGCCGCGACAGCCGTATAGACCTCGCCCGCTTCGAACGCAGCCGCCGGGTCGGTCGCGTGCGGGTCGGCGACGACGTCGAGCTCGTCCGGGAGCGGCGCGGTCCGGAGCCTGCGGCTCTCCGTCCGCTTCTGATTGAGGAACGTGTTCCGGAGCGTCCTTAGGAGATACCCGAGGTCGTCGTCGCTCCGCAGGAAGCGGGGCTTCGCCAGCACCCGGGCATAGGTCTCCTGCACGAGGTCCTCGGCGTCCTCTCGCGAGCCGCACAAAGCCCACGCCGCCCGAAAGAGCCGGTCGACGTGGTCGCTCGCCCGCTGGGGATCGAGTCGCACCCGCTCGGCGGGGGACACTACTCGGGTCAGGGTCGCCGGTTCCATCCCGGTCAGCCCGGTTGTGCCGCCGTGGCCGCGAGGGTGGCCAGCAAGGTCACCGCCGTCGCACCAGGAGTGCCGGGCTCGGCGCTGTAGACCATGACCACCTGCCCGCCCGCGCCGGGAACAGTCAGCCGCTCCCAATCGAGCTCGATCACCCCGACATCTGGGTGGTTGAACGTCTTGCGGCCGCTCATCCTCTTCACCACGCCGTGCTCCTCCCAGAGCCGACGAAACAGCGACGAGCGCTCGACGAGCTCGGAGATGAGCGCCTCGACCCGGGGGCCAGGCTCGCCTCGCTCATACCGAACTCGAAGCGCTGCGACGAGGCCGGCCCCGTCCCAGTCGCCGGTGCAGAAGAGCTTCCGGATCTCGGGATCGAGAAAGATGAGGCGCGCCATGTTTCGCTCTGTAGGCGGCCGTCGCTCGAAACCGCAGAACAGCGCCGACGCGGTCGGGTTCCAGGCGAGCAGGTCGAGCCAAGGTCCGACGATGAAGGCCGGCAGTGGCTCGACGGCGGCGAGCAGACGGAGCAGGCCCGGGCGAACATCCTCGAGAGCGTGGTTGTCGTGCGCGGATGCGGTGCGCCCTGCGAGGGCGAAGAGATGGGCTCGCTCGAGGACGTCGAGCTGGAGGGCGCGGGCGAGAGAATCGAGCACGGCGTCGGAGGGACGGATTCGTCCTGCCTCGAGCCGCTTGATGTAGTCGACGCTGACGGAGGCCAGCGCGGCGACCTCCTCGCGTCTCAGGCCTTCGACACGCCGACCGCGACCGGATCTGAACCCGACGTCCTCGGGCTTGATCTGCGCTCGCCGTGACTTGAGGAACTCACCTAGCTCGTTGCTCATGCTGCGAGTGTCGCAGGCCGCCGCCTCGCTGATCCAGGGCTGATTCGTCCCAGTCTCGCGGGAATATGCGACGGCCTGCCTGCAACATGCACGCTCGGACGCTCACGCGTCGGCGACGGGCACGAGCTCGTCGAACGACGTGGCGAGCTGTGCGAAGGGGTGGTAGAAGGCCTCGAGGGCTCGCTCCGGAGGGACGGCGAAGACGATCGTCTCCTCCGATGCTGCATCGCAGACCTCCACAGTCGTGCTGTCATCGAGCGGGCTCCAGTAGAGGGCCACCTCGATGCCGCCGCTGCTGCGGCGCGCCAGCTCTCGGCGGGGCTGAACGAACAGCTCGCCGGCTTGATCTTTCATGGCCAATCCTTTCTCGCATTGAGGGAAATCGGTTGGGGCCGTCTTCGTTCAGACGGCCCCCTTACCGGCGACCGCTGCTCCGAGCCTTGGTTCTAGTAGCCCGGGCCAGTGGTGCCGCTCACGATCTTGTTGCCGGCCGGCGAGACTGCCCACCAGCCGCCGCCGAAGTCCGTGAGTCCTTCGCCGGAGGTCTTGCCTGCGGCCGTGTCTCCCGAGAACCGGTAGAGCGGGTGTCCGCGGTAGGTGACCTGCCTGCGGCCGTCGCCGCGCCGCGTGGTGCCCAGAAGCGCCTTGCGGGCGCGGTTGATCGCCAGCGGCTTGCCCTTCGTCGTCAGTGCGGGCCAGTAACCGGCGCACAGGCCTGAGCAGGCGCTCTTGCCACGCTTGTCCTTGGCGAAGAGATAGAGCGTGCGGCCGTGCCGGTCGACGAGGATCCGCCCCAGGTTCGAGTTCGCGGTGCCGACCTTCGCGGCGCTTGTCGAGCTCGACGACGCAGACGCGATGGCCAGCCCGTACGTGAGGGACAAGGCTGCCACGACGGCGCCGATCGAGAGAACCAGAAACTTCATGTCGTACTCCTTCCGGATGCGTTTCGCCACCGCGATGCGATGGCTGCTGTCAATCAGGAAGGACTCCCGCCAGCCTCGGTTATTCCCGTCGCGAAGTCGTGCTCACAACATCAGAATGACGGCCATGAGTGAGAAGTTCGTCCTTGGCACTGAGCTCGTACGAGCGTTTGTCGAGGACGTCCAGTCGACGATCGCCGCCGCCTCGTCGCCCGAGCAGGCCTGCGACGCCCTCAGGCCCCGGTTCGCGGAGCTGCTCGCCGATCCGGACTGGCTCCCGGTCGAATACCAGGCTGCGGCTCCGGAGAGTGGGATGGGAGGCGGCATCGGCCAGTGGCTCCTCTACCGCGCCGAGGATCATTCCTTGTCGCTGTTCTCCCTCGTCGTCCCTCCGGGCTCCGCCACACCGATTCACGACCATCTTGCGTGGGGTCTCGTCGGCCTCTACCGGGGCGAACAGGACGAGGAGATCTATGCGCAGCGAGATGGTGCGCTCGAGCTCGTCGAGCGGCGCGCGCTCGTCCCCGGCGACTTCTATGTCTTGCTCCCGCCGCGCGACGACATCCACCGAGTACGCACGACCTCCGCCGAGACCTCGGTCTCGATCCACCTGCTGACGAACGACACGGGCTGCGTCTGGCGTCACTCGTTCGACCTCGCGTCCGGCGAGGCGAAGCCCTTCCGCTCGGGCTACGTCAACGTGGCCTGTGAGGACGAAGAGCCGGAGAGCCGGGGCTGAGTCAGATCGGCGACGCGTACTCGATCGCGACCATCGAGCCGACGGTCCAGCCCTGGATCTCCTGCGGGGGCTGCTCGACTCGGTTGACGCGACCGTTGTGGCTGTCGTAAACGTCGACGATCCGCTTCGCGATCAGCTCGGTTCCCGGTTCGCCACCCGCGACGAACTCGGGGAAGCGATGAGTGGCCCGGCAGGAAGCAACGAGGCGGCGCTGGAGCTCCTGGGCCTCGTCGTGGAATCCGTGTCGCGCAAAGCCCAGTGAGATCACGTAGTTGTCGTGGCCCCACACGTTGCCGTTGTGGTATGCCCGCGGCCGAAAGCGTTGCTCACGGGCTGAAAGCGTCCGGATCCCGCCCTCGGCGAGGAACTCCTCCGACAGAAGCAGGTTCACGAGACGCCGTCGCCGTGCGGCGTGGTCCGGCCGGTCGAGCAGGCGTGAGTTGAGCAGCCATCCCATGTTGGACGCGCGTGTCCTGAGCTGGCGCGGCTCCCCTGAAGCAGGGTCGCGGTCGACCCCGATCGCATAGAAGCCTCCCTCCTGATCGTCGACCCAGAGGTGCTCTTCGATCGCGCTCTCGAGCCTGCCGGCCGCCTCGAGCAGGAGCGTCGGGGTCGAGTGCAGCGGCGCCCCTTCGACGAGCGCGTCATAGGCCAGCGCCTGGGCTTCGACCGAGGCAACTGGAGCGCTGTGGTTGCAGACGGCGCCGTCGGCGTGCGACATGCTGTCCCAGCTGTCCTTCCACACCTGGTTCTCGAGCCCGTGGGGGTTGGCGCGCCTGTGGCTGAGAAGGCCCAGCTCGTCGACTGCGAGCCGTCGGAGGAGCCACGCGACCGTTGCCTCCAAGGAATCGCGCACGCTCGCCTCGCGCCCAGGAACGGGTGCGACCGCGAACTCCGGCCGCCGCTCGATTGCCCGCACCGCGGCCCGGATGAAGAGCGGGGTCGCATCGACCGACCCGTAGTACGGGAATCCCCACACGCCGTCGGTCTCCATGTCACGGATCTCGTGGGCGATCCTGCCCGGCTCCTCCTCACGCAGTGGGTCGAACTCTCGACCCAGGACGCCGGCCAGGTGCAGCACCGTCGCCTCCAACAGCCGCGGAAACAGATCGGCGACCATGAGAGCGACCGTCAGCGAGTCGCGGCCGAAAACCACCTCGAACAGCCGAAGCGCCGCCTCGCCGGCATTGCGCTCGGTCACGCGCGCACCGATTGCGGGACCGTTCAGGCCGATCTCCTCGGGCGTTTCGACGCCGGTCAGCCTGCAGAGCTCTTCGAGGGAGCCCGGCATCGTTTCGGGATCGCGCAGATCCAGCTCCTCGACGGACTCGAGTCGTTCGCCGGAAAGCAATTTCACGGGAGGGTCGAGTGCGTCCACTCTCGGCATTGTCCAGATCGAGGGACGCAGAGGAGTGAGTCTGCGAGACTGCCCGCGTGGAGCTCGACGGCGAATACGTCTGGATCACGACCCGAAAGCTCAAGCCCGGTGCCCAGGACGACTTCAGCCGCTCCTGGAGGCCGAGCGAGTTCCCCGAGGGGATGCTCCGGGCGTACGAACTCGTCTCACCCGACGGCAACGAGGTCGTGGGTATCTCCGTCTGGGACTCGGCCGAGTCGCGTGACCGGTACCGGCGATCGGAGGTCGAGTCGGAGCGCCGGCGGTCGATGGCTCCGTACGTGCTGGAGGAGGTCTCCGGCTTCTACGTGGGCCGCGAGCTCAAGATCCCGCGCGATTGAGCTGAGCCAGGTCTCTGGCGACACCGGCTGCGGCGCGTCCTAGCGCGACGGCCGCTCGCGCGTCTCCCGCCACGGACTTGCTCACCCGGGCCTCCGCTCGCTCCGCGAGCTCGACGGCCTCGTCTGCGAGGCGTGCGATCTCCTCTGGCACGCGCACGATCTCGGCGCGCGTTTCATCGTTCCGCTCTGCCATGAACGCTGAGTACGCCGCCGTGTCTGCGTCGCCGAGCTCGACCAGGTCGGTCGCGATCGCGCGCGCGCGCGCAGCATCGTCTTCGTCGCCTGCGTACCGCGCGGCGAGCTCGGCGAGGGCGGCCGCGAGCGCGGCGGTCAGCGCGGTGGCGGCGCCGCTCGCGGGAGCCGGCGTCTTCGCGCCGAGCGCGGTGAGGAGCTCATCGACTCGGAGCTGGCTGAGCATGGCGGTAGAAGTCGAGGTGGATCGGTTCGAGCGGCGTGACCTCGCGGATGAGGTCGGCGGCCTTCTCGGCGACCATCATCACCGGCGCATAGATGTTGCCGTTGGGGATAGTCGGAAACACCGAGGCGTCGACGACGCGGATGCCCTCGACGCCGTGGACGCGCATCGTCCGTGGATCGACAACCGTTCCCATCGCGCAGGTGCACGAGGGATGCAGCGCCGTCTCGGCGTCTCGGGCGACCCAGTCGAGAATCTCCTCGTCGCTCTCGACAGACGGCCCCGGCGACGTCTCACCTCCCTCGTAGAGGGTGAAGGCCGGCTGTTCGAGGATCGAGCGGGCGACGCGGATCGCCTCGACCCATTCGCGCCGGTCGTTTGGAGTCGCCAGGTAGTTGAAGCGCAGAGCGGGGTGGACGCTTGGGTCGGCGCTGGTGACCTTCACCGAGCCGCGGACGTCCGAGTACATCGGGCCGACGTGGACCTGGTAGCCGTGCTTCGCGGCCGGTGCCGAGCCGTCGTAGCGGATTGCGAGCGGGAGGAAATGGAACATGAGGTTCGGATAGGCGACCTCGTCGTTCGAGCGGACGAAGCCTCCGGCCTCGAAGTGGTTCGTCGCGCCGGGGCCGCTGCGCATGAAGAGCCAGCGGGCGCCGATCTCCGGCCGACGCCACTTCTTCAGCGCGGGCTGCATCGACACCGCCTGCGTGGACGCGTGCTGGATGTAGACCTCGAGGTGATCCTGGAGGTTCTCGCCGACCGCCGGCAGGTCGTGAACGACGTCGATGCCGAGTGGCTCGAGCTCGCTTGCGTTGCCGACGCCCGAGAGCTGGAGGAGTTGCGGGGAGTTGATCGCGCCGCCGCACAGGATCACCTCGCGTGCCGGCACGATCTCTCCGCTCCCGAGCTCGACGCCGGTTGCGCGGGAGCCCTGGAACACGATTCGGTCGACGAAGGCACGGGTTTGCACTGCGAGGTTCGGTCGCGACATCGCGGGGTGCAGGTAGGCGCGCGCGGCGCTCACCCGGCGCCCGCGGCTGATCGTCCGGTCGAACGCCGCGAACCCCTCCTGCCGGTAGCCGTTGACGTCTTCGGTCAGCGTGTAGCCGGCCTGCTGTGCGGCCTCGAGAAATGCAACGAAGAGGTGAGAGGACGCCGGCCCGCGCTCGAGCAGAATCGGGCCTTCGCCGCCGCGCCACTCGTCGGCCCCGGCGAGGCAGGTCTCCATCTTCTTGAAGTAGGGAAGACAGTGCGCGTAGTCCCAGGTCTCGAGGCCGGCTTCGCTCGCCCAGCGCTCGTAGTCGAGCGGGTTGCCGCGCTGGAAGATCATCCCGTTGATCGAGCTCGATCCGCCGAGCAACTTGCCCCGAGCGTGGTAGATGCGCCGGCCGTGCATGAACGGCTCCGGCTCCGAGCGGTACATCCAGTCGTAGCGCGGGTTGCCGATCGGAAACGAGAGTGCGGCCGGCATGTGGATGAAGGGATCCCAGATGTGGTCGCGGCGCCCTGCCTCGAGCACCAGCACGCGGGTCGACGCGTCCTCGGTCAGCCGCGCGGCGAGCGCGCTGCCGGCGGAGCCGCCGCCGACGATGACGAAATCCCAGGCGGTCATGCCAGTACAACAGTCTGCAGTTCGGTGAAGGCCTCCATCGGGGCGGAGCCGCCCACCCGGCCGATGCCGCTGGCGCTCCCGGAGCGCCCGCCGAAGGGGAGGTGCGTCTCCCAGTAGTTGGACGACTCGTTGACGTTGACCCAGCCGGTGCGCACCGAGTCGGCGTAGCGCAGCCCCTTGGTTAGGTCGCGGGTGAAGATCGCCGACAGAAGCCCGTACGGTGAGGCGTTCGCAACCTCGATCGCGTGTTCGAGCGAATCGATCGCGACGACCGGCGCCACCGGTCCAAACGTCTCCTCGGTAGCCACGAGCGCGTCAGGTGGAACGCCGTCGAGAATCGTCGGCTGCCAGTAGAGATCGGTGGGGAAGCCGGTCGCACGCGCGCCGCCGTGCACAGCCTCCGCGCCGCGTTCGAGGGCATCGGCGACGTGCTCGTCCATCTTCGCGGCCACGCCCTCGTTGTTGAGTGGGCCCATCGTCGTCGTCTCCGCGAACGGGTCGCCAAGCAGGACGCGCTCGAGGACCAGTCGCGCGAGCTTCCCCACGAACTCCTCGCGCACGTCCCGGTGGACGAGCAGCCGCTCGCCGGCGGTGCAGCTTTGCCCGGCGCAGAGAAAGCACGCCGCGACGGTCGCCTCGGCGGCGAGGTCGAGGTCGGCGTCGTCGAGGACGACCACCGGCCCATTGCCGCCGAGCTCGAGCACCGCCGCCTTGCCGGCGGCCGCCTCGGCGACGCGCCGTCCGGTCTCGGTCGAGCCGATGAAGCCGACTCCGTGCGTGCCCGGGTTGCGCGCGATCTCGTCTCCGACGACCGAGCCCGGCCCGGTCACGAGGTTGAAGACACCGGGCGGCAGGTCGGCCTCGGCGACACACTCGGCGAGCGCGATCCCTGCCATCGCGGTGGTGGAGGCGGGCGTCCAGACGACCGTGTTGCCGCACCCGAGCGCGGGCGCGATGAGCTCGGCGGGCATCGTGTACGGCCAGTTCCAGGGCGTGATGACGCCGACGACTCCACGGGGCCGCCGCAGGAGGAGGACGCGCTTGTCGCCGGAGATCGAGTTGGGAACCCGACCCTCGAGCCGCTTTGCGTCCTCGGCGGCGTTGCGCCAGTACTGGACGAGTTCCTCGACCTCGTCCCGCGATTCCGAGAGGGGCTTGCCCTGGTCGAGAGTGAGCGTGTGCTCCAGCGTGGGTCGGCGGCTCTCCACCACGTCGGCCACACGGTGCATCGCAGCCGCGCGCTCGAACGCGCCCGCGTTCGACCAGCCGGCGGCCGCGCGGTTCGCGGCGGCGATTGCACGTTGCGCGTCCTCGCGATCGCCCTCGGGGACCTCTCCGATCGTTTCCCCGCTCGCCGGCGACTCGGCTGTGAACGTCGCGCCCGAGCCGGCCGCGGCCCAGGCGCCGTCGACGAACATGCGAGCGGCTTCAGCCACCCTTGGGCGCCTCGTCGTCGATCACGAGTCGCATCAGGTCGCGGATCGAGATGATCCCGACGGCCCTGTCGCCGTCCAGCACAGGGAGGTGTCGGAACCCGCCGTGCAGCATGAGCGCCGCGGCGTGCCCCGGCCGCTCGTCCGGCCCCACGGTGTCCGGGTCGTGCGTCATCCAGGCGCCGACGTTCGTCCCCTCGACTCCGCCGGTCGCGACTGCGCGCAGCACGTCGCGCTCGGTGAGGATCCCCGAAAGGCGCTCGCCGTTCAGGACCAGCACTGCTCCCACTCCGCGCGCGTCCATCTGGGCGGCCGCCGCGGTCAGCGTCTCCGTTGCGTCGACGGTCAGCAGGGTCGTCGCCATCACGTCGCCTACGGTCTGCATCTCAATCCCCCAGTTCAGTCCTGCGCCGGTCGACGAACGCCTTCAGCTCCGCCTCGAGATCGGAGTCGATCGGCGGCTTCTCGTATTCCTCGAGGGTCTTCCTCCAGATTTCGCCCGCCCGTGCCGCTGTGTCGTGGGCGCCGTTGCGGTTCCAGCGCTCGAAGTTCTCGGTCGAGGAGACGAGCGGCCGGTAGAAGCACTCCCGGAAGCGCTCGAGCGTGTGCGCCGCGCCGAGGAAGTGTCCGCCCTGGCCGACCTCCTGGTGCGCGGAGTACGCAAGCGTCTCCTCGTCGATCGTGAGCGGCTCGAACGCCGCATGCAACATCCGCAATTGCTCGACGTCGACGACGAACTTCTCGTAGCAGGACACGAGCGCCGACTCGAGCCAGCCCGCTGAGTGCATGACGAAGTTCGTGCCGGCGAGGAACGTCGGCCAGAGCGACATCATCGATTCGTAGCTGGCCTGTGCGTCCACGACCTGCGACGACGTGAGCGCGCCGCCGCCACGGAACGGCAGGTTGTAGTGCCTCGCGATCTGGCCGGTGCAGAGAAGTCCGATAGCCGACTCGGGCGTGCCGAAGCTCGGCGATCCCGACTGCATGTCGGTGTTCGACAGGAACGAGCCGAACACGACCGGGCAGCCGGGGCGGATCGTCTGCACGAGCGCGATTCCCGCCAGCGCCTCGCCCACCTGCTGTGCAAGCGTTGCGGCGATCGAGACAGGCGACATCGCGCCCATGAGCAAGAACGGCGTGATCACGGTCGCCTGTCCCGCCTTCGCGTACTCGACGAGCGCCGACAACATCCGGTCGTCGTAGCGAAGCGGCGAGTTGACGTTGATGAGCGAGATGATCGCCGGGGTCTCCTCGAGCGACTCCCGGCCGAATACCATTTCGGCCATCGCGATCGTGTCGACCGCGTTCGGGCCGGAGGTGACCGAGCCCATGAACGGCTTGTCCGAGAGGGTCAACAGCGCGAAGACCATGTCGAGGTGTCGCGAGTCGAGCGGGGTGTCGTTCGGCTCGCAGATCGTCCCGCCGGGCGAGTCGAGCTGCGGGAACGACTGTGCGAGCTTGACGAGGTTCTGGAAATCGTCGTAGGTCGCGTCGCGACGCTCGTCTCCCTCGCGCACGAACGGGCAGCCGTAGACCGCGGAGAAGACCATGTGGTTCCCGCCGATGTGGACGCTTCGCTCGGGGTTGCGTGCCTGGAGGTCGAACTCGGGCGGCGCTTTCGCGACCTGCTCGAGGATCCAGTCGGGGTCGAAGCGGACGAGCTCGCCCTCGACCTGCTGGCCCGCCGCGCTGAGGTACTCGAGCGCTTCGGGGTGCAGGAACTCGATTCCGAGCTCGCTGACGATTCGACGCCAGCCGCGCTCGAGCTCGGCCAGCGCGGCCTCGTCGAGGATCTCGTAACGGGGTAGGTCGTTGATCAGCACAGCAGCCTCTCCAACTCTCGCTCCAATCCTTCCACGCCGGTGGCGCGGACCTCGAGGGGCAGATTCAATCGCTCAGCCGCGTGCTCGGCCCCGGCGCGCAACTCGGCGGTCGGCTCCTGCGCCAGCCAGATGACCTTTTTGTAGTGGCGGAAGTAGTCGTCGCGCAGCTCGGGATGGCGGTCGAGCCCGAGCCCGCGCCACACCACGCGGTCGAAGCTCCGCACCAGGAAGTCGGTCAGGAAGTACGTGCCCGGCTCGTGCTCGGCGCCGAAGACCTCGTAGCAGTGTGCGCCGGCGAGATGGGCATAGCCGGCGAGGTCGGCGCCGCAGTGCGCATACGCGACGACGACGTCGTCTCCGGCAGCTGCCTCGTCGACGGCGGCTCGGATGCGCTCCGGCCGGTTGTGGAGCTCCGGTGGAACGGGACGGACCTCGACGTCCCAGCCTCGGCGCGCCGCGATCTGCCTCACGTGAAGCGCGAGCGCGCCGCAACTGACGACGACCTGCGTCATTTCGGGAAGGCGAGCTGGTCGACGAACAGGTCGTTGAAGTCCTCTCGGCCCGACAGCTCGACGTACTCGACCTCGTCGAGGACGGCGTTCGCGGCGGCCCGCTCGGTCACCGACAGTGCTGCGATCTTCGCGCCTTCGCCCGCGACGTTTCCGGCGGCCACGATCCGCGGCAACGGCAGCTTCGGTACGAGCCCGATCTTCACCGCGCTCGCGGCGGTCAGGTACGTGCCGAACGAGCCTCCGAGGAGGACCTGCGCGATCTCGGTGGGCTCGATCCCGAGGTCGCGGCACAGGATCTGCCAGCCGGTCGCGATCGACGCCTTCGCGAACTGAAGCTCGCGCACGTCGCGCTGCGACAGGTAGACGTCGTCGCTGAGATAGAAGACGTTCTCCTTGCCGATCGTGCCGAAGCGCTCTGACGTGTCGAGGATGAAGCGCCCCGAGTGGTCGAGCATCCCGGCGCCGACGAGCTCGGCGACCGCATCGACGAGCCCCGACCCGCACAGACCAACCGGCGCGACGTCGCCGATCACCGTGAGCTGCACGTCGCCGTGGACGATCTTCACGCCCTCGATCGCGCCTTCGGCTGCACGCATCCCGCATCGGATCTGTGCGGCTTCGAACGCAGGGCCGGCGGGTGCGGCAGTCGCGAACGTCTTCGCGGAGGAGCCGAGCACGATCTCCGAGTTGGTGCCGACGTCGATGAACAGGCGCACGCGCCGGTCGAGGGTGAGGCCCGTAGCGAGGATGCCGGCGACGATGTCGGGACCGACATACGCGCCGAGGGCGGGGAACGTGACGGCGGGTGCGCGCCGATGGACGGTCACGCCGAAGTCCGCGGCTGCCGTCTCCGGCATGCGCCGTGCGACGACCGTGAACGGTGCCATGGACAGTGGCTCCGGGTCGATACCGAGCGCGATCTGGATCATCGTCTGGTTGCCGGCGACGACGATCTCGTACACCTCGGCCGGATCGACGTCCGCTTCCGCGCACACCTCGTCCGTGAGTTGCTGGAGCGTCTCGTTCGCGTGCCGCTGCAAACGTTCTAGCGCGTCGTCCTCCAGCATGATCGCCGAGATCCGGGAGATCACGTCTGCCCCGAACGGCTGCTGTGCGTTGAGGATCGAGCGCACAGCTTTCGGCAGCCCCGTCTCGAGGTCGAGCAGCGTCGCGACGACGGTCGTCGTGCCGAGGTCGAACGCGATCGCATGGCGACTGCCGCTCGTGTCGCCCTCCTCCACGTCGATGAGGAGGTCGTCGGCAAGGACTGCGGTCACCTTCCAGTTCGCGCGGCGCAGCGTGCCGCCGAGTTGACGCACGATGCCGAGCGGGACGCGCGGTTCGACGTCGTCCATTGCCGCCAGCAGGCGCTCGAGATCCGACTGCTGGTCCTCGAGAGTCGATTCCTCGAGCTCGACATAGCGCTTTTGCACCGCCGGTCGGAGGATGATGTGGCGCCCGACGCCGGCAAGCGCCGCCTTCGGTCGTGTCTGCAGCGGCGGCACCTCTACCGTGAGGTCCTCCTGTGTGTTCGCGCGGCAGGCGAGACGCCAGCCGTTCTTCAGCTCCTCGACGGTGAAGGCGCGCGGATCGACCGGGCTGATCGGCGCGTTACCGGAGACCACCTTGACCTTGCACTTCTTGCACGTGCCGTGGCCGCCGCAGGTCGAGTCGATGGCGACGCCGTTCCAGCTGGCGGCGTCGAAGATGGTCGTACCGGCGAGCACGCGCGCCTCCTTGACGGCGCGGTCCTCGCCCGATTGGAGGAAACGCAGGCGGACGCGGTCGGGGTGTTGCTCCTCCGGAAGGTCCACGACCGCACTCATGTCGTGGCCGCGGCCTGCTTCGCGCGGTACATGCGGATCCACTCTGCGCCCCACTCGTCGCGGCCGAGCAGGAAGTCGGTCGCGCGGACCGCGTCCACCATCTCCGGTCGGCGGGAGTCCATGATCGCACTCGTCAGGCCGTGGCTTTGTGCGACGGCGAGGAAGGCGGCTCCGAGCGTATGGCGCCCTGGCAGGCCGAACGACGTGTTGCCGGCGCCGCACGTCGTGTTCACGCCGAGTTCCTCGCGCAGCAGGTGCAGCGTCTCGACGAAGAGGGTCACCGCGCGCGGCTCCGCGCCGACCGGCATCGCGAGTGGATCGATAATCACGTCCTCCGGTGGGATCCCGTGGTCGCCGGCGGCGGAGACGATCTTCTTCGCGATCTCGACGCGCCGCTCGGGCTCCATCGGGATCTCGTCGTCGTTCGCGAGCCCGATCACCGCCGCGCCGTGTTTCGCGACCAACGGCAGAATCGCCTCGAGTCGTTCGTCCTCGCCCGTCACCGAGTTGACGAGCGCCTTGCCCTGGTACGCCGACAGGCCCGCCTCGAGCGCCTCGATCACCGAAGAGTCGATGCAGAGCGGCAGCTCGCAGAGACCTTGCACGAGCGGGATCGCCTTGCCCATCAGGTCGACCTCGTCGGCCAGCGGATCGCCGACGTTCACGTCGAGCAGGTCGGCGCCGCCAGCGACCTGCTGCTCGACGTCCGCCTCGAGCTGCGACAGATCGCCCGCCTGGAGCTGCGCCTGAAATGCCTTCCGGCCGGTCGGGTTGATCCGCTCGCCGATCACGCAGAACGGCTGCTCGGGACCGATGACGACCGTCCTAGACGGCGACTGGACGACGGTATCCACTCGTCTCCCTCTCCGTTCGTGGTGGGATCCCGAGCCGCTGGCACAGCCGGGCGACGCCGGCCTCGCGGCGGAAGCTGATCAGGTGGAGTCCGGCCACTCCCGGCAGCGACCGCGCGTGCTCGGCGAGCTCGAGCGCGACCTCGAAACACTCCGTCTCCGGGTCGGCGGCGCGCTCGCAGCGCTCGATCAGAGCGCCGGGCACCTCGATCCCCGGCACGTGCTCGTCCATGTAGCGCAGAGCCGCAGGCGAGCGGGTGAGACAGATGGACGGTAGGAGGGCGCACTGCTCGGCCAGCCCTTTCTCGACCGCCTCGGCAAAGAATGCGTCGAGCTGCTCGGGGCGGAAGGAGACCTGCAGCTGCAGGAAGCGGGCACCTGCCTTGACCTTCTTCAGCGCGCGGTCGACCCGGTAGTCGAACGGCGGAGCACCCGGATTCTCGACGGCGCCGAGGAAGAGCTTCGGCGGCGGATCGATCTTCCGGCCCGAGAGGTACGTGCCTTGCGCCATCGAGCCGCCGAGCGCGAGCAGCTGGATCGAGTCGAGATCGAAGACCCGCCGCGCCTCGGGCTCGTCGCCCGCCGTCACGTCGTCGCCGGTGAGACAGAGGATGTTCTCGATCCCGTGCAGCGCCGCACCCGCGATCTCGGCCTCGAGTCCCAGCCGATTGCGGTCGCGGCAGGTGAGTTGCAGAACCGGCTCCATGCCGAGTTGCCGGAGCGCGATGGCGACGGCGAGCGGCGAGGCGTGCGCGTGGGCGGACGTGTTGTCGGTGGCGTTCGTGGCGTCGACGTACTCCGCGAACGGCTCGAACCGCTCGCGCACCGCGTCGAAGCCGCCCGAGTCGACCGTATGAAGCTCGGACGTCACCGCGAACCGGCCGTCCGCGAGCGCTTCCTCAAGCCGCGACATGCCAGCCTTTCGGCGTCTGCTTGTCGCGGCCGGTCGCGAGGTTGACCCAGGAGGACGTGCCGACGAGGCGGTTGTCGACCGGCGGCCGCAGGTCGTGGATCTCGTCGGCCCAGGGCAGACGCCGGGAACGCTCGACCGCCTTGACCCAGACGCAGCGCATCTCCGGCTTCACCTCGCAGTGTCCATCCGGGCGCACACCGCCGCAGGGGCCGTTGCGCAGCGTCTTCGGACACTCCATGGGACAGGTAAGGCCGGTCGAGTGGAGCACGCACTGGCCGCACATGTGGCAGCCGAAGATCGGCTTCTTCACCGCCGCCTCGACGAGTGCCGCGGGTCCCATCAGGCCGGAACCGCGCTCCGCTTCCGCTCGATCAGATCCTTCGCGAGCCGGACTGCAGCCGAGGCGTCCGAGGCGTAGCCGTCAGCGCCGACCTTGTCGGCGTACTCCTGCGTCACGGGCGCGCCGCCGACCATGACGATCACGTCGTCGCGGATTCCGGCTTTCTCGAGCGCGTTGATGTTCGCCTTGAACATCGGCATCGTCGTGGTGAGGAAGGCGGAGAAGCCGACGATGTCGGGCTGGTGCTCCTGCACCTGCTCGACGAACGTCTCCGGCGCGACGTTGACGCCGAGGTCGTAGACGGTGAAGCCGGCTCCCTCGAGCATGATGTTCACGAGGTTCTTGCCGATGTCGTGGACGTCGCCCTTGACGGTGCCCATGACGTAGGTGCCGACCTGCGCGGCACCGGTCTCGGCGAGCAGAGGACGGAGGATGTCTAGCGCGCCCTGCATGGCGCGGGCGGCGATCAGCATCTCCGGGACGAAGAAGTCGCCGCGCTCGAAGCGCGCTCCGACCTCCTCGAGCGACGGGATCAGCGCGTCGTAGAGCATTGCCTCGGGCCCGAGGTCGTCCTCGAGGCCGCGGTTGACGAGGTCCTTCACCTCGGGGGCATTGCCGACGAGGGTGTTGTCGTAGAGGCCCTGCAGGATCTCTTCGTGGGTCATGCGGCACCTCGCAGTCGTTGGGAGAGGCTCGCCGCCTCGCGGGTGAGGAGCGGAGCGAGTTGTTCGATGCGTTCGGAAGTCAGGCGGCTCGTGGGTCCGGAGACGGATAGGGCAGCGACGACGACACCGTCTGCGCCGAGCACCGGCGCGGCGATGGCCGAGAGCCCGACCTCGAGCTCGTCGATCGACGTCGCATAGCCGCGACGACGGATCAGCTCGCTTTCCTCGATCTCCCCGCCGCCGAAGGCGAGGAAGCACTTGCCGTTCGCGGCCCGTGCGAAGGGGACACTTCGACCGACCCAGTCGGTGACCCCGACGAAGTGGGCCGTGTCCTCCTGGGAGAGGTGCTCGACGCCCTCGGGTCCGGGAATCGCCAGGTTGATCGTCTCTCCGCTCGCATCGGCAAGGAGTCTCAGGCTCGGCTGTGCGAGCTCGACGAGCGCCTGCGAGGCGTCGCGGCTCGCGTAGCGGAGAAGAACCGGTCCCGGGCGCAGGCGGCCGCGGGCTCCGAGGCGCTGGACGAGGCCCTGACGCTCGAGGGCGCCGACCAGCCGCGAGGTCGTGCTCTTCGGCAGGCCCGCGTCGGCCGACAGCTCGCCGATCGACGGCGGTTGGGGCGACTCGACGACGCGCACGAGCAGCTGTGCCGCACGGTCGATCGCCTGGGTGCCGGAGGCTTCGGTCGTCATCTCACGATGTGGAACGACTGTTCCAGGCAGATTGTGACAGCGATCTCCTCGCGGCGTCAACCCCGCGCAGGAACCGGGCTGCGCAGGCCGAACTTCCGCGCTGTCACGAAAGGCACATTCGAAAGAACAGGGGATTTGCCGTGAACATCGAGCTCGAGGAACGCGAGGTTGCCGCAAGCGCCGCAAAGATGTGGTGGGTCTTCCTCCTCACCGGCATCGCATGGCTGATATTCGCTCTGGCCGTGTTCCAGTGGGACTTCACGACCGTATATGCGGTCTCGTACTTGTTCGGATTCGTCGCGCTCCTGGCCGGCGTGAACGAGTTCATGTCGATGGGCGTCTGGACGACCGGCTGGAAGATCGCGCACGGGTTCCTCGGAGCCCTGTTCATCATCGCGGGGATCTGGGCGCTGGTGCATCCGCACAACGCCTTCTCGACGCTCGCCGCGCTGGTCGGCTTCTTCCTGCTCTTCAAGGGCATCTTCGACATCATGGTTTCGTTCGTCGCGAAGTCGCAGTTCGAGCTCTGGTGGCTCCAGCTCGTGCTCGGGATCATCGAGGTCCTGCTCGCGTTCTGGGTGGCCGGCGACTTCCGCAAGAAGGCGATCTTGCTCGTGGTCTACGTCGGGATCGTCGCGCTCACCCGCGGGATCACCGAGCTCTTCCTGGCCTTCAAGCTCCACCGGCTCAAGAAGGAGCTCGCTCCGGCTTGATCTAGTCGAGCGATTCCACGCGCAGAGTCCCTGCCGTCAGCCGAGCCGGGCGTCACGCGCGGACGCCACCTCGATCCGGAATCCGTCCGGGTCGAGGAGGAACGTTGCGTAGTAGGCCGCGTGGTACTCCGGCCAGAGCCTCGGCGGGTGCAGCACCTCGCCACCGGCGGCGGGGACTCGCGCGTGTGCTGCGTCGACGTCGTCCGGCGACTCGACTGCGAAAGCGAGGTGGTGCAGTCCAGGCGCGTACAGCGCGAAGTCCTGATCTTCGAGCGCCTGCCGGAGTCCAATCGAACCCGAGCCCGGCCCGGGGAAGCGGAGATAGTGGATTTGCTCTCCGCGCTCCCCTTCGACGAGGAACGGTTCGGCCAGTCCGAGCGGGCCGAAGACGTCCGCGTAGAACCCGAGCGACCGGCCGAGGTCGCGGCAGACCAGGTCGACGTGGGCCAGGCCGACGAGCACTACGCGTCCAGTGACTCTGCGAGCAAAGTCGAGACGTCGGCGACGCGAAGCGGCGCGCCCGCTTCGCGTACGCCGTCGTCGAGCATCACGGTGCAGAACGGACAGGCGACGGCGAGCGTCTCGGCTCCGGTCTCGGTCGCCTCTCGGACGCGCTCGGCGTTGATCGGGGTGCCGCGTTCCTCCATCCACATGTGTGCGCCGCCGGCCCCGCAGCAGAACGTCTGCTTGCCGCTCCGCTCCATCTCGACGGGCCGACCGACCGCCGCGACCAGCTCGCGCGGCTCCATCTGGACGTCGTTGTGGCGCGCGAGGTAGCAGGAGTCGTGGTAGGTGATCGGCTTCGTACCGGTGTTCGGAGTGAGGCGGCCGTCCTGCACCAGCCGGGCGAGGAGCTCGCTGTGGTGGACGACCTCGTACGCGCCGCCGAAGTCCGTGTACTCGTTGGCAAGCGTGTTGAAGCAGTGCGGGCAGCTCGCGACGATCTTCGTCACTCCCTGGTCGTTCAGGGTTGCCACGTTCTGCTCGGCGTAGGCCTGGAACACGTACTCGTTCCCCATCCGCCTGGCCGGATCTCCGGTGCACGCCTCGCGCGGGCCGAGGATTGCGAAATCGACTCCCGCCTTCTGCAGCAGCCGAGCCGTCGCCTCGGCCGACGCCCGGGCGCGCTCGTCGAAGGACGCGGCGCAGCCGACCCAGTAGAGGTAGTCCGGTGCCGGGTCGCCGGGCTCGAGAATGCGCACGCCCAGCTCCGCGGCCCAGGCTGCCCGCTCGCTCTGCGGCTTCCCCCACGGGTTGCCGGCGCGCTCGACGTCCCGCAGCATCGGCTCGGCTTCGCCGGGGAACTGCGCATCGACCATGACGCGGCTCCGACGCAGGTCGACGATGTGGTCGATGTGCTCGATCGAGACGGGGCAGGCCTCGACGCATGCCCCGCAGGTGACGCAGTCCCAGATCATCTCCTCGGGCACGCCGTTGCCGACGATCGGCTCGTCGCTCTCGGCGAACAGCTGGTCGCGGACGCCCATGATCACGAGCTTCGGCGAGAGGATCTTGCCGGTTGCGTACGCGGGGCAGGCGTCCTGACAGCGTCCGCATTCGGTGCACGAGAACGCATCCACGACTTCCTTACGCGTCAGGTCGGCGATCGTGGCGACCCCGAAGCGGAGCTCGTCGTCGGGCAGGTCGAAGCGCAACGGCTCGAGCCGTCCGCGGCTGCGGGTGCGGGCCAGCCAGACGTTCACGGCCGCACTGGCGATGTGCAGGTGCTTCGACCGCGGGATGTACCAGAGGAAGGTGAAGACGAAGACCAGGTGGGCCCAGAGGAAGAAGCGGTCCGCGTTGGTGTCGGGCGAGAACGCATGCGACATCGCCCGTGAGAGCGGCCCGGCTGCCGGATAGAGACCCACCGCGTACGCCGACGCGTGCCAGAAGAGCAGCGTCGTAACGACGCCGGCGATCATGAACAGGATGAAGTCGGCCTCGCCGAGGTGCGAGCCGCGGAACCGCTCGGGCCGGACGATCTTCCGGATCACGACGGCGGTCGCCACTCCGACGAGCACGAGCACGCAGAAGATGTCCGCGAGCCAGCCGAACCACTCCTGCCGGCCGAGCCACGGCAGCTCCGCCTCGCCGTCGACCGCAGCGACCATCGCCATCAGGATCGTCGGCAGCAGGACGATGAAGCCCCAGAAGATGAACGCGTGCATCAATCCGGGAACGAGCCGCTGCAGCAGCTTCCGCTGCCCGAGCACGATCTCGACCTCCGCCCGAGCCTGGCGTGTGGGATCCTGCCGGCGCTCGTTCGGGACGGCCTTCGCGACGAGACCGTAGAGGAAGGTGCCCCGGCGGCCCGCGCCCAGAGCGGCCCACGTCACCAGTGCGACGAGGGCGACCGCGCCTATGCGCGCGCCTTCCGGAGCTCGGCGCTGATCGCAGGCACGACCTCGTGCAGGTCGCCGATCACCGCGTAGTCGGCAACGGCGAGGATCGGCGCCTCGGGGTCGTTGTTGATGGCGAGGATCCGCTTCGCGCCCTTCGCGCCGGCGACGTGCTGCGTCGCGCCGCTGATCCCGCAGGCGACGTAGAGATCTGCCGAGATCTTCGTCCCCGTCTGCCCGACCTGGTCGGTGTGCGGTCGCCAGCCGGCGCTCGTCACGACACGGGAGCAGCCCACCGCGCCGCCGAGCAGGCCGGCGAGCTCCTCGATGATCGCGAAGCCTTCCACTGACCCGACGCCGCGACCGCCGCCGATCACGACCTTCGCCTCGCGCAGGGAGACTCCGGTGCTCGACTCCTCGACGCGCTCGAGCACCTTCGGCGAGCCGTCATCCTCGGCCGTCAGCGTCTCGACGTCCCCGATCTCGGCCGCCGGGCGCGTGTGCGGTGCCACGGTCAGGAGCTGCGGGGAGCCGTGCAGCCGCGCCTGCTCGAGCAGGCTGCCGCCCCAGCGCTGTCTGGTGACCACATCGCCGTCGACCGCGGTCACGTTGGCGGCGACCGGCCGGTCGAGGATGGCGCCGACGTGCGCGAGCACCTCGTTGCCGCGCTCGGACCCGGCGGCGACGATCGCATCCGCCTCCCGGGCGGCGAGCGACCTCGCCCAGGCGGCCGGCTGGTAGGCGCCCTCGAATCCGATGGCCTGAACGGGGCCGAGCGAGCGAGCGAAGCCGACGGCCTGCGCCGAAAGGTCGTCGCCGGGCTCGACGAAGCACACGACGTTCACGCGACCCCCAGTTCCTGTAACACCTCGACGACACGGGGAGCCGCGGCCGGGCCCTCGCCGAGGACTTCCGCTTCCTTGCCTTGCCCCTCCGGCACGACGAGGCGCAGCATCTCGAGCTGCGGCGCGGGCGGAGTGACCGCGGTCAGGGCGAGCGGCTTCTGCTTTGCGCGCAAGCGACCCGGAACCGATGGGTACCTGGGCAGATTGAGTCCCTCGAGCACGGTCAACAGCGCCGGCAACGGAGCTTCGTAGACATCGCGCGCTCCGCCGACGTCCCGCTCGCAGCGCGCACGGCCCTCGCCGAACTCGATCTTCTTCAAGCCGGTTACCACCGGAATGCCGAGCGCATGCGCGACGCGAATGCCGACCTGGTACCCGGCCGCGTCTGCCGACTCGTTCCCGAAGAGGAGAAGGTCGAACGGCTCGTCCTCGCCGCGAATCGCATCGACGATCGCCGCCGCCGTCGCCTGTGCGTCCCACTCCTCTCCCTGGGTCTCGAGAAGGATCCCGCGGTCGGCGCCGATCGCCATGCAGTCGCGGAGCTGCTCCTCTGCCTCCGCCGGACCCAGCGTCAGCACGACGACTTCGCCGCCGGATGCTTCGACGATGCGCACGGCCTCCTCGACCGCGCACTCCTCGTGCGGCGAGATCGTGAAGCCGAGATGCTTCGTCTCGAGCGCCCGCGAGTCCTCGGTGAGAACCATCTTCCCGCCTGTGATCGGGACCCGCTTTACGCAGACGAGGATCTTCACGAGCGGATCCGCTCGTTGTCGGGATCGAACGGCGGCCGCGAGCCGACCACCTCGACCGTGACGGGATAGAGCTCCTCCATGTACTGGACGTACAGCTGGCCGTGGTCGCCGGGCGGGAGGTAGGTCATGAGGATGTACTTGCCGAGCGACGGCCCCATCCCCGCAGATGTGACGTACGAGCGCCGGCCCTTCGCGTCGACGAGCGGCGAGCCGGCCTCGCCCACGATCGGCTCCCGGCCCAGCGGAAAGCGCGAGTTGCCGGCGAGCGAGAGCGTGCTGCAGACCGCGGCGGGCTCGCGCTCGCGGGCGGCGACGTGTGCCTCCTTGCCGACGAAGTCCTCTCCCTTCACCTTCCACCATGCCATGTCGGCCTCGACGACGTCGTAGTCCTGGTCGAGCTCGAATCCGAACGCGCGATACGCCTTCTCGAGCCGCCCGGTCGTGCCGTAGACGCCGATGCCGGCCGGGACGACGCCGTGCGGTTGCCCGGCCTCCCAGATCGCGTCCCACAGCTTCGCGCCCTGCTCGAACGGCACGTAGAGCTCCCAGCCGAGGTCGCCGACGTACGAGATGCGGGAGGCGACCACCTCCATGCCGTCGATCGCGACGGTCTTCCAGGTCGCGAAGGGAAAGCCGTCGTTCGACACGTCGTCGCTGGTGACGGACGCGAGGATGTCGCGCGCCCGCGGGCCCCAGAGGCCGACCGTGCTCACCGTGGAGGTGTGATCCGCGATCCGTGCCTCCGGTCCGCAGTGGTCCGCGAACCACTTCATGTCCGCCATTCCGTGTGCGCCGCCGGTGACGACGCGGAACCGGTCACCGGCCATCTTCATGATCGTCAGGTCGGACTTGAAGCCGCCGCCGGCGGCGAGCACGGGCGTGTAGATGACCCGGCCGTCCGGCACGTTCATCTGCCGCGCTGCGACCGTCTGCACGCAGTCGAGCGCGCCCGGGCCGACGACGTCGAAGACGCAGAACGCAGTCAGGTCGAACATCGCGGCGCGCTCGCGCATCGCGAGGTGCTCGGCGTTGATGATCGGCGACCACCAACGCGCGTCCCACTCGTGCTCGCGCGGCTGCACGCCGAACTCCTCGACGAGCGGCGCGTTCGACTCGTACCAGTGCGGCCGCTCCCAGGCGGCCGCCTCGAAGAAGACGGCGCCGAGCTCCTGCTCCCGCTCGTAGAAGGGTGAGACACGAACGCCGCGGTTCGACTCCCACTGCTCGCCGGGGTGGACGATCCCGTAGGTCTTGTTGAAGCCCTCGGAGGCGCGGCCCTTGATGTGCTGTGGCGTGCGCTGCTCGGGATAGAAGCGCGCGATGTCCGACGACTGGAGGTCGATCTCCGGCTCGCCGAGCACCATCCACTCCGCCACCGACTTGCCGACTCCGGGGCCTTCCTTGACCCACACCGCGGCCGCCGACCACAGTCCTTTGACCTCCGGCGTCTCGCCGAGTAGGGGCAGGCCGTCGGGCGTGAGTGAGAGCAGGCCGTTGATCGCGTATTTGATCCCGACCGACTCGTCGCCGAGGATCTCCGGGACGAGCTGAAGTCCGTGCTCGAGCTGCAGCTCAAAGTCCTCCTGAGTGAACGGGAGCTCGGTCGGCGTCAGCGCCGACTCCTCGATCGAAGGGATCTCGTCTGCCTCGTGGAGGATCGGCCGATGGGCGTACGAGCCGACTTCGAGGCCCTGCCCGTCCTGGCGCTCGTACATGTTCGTGTCCATGTCGCGCACGATCGGGAAGTCGACTGCCGTCTTCGAATCCAGGAAGCGCGGTACAGGGCCGACGTCGATCATCTGGTGCACAGCCGGCGTCAGCGGGATCGAGGCGCCGGCCATCCGGGCGACCCGCGGAGACCAGACGCCGCATGCGATCACCACGACGTCGGCGTCGAAGCCGCCGCGGTCGGTGCGCACGCGGCGGATGCGGCCGTCCTCGACGTCGAGCCCTTCCACCTCGGTGTTGGCGAGGACCTCCGCACCGTTCTCCTGGGCGCGCTCGCGCATGATCGTCCCGAAGCGGAGTGAGTCGACGACCGCAACCGAGGGCGTGTAGAAGCCGCCGTGCAGGATCGATGCGTCGACGAACGGGACGAGCGCCTCGATCTCCGCCGGCGTGACGAGGCGGCAGTCCTCGACTCCCCAGGACTTCGCCGATGCCATCCGGCGCCGCAGCTCCTCCATCCGTTCCTCGGTGCGTGCGACCTCGATGCCGCCGCACTCGTGCAGTGTCCCCGTCTCGCTGTACTGGCGCATCGACTCGAGCGTGAGCTGCGTCATCTCTTTCGAGTGGTCGACCGGGAAGATGAAGTTCGAGGCATGACCGGTCGAGCCGCCCGGGTTCGGGAACGGGCCCTTGTCGATCTGGACGACGTCCGTCCACCCGAGCTCGGTGAGCCAGCCCGTGAGGCTGTTCCCCACGATTCCGCCGCCGATCACGACCACCTTCACACGCTCACCAGAGCCTTCCGCATCGCCTGCTCGAAGTTCTCGACGTGCGCTCGCATGAGTCTGGCGGCACCGTCGCCGTTGCCGACGACAATCTCGTGGAGGAGGTCGCGATGCGCCTCGACCGCGTCCGCGAGGTCCTGCGCGCGGTCGAGCGCGATCATCCAGATCCGCAACGCGAGCACGTAGTACTCGCCGAGCGTCTTCTCGAGCAGTTGGTTGTGTGCGGCCGCGTAGACCGCGCGATGGATGCGCTCGTCGAGCCCCATGAGGTCGGCGCCGCCTTTGATCTGGTCGCTGAGCGAGGCGAGCTCGTCTCGCTCGTCGTCCGTCGCGCGCTCGGCGGCGAGTCGAGCTGCTTCGGGTTCGAGCGCGGCGCGGACCTCCGAGATGCGCGCGAGGTCGCGCACGTCGACGCCCGTCACGAACATGCCGCGACGGGGGAAGACCTCGACCAGCTGCTCCTGCGCGAGACGGCGGAGCGCTTCTCGCACCGGAGTGCGCCCGATGCCGAGCGTCTCGACCAGTTGCCGCTCGTCGATCAGCGCGCCGGGCGCCAGCTCGAGGGAGACGATCAGTTCTCGGATCGAGAGGTAGGCGCGATCCGCCAGTGACGACGTCTGCACCACGGTCTCCACACAGATATATTACTCATATCCTGAGCGTGCATATCCCGACGGTGTAGAAAGGCAAAACAGGCGTGGCGACGACGACACCTTCCTCTCTCGAGATTGCGCAAGAGGCCGAGCTCCGGCCGATAACGGAGATCGCGGCTGCGGCCGGTCTGGAGCCGGCTGAGCTCGACCTCTACGGGACATACAAGGCCAAGGTCTCGCTCTCGGTACTCGACCGGCTTGCCGACCGGCCCGACGCCAAGCTCGTCTGCGTCACGGCGATCACGCCGACGAAGTTCGGCGAGGGCAAGACGACGACGTCGGTCTCGCTCACCCAGGGCCTGGGTGCGATCGGCCGCAAGCCGTTCTTGTGCCTGCGCGAGGCCTCGCTCGGGCCGGTCTTCGGGATCAAGGGCGGAGCCGCCGGCGCCGGGTACGCGCAGGTCGTGCCGATGGAGGACATGAACCTCCACTTCACCGGCGACATCCACGCGATCGGCGCGGCGAACAACCTTCTCGCGGCGATGCTCGAGGCCCACCTGCTGCACGGCAACAAGCTCGGCATCGACCCGCTCTCGATCTCGTGGCGCCGCTGCGTTGACATCAACGACCGTGCGCTGCGGGACACCACCATCGGGCTCGGCGGCCGGGCGAACGGTTATCCGCGTCAGACCGGATGGGACATCACCGCCGCCTCGGAGGTGATGGCCATCGTCGCGGTCGCGCGCGATCTCTTCGACCTGCGCGCGCGGCTCGGTGCGATCACCGTTGGCTCGACCTATGACGGCGAACCCGTCACGGCCGAGCAGCTGCAAGCGGCCGGCGCGATGACCGTCCTGCTCAAGGAGACGATCAAGCCGAATCTCGTGCAGACGCTCGAAGGGCAGCCCGCCTTCGTGCACTGCGGGCCGTTCGCGAACATCGCCCACGGCAACAACTCGCTCGTCGCCGACCGCATCGCGCTGAAGCTCGGCGATGTCGTCGTCACGGAATCGGGCTTCGGTGCGGACATGGGGATGGAGAAGTTCATGGACATCGTCTGCCGCGTCGGCGGCCTCACGCCGAGCGCGGTCGTCCTCGTCGCCACGGTGAAGGCGCTGAAGCACCACGGCGGCAATCCCGAGGGCGGCGCGGAGGCCATCGCGGCAGGGTCCGCGAACCTCATCAGGCATCTCGGCACGATCCGCGAGTTCGGGCTCAACGCGGTTGTCGCCGTCAACCGCTTTCCGGACGACACCGACGAGGAGATCCAGCAGATCCGCGAGATCGCACTTGCCAACGGCGCGTTCGCGGCAGAGGCGAACGAGGCCGTGGTCAAGGGCGGCGAGGGTGCCGCGGCGCTCGCCGAAGCGGTCGTCAAGGCGACCGAACAGCCGTCGAACTTCGCACCGGTCTATCCCCTCGAAGACTCGATCGAGCGCAAGATCGAGGCGATCGTGACCCGCGTCTACGGCGGCGACGGGATCCTGCTCCAGCCCGCCGCGCGGAAGAAGATCGAGGAGTTCGAGCGCGTCGGCTTCGACAAGCTCCCGATCTGCATGGCGAAGACACACCTCTCGCTCTCGCACGACCCGACGCTCGCCAACGCGCCGACCGGCTTCACGGTCACCGTGCGCGACATCCGCGCCTACACCGGCGCCGGCTGGCTCGTCGCGCTCTGCGGCGACATGCAGACGATGCCCGGCTACGGGCGGACGCCCGCAGCGCACAACGTCGACATCGACGACGAGGGGAGAACCGTCGGCCTCTTTTAGGAGTTCACGAAGCCCTCAAGCACGTGCCGTCCGGGCGCGCTGTGCCGCGCGCTACTGCGTCCTCGGTCGCGCACGTAGCCTCCGGCTACGAACGCTCCCTGCGTCCTTGTATCGCATCCGCCCATCGCACCCGGCCGACGCGTGGTGAGACCGCGGTGAACTCTGAGATTCACGCCGACGTCGTCAGCGAGGGCCGCCGGGTCCTGGCCGCTGCGCGCGGCGCCGGCCTGACCGTCCGCCTTCTCGGCGGCGTGGCGGTGAACGTGCGGTCGCGCAGCCTGCCTCCTGCCCTCACGCGCGAGTACCAGGATCTCGACTTCGCGAGCGCGAAGAAGTCGTCCGGCGAGCTGCAGAAGCTCATGCGCGACCTGGGGTACGAGCCGCACCTGGGCTTCAACGCAATGAACGGGCGCGAGCGGCTCCTGTTCTACGACAACCCGAACGAGCGGCAGGTGGACGTCTTCGTGAGCTCGTTCCGGATGTGCCACGAGATCCCGCTCGAGAAGCGGCTGGCCGTTGACGAGGACACCGTCCCTCTCGCGGAGTTGCTCTTGACGAAGCTCCAGATCATCGAGCTGAACGAGAAGGACGTGCGCGACACCGTCGCGATCATGCTCGAGCACGAGGTGACCGACGACGACGCCGGGATCAATGCAGCGCAGTTCGCGTCGCTCTGCTCGGAGGACTGGGGGCTCTGCCGCACCATCACGCAGAACCTCGTAAGCGTCCGCGACCATCTCGGCAGATACGAGGTCGACCGTGACCTGGTCTGGGCACGGCTCGACTCGCTCCTCGAACGGGTCGAAGAGGCGCCGAAATCGCGCTCGTGGAAGCTGCGCGCGAAGATCGGTGACCGGAAGCGCTGGTATGAGCTGCCCGAAGAGGTTTAGATAGCGCCATGCGGCTCTACTTCGCCACCGACGTCCACGGCTCGGAGACGTGCTGGCGCAAGTTCCTCAACTCCGCCCAGCACTACAAGGCCGATGTGCTCGTGCTCGGCGGCGACATGACGGGCAAGGCGCTGGTCCCGATCATCGACGACGGCGACGGCAAGTGGCATGCGACGCTGCTCGAGGTCCGTACCGACATGACCAGCGAGGAAGAGGTTGCAGCGTTCGAGGACAGGGTCATCCGCCGCGGCTACTACCCGTTCCGTACCGATCCGGCGAACCTCCAGAGGCTGTCCGAGGACGAGAGCCACTGGCACGGGCTCTTCCAGGAGAAGATGCTCGAGACGGTCGAGAAGTGGATGCGGATGGCCGACGAGCGGCTCGGCGGATCCGGTGTCCGTGTCTTCTGCTGCCCGGGCAATGACGACCAGTTCGAGGTCGACGACATCATTGACAACGCCAAGACGGTCGAGCTCGCAGAGGGGCGAGTGGTCGACATCGACGGCTTCCAGATGGTGTCGACGGGCTGGTCGAACCGGACGCCGTGGAACACGTACCGGGAGGAGGACGAGCCCGACCTCAGCAAGCGTCTCGAGGCGGCGATCTCGGAGGTCACGGCTCCGCCCGAGCGTGTGGTCTACAACTTCCACTGTCCGCCGTATCGGACCGGGCTGGACGACGCGCCCGAACTGACGGAGGACATGAGGCTCAAGGACGCGGGACGCGCCGTGAAGCCGGTGGGCTCGACGGCTGTTCGGGCGGCGATCGAGGCGCACAAGCCGACCCTGACGCTGCACGGGCACATCCACGAGTCGCGCGGCAATTGCCGCATCGGCCGAACACTCTGCATTAATCCGGGGAGCTCCTACGAGCAGGGAGACCTGCTCGGAGCCGTGATCGATCTGGACGGCAAGAAGAAGGTGAAGCGGTTTCTGTTGACTAGCGGATAGGAGGGAACCTGCATGGCGAGCATTGCCGGTCAAGCTCCATATGAGGAGCGATCACTCTTCGTCCGAAAGGCGACTGGGCTTGTCCGCGGCTGGTCGGTGCAGGACGCGTTCATCTACGCGTTCTTCTCGATCAACCTGATCACGCTCGGTCTCTACATCTTCGCGGACGGTCCGTTCATCCCGAAGGGGAGCCTGATGCTGGCCATCCTCCTCTCCGGGGCGTACCTCGTCTTTCAGACGATCGTCTATGCGGCGCTGATCGCCGTGATGCCTCGTGCGGGAGGTGACTACGTCTGGGTGAGCCGCGTGATCGGCGGCGGGATCGGCTTCACGCTCGCCGTCTGCGGCTGGTGGTTCATCAACTGGCACTGGGTTCCCATCTACGCGAACATCCTGGCGAAGGAGTTCTTCCAGCCGCTCGGCGCGATCCTCGGCTGGAACGGCTTCGTAACGTTCTGGAGCGAGCCGAAGGGGATCTTCACGGCGTCGGTGATCACGGCCTTCCTCGCCGCGATCTTCATCTCGATCGGAATGCGCGGTTACGCGAAGCTGCAGAAGCTGTGCTTCTACAGCGGGATGATCGGCCTCCTGATCATCTTCGGCCTGCTGATCTTCCACACGAAGAACGACTTCATCGCCGCGTTCAACCACTACGCCCACCACACATACGGATCCAAGTCGGCGAACCCGTACGCGGACACGATCAAGCACGGCACCTACCCGGGCGCGGGCAAGTTGGCCGGCGTCGCTTTCGGGTCGACGTTGCTGCTCATCCCGATGATCGCGTTCTTCAACCTCTGGTCGAACTGGGGCGCGACCCTCTACGGCGAGGTCCGGGGCGCCTCCGACTTCAAGAAGAACATCGGCGCGATGGCGGGCGCGCTCATCGCCACGACCATCCTCGCGGTGATCTTCCTACTACTGATCGCCCACACGATGGGGTGGAACTTCTACAACTCGGCGAACAACGCGTGGTGGAGCGGCACCGACCAGATGGGCGGGGTGTGGCCGTATCCCGTCACGCTGGCCTCGTTCTTCGTGAGCCCGTGGCTGCAGTTCATCGTCATCCTGCTCATGTCGCTGTGGTTCTTCGGCTGGGTCGGAACCGTGTTCCTGACGGCGAGCCGCGTCATCTTCGCGACGGCGTTCGACCGGATCCTTCCCGAGTGGGCTGCCCGAGTCGACCGGCGCGGCACGCCCTACTTCGCGATCCTGATCATGCTCGGGCCGTCACTCATCATCTCGTACTTCTACGCGTACAACTCGACGTTCACCAACTGGACGCTCGACGCGACGCTCGTGATCGCGGTGACGTTCCTAGGCTCGACGGTCGCGGCCGGCATCCTGCCGTGGCGCAAGCGCGAGATCTACAACGCGTCGCCGATCGCGAAGTACAACGTGGCCGGAATCCCGTTGATCACGGCCGCCGCGATCCTCTTCCTCGCCTTCCTCGCCTTCTGTATCTACAAGTGGCTGAGCGACGGCGTCTACGGATCGAACAACCACGGCTCCCTGATCTACATGGGCTGTCTCTACGGCGTGGCCCTCGCCATCTACATCGGCTCCCGGATCGTCCGGAAGCGACAGGGGCTGGACATGAGCATGGTCTACGGCGAGATACCGGCGGAATAACGAGCAATCGAGGGGCGGCGCAAGCCGCCCCTCGTCATTTCAGGAGGTCGGTCGGAGTCACGACGGCCGGCACGAGCTCGCCCATCACGTCGACCTCGAGCTCGCTTCCCTCTCCCAGCTCCGACGGCAGCTTGGCCAGCGCGACGTTCCGTTTCACGGTGAACCCGTAGGCGGCGCTGCGGACGCGGCCGACGACCTCTCCGCCACGATGCACGGCCTCGCCGCCGTACACGGTCAGGTACTCCTGGCCACCGACCAGGAGCGTTCGCAACATGGTCGGCGGCCCGCGGTCGAGCCCTAGCCACTTGTCCTTCGCCACCGCGAACCCGACTCCGGAATCGAACGGCGTGTCGGAGTTGGTGAGGTCCGTGCCGAAGTAGCGGTAGCCCTTCTCGATCCGGAGAGAGTCGAGCGCCTGGTAGCCGACGGGCTCCGGGTGCAGCGTGTCCATGAGGAAGTCCCACACGCGGGGCGCGTCGTCGGGCCGGACGTAGAGCTCGTAGCCGTACTCGCCGACATACGTCATCCGCTGCGCGAGCACCTGCACGCCGCCGACGTCGACCTCCTTTGCCGTACGGAACGGGAAGTCTTCGAGCACGCCGCGCACGGCCGGCCCCCAGAGGCCGATCACGGCCCAGTCGTCCGTCACGTCGGTCACGTGCGCTCCGCGTAGCTCGAGGAAACCGCGATCCGAGTCGACGGCACCGGCCCCCGTGATGACCCGGAAGCGATCCTCGGCCAGCCGCGTCACCGTCACGTCACCGACGATGTGCCCGCGCTCGTCGAGGAGCTGCGTGTACGCGATCGACCCGACCGACCGGTCGATGCGCGCGCCGCACACGCGCTCGAGCACGTCGAGCTCCGAGAGCTCGAGCTTCCCGAAGGACGTCATGTCGAGGATCCCCGCGCGCTCGCGGATCGCTGTGTGTTCGACCGCGAGCCGGTCGTGCCAGGGCGGCCGCACCCATCCTCCAGCCCGACGCTGCTCCTCGCCTGCGTACCGAGCCGGCCTCCCCGGCTCGTACCAGTCCGCGCGCTCCCAGCCGTTCTTCGTCCCGAAGACGGCGCCGAGTTCCTCGTTCCTGGAATTGAGCGCGGAGAGCCGCTTTCGCCTGCCCGCCTCGGACACGTCCAGCGGGTACCTCAGCCGGTAGTAGTACTTGTAGACCTCTCGCCCGGCGGCCGCCGCGAACGTGGCATCCCGGTAGGGGCCGCCGAAGCGCCACGGCCGGTACGGCTGGACGTCCACTTCCGCCTCACCGGACGTGACGAGCTCGGCCAGGGCCTTCCCGAGCCCGCCGGCCCCACCGAAGCCGTTCAGCGACAGGCCCGCGGCGGTCCAGAAGCCGCGCACGCCGGGCATCGGGCCAAGCAGCGGATTGCCGTCAGGGGTCATCGCGTCGGGGTGACAGACGAGCGCCGTCACTCCCGCCTCGTCGAGGAACGGGAAGCGTCGCACGGCGCCCGCCATCAGCTGCTCGAACCGTTCGTGGTCGGCAGGGACTGTGCGGGCGCCGTGGTCCCAGGGAACGCCGTCCTCCCACCGGGACACCGGGTTCGGCTCGTAGCCGCCGAAGAGGACGCCTCCGCTCTCGGCCTTCCCGTAGACGAGGTTGTCGGTGTCGCGGAAGCACGGCGAGTCGCGCGGCAGCTCGTGGCCTTCGACTGCGTGCAGCGCGATGTGCTGGTGGTCGACGGGGATCGAGCACGCGAAGGCGCCGACCATTGCGGCGACGCGGGGCGCCCACATCCCGGTCGCGCTCACGACGAGCTCGCACTCGATCTCGCCGGCCTCGGTCTCGACAGCACGGACGGCACCGTCGCGAACGTCGATGCCGGTGACGAGTGTGCGTGTACGGATCTCCACACCCAGGTCGCGCGCAGCCGAGGCGACGGCATAGGTCGCGATGTGCGGGTCGACGGCGCCGTCGCCCGGCATCCATACGGCGCCGTACAGCTCGCGATCGGTAATGGCCGGGAAGAGCGCCCGCGCATCCTCAGGGCCGACCAGCTCCGCGTCGAGATCGATCGCGTGCGCGCGCGATACCCCGCGACGCAGCTCGAGCAGGCTGTCGTGACTCGAAGCGATGCGGAGCGATCCGACCCGCTCGAATACGCCCAGCTCCTCGTACAACTGGACGCTGTAGCGGCGGAACCGCATCATCGTGGGCGAGGGGTTGAACTGGGTGACGAGCCCCGCCGCGTGATGCGTGGATCCGCTCGTCAGCTCGCCCTTCTCCACGAGGACGATGTCGCTGACGCCGGCCTTGGCGAGGTGGTACGCACAGCTGACGCCGGCGATCCCGCCGCCGATCACGACCACCTGTGTCACCTTCGGATGCGCTCCCCCTTCGGGTCATACAGGGGATCTGCGCGCACTTCCCCCCCGACCCAGTCGCCGAAGATGTCGATCGCCACCGCCGTGCCCGGCTCCGCGAGATCGACGGGAACGTATGCGTACGCGATGCTCGCACCGACCGCGTAGCCGTAGCCGCCGCTCGTCACCCGGCCCACGATCTCGTTCCCGTGGCGCACCGGCTCGGAGCCGAGCGCGACGGCAAGCGGATCGTCGAGGACGATGCACACGAGCTTCTGCTGCGGCTCGGCGCGGTCGAGCGCCTCCCGGCCGATGAAATCGCCCTTGTCCATCTTCACGGCGAAGCCGAGTCCGGCCTCGAACGGCGTCGTCTCAGCCGTGAGATCGGTCGCCCAGGCGCGGTATCCCTTCTCCAGTCGCAGCGACTCGATCGCGCGGTAGCCGCCGGGCGTGACGCCCTCGACCCAGAGTGCGTCCCACAACGTCATGCCGTACTCGGCGGGGCAGTACAGCTCCCAGCCGAGCTCGCCGACGTACGTCACTCGGGACGCGATGCACGGGACGTCGCCGACCGTGATCTCTCGGGCCTTCATATACGGATGGTCGAAGCTGACGACGTCGCGTGCCTTCGGCCCCCACAGGCAAAGACATGCGTACTGGGATGTCACGTCGTTGACGTAGACCGAGCCGTCTCGCGGCATGTTCCGCTCGAGCCACGCGCGATCGTGCGTCCCGAACGCCGTCCCCGTCACGAGCATGAACCGGTCCTCGTCGCGCCGCAGCACAGACAGGTCGGCCTCGATTCCGCCGCGGTGGTTGAGGAGCTGCGTGTACACGATCGATCCGACGGGCCGGTCGACCTTGTTGGCGCAGAGCCGCTCGAGGAAGGCGAGCGCGCCCGGCCCGAGCACCTCGAGCTTCGAGAACGAGGATTGGTCGAACAGGGCCACCGCTTCTCGCGCGGCGCGCGCCTCCGCTTCGATTGCGGGCGACCAGTTCTCGCCGGCCCACCCTCGCGGCCGCAGCCCTTCGTCACCGTTGGCAGCGTTCGACTCGTACCAGTTGACGCGCTCCCAGCCGCCCTTCTCTCCAAAGGACGCGTCCAGCGCGATATGCCGCTGATATACCGGTGATACGCGCAGCGGCCGGCCGGCCTTCCTCTCTTCGCCCGGGTACTTGATGTCGTAGTACTGCGACAGGGCCTCGTACGTGCGCACCAGCGTGTATTGACGGCTTCGGTACTGACGGCCGAAGCGGCGCCAATCGAGCGGCCAGACGTCCCACTCGGGACGGCCGTCGACGATCCACTCGCTCATGATCTTGCCGACGCCGCCCGCGCCGGCGAGACCGTGGGCGCAGCCTCCGGCGGCGATCCAGAAGCCGGGTACGTCGGTCTCCCCGAGCAGGAAGTCGGCGTCGGGGGTGAACGCCTCCGGTCCGTTGAAGAACGCCTTCACCTCGGCGTTCTCCATCGCGGGCACGCGCGTGATCGCATTCGAGAACAGCTCCTCCATTCGCTCCCATTCCTGCGGCAGGAGCTTCGCCTCGAAGCCGTCGGGGATGCCGTCGATCGCCCACGGCTCGGGCTTGCGCTCGTAGCCGCCCATTACGAGCCCCCCGACCTCGCTGCGGAAATAGATGAGGTTGTCGGGATCGCGCAGCGTGGGCAGCGGCTCGAGTGCCGGGTCGAACGGCTCGGTGATGAGGTACTGGTGACCGAACGGGACCATGGGCACGTCGACGCCAACGAGCTCCGCCACCTGCCGCGCGTACATGCCGGCGGCGTCGACGACGACCTCGCATTCGATCCTGCCCTGATCCGTCTCGACCGCGGACACCCGGCCGTCCTGCGTCTCGATGCCGAGGACACGCGTGCGGACCTCGATCTGCGCGCCGAGGCGGCGCGCGCCGTCGGCCAGCGCGAACGTCAGCTGCGACGGGTCGAGATAGCCGTCATCCGGGATGAACGCCGCGCCGAGAACGCCGTCCGTCGACATCGGCGGGAACACCGCCTGGGCCTCCTCTGCGGAGACGATTTCCATCGGCAGGCCGAACGTCTTCGCCCACGAAGCCTGGCGGTGGATCTCCTCGAACCGAGGCTCTGAAGAGGCGAGCCGCAGGCCTCCGAGCTGGTGCCATCCCGGGTCGTTTCCGGTCAGGTCCTTCAGCTCGGCGTAGAGGCCGACGGAGTACTGCATCATCCGCGTGAGCGAGATCGACGAGCGCAGCTGGCCGACGAGCCCGGCCGAGTGCCACGTCGAACCGTGCGTCAGCTGGAACTGCTCGACGAGAACCGAGTCGGTCCAGCCCTGCTTCGCGAGGTGGTACAGGCACGAGCAGCCGATGACGCCGCCGCCGATCACGACGGCACGGGCACGTTCGGGGGCCATGGTGCGACCCTAATAGGATCGCCGCATGCCGCTGGAGGAAGTGCTGGCCGCCGTTCCCGAGTTGCACGACGCGCAGTCGGTCGAGTCGCTCACCGGCGGTCTCACGAACACGAACTACAAGGTCACCAGCCCGTCGGGGTGCTACGTCGTGCGGATCTCGGGCAAGGACACGAGCCTGCTCGCGATCGACCGGGAGAACGAGGTGCACAACACGATCGCTGCCGCCGAGACTGGCGTCGGCGCGCCGTTCGTCGCTGCGGTTCCGGAACAGGACGCACTCGTCCTCGGCTTCCTCGACGGCGAGGTCATGGACTCCGAGAGGCTCCGCCGCGGCGACCGCCTCGGAGCGATCGCGAGCTCCTGCCGCCGCCTCCACGCGGGCCGGCGCTTCCTGCACGACTTCGACATGTTCGAGATCCAGCCGCGCTATCTCGCGATCGTACGAGAGCGCGGCTTCCGGCTCCCCGACCGCTACGAGAGCTTCGAAGGGCAGATCCGCGAGCTCGAGCGCGCGATGCGCGTCAACGCGGAACAGACGGTGCCGTGCAACAACGACCTGCTCGCGGAGAACTTCATCGACGTCGGCGGCGAGATGCGGCTCATCGACTACGAGTACTCCGGGAACAACGAGGCGTCCTTCGAGCTCGGCAACGTCTGGAGCGAGTCGAACCTCTCGCTCGAGCAGCTCGAGGAGCTCGTATCCGCCTACTGGGGCCGGCCGCTGCGCAACAAGGTCGCGCGCGCTCGGCTCTGGGGCCTGATGTCGAAGTACGGCTGGACGCTGTGGGGCTCGATCCAGGACGGGATCTCCGGCATCGACTTCGACTTCTGGAGTTGGGCGCTCGAGAAGTACGAGCGCGCGGTCGAGGAGCTGGACGACCTCGAGTTCGAGCAGCTGCTCTCCGACGTGCAGCGCGAGGACTAGCCCGTGTCCGTCGCTGCGCTCGTGTTCGACTTCAACGGAACGCTCTCAGACGACGAGCCAGTTCTGTGCGAGATCTTCATGCATCTGTTCGCCGAGCACGGACGGCCGATGTCGGCGCAGGAGTACTTCGACCACCTTGCCGGCCTGTCCGACCCCGAGATCGTCACGACCTGGCTCGGGGAGGACCATCCCGACGTGCGGGCGGTCGTCGAGGAGCGGGGGCGCCGCTATCGGGAGGCGGCCGCCGATGGATCGACGATCCACGAGCACGTGCGGGAGGCCGTTCGCTTCGCCGCCGAACGCGTGCCGCTCGCCATCTGCTCGGGTGCTGCTCGAGACGAGATCGAGCCGGTCGTCGAAGCCGCAGGAATCGCCGGGTGCTTCCGCACGGTCGTGAGCTCCGACGACGTCGTCCGCGGCAAGCCCGATCCGGAGGGCTACGTGAAGACGTTGGAGATCCTCGAGGTCGACCCGGCGCGGGCAGCTGTATTCGAAGACACGGAAGCCGGTGTCGCTTCGGCGCGCGCAGCCGGTGTCGGGCGGGTGCTCGCGATGCGCACGACGCTCGAGCCGCACCGCCTTGCCGCAGCCGACGAGCTGATCGACCGGCTCGACCTCGGTGTGATGCAGCGACTCTTGCTCTAGATTCCAGCCATGGCGACCAAGCACCAAAGGCTGACGACGCCGCTCGTCCGAGACGACGGACAGCTGCGTCCTGCGAGCTGGGACGAGGCGCTCGACCGCGCCGCGGCCGGCTTTCGCGGGGCGCTCGACGAAGGCGCCCTGACCGGCGTCTTCAGCTGCTCCAAGGCGACCAACGAGCTGAACTTCGCCACGCAGAAGTTCGCTCGCGTCGCGCTCGGCACGAACAACGTCGATAGCTGCAACCGAACCTGACACGCCCCTAGCGTCGTCGGTCTGGCGACGGTGTTCGGTGCGGGCGGCGGGACGAGCTCCTACGAGGAGACTAGAGCCGCGGACCTGATCATCCTCTGGGGCTCGAACGCGCGCGAGGCGCACCCGATCTTCTTCCACCACGTCCTCAAGGCCGTGAACAACGGCGCCCAGCTCATGGTCGTCGACCCACGGCGCACGCCGTCGGCGCAGTGGGCCGACCTCTGGCTCGGGCTCGACGTCGGCACGGACATCCCGCTCGCGAACGCGGTCGGGCGCGAGATCATCGAGGCGGGCTTCGTGGACACCGAGTTCGTCGAACGCGCGACGACCGGGTTCGACGCCTACCGCGAGTCGGTAGAGCCGTGGACGCTCGAGGAGGCCGAGCGCGTCACCGGCGTCCCGGCCGACGCGATCCGTGAGCTCGCGCACGCCTACGGGCAAGCGCAGAACGTGCAGCTCTGCTGGACGCTGGGGATCACGGAGCACCACAACGCGGTCGACAACGTCTTCGCGCTCATCAACCTCGCCCTGCTGACCGGCAAGGTCGGGAAATGGGGCTCGGGGCTCCAGCCGCTGCGTGGGCAGAACAACGTCCAGGGTGGGGGGGACATGGGGGCGATCCCCAACAAGCTGCCCGGCTTCCAGGAGATCCTCGACGACGGCATCCGGGCGAAGTTCGACACCGCCTGGGGCTCGTCGATGCCTGCGCAACATGGGCTCCACCTGACCGGAATGTTCGAGGCCATGGAGCAGGGAGAGCTGAAGGCCGTCTACGTCGTCGGCGAGAATCCGGCCCAGGGAGAGGCCGACCAGCAACGGGCCGAGCGGCTGCTGCGTGGGCTCGACCATCTCGTCGTTCAGGATCTCTTCCGCACGGCAACAGCTGAGCTCGCCGATGTCGTCCTGCCCGCTGCAGCCACCCTCGGCGAGGTCGAGGGCACGGTCACCTCGAGCGAGCGGCGTGTGCAGCGGGTGCGCAAGGCGTACGACCCGCCCGGCGAGGCACGTGACGACATCGAGATCGTCTACGAGCTCGGCCGACGCCTCGGCCATGACCTCGGTTCGCCCAGGGCCGAAGACGTGTGGAACGAGCTCCGCTCGCTCTCGCCGATGCACGCGGGCATGAGCTACGCGCGGCTCGACGAGCTCGGAGGGATCCAGTGGCCATGCCGGGACGAGACGGATCCGGGATCGCTCTATATCCACGACCGGCTCTGGGCGGACGTCGTGGAGGAGCGCGCGCCGTTCCAGCCGGTCGAGCACGATCCACCGGTCGACACCCTCGACGACGACTTTCCCTTGCGCCTCACCACCGGGCGCCGGCTCGAGTCCTTCAACACCGGTGTCCAGAGCGGCCGCTTCTCGTCGCCGCTCCACGTCGGCGGCGAGGCGATCCTGCTCGCGCCGGAGGACGGCGAGCGCTACGGCGTCGCCGACGGCTCTCGCGTGCGCATCGTCTCGCGTCGCGGCTCGGTCGAGGCGCCCGCCCGGTACGACGCGACACTGCGGCCGGGGCTCGCGTTCATGAACCTCCACTTCCCGGACGAGGTGGCGACGAACGTGCTCACGATCGACGCGACCGATCCGAAGTCGGGCACCGCGGAGTTCAAGGCGACCGCGATCCGGCTCGAAGCGGTTTAGTTTCATCTGATGGACCTGAAGCTCCTCGACGCCGAGCCGACCGCTGCCGAGCGGGAGGCGATCGACGCCGTCGTCGGCGCCGAGGCGGCGAACGGGAACCGGGTGGCGCGCCGCGACCGGCATCGGCGCCAGCTACTGCTTCCGGCCCTCCGCGCTGCCCAGCGGCGCGTCGGCTGGGTGACGCCCGGCGCGCTCGGCTACACGTCACGCCGGCTCGACGTTCCACCGGCCGACGCGTACGGCGTCGCGACCTTTTATGCGCTGCTGGCGCTCGAGGAACGTCCGCCCGAAGTGCTGCACGTCTGCACCGACCTCTCCTGCCGGCTCGCCGGCGCCCAGGTTCCCGAAGGTGCGACGCCGTCGCCGTGTCTCGGCCTGTGCGAGCGCGCGCCCGCCTCGTTGCGGACGATCGCGGGAGCGGAGCCGCGCGAGGAGCAGATTCCCCCGAGTTCGCCGCCGCTGCCGCAGAGCTCGGATCTGAAGCTGCTGCGTCGCATTGCCGACGGACTCGATCCGACGTCGCTCGAGGCATACGGCGCGTTCCGCGCGCTCGAGCGCGCCCGCGAGCTCGGACCGGAGCGGGTCATCGAGCTCGTGAAGGCATCCCCGTTGCTCGGCCGTGGCGGTGCCGCCTTCCCGACCGGCGTCAAGTGGGAGGCGGTCGCGGGCCAGCCGGCGAAGCCGCACTACCTCGTCTGCAATGCCGACGAGTCCGAGCCCGGAACCTTCAAGGATCGTGTGCTCATGGAGCAGGATCCGTTCGCGCTCGTCGAGGCGATCGCGATCGCTGCCTACGCGACCGGCTGCGAGCAGGCGTTCATCTACGTGCGGGCCGAGTATCCGCTCGCACACGCACGGCTGCAGAACGCGATCGACGCCGCGGATGTCGGCGTCGAGATCGAGGTCCGCATCGGCGCCGGGGCCTACGTCTGCGGGGAGGAGACCGCGCTCTTCCAGTCGATCGAGGGCTACCGAGGGGAGCCGCGTAACAAGCCGCCCTTCCCGGTCGAGGTCGGTCTGTACGGCAAGCCGACCGTTGTGAACAACGTCGAGACCCTCCTCAACGTCCCCGAGATCCTGCTCGGCGGCGACGACCGCGACACGCGGCTCTTCTGCGTATCCGGCAACGTCGCCCGGCCGGGGCTCTACGAGCTCGAGCTCGGCACGCTGCTCTCCGAGCTGCTGGAGCTCGCGGGCGCCGAGCCGGCGAAGGCGGTTCTGCTCGGCGGCGCCGCCGGCTCGTTCCTGCGACCGGATCAGCTCGACCTGCCGCTCTCGTTCGAGGGCGCCCGCGACGCCGGAGCCACGCTCGGCTCGGGAGTCGTGATCGTCTACGGCGAACAGGCCGACCTCGTCGACGCGATCCTCCGCATCGCCGAGTTCTTCCGGGACGAGTCTTGCGGGCAGTGCGTTCCCTGTCGAATCGGCACGGTTCGCCAGGAGGAGGCGTTGCACCGCCTTGCCTCGGGCAAGCCGCAGGGAGACGAGATCGCCGTCCTGACCGACCTGACGCAGGTGATGCGGGACGCCTCGATCTGCGGTCTCGGCCAGACGGCCGCGAACGCCGTCGACTCGGCCATCCACAATCTCGGAGTGCTCGCCCAGTGACAGCCGTCTCGATCTCGGCCCCCAAGCGCGTCGTCGAGCTGACCGTCGACGGCCAGACCGTGCGCGTGACCGAGGGCGCGACGATTCTCGACGCGTGCCGGAGGCTCGGCATCGACACGCCGACGCTCTGTTACGGCGACACGCTGACCCCGGTCAACGTCTGCCGTGTCTGCGTGGTGGAGCTCGAGAAAGCCCGGACGCTCGTTCCGGCCTGCTCGCGCAAGGTCGAGGACGGAATGGTCGTCCACACCGACTCGGAGCGAGTGCGAACCAGCCGGCGGCTCGTGCTCGAGCTGCTCGGCTCCGCGGCCGATCTCTCCACCGCGCCCGAGGCACTCGAGTACATCGACCGCTACGAGGCTCGTCCCGACCGCTTCGGCCCGGACTCGCTCACGGTCGAGCAGGCGGTGAAGGTCGACAACGAGCTCTACGTCCGCGACTACTCGAAGTGCATCCTCTGTTACAAGTGCGTCGAGGCCTGCGGCGTCGACGCTCAGAACACGTTCGCGATCACGGTCGCCGGACGCGGCTTTGGCGCCCACATCTCGACCGAGCTCGACGTGCCGCTCCCCGAGTCGGCGTGCGTCTACTGCGGCAACTGCGTCGCCGTGTGTCCGACCGGCGCGCTGATGGCGAAGAGCGAGTTCGACCTGCGCGAGGCGGGCGACTGGCGCGAGGAGGAGCAGACCCAGGTCGACACGATCTGCCCCTATTGCGGCGTCGGCTGCAACCTGACGCTGCACGTCCAGGACGAGCAAATCGTCAAGGTGACTTCGCCGGACGATCACGACGTCACCCGCGGCAATCTCTGCATCAAGGGGCGCTTCGGCTACGACTATGTGAAGAGCCCGCGGCGAGCGTGACCGTCGAGCTCGCCTCGCTCGAGGAGCTCGAACCCGCACTGGCGCGGGAGGAGTTCGACGTCGCCCGGGTCTTCATCGGCTACGGCGCGAGCGCGCCGTCGGCGCCGGAGCCGTGTCGGCTACCGCCGGTCGCGTACTCGCTCGACGCGCCCGCTGCACCGAGCGGCTCGTTCACGACCGGCGAGTGGCACCAGACGTGGACTCCGGCCGCGTACGCCTCCGCGATCGAGACGGTGCGCGAGGCAATTCACGAGGGCGACGTCTACCAGGTCAATCTCGTCCAGCATCTCTGGGCCGAGTTCGCGGGAGACCCTCTCGCGCTCGCGACAGCGCTCGCTCCGCTGCGTCCGCTCGAGTCCGCTCCCTTGCAAGGCGACGGCTGGACGATCGTCTCCGCCTCGCCGGAACTCCTGCTGCAGAAGCGAGGCCGCGTCGTCCGTACCTCGCCGATCAAGGGGACGCGTCCCGCGGGCGTCCCGATCCAGTCGGAAAAGGACACGGCCGAGCACGTGATGATCGTCGACCTCGAGCGGAACGACCTCTCGCGGGTGTGCGTGCCAGGCACCGTGCGCTGGCCCGAGTTGCTCGCCGAACGCCAGCTCGCCGGCGTCACGCATCTGGTCGCGACGGTCGAGGGTGAGCTGCGACCCGACGTGACGCTGACCGAGCTGCTCGACGCGGTATTGCCCGGCGGGTCGGTCACCGGCTGCCCGAAGAGCAGCGCACTCGAGCTCATCGCGGCGCTGGAGCCGGTGGGGCGGGGCGCCTCCATGGGAGCGCTCGGCCGGATCTACGCGAACGGCGATCTCGATCTCGCTCTCACGATCCGGACCTTCGCGGTCGTCGACGGCGCGATCCATCTCTGGGTCGGCGGAGGCATCGTCTGGGACTCCGAGGCCCAGGCCGAGATCGAGGAGTCGTGGGTGAAGGCGCGGCCTTTGCTCGCCCGAGTGCCGGCCTGATGGAGATCAGCGCCGTAGCCGTTGCAGGTCGCGGGCTGGTGGATCCCCATGAGCCGGTGTTCGCGGCCGACGACGAGGCGTTGCTGCGCGGCCGCTCGGTGTTCGAGACCGTCCGCGTCTACGCGGGACGGCCTTTCCGGCTGGACGAGCATCTCGTACGGTTCGCCGCGTCGGCCGAGCGGGTGCGCTTGCCGGCTCCCGACACGGACGAATGCCGACGCCTCACCGAGCTCGTGCTCGGCGCCAGCGGCGAGACGGACCTTGCGCTCCGGCTCTACTGGACCGGCCGCGCGCTCGTCGCCACGGCCGGCCCCATCGATCCGGAGCTCGACACCCTGCGTGAGCGCGGCCTGCGGCTGGCCGTGGTGGACTGGTCGACCGGCGCGCTCGCGAGCGCGAAGTCGATGAGCTACGCCGAGAACATGGGGGCTCAGGACACCGCGATCGCGGCCGGCGCGGACGATGCGTTGCTCGTCGCCCACGATGGGACCGTGCTCGAAGCTCCGACCGCGAACGTGTTCTGGCGCGAGGGCGACCGCCTGCTGACACCGGCGCTCCAGCTCCCGATCCTCGCCGGTGTGACCCGGGCCGGGGCGCTGGAGCTCGCCGAGTGTGAGACGGAGGAGGGTGTCTTCCAGCTTGCCCGGCTGCTCGAGGCCGACGAAGTGTTCCTTTGCTCGTCGATCAGGGAGGTAATGCCGGTCGCGGCCGTCGATGGCACGGCCTTCGGCCTCGGGCCCGTGGCGCACGAGCTGCAGCAGGCGCTCCGACGACAGGCCGCAGGTGAGGGCCTGTGAGGATCTGCGACCTGAACTGGATGCAGCTCGAGGCATACCTGGAGAGCGACGACCGGATCGTCTTACCGGTCGGCTCGACCGAACAGCACGCCTACCTCTCACTCGAGACCGACAACATCCTCGCCGAGCGTGCCGCGGTCGATGCCGCCGAGCCGCTCGGCATCCCGGTTCTGCCGGTGATCGCCTACGGCGTGACCGGCTTCACGGCGTACCCGGGCAGTCCGACGCTGCAGGAATCGACGCTCGTCGCCGTTCTTGCGGACGTCGTGGATTCGTTGCTCGGCCAGGGATTCGGTCGGGTCTTCGTCGTGAACGGTCACGGCGGCAACACCGGACCGGGCAAGGAGTGGGCTGCGGGCCTGCCGGGCTCCGTCCTCTGGCACGAGCTCTGGGACGGGCGGCCGGACGAGATCGCGGCGGAGATCGATCTCGACTACGACCACGCCTCCTGGTCTGAGAACTTCCCCTGGACGCGGCTCCCTGGAGTCACGATGCCGACCGAGCGCAAGCCGCCGGTCGTGTGGCCCGAGAACGAGAGAGGTCCGCAGGCGGCACGGAGAGCGCTCGGGGACGGAAACTTCGGCGGGCTCTACCAGCGATCCTCGGAGGACGAGAACCGGCTCTGGGACGCCGCGGTCCAGCTGATCCGCGAGCGTCTCGAGAGCTGGGCGTAGCGTGGTGACCGCGACGGTTGACGCACGCGGCTGTTGTCGGGTTTAGTGGCGCCATGGTCGAGTTCACCGGTGAAGTCGAGAACTACGACCGCTTCATGGGCCGCTATGCCGTCGGGCTCGCGCCGAAGCTCGCCGATGCCGCCGGCCTGCACGCCGGAATGCGGGTCGTCGACGTCGGCTGCGGCCCGGGCGCGCTCGCCGTCGAAGTCGCCGGCCGCGTCGGCGAGGACCATGTCGCCGCGATCGATCCCAACCCCGAGTTCGCCGCTGTCTGCCGGGACCGTGTCCCGGGCGCGGACGTGCGCGAGGGCGTCGCCGAGTCGCTGCCCTGGGGCGATGGCACCTTCGACGTGGCGCTGTGCTTGCTGGTCGTCGCCTGGATGAGCGACGCCGACAAGGGCATCCGGGAGATGGCGCGTGTGACGAAGTCCGGCGGCACCGTCGCCGCCGCGATGTGGGACTTTCCCGGCGGCGGGCTGCAGATGCTCTCGTACTTCTGGCGCGCTGCGCGTGAGATCGACCCGAGCATCCCTGACGATGAGCCGCGCGCGGGCGTGAGCGAGGGCGACCTCGTCGAGCGGTTCGGTCGCGCTGGTCTACGGGGCGTCACGGGCGGCACGCTCGAGACGAGCGTCGACTACGCCGGCTTCGACGATTACTGGGAGCCGTTCACTGGTGGCGGCGGCCCCAGCAGCGGCGCCTTCTACGCCTCGCTCGACGATGCCGACAAGGCGAGCCTGCGCGACAGCGTGTGCGCCTCCCTGCCCGATGGCCCGTTCACGCTGCCGGCACGCGCCTGGCTCGCGCTGGGAACCGTTCCGGGGAGGTGACGTGCCGGCGGCGGCTGCGGACCCGGCGGCAGGCCGGAGTCCCTAAGCCTGCACGGCCGAGCGTTCGAACGCAGCGCGCTCGTCGTCGGAGATGACGCGCGACCGGCCCGTCTCCTCCTCGCGCGCGACGAGCACGGCCTTTGCTTCGGCGGAGAGCTCGCCGCCACGGGTGAGGATCGACTCACTGGTGGTCACGCTCTTCGTCCCGAGCCGCTCGAGTGAGCAGCGCGCGACGATCACGTCGTCCTCGAGCGTGAGCTCCCTGCGGTAGTCGATCTCGACGCGTGCGATCACGTAGCCCCAGACGAGCGCCGGGTTGTCGAGCACCCGTCCCAGCCATTCGTCGCGCACCTCCTCGAGATAGGTCAGGAAGACGATGTGGTTGACGTGCCCGAACGCATCGAGGTCGCGCCAACGGATCTCGATCTCCTTCTCGTGCGTCATCTCAGCTGCCGAAGCCGGCAGCGGCGTCGCGCGCCGCCTGCGTCTGCGCGAGCGCGGCGTACGCGAGCCGCTCGATCAGGAGCGCTGCCTCACGCGGCGCCACGCCCGCAGCGTCGATCGCCTGCTTCGTGACCGCGACAGCGTCGCGGGGGAGAGCCGCGAGCCGGGCCGCAACCTCGAGCGCGCGCTCAAAGGCCTTCCCTTCCTCTACGACCTCCGTGACGACTCCGGCCCGCCGCGCCTCGTCGGCGCCGAACCGCTCGGCGAGCAGGAATAGCTCCTTCGCCCGCGCCGGCCCGAGCAGCCGCGTGACCCGGTGCAGCCCGCCTGAGCTGGCGAGGATTCCGAGCGAGACCTCGGGGAAGCCGAAGACGGCGGTCTCGTCCGCGATCCGGAAGTCGAGCGCCAGCGCGAGCTCGAGCGCGCCGCCGAGGCAGTAGCCGTGAATGGCCGCGATCGTCGGCTGCGGCAGCGTTGCGAGCTCCTCGTAGACGCCGCCCGTCTCGTGGTAGTAGCGGAGCACGTCCTCGGGCGAACGGTCCTCGAACTCGGAGATGTCGGCGCCGGCCGAGAAGGCGCGTCCTTCGCCGGCGATGATGACCGCGCCGCTGGTGCGGACGAGATCCGACGCAAGCGCCTCGTGCAGCACGCGCTCGACCCGGCTCGAGATGGCGTTCAGCTTCTCGGGGCGGTTCAGGCGAAGAAGAGCAACCTCGCCGTCACGTGCGATTTCGACGACGCTCATCGGAGCAACTCTTTCAGCTCGGCGGCAGCCTCGACGGTGCGGCGGCCAACCTCGGGCAGGCGCTCGCGGGGCAGGCGGTGCTCAGTGCCCCACACGCTGACGATCGCGACCGGGCGACCCTGCTCCGAGAGCACCGGCGCCGACGCTCCGAACAGGGACTCCTCGAGCTCGCCGACGCACATGGCGTACCCGTCCCGGCGGACGGCTGCGAGCTGCTCCCCGAGCGTGCGGCGGTCCGTGACCGTCGTCTCGGTGAAGCGCTCGAGACGCCGCGGCAGCACCGCCTCCTGCTCGTCGTCCGCCAGGTAGGCGAGGTACGCCTTGCCCGTCGAAGTGGCATGGAGCGGGACGGTCCGGCCGTACCAGTTGGGCGCCATCACCTGCGGGGGATCGACCTGGTCGACGTAGACGAGGCTGAAGCGCCGCGCGACGGCAAGGTTCGTCGACTCTCCGGTGTCGTCTGCGAGCTGTTCGAGAACGGGCCGTCCGCGGCGGACGAGCGGGTCGACGTCGACGCCGGCTGCGATGCGGAGGAACGCGTAGCCGAGGCTGTAGCGCTGGCTGATCGGGTCACGTTCGATCAGCCCATGGCTGTCGAGGGTCGCGAGCAGCCGCCAGGTCGTGCTCCGGTTGAGACCGCAGGCGGTGGCAAGCTCGTTCACGGTCGGGCTGTGTGGGCTGTCCGCGATTGCTTTGATCAACGCCGCCGCGCGGTCGACCGACTGGATCGTCTTCGCGCGCGGCTCGGTCGTCGTCATGCCGACACCTCGACGCCGAGCGGCGCGAGCTCGACGACCTCGCGGCGGAACGGGACAGCGTCTCCGTGTGGCTCGCCGTCGAGCTCCTCGGCGTAGCGGCGGCCGTCCCAGACGGCGGTCGCGATGGTTCCGGGCGAGTACGCGTCGCCGATCGCCGTTGCGCCGAGCTCCAGGGCGAGCGCGTCGTTGGGCAGCCGCGCCGTCACCAGGACGAGACCGTCGAGGGGCAGCTCGCGCTCCTGGTCGGTGTAGACGTCGACGACCCGCGCGACGCCGCCTTCGACCGCAGCGAGCGCTTGCGCGGTCTCGAGCTCGACACCGGCATCCACGAGCCGCCGGTGGATCCGCTCGTGCTCCATCGTGTTCACGCTCCACTCGGACACGCGCGGCGCAGAGGTGACGACCGTGACGTGCTTCCCCTCCGTCGCGAGCAACTCCGCGAGGATGCCGCCGAGGTAGTAGTGGTCGTCGTCGAAGAGCAGGATCCGCTCACCGGCAGGTCGCCTTCCGGCCATCAGGTCGTCGGGTGTGAGCGTCTCGACCGCCGGATCGAAAGCCGGCGGTCGCGTGTGCCAGCGCCCGACGCCGTCGGCGCGCCAGCGGGCGCCGGTCGCGACCGCGACGTGGTCGAACCCGTATCCGCGCACCTCGTCGGCGGTGACCTCGCTCTCGAGCGCCAGCTCGACGTTCGGAAGCTTTGCGAACTGGCCGCGGCGGTAGTCGACGACCCGGATCCAGGCGGCGAGGCCGGGAAGCCGCGCCTCCCGCAGCACTCGGCCGCCGAGCTCCCGTTCGGCCTCCGCCAGCACGACCTCGTAGCCGCGCTTGCCGAGTGCCATCGCCGCCTCGAGCCCGGCCGGTCCTCCGCCGACGACGAGCACCTTGGAATCGGATCCGGCCGGCCGGAAGCGCTCGGGGTGCCAGCCGCGCCGCCACTCCTCGCCCATCGACGGGTTCTGCGTGCAGCGAATCGGGGTGGACGTCCAGTCGCCCGTGACACAGATGTTGCAGCCGATGCACTCGCGGATGTCCTCGAGGCGGCCCTCCTCGATCTTCACCGGCAGGAACGGGTCGGCGATCGAAGGCCGCGCCGCGCCGATCAGATCGATCACGCCGTCGCGGATCAGCCGCACCATCGTGTCCGGGGAGGTCAGCCAACCGATGCCGACGACCGGCTTCGGCGTGAGCTGTTTTAGCCCGCGGAAGTGCTCCTCCGTCCACGCCTCGTGCGTGAACCGCGAGGTGCGCGAGTCGTCGGGCCAGAAGCCGACCATGACGTCCCAGACGTCGGGTAGTTCGCCGACGAGCGCGAACAGCTGCTCGATCTCGGACCGCTCGATCCCCTGCTCGCCGAGCAGCTCGTCGACTACCAGCCGGCACGCGACGGCCGCGCGCCCTTCGCACTCCTCGAGCGTGTCCTCGAGCACCTCGCGCAGGAGACGCGCGCGATTCTCGAGCGTCCCGCCGTACTCGTCCTCGCGCAGGTTGTAGCGCCGGGAGAGGAAGTGCTGGAGCGTCGTGAGGCCGTGCGCCGCGTAGACGTAGACGAGGTCGTACCCCGCGCGCAGGGACCGCTGCACCGCCTGCCGGTGACGCCGGCGGAGGTCGCCGATGTCCTCACGGCTCATCGCCCGCGCCTGCATCGGCTCCTCGGTGGTGACCGGCAGGTTCGACGGGCCGAGCGGCGGGATCCGCCCGTAGAAGTTTCCCTCGGCCATGCCGTTGTGTACGAGCTCGATGCCGGCGAGCGAGCCGTGTGCGTGCACCTGCTCGACGAGCCGCTCGTGCGCCGGGATGTCTGCGTCGTCCCACAGGCGGCCCTCGATGTAGCCGCCGACGTCCGAGGTGGGATGGATCTCGACCTCCTCCGTGCAGACGACGGCCCAGCCGCCCTCCGCTTTGACGCCGCGCATGACGGCGTGCGCGGTCGGGTCGCGGTGGCCCATGCCGTTGCAGTGGGGGACCTGGAAGAAGCGGTTGCGCGCCGTCACAGGCCCGAGCCGCACGGGCTCGAAGAGGACGTCGTAGCGCGGGTCGCGGGCCACTAGCCGAACAGGCTCCGCGCGATCAGGAGCCGCATGATGTCGCTCGTCCCGTCCCAGATCTCGTCGAGCTTGGCGTCGCGGTACCACTTCTGGGCGAGCGAGTCGCGGATGTAGCCGGCGCCGCCGAGCGTCATCACCGCAGCGGATGTCGCGAAGACCGACGCCTCCGACGCCGCGAGCTTTGCCATCGCAGCCTCCGTCGAGAACGGCTGGCCGGCGTCGGCGAGCTCGGCCGCCCGGTGCGTCATCAGTCGCGCCTGGTCGAGCTTCAGCTTCGCGTCGGCAAGGCGGAACGAGACGGCTTGGAACTCGTGGATCGCGCTCCCGAACGCCTTTCGCGTCTTCGCATAGTCGACAGCGAGCTCGAGCGCCGCCCGTCCGAGCCCGACCGCACCCGCCGCCAGTTGGACGCGGGCCACGTCGAAGACCCACATGAGACCTCGGAAGCCGGCGCCCTCCTCGCCGAGCCGCCGGTCCTCGGGGACGAAGCAGTCCTCGAAGGCGACCTCGGCGGCGGGGAAGCAGCGGCTGCCCATCTTCGGCAGGCGCGGGCCGCGGACGAAGCCGTCGTCGCCTTTCTCGACCACGAACGCCGTGATTCCGCGCGAGTGGCTACCGGGCTCGACCGTGGCGAAGACAATGCAGACGTCGGCGATCTCGCCGTTCCCGATGAACTTCTTGCGGCCGTTCAGGACGTAGCCGCCGTCACGAGGGACGGCGGTCGTCTCGATCGCCGCGGCGTCGGAACCGTGCTCGGGTTCGGTGATGGCGACGGCGCAGGCCGGCGGCTCCGCACTGCATACGGGCGGCAGCCAGCGCTGCTTCTGCTCGTCGGAGCCGAGCGCGAGCAGCGGCCCGGCGAAGAAGCCGCCCTGTGCGACAACCCAGAAGATGGGGGAGTCGCCCCAGGCCAGCTCCTCGATCACCTCGCAGCGATCGCGAAGTCTCTCTACTCCACCTCCGCCGTACTCGGCGGGCAGGTCGTAGCAGGTGAGTCCGAGCGCGGCCGCCCGGCGCAGCACGGCGACCGGGTACTCCTCCGTCTCGTCGTAGGAGAGGGCGACCGGCCGCATCTCGTCCCTGGCGAACGCCTGCGCTACGGCGCGGAGTGCGTCGAGATCGAGCGAGCGCATGGGGGCACTTTGCACCATCGGAAGCCGCTGAATTATGGTACGTCCATCGCAGGATGTGCAACGTCAGTTCGCATATCGAACGGAGGACGGCTTGAACTGGGAAGTTTTCATCACCTGCGCGGTCACCGGAGCCGGAGATACCGTCGGTCGCAGCGAGCTCGTCCCGGTCACGCCGGAGCAGATCGCAGACGCGGCCATCGAGGCCGCAGGCGCGGGCGCTGCAGTTGCGCACATCCACGTCCGCGATCCCGACACGGGGCGCGGCGCACGCGACCCTGCGCTCTACCGCACCGCGGTCGAGCGCATCCGGGCCTCGGACGTCGACGTCGTCCTCAACCTCACCGCCGGGATGGGCGGCGATCTCGTCCTCGGCGGCGAGGAATCGCCGCTGCCGCCCGACGAGGTCGGAACGGATATGGCCGGCGCAGCCGAACGGCTCGCCCACGTCGAGGAGCTGCGTCCGGAGATCTGCACGCTCGACTGCGGGACGATGAACTTCGCAGCCGGCGGCGACTACGTCATGGTCAACACGCCCGGGATGCTTCGCGCGATGGCGGCGCGAGTCCAGGAGCTCGGTGTGCGGCCGGAGCTCGAGGTGTTCGACACGGGTCACCTCATGTTCGTCCACGAGCTGATCCGCGACGGCCTGATCGACGCCCCGCCGCTGATCCAGCTCTGCACCGGCATCCCGTATGGCGCTCCCGACGACCTCGGCACCTTGCTCGCGATGGTCAACCAGCTGCCGCCGAACGCCGTCTACTCCGCGTTCTCGATCGGGCGGATGGAGCTTCCGTTCGTGGCCCTTGCGCCGCTGGTCGGAGCGAACGTGCGGGTCGGGCTCGAGGACAACCTCTATCTCTCGCGCGGACGTCTTGCCACCAACGGTGAGCTCGTCGCCCGCGCCGTCGAGATCCTCGAGCGGATGAACGTGCGCGTGCTCGGGCCGGAGGAGGTACGGGAGAAGCTCGCCCTGCGGGTCGGTGTCCACTAGGCCCGGTCCGGTTGCCCTGCTGGGCGGCGGCGTGATCGGCGCCGGCTGGGCGGCCCGCTTCCTGCTCAACGGCTGCGACGTTCGCCTCTACGACCCTGCTCCCGGAACACGAGACGGGGCTGCGGACGTGCTTGCGAACGCGCGCGCGGCGTATGAGCAGCTAACGCTCGCACCGCTACCGCCGGAGGGAGAGCTGCGGCTCGTCGACTCGGTCGAGGAGGCGGTCGCCGGAGTGCAGCTCGTCCAGGAGTCGGCGCCCGAGCAGGTCGAGTTGAAGCGCGAACTGCTCGCGGAGGCGGACCGCGCAGCGCCGCCCGACGCGCTCATCTGCTCCTCGACGTCCGGGCTGCGGCCGACGGAGCTCCAGGCTGAAATGGAGCGGCCGGAGCGATTCTGCGTCGCGCATCCCTTCAACCCGGTCTACCTGCTCCCGCTCGTGGAACTCTGCGCCGGCGAGCGAACCACGCCGGAGACCGTGGGGCGGGCGGAGGCGATATTCCAGGCAGTGGGGATGCATCCGCTCGTCGTGCGCAGCGAGATCGACGGCTTTGTCGCAGACAGACTGCTCGAGGCGCTCTGGCGGGAGGCGCTGTGGCTCGTCAACGACGGCGTCGCGACGGTCGAGGAGGTCGACGATGCGATCCGCTACGGGGCCGGCCTGCGCTGGGCGTTCATGGGCACCTTCCTCACGTACCGGATCGCTGGCGGCGCCGAGGGTATGCGCCACTTCCTGCGCCAGTTCGGGCCGGCTCTCGAGTGGCCGTGGACGCACCTGACCGAGGTCCCGGAGCTGACCGACGAACTCGTGGAAACAATCGCGGCCCAGTCCGATGCGCAGGCGGGAGACCGGTCGCCACGCGAGCTCGAGCAGATGCGCGACCGGGTGCTCGTCCGCTTGCTCCAGGCGCTGCGCGCCGAGGATGCCGGCGCCGGCTCGACGCTCGCCGCCTGGGAGCGCGATCTGCTCGGTGCCGCGCCCCCGGCCGAGGCGGACGGCGACGGTGGACCGCTTCGCTTCCCCGTGAGACGCGTTCCGCCCGATTGGGTCGACTACAACGGTCACGTCCACGAGAGCCGGTACCTCGAGCTCTTCGCCGATGCGACGGACGCCCTGTTGGGGACCGTCGGGATCGACGCGGACTACCTCGCGAACGGCGGCAGCTTCTTCACGGTCGAGACACACCTGTCGCACCTGCGCCAGCTCGTGGCGGGCGATCGCGTGTACCTGACGACGCAGGTTCTGGACTCCGACGACAAGCGCCTGCACGTCTTCCACGTTCTGTACCGCGAACGCGAGACCGACCCGCTTGCGACTGCCGAGCAGATGCTGCTCCACGTCGACACCGGAAGCGGACGCGCCGCTGCTTCGCGCGAGCCCGTCCGCGCGCAGGTGGCCGACCTGACCGAACGGCACGCAGCGCTGCCGCGACCGGAGCGTGCGGGACGCTCGATCGGCGCTCGATGACGCGGGACCTGACTCCGCTCTTCGAGCCGGAGACGCTCGCGATCGTCGGCGTCTCCGCTGACCCGGGGAAGTGGGGCTACTGGTTCGCGCGCGACGCCGCAAGCGGCGCACACCGCAGGCGCGTGTACCTCGTCGGGCGAAACGGGGGTGAGGTGCACGGCATGCCGGTGCACCGCTCCCTCGCCGAGCTGCCCGAGGCGCCGGAGCTCGTGATCCTCAGCGTTCCTGCCGACGGGCTGGAGCAGGCGGTCGACGACTCGCTGGCTGCCGGCGCGCGCGCCCTCGTCGCGATCGCGGCGGGTTTCGCTGAGCTCGGGGAGGAGGGAGCGGCCCGCGAGCGGGCGCTCGTGGAGCGCGTTCGAGCCTCCGGCGCGGCGCTCGTGGGCCCGAACTGCCTCGGCCTGTTCGACGGCGCCGCCGAGCTGCAGCTTGCGTCGACTCCGCTGCCGGCCGGGCCGATCGGCTTCGTCTCGCAGAGCGGCAACGTCCTCCTCGAGGTCGGTCTTCTGCTCGAGGATGTGAACCTTGGCTTCTCGCGCGCGGTCTCGATCGGCAATCAGGCGGACCTCGGCGCGACCGAGCTAGTCGCGGCGCTCGGCGAGCACGAGGGGACACGCGTGATCGGGGTCTACTGCGAGGACTTCCTCGACGGCCGGGCCTTTGTCGAGGCGGCGCGGACGGCGGGAAAACCGGTCGTCCTGCTGACCGTCGGCCGCACCGAGGCCGGACGTCGCGCCGCTCGCTCGCACACGGGAGCGCTGACGAGCGGCCGCGCGGCGATCGAGGCCGCCTGTCGCGCCGGAGGAATCCATCTGGTGGACACGCCTCGCGCACTCGTCGACGCGGCGCAGGCGCTCCTCTCGCCGTACCGGCCGCGCGGGCCGCGGATCGCTGTGATCGGGGACGGAGGTGGCTACGGCGCGATTGCGAGCGACCTGCTCGGCGAGCGAGGGATCGAGCTGCCCGTCCTCTCCGAGGCGACCCAGGCGACGTTGCGCGACCTGCTCCCGCCGACCGCGCCGACAGCGAACCCCGTCGACCTCGCCGGCGCGGGCGAGCAGGACGTCTTCAGCTTTGCGCGTACGACACGGGCGCTGCTCGAGGCGGACGATGCCGATGCCGTCCTCTTCACCGCGTACTTCGGCGGCTACAGCACGCTGTCGGACGAGATGCGAGACCGCGAGGTCGCAGTCGCCGAGCTGCTCGCGGAAGCGGCGGCCGAGACCGGCACGCCGCTCGTGGTCCACACGATGTACGCGAGCTCGCCGGCGGCCCATGTGCTCCGTGCGGCGGCGGTTCCCGTGTACCGCGTGATCGAGTCGGCGGTCGACGCGGTCGCCGCGCTCATTGCGGGCGGCGCGCCCGTCCCCCCGGCGCTTCCGGCTCTTCCACCCGTGGCGCCGCCGCTGACGGACGCGAGCTATCCCGCCGCCCGAGCAGCGCTCGCCGAGGCAGGTGTTCCGTTCGGAGTGGCTCGGACTGTCACGAACACAGAGAATGCGCTCGCGGCAGCCGAAGAGCTCGGCTATCCGGTCGTCCTCAAGGCGCTCGGGCTCCTGCACAAGTCGGACGCCGGCGGTGTCGTGATCGGCCTGAGCGACGAAAAAGAGCTCGCAACCGCGATCGCCAACCTCTCCGCGCGGCTCGCGCCCGAGTCGTTCTCGGTCGAGGTGGCGGAGGATGTCGCGGCGGGGTTCGAGCTGCTCGTCGGAGCGCGCCGCGATCCACGAATGGGGCCGCTGGTAGTGGTCGCAGCAGGCGGACTTCACGCCGAGACGCTGCAAGACGTCGCGGTGGCGCTCGCTCCCGTCGACGACGCCGGCGCAGAGGAGCTCATCCGCTCACTCGGGTCTGCGGCACTCCTGACCGGCGCACGCGGCCGCCCGCCGCTCGACATCTCCGCGGCGGCGCAGGCCGTGGCAGCGCTCTCGCGCTTCGCTGCTGCGCACCCGGAGACAGCCGAGGTCGAGGTCAACCCGCTTCTCGTCCGGTCCGAGGGCGTCGTCGGCCTCGACGCGCGGGTGGTCCTGGCGTGACGCACGACGTGATCGTCGTCGGCGGCGGGTTCGCCGGTGTCACCGCGGCCCGCGAGTGTGCGCTTCGCGGCCGCTCGGTGCTTCTGCTCGAAGCGCGTGACCGGCTCGGCGGGCGCACCTGGAGCGCCGACTGGAACGGGATTCCGATCGAGTACGGCGGTGCGTGGGTGCACTGGCACCAACCGCACACATGGTCGGAGATCACCCGCGCCGGTCTGCGGACGAAGCTGAGCGAGGACGCCCAGCGGGCGCACTGGTGGGTGGGCGGCAAGCGGCGCGACGGAACGATTGCCGAGCGGGACGCGATCGCAGAGCGGGGCTGGAACCGCTTCGTCGACGGCGTCTACGAGGCGCTGCCGAATCCCCACGATCCGCTGCTCGCGCTGGACGAGCTCACCCCGTTCGACCGGCTGACGATCGCGGAGCGGATCGAGGAGATCGAGCTCGACGAAGAAGAGCGCGCCGTGCTCGTGGCGGAGCTCGAGTCCCTGGCGAGCGGCTCACTCGACGATGTCGGGGCCGTCTCGGTCCTGCGCACGCATGCGCTCTCCGGCTACAGCCTCGCTCTCGCCCAATTCACGGGCGGCCGCGTCACGCTCGCGGACGGCACCGGCGCGCTGCTGGCGGCGATCGCCTCGGCCGCTCCCTTCGAGACGCAGCTAGAGACGCCGGTGGCGGCCGTTCGCGCGCGGGGTAGCGGGGTCGAGGTCGAGGTCGAGACGCGCGCGGGCGTCTTGCACGACGCGGCGGCTGCGGTCGTGGCCGTTCCGCTCAACGTCCTCGGCTCGATCGAGTTCGAGCCGGCGCTCTCGGAGGGAAAGCAGGAGGCGATCGCGGTCGGGCAGGGGTCGCGTGGAGTCAAGATCTTCCTCCACGCCCGGGGCGACGGGGTGCGTGAGAACGCGATCCGGCCCGGCCATCCGTTCGGCTACCTCGACACCGAGGTGCTGCTCGATGACGGCACGCAGCTCCAGATCGGGTTCGGCCCGGATGCGCAGCAGTGCGACGCGAGCGACGTTGTCGGAGTGCAGAGCGCGCTCGACGAGATCCTGCCCGGCTACGAGCTCGTTGCCGCGACCGCCCACGACTGGGTGGCGGACGAGTACGCGCGCGGCACCTGGGCGACTCATCGGCCGGGCTGGTTCACGCGCCACCATGCGGAGATGCGCCGTCCCGAAGGGCGCATCCTGCTCGCCGGCTCGGACCTTGCGAACGGCTGGTCGGGCTTCATCGACGGCGCCATCGAGTCGGGCCTCGAGACGGGTGCCCGCGCCGCCGCGCTCACCTGAACGTCCGGTCAGCCGAGGTAGGAGCCGACGCCGCGCTTGAAGAGGCCGCGCGCGATGATCACGCGTTGGATCTCGCTCGTGCCCTCCCAGATGCGGTCGACCCGTAGTTCTCGGAAGTGCCGTTCGGCGGGGTGCTCGGTCATGTAGCCGCGGCCGCCGAAGACCTGGAGCGCCCGGTCTGCGATCCGGTTCGCCGTTTCCGACGCGTAGAGCTTCGCCATCGCGGCCTTGCCGTGCGCGATGCTCGGCGAGCGATTCGCATCGAGCTCGTGGGCTGCGTGGTACGTGAGGAGCCGGGCGGCGAGCAGCTCGGTGAGGGAGTCCGCGAGTGGGAAGGAGATTCCCTGGTAGTCGGCGATGGGTCGGCCGAACGCCTCGCGCTCGGCCGCCCATTCCGAGGCCAGCTCGAGGAGCCGTGACGCTGCGCCGCAGCAGCGCGCAGCGATCATCAGCCGCTCGATCGTGAACCAGCGGCGCACGCCGTTGTCACCGTTCGGCAATCGGTCCCGGTCGGGAACGCGGCAGCCGCTCAGCCGCAGTTCGACGTGGCCGTCGATGTAGGGGTCGTGCATGAAGTGCGGCCGCCGGACGATCTCGAGCCCGGGCGCATCGTACGACACGAGGAAGAGCGCCTGCTCCTCTCCCGTGCGGGCGAGGACGACGAAGAAGCCCGCCACGTCGCCGCCGGTCACGAACCACTTCTCGCCGTCGAGCACCCAGTCGTCGCCGTCGCGGATCGCGGTGGCGGCGATTCCCGCGACGTCGGAGCCCGCCCCAGGCTCCGTCACCGCCCAGGCCTCGACGGTCTCGCGGCGGAGTACGGGCCGGAGCCAGCGTTCGAGCTGGTCGTCGGTCGCAAGCTCGACGAGCTCGCGCGGGCCGCGGTCGGCGACGACGAAGCCGAGCCCGTTCGTCGCGCGTCCGGCCTGTTCCTCGATCGCGACCTGCGTCAGCAGCGGCAGATCGGCGCAACCCAGCTCGCGCGGCAGGTTGTAGTGCGAAAAGCCGGCGTCGCGCGCTCGCACCCGCAACCCGCGCACCTCGTCGGCGTCGATCGTCCCCCGCTCGACGACACGGTCCTCGACGGGATAGATCTCCTCCTCGACGAAGAGTCTCGCCCGCGCTTGCCACTCCGCGGCCTCGGCGTCGAGCGCGGGAACAACCGGCACGGTGGTCAGCTCGTGCCGGCTCCGACGGCCGCGGCGCCGTCCTCGGGTGCGGCCTCGGGGGCGAGTGCCACCGCCGTCTCGGCGACGCTGCTCGGCGGGAGCACGCGCAGCGCATCCGCGGGGAGATAAACCTGCACAGCTGTCCCCTGCGACCACTCGTGCTGACTGCCGTCCCGAACGAAGAGCGCCTGAACGACGTCGCCGGTCGCAAGCCGGATCACGAGCTGTTCCGACGCGCCGTGGTAGACGACGCGGTCGATCATTCCCGGAACGCGGTTCTCGCCCGTCGCCTCGTACGGCTCGATCGAGACGCGCTCGGGCCGGATCACGACGTGCGTCTCGCCGCGCCGGTCTACCTCCCCGCGGCTCGCGCGGAGGGAGAAGTCTCCGTGCTTCACCCGGCACGCGCCGTTCTCGGCCCCTTCCGCCGTGACGGGCATGAGGTTGGAGACGCCGAGGAAGTCGGCGACGAACACTGTTTCGGGCTCCTCGTACATGCGCTCGGGAGTTGCGATCTGCTCGACGCGCCCGCCGGACATGACGGCGATCCGGTCGGACATCGTCAACGCCTCTTCCTGGTCGTGCGTCACGTAGACGAACGTGATTCCGAAGTTCTCCTGAATCGACTTCAGCTCGATCTGGAGCGCCTTGCGCAGCTTTGCGTCGAGTGCGCCGAGCGGCTCGTCGAGCAGCAGAACCGACGGCTCGAGGACGAGGGCGCGTGCGAGCGCAACCCGCTGCTGCTGGCCGCCGGACAGCTGGCCGGGCTTCCGCTTCTCGTAGCCGCCGAGCTGCACGGCCTCGAGCACCCGCGTGACCCGCTCCCGAATCTCGCTCTTCTTCACATGCGCCCGCCGCAACCCGAACGCGACGTTGTCGAACACGTTGAGATGGGGGAAGAGCGCGTAGCTCTGGAAGACGGTGTTGACCTTGCGGCGGTGCGGCGGCGTCGCGGCCATGTCGGAGCCGTCGAGCAGGATCTTGCCGGCAGTAGGACGCTCGAATCCGGCGATCAGCCGGAGCGACGTCGTCTTGCCGCAGCCAGACGGGCCTAGTAGCGAGAAGAACTCGCCGGCCTCGATCGAGACGTCGATCCCGTCGACCGCCGTGACGTCCCCGAATTCCTTCCGCAGCTGGACGAGTTCGACGGAGCCGGTCTTCACCTCACACCTCCAGCGCAGCGATCTCGTTGAGTGCGCTGTTCGACGTCGCAGGCTGCGAGCGCGCCGCCCAGCGGTAGACAAGGTATGCGAGTCCGACCGAGAGCAGCGTGATGATCACCATCACGGTCGCGACGGCGTTGAGCGCCGGGGTCGCCGTGCCGCGCACGCTCGAGTAGATGAGGATCGGAACGGTCTGTGTCGACTGGCCCGCCGAGAGATAGTCGGTGACGACGAAGTCGTCGATCGACAGCGCGAAGACGACGATGAAGCTCGCGAAGATCGCCGGCCAGAGCAGCGGAAGGAGGACTAGCCGGAACGCGCCGATCTGCGAGGCACCGAGGTCCCGTGCCGCCTCCTCGTATTCGGGACCGACCGAGAGCAGTCTTCCCCGGACGATGATCACGACGTACGAGATCGAGAAGGTGACCTGGCCCAGCGTCTGCGCCTCCGTCCCGAAATGGATCGCGTAGAGCAGGCTGAACACAAGGAGCAGAGACACCGCCATCACGATCTCGGGCGTCACGAGCGGGAACAGCATCAGGTAGTTGACCGGCCGCGCGCCGTACCCCCTCCAGCGGGTGAGGCCGATTGCGAGCCCCACACCGAGCGGCACCGCGACGAGCATGTCGAGGGTGGCAAGCCTGAGGCTCTGCTCGATGGCGCCCCGCAGCGTGGGATCGTGGAGCACCGAGTTGTATGGATCGCCCCACCACCAGCGCGTGGAGAACCCCTGCCAGACACTGCGCGATCGCCCGTTGTTGAACGAGAAGAGGATCGCAATCCCCACCGGCACGATCGACCAGACCATGTAGGCCCAGGTGAACGCGCCGAGCAAACGGGGCTGGCCCCACGGGTTCGCGAGCCAGTCGCGCACACGGCTCACGGCGCTCACAGCAGCGACTCCTTCGTCGCGGCCGAGGCTCGGACCGTGACCCAGAGGTAGTACGACATCAGCACGGCGAGCAGCAGCGAGAGCACGATCACGAGCGACGCGCCGATGTTCGCCGCTGCTCCTTGCTGGAAGAAGAGGTTGATCTGGTTGCCGATCATCGACGTCTTCGGCGAGTTGGAGATGACGTCGTTCGTGTAGTAGTCGCCGAACATCGGCAACGTGATCAGCACGCTCGCGGCGAGGATCCCGTTCTTACTGAGGGGCAGGGTGACGTGGACGAAGGTCGAGATCGGGCTGCCGCCCAGATCGCGGCCGGCCTCGAGCACGCTCCGGTCGATCCGGTCGAGCACCGCGTAGAGCGGCAGGATCATGTACGGGACGTAGCCGTAGACGAGAGCGAACATGACCGACGACGGCTGGCCGGCGAGCCAGGGGTACGGGTGCGAGAGGATCCCGAGGTCCATCAACACGCGGTTCACCAGACCGTCGGGGAGCAGGAGCCCGACCCACGCGAGCATGCGCATCAGGTAGCTGACCCAGAACGGGACGACGAGCAGGACGAGCAGGATTCCCCTGGTCCGTCGGGCGTACCGCGCGAGGTAGTACGCGACCGGATAGCCGATGAGCAGGCAGCCCGCCAGCGAGATCGCGACGTACTCGAAGGTCCGCACGAAAACGATCCAGAAGGTGTGGCCCGGCTTGAGATCGGAGAGCACCGACTGCATCGCCGAGAACGACCAGTCGAGCGGGTTCCACGCCGGAACGGGATTCAGGGAGATCGGATCGAGGGAGCCGAAGGCGACCGCGATGACCGCGTAGGTGGGGACGAGGAAGAGCAGGATCAGCCAGGCCACGCCGGGAACGGCGAAGGACGGCCAGAACCAGCGCCTCACCATCCGGCCGTCCTCGTGCCGGCGCCGGTCAGCCGGCTTTGAAGCTCGACCACGCGTTCAGCCAGAGCGTCTGTCCTTCCGCCGTCAGGGCGTCGATCGTCACGCCCTTCTTGAAGTCCGACTCGCGCACGACCGTCGAGGCGAGGTTCTCTGGGATGTATCCCTGCGAGACGACCGTGTTCGGATCCACCGCAGTGAGCGGAGGCATGTAGCCGTTCCAGGAGAGGTTCTCGAGGCCGTTCTTGTTGTCGAGCATGAAGTTGAGGAACGCGTGCGCCAGCACCGGGTTCTTCGCGCCGCGGAGGACCGAGATCATGTCGTTCTGCGTCTCGGCCTTGTTGTTGGGGCGCCAGTAGCCGAGCACCGAGGCCGGGACGCCTTTCGGCAGGTAAGACGGCGCGCCAGCCATGTCGCCCGACCAGGCCTGTGAGATGTAGGTCGCACCGGACGGGATGTCGGTGTAGTCGTTCACGTTGACCTTGACGTTCGCGGTCGATGTGAGCTGCGAGAGGTCCTTCTCGGCCCGGCTGATCTGCTTCGGATCTTCCGTGTTGATGTCGTAGAACTGACGGCGGAGGAGCGTCATCCCGAGCGCTTCTCGGTCGTCGTCGAGAATTGCGACCTTGCCCGCGTACTGGTGGGAGTCCCAGAAGATGTCGTACGGGTTGGCGTAGTCCCCGGGGGCCTTCTTCAGCTTGTCCGTCCGGTAGCCGATCCCGGTCGTGTAGACGGTGTACGGGACCGTGTAGCGCGAGTGCTGGTCGTAGTACGGGTTCTGCAATGACGGCCAGACGTTCTTCACGTTGGAGATGTACGAGTGGTTGATCGGCTGGATCAGCTTTAGAGCGACCGCGCGCGAGATGTAGTCGACGGTCGGCCACCAGACGTCGAAGCCCGTGTGCCCGACCGAGCGCGTCAGCTTCTGCCACGCCTCCTCCTCGTTCTCGAAGGTCGTGATCGAGACCTTGACGCCGAACTCCTTCTCGAACTTCCTCACGACGGCGGGATTGATGTAGGCGGCCCAGTTGAACAGGTTGAGTGGCCCTTTCTCGAGGTTCATCCCCGCGGCGATCGGCTCGTTGTCGTTGTAGATCGGGAGCGTGACCGGGTGGTCGCGTCGCGCGAGCGGGATCCCGCCCGGTCCCATAAGAGCTCCGCCGGCGGCGGTTGTCGCCGCGGAGTTCGCCGTCGAGCCGCAGGCGCTGAGAAGTGCGTCGGCGCCTGAGAGCGTGCCGACAACCACCCCGGCCCGGATCAGGAATTGACGCCTCGTTGACGGACGTTCACGCGGGTGCATGAGACCTCCTGGGTCGGGCGAGATGATCGCACAATGCAAACCGAGACTGCACCATGTGTCAAGCTTCGGACGCCGATGAAAGGGTGACTATGGTTACATATTGCCGATGACGAGCGCAGGTCGCCCGACTCTTCCCGGCCGGGATTACCACGCTCCCGAGGTGTTCGAACTCGAGCGCGAGAAGGTCTTTTTCCGCGAGTGGTTCTACGCCGGAAGGGCAAACGAGGTCCCCGAGGCGGGGGATTTCCTCACGGTCGACGTCGTCGGCGAGAGCATCCTCGTCGTCCGCGGCAAGGACGGCGAACTGCACGGCTTCTACAACGTCTGCCGGCACCGGGGCAGTCGCATCTGCGACCCCGAGACGCACGGGCACGCGAAGGGCGCGATCAAGTGTCCGTACCACGCCTGGACCTACTCCTACGACGGGCAGCTGATCGGCACGCCGCTCATCGGCAAGGACGAGCTCGACCGCTCGTCCCTCTCGCTCTGGCCCGTGAGCGTCGACGTGTGGCAGGGGTTCGTGTTCGTCCATCTCGGTGAGCCCGAGGAGGGGGTCCGCGACTCGTTCGAGCATCAGAGCGACAAGCCCCTCATGTACGAGCCCTGGCGGATGGACGAGCTGCGCACTGCACAGCAAACCGTGACAGAGCTGAAGGCCAACTGGAAGATCCTCGTCGAGAACTACAACGAGTGCCTCCACTGTCCGACCGTCCACCCTGAGCTCGTCGCCGTCGCACCGACTTTCCGCAAGGGTCTCGTCTTCGAGGAAGGCCGCGACGACTGGGGCGTCTCGATGGAGGGTGCCGGCTACACCGCCTCCGGCACGACCCCGCTCCCCGTCATGCCGGGGCTGACCGAGCAGCAGGCCAACGCGATGCACGGGGCGAGCATCTTCCCCAACATGTTCATCGACCTGACCGGAACGGTCGTGATCGCCACGCGCATGCTGCCGCGCGGGCCTGACCACACCACGATCGTCACGGACTATCTGTTCCGGCCCGAGGTCATCGAGTCGCCGGGGTTCGACGCCACCGAAACCGTCGAGTTCTCCGAGCTCGTCGCCCACCAGGACTACGTCGTCTGCGAGCGCGTGCAGCAGGGCGTGCGCTCTCGTGCGTTCGCCCACGGGGTCTACGCCGAGAAGGACGAGCTGCCCTACCTGTTCAACGAGCGCTACCGCGCTGCGCTTGCCCGCCCGTAGGGTCGTCGTCGTCGGCGCCGGGTTCGCCGGCCTCGCGGCGGCGGATGCGCTGGTGCGCAGCGGCCTCGAGGTCGCTGTGTTCGAAGCCCGAGACCGCGTCGGCGGGCGTGTCCACTCGCGGCGACTCGACAACGGCGCCGTGGTGGAGCTCGGCGCGGAGTTCGTGCTTCCCGGCTACGACGTGCTGCACGAGACGGCGGCGCGGCTGGGCCTCGACGTCTTCGAGAAGGGGACGCTCTACGGCGACCGCGAGCCCCGCGGCGGGCCGCCGGTGACGCGCGAAGAGCTCGTTGCCGCGCACGAGGCGCTTCGCCATCCCGGCGAAGGCTCGGTCGCCGAGGCGCTCGAGCGGCTCGTCCCGTCGGTCGGCGCACGGGCGGCGGTCGCCGCGCGCCTCGCCGTCTCGACCGGCTACGAGCTCGACGACCAAGCCGCCTCCGCACTCGCAGAAGGCGCGGCCGGTTTCGGCGACTTTCCGAGCCACGGCATCGTCGGCGGCAACGACCGGGTGGCACTGGAGCTTGCGCAGCGGCTCGGCGGCGTGGTGCGGACGTCCACCCCCGTTTCCCGCGTGGCGTGGTCTGCCGGCGGAGTCGTCGTCCGCGCTGGGGCTGAGGAGGTGGCCGCGGATGCATGCGTGATCGCGACACCGGCGCCTCACGCGCTCGAACTCGACTGGGACCCGCCGCTGCCGGCATGCAAGAGACAGGCGCTAGCGGCTGTGCGGCACGGGCAGGCGGCGAAGCTCTTCCTGCCCCTTGCCTCGCCGGCGCCGCCGACCCAGACGCTTTCCGTGCCGCTTCGCTTCTGGACGTGGACGCAGCACGGGATACCCGTCGCCTCCTCGTTCGTCGGATCGCCGTCGGCGCTCGAGCTGCTCGAGATCGACCGCGGCCCCGAGAAGTGGGCGGACGCGGTGCGAGCGCTCCGTCCCGACCTCGAGTACGCGAGTGCGTCGCCGCTCCTCTCGACGTGGCACGACGACCCGTGGGCGCGTGGCGCCTACTCGGCGCGGACGCTCTCCTCGCCGCTCGACGACGAGGCGCTCGCCCGTCCCGTCGGCGTGGTCGCGTTCGCCGGCGAGCACACGGCCGGACGCTGGCACGGGTTGATGGAGGGCGCGCTGCGCAGCGGCCTGCGCGCTGCGACCGAAGTCGAGGAGCGGCTCGGTTACTTCCAGACGACGGGCAGCGGGCCTACCTGAGCCGCGGCGCCGAGGTACGGGCCGAGCCCGAGCCCGTCCTGGATCGTGCGGAGTGCGCTGTAGGAGTAGGTCGTGCCGGCGTAGTCGCCCGGCCGAACGAGCGGGCTGATCAGAGCACTGGCGATGTGTCCGCCCGATCCGAGGCCGTTCTTGGCTGCGAGTCCGCCCATTCGCTGATCCTCGTCGTACGTGATGAGGATGACGCCGTTGTCGCCAAATGCGGGCGACGACTCGATCAGCGGCACCTCTCGCGCGAGAAAGGCGTCGAACTGGGTGTAGCGGCTGTTCAGCGGCTTGCAGGCAGCCTCGCCGTCATCGCAGCCGTTCGGGATGACGAAGTTGTAGTCCGCGACGCTCCCTCTCGCCAGGGCGGCGTTGAAGGTCGCCATCCCGTCTTGCGCCGTCCCCGCGGGAACGTCGTTGGCGAGGCACTCGTCGTACGAGATGTCGGTGTAGTCGATCGGCGGGTTGCCGGTCGTGTAGAAGCCGGTCAACGGACACGGGTCGTTGCTCGTGCAGGATCCGCCTGAACCGGTGTCGCATTTCGCGGTTCCCGACTCGAGCCACACCTTCCAGCTCATGCGCGCCTGGTCGAGCTGGTGGAAGAGGTTGTCGACGTCGTCTCGACAGGCGTAGCCGAAGTCTTTCTGCTCGCACGGCGTGAACTGTCCGCTCGTCAGGGCGACGTAGTTCGCCTGCGACCAGTGCGTCGCGGCGTAGTAGTTGCTGAACCACGCCGCGGACGGGCGGATGGTCGTCATCAGGTACGGCGCGTTCGTCGGCGTGAGGTGCTGGTAGTCGGTGTTCTCGCCGATGATCACGAACACGTGACCGAAGCGGGGCACTCCGTCTGCGCCTCCGCCCGCCGTGGACGTCTGCGCCAGGACGGCTAGCCCGACGGCAGCGACAAGCCCGGTGAAGATGAGCCGCAGACGCATCGCTCGCGGATCGTGCCACGGATCGGGCGGCTCGTGCGCACGACGCACGGTCCGCACTTGACCTGCTGGCTCGTCGCATTAAGACTGCCCGCGTGCGCGGGGGCCTCCTCGCATCGTGATCGGCTTCCGCACGATTCGGTGAAGACAAAGGAGGACTGGATGCGTCGGTACCTATTGCCTACGGCTCTTCTGGTTGCGGCGGCCGTGGTGCTCCTCGCCCCCGCGGCGGGTAGCGGTTCCACGACAGCGGCGCCGAACTGGAAGTTCGCCCCGACGATCAACGCGCCGTGGGCGCACGGAGGCGACGACGAGGATTTCGACACGCCGGATGCGGCCGTCGGCCTCTGCCGCTCCACGCCGTTCAGCACAACCGGCGCCTACGCGCCGACCAGCAACATCGACGCGATCGTCAATGACCCGGTGAACAACACGGGCTTGTCGAACCTCGGCTGCAAGACGCCGCAGAACGAGACGAGCATCGCGGTGGATCCCACCAACCCCCAGCACCTGGTGGCGGGCGCCAACGACTACCGGAACTGCTGCGACTTCACCGGCCTCAACGATGCCACGGGCGGGGCGTACACCAGCTTTGACGGCGGTGCCACCTGGACGAACGTGATGGTGCCCGGGCTCACCGCCGAGACGGGCGGCCAGGGCCAGTTCAAGAACGCCGATGCGGCCGGCGACCCGTCGATGTCGATCGGGCCGGACGGCACCGTCTACTACGCGAACATCGTGTTCAGCCGCGTCAGTCCCGCCTCCGGTGTTGCGGTGAGCGTCTCGCACGACGGGGGCTTGACCTGGGATCAGCCGAACATGGTGGCGTGGGTCAAGGCCGGGAACTTCTTCAACGACAAGGAGTTCATCACGGCCGGACCAAACGGGAAGGTCGTCGTGACCTGGACGCGCTTCTACCAGGGCCCGCACGGCGCGGGCTACCTGCAGTCGCCGATCGTGATGGCGATCTCCTACGACCACGGGCACACCTGGAACAACCAGGGCCGCCCGGTCTCCGACGCTTCGCACCCGTTCGACTCCGGCTCACAACCGCTGTACGGGCCCGACGGAGCGCTCTACGTCGCTTACGAGGGCTCTTCGCCGACCACCGGGTTCGCCACCGACGCGACGGTCGTGGCCCGCTCCACCGACGACGGCGCGCACTTCACCAATGTGGAGGTCGGCCGGGTCTACGACGACCTCGACTGCTACCCGCAGTTCCAGGGCAGCCAGACGCTGACCGACGAGCACTTCCGGATCAACAGCTTCCCCGCGTTCAGCATCGACCCCCTCACCGGGCACCTCGCGATCGCGTGGACCGACGACCAGGGTGCGGGTAGCTGCGGAAACGGCGGCAACAGCTTCTCCGGTACCACCGCGGCCCAGGTGAAGCTCGTCACCGGAGCCTGGGGAGCGCTGTCGGCCCCGGTCACAGTCACCTCGGGAGCGGACAAAGTCTTCCCGGGCGTTGCGGCGCGCAACGGCGTCGTCACCGTCACGTACTACACCCGTGACTTCGCGGCGACACACAATCCGACGACCTGCGACGTCAAGATCCCGGACGACGCCCCGCCCGGCGTCGTCTCCATCGAGACGATCGACCACTCGGTCTGCCTCGACTACGCGGCCAGCTCGTCGACCGACGGGTTCGCATCCGAGCGTCGGCTGACCAGCGAGGGCTCCAACCCGTTCGTCCAGTTCGCCGACGGTGCGTTCATCGGTGACTACTCGCAGGCGGCGGTCGGCGCCGACGGTGTCGTGCACACCGCATGGACCGACTTCCGCGGCCGGCCCGGCGTCACGTCCGCAAACCAGGACGTGTACGTCGCGAACTTCACTCCGTAAGCACTGTGGGCGCCGGCGCCTCGGCATCGTCCGGGGCGCCGCCCGCCCACGCTGTAGAGCCCTCTGACGGACTCGAACCGTCGACCCCCTCCTTACCATGGAGGTGCTCTACCAACTGAGCTAAGAGGGCTGGAACGCGGATTGTA
>Ga0207646_10000128_pt1 | contig 103131 bp, 101 predicted proteins | sample KBSK5502metaG_FD_184343 | JGI IMG/M metagenome (GOLD analysis project Ga0207646, IMG submission 184343) | Corn, switchgrass and miscanthus rhizosphere microbial communities from Kellogg Biological Station, Michigan, USA - KBS K5-50-2 metaG... | ecosystem: Host-associated > Plants > Roots >... | reverse complement strand
GCCGCGGTCGCTGCGTGAATTGCCCGTGAGTGGGGCGGCCCGTGGGAGACGAAGGATGAGGGATTTAGTCACAGATTATTTTGAAATCCAGGCACAGTGCCGCGAGCAGTAGCGAGCGGGTGCTCCCGCGATGCGCTGGATGCGCAAACACCAGATCGCTACCGCGCGCTGTACCGTACCGATTTTTGAGAGGAACTTGAGCTATGGAGCAAAGAGATTTACGGAGCTGGATCGCAGCAGTCGAGAAGTTGGGAGAGTTGAAGAAGGTTGACGGGGCCGACTGGGATGTCGAACTCGGCGCAATCACCGAATTGGGCCACCACCGCGGCGAGCACAGTAAGGCGCTGCTCTTCGATGACATCAAGGGCTACCCAAAAGGCTACCGCGTCCTTTCCAACAGCATGAACACGGTCAACCGAATCGCGACGACCCTGCATATGGAGACCGGCCACACCAAGCTCGGCTTCATCCACACGCTCAAACGCCGCATCAACGACATCAAGTACATCAAGCCCGAAGTCGTCAAAGCCGGCCCCATTCTGGAGAATGTCTTCGAAGGCAAAGACATCGACCTGTGGAAATTCCCCACGCCGAAATGGCACGAGTTAGACGGCGGACGCTACATCGGCACCGGCTCCATCGACATCACGCGCGACCCGGACGAAGGATGGGTCAATTTGGGCACTTACCGGGTCATGATCCACGATGCAGATACGCTCGGCTTCTACATCTCGCCCGGCAAGCAAGGCCGCATCATGCGCGAGAAGTACTTCGCCAAGGGCGAGCCGTGCAAGGTGGCGGTCTCTTTCGGCCAAGACCCGCTCATCTATCTGGCGGGCGCCCTGGAGGTGCCTTACGGCGTCTGCGAATACGACTGGGTCGGCGGCATTCAAGGCTTCCCGGTTCAGGTGATCGAAGGCGAATACACGGGGCTGCCGATCCCGGCTCACTCTGAGATCGTGATCGAAGGCGAAGCCATTCCCGGCGAGACGCGTGATGAAGGGCCGTTCGGCGAGTGGACCGGCTACTACGCGAGTTCGACCAGGCCGGAGCCGATTATGAAGGTCAAGCGGCTCTACCATCGTCACGATCCGATCATTCTTGGCGCTCCCCCGACCCGTCCGCCGTGCGAGTTCAACTACATGCGCTGCTTCACGCGCTCGGCCATGATCTGGCAGGAACTGGAAGCGGCTGGTGTGCCTGACGTGCGCGGCGTGTGGTGTCACGAGGCGGGCGGGACGCGGCTGCTCACCGTCGTCTCGATCAAGCAGCGTTATCCTGGTCACGCGCGGCAAGCCGGCATGGTTGCGGCCTACTGCCATGCGGGCGGATACCTGGGCCGCTACGTGATCGTGGTGGACGATGATATTGACGTGAGCAACACGAATGACGTGCTCTGGGCGCTCACGACGCGCTCGAACCCTTCGGAGGACATCGAGATCATCCGCCGCAGTTGGAGCGGCCCGCTCGATCCGATCATTCCGAAAGACCAAAAAGGGCACAGCTCGCGGGCGATCATCGACGCCTGCCGGCCGTATGAGTGGCTCAAGGATTTTCCGCCGGTCGCCGAATCGAGTCCCGCGGTCCGCCGGGCCGTCGAAGAGAAGTGGGGCAAGATTCTGGATGAGTAAAGGCTTCGTCAGTTGTCAGTTGTTCTTTGCTAACGGCAACGGACAACGGACTACTGACGACTGACAACGATGATTGAGCAATCGCAAGCAGGGTTAGCCGCGGTCGTGAAGCAGACGGGGGAGGAGCGCCCTGAGCCTGCCGAACGAGCAGAGGGTTCGACAAGCGCTGAGACCTCGTGGCGGACATTGATCGGCCGCATCCTGGCCGTCGTCGTGCCGGTCACACTGTGGTTTGCGCCGCTTGATCTAGATCCGACGGCGAAGCACGCGCTCGCGATCACCTCTTTCATGATCATCGCCTGGATCACCGAAGCGCTCGACCACGCGCTCACCGGTTTGATCGGGTGCTACCTGTTCTGGGCTCTGGGCGTCGTCAAATTCGGGACGGCCTTCAGCGGCTTTGCCAACGATACGGCGTGGTTTCTGTTCGGGGCGATCCTCTTCGGCATGATGGCGACCAAGTCGGGCTTGGCGCGGCGCCTCGCCTATCTGGTGATGTTGCGGGTTGGCACCTCTTATGCCCGCATCCTGCTCGGGCTGATCGTCTCGGATTTCTTGTTGACCTTCCTGGTGCCCTCAGGGATGGCCCGCATCGTCGTGATGGCGGCAGTGGCGATTGGATTGATCGAAGCCTTCGGCCTGGGCCGCGGCAGCAATGTCGGACGCGGGATGTTCATGATCCTGACCTACACGGCCAACATCTTCGACAAGATGATCATTGCCGGGGCGGCTTCGATTCTCGCCCGCGGCTTGATCGAAAAGGTCGGCCACGTTGAAGTCCTGTATAGCCGCTGGTTCTTGGCTTATCTGCCTTGCAGCCTGATCACGATCTTGGTGAGCTGGCGGCTGACGCTGTGGCTCTACAAACCGGAGCGGGCGGCGTTGCCGGGCGGGGCGGATTTTCTCAAAGATGAATTGCGGAAGATGGGGCGCTGGACGGCGCTCGAAAAGAAGTCGGTCATCTTGATGCTCATCGCGATTGGCTTGTGGATGACTGACTTCCTGCACCACCTCTCGCCGGCCGTCATCGGCTTGGGCATCGGCCTCTTTGCGGCGCTGCCGCGCCTCGGCGTCTTGGGGATTGAAGATCTCAAGCGGGTCAACTATCTCCCAGTCTTCTTTGTCGCGGCCGCGGTGAGTATGGGCGAAGTGCTGATTCAGACCAAGGCGCTCGACGTGCTGACGACGGTCATGTTCGCGTGGATGGAGCCGCTCTTGACCAACATTTACAGCTCGACGTTTGTGCTCTACTGGACGGCCTTCGTCTATCACATCTTCCTGGCCAGCGAGACTTCGATGCTCGGCACGTCGATCCCGGTCTTGATGAATTTTGCGACTTCGCATGGTTTCAATCCGCTGGTCCTCGGGATGATCTGGACGTTCGCCGCGGGCGGCAAAATCTTCGTCTACCAGTCAGCCGTCATGATCGTGGGCTATTCCTATGGCTACTTCGACAGCCGCGACATGTTCCGCGTCGGCGCCTGGCTGACGGTCGTCGAAGCCATCATTCTGCTGTTACTGGTGCCGTTCTACTGGCCGTTGATCGGCATCAGATGACGTATTTGCCCTGGGAGCGCACGCTTCCAGCGTGCTGGCCGTGTCGAAACGGATGCACGCTGGAAGCGTGCGCTCCCAGGATTGGAGGAACGCGATGAGAGGATTGCTCGCCAAGTTGGTTCACGGTGAGATTACACGCCGTGAGTTCGCCGAAAGAATTTTAGGCCTGGGCTTCGGACTCGCCACGGCCGAGTCAATTTTGGACAGCGTCGCGCTCGGTCAAGAGAAGAAAGAGCCAGCGGGCAGACAGGGCGAGGCTTTCCATCCCGAGCCGTTCAGCGAGAAGACGCCCTATGAGCAATGGATGGATCAAGAAGGCGTGCCGATTCACACGGGCTATCACGTCGTTGATGTGCGTGCGTTGGAGGTGAGGCCGTGGAAGCGGTTTGGTGTCAAAGGTGCGCTCGTCAATCTGGAAGGCGCCGAGGCGACCGATGGCGCCTACATCTGCGAATTGATGCCCGGCGCGAGCACTAAGCCACAGCGCTTTATGTTTGAAGAATCAATCTACGTGCTGGATGGGGAGGGTGAAACGACGGTCTGGTACGAGAGGGGTGCGAAGCAGACTTTCAAATGGCAGAAGGGCACGCTCTTTTCGCCGCCGCTCAACGTCTGGCGCGAGCACGTCAATCGCGGCCGGACGCCGGCCCGTTTCATCTCGGTCACTGACGCCCCGCTCGTGATGGACCTCTTCCACAGCGCTGAGTTCATCTTCAATAATGATTTCGTCTTCCGCGACCGCTACCGCCGCGAGCCCGACTACTTCACCGTCAATCAATCGAAGATGCGCATGGCGGGCAGCGCCGCCACCTTCGGCGAAGGCGAGAAGGGCGCGGTCGGCGTGCTCGACACCGGCCTCATCCCGGACCTCTCGAACCTGCAGCTCTACGACGCCAAATCGCGCGGCGTGAGCAACAAGAGCGCCGAGGTCATTCTCTCGGACAACTCGATGCAGACGCACGTCTCGCAGTTCGGCGTCGGCACCTACAAACGCGCACACCGCCACGGGCCGGGCTCGCACGTGCTGGTGCTGGGCGGAGTCGGCTACACGCTGATGTGGACGAATGAACCGCACTACTCGAAAGCTCCGAAGCAGGTGCGCGTGGATTGGAAAGACGGGACGCTGCTCGTCCCGCCCGACCGCTGGTTCCACCAACACTTCAACGCGGGCGGAACGCCGGCCAAGTACATGGCCACCACCTGGATCGGCGGTAAGTATTTCGTCAAGGGGATGGGCGGCGGCGGGCGCACGCACCGGTTGAATTTGATCAGCCACAAACATGGCGGCAACATGATTGACCATCCGGATGAAGACCCCATGATCCGGGCAATGTTCGAAGAGGAGTTGAAGAAGCACGGCGTCGAATTCAAGATGCCCGCGACTGAAAAAGGAGAACACGAATGAAGGAGATGAAAGATTGGGTCAGGAGGTTCATCACGGGCGGCATCTCGCGCCGCGAATTCGTCGAACGCGCCGCGACCGGGGGCTTGAGCCTGCTGTCCACGCTGGCGGTGCTCGACACTGAAGCGCATGGAAAGAGCGATCCGGCAACCATCGCTCATCATCACGATCACGATGATCATCACGGTCATCAGCACGCGCCCGCCGCTCAGCAATCGAAGACGCAAGGCAGCGTGCGCGCGCGGCGCAATCCCGATCAGACCAACGTCAATCCTTATGAAGAGTGGCTGAAGGAAGAGGGCATTCCCGTTTACCGCGATCACCACATCGCCGATCTGCGCGCGGCTGAGGTGAGGCCGTGGAAACGGATGGGCGTGCTCGGCGCGCACATCGATCTGGTCGGGGGCGAAGGCGTCAATGCTGGATACCTGTGCGAGATTCCGCCGGGCGCGAGCACCAAACCGCAGCGATATTTGTTTGAAGAGGTGATCTACATCTTGAGCGGTGAAGGCGAGACCGTGGTCTGGAATCCTGAGCGGCCTAAGCAATCGGTCAAATGGAAAGCCGGCGCGGTGATTGCCCCGCCGCTCAATGTCTGGCGGCAACACATCAATCGCGGCACGACGCCCGTGCGCTTTCTGTCGATGAACAATGCGCCGGTGGTGATCGATCTCTTTCACAACGCCGATTTCGTCTTCAATAACGATTTCGTCTTTCGCGACCGCTACCAGGGCGAAGCGGATTTCTTCGGCACGGGTCAGGAGAATTTTCATCACAAAGAGACGACCGCCGAAACGAGCGAGATCGCGCGCGGCGTGCATACGTGGGACAGCGGCTTTGTGCCCGACGCGCGCACCATCGGTCTGGAAGTGGTCAAAGAACGCGGCGAGGCCAATTCGCGCGTCGAATTGCAACTCGCCGAAAATACGATGCAGTGCCACATCTCCGAATTCGACGTCGGCACTTACAAGAAGGCGCATCGGCACGGCCCCGGCTCGCACGTCGTCATGCTCAACGGGCGCGGCTACACGTTGATCTGGAAAGGGACGACCAAATATTCTGAAGCGCCGACGAAGCTGCGGATTGATTGGAAGGAAGGCAGCTTGTTCGTGCCGCCGGACGGCTGGTTTCATCAACACTTCAACACCGGAGCCGATTTCGCGCGCTACATCGCGCCGACCTGGGGCGGCGATGGCAAGTGGTTTATGCGCGCGCTCGGCGGCGGCGGACGCACGCACCGTTTGGGCAAGACGAGCACGCGCAAGGGCGGCAACCTCATCGAGTACGTGGATGAAGACCCCGCGATCAGAGAAATCTTTGAGGCCGAACTCAGAAAGAATGGCGTCAAAAGCCGAATGACTTCAGGCAAAGGAGAAAAATCATGAGCGAGTTTTTGGATGAGCTACAAACTGGATCCGTTTCGCGCCGTCGCTTTTTAGAACGAGCTTCAGCGGCAGGACTGGCTCTGCCGCTGCTCGGTTCGCTCGCCGAGGCGCAACAAAAAAAGCAGGCCGAACCGCCGCCGGGTGAGAAGCCGCAAGGCGAAAAGCTCAGCCCGGCCAACATCGGCGGCGGCGGGAGGGTCGAGCGCAACTTCTACCGTGAGTGGACCAAGACCAGTAAGGTCCCGATGGTCGAAGGCTACTCGATCTATGACGCCAAGCATCAAGAGGTGCTGTCGTGGCCGGAGATCGGTGGCCGCGGGTTGTATCTGAACTTCTCCGGCAACGTGCACATGGACGGGGTGATCCTGGAGATCCCCGAAGGCAAGGCGCTGGAGCCGCGGCGCAACTTCTACGAGCAGCTTTATTATGTGCTCGGCGGGCGGGGCTCGACGGTCTTCGGTGAAGGCAAGCAGCAGAATAAAGTCGAGTGGGGCGAAGGCAGCCTCTTTGCGGCGCCGGTCAACGTCACCCATCGCCATCACAACTCCGACCCGGCGCACCCGGCACGCTTGCTCGCGGTCACGACCTTCCCGTTTATGCTGCAAGTCTTCGGCAGTCTGAAGCTGATCAACAACCTGAACTTCGATTTCGCTGATCGCTACAACCAGCAGCCTGATTACTTCGCCACGACCAAGCGCGTCCGCAAGCGCTGGGACAAGACCAATTTCGTGCGCGACATTCGCACTTCCGAAGTGGTGCTCTGGGAAGAGCGCGGCGAAGGCAATGCGAGCATCTTCTGGGATATGGCCGGCAACACGATCCTTGAGCCGCACATGTCGGAGTTCGAGGTCGGGACTTACAAGCTGGGCCATCGCCACCCTTACGAGGCGATCATCCTCACGCTCAACGGCCGCGGCTTTTCGCTTGCCGGCAAGAGCAGCCTGAAGGAAGTGGACAATCCGGTCAAGATCGACTGGAAGGCGGGCTCTATCGTCTCGCCGCCTTACTTTTGGTATCACCAGCATTTCAATACCGGCACCTCCAAGGCTCGATATTACGCGATCACCGAAGGCGATTTCCCCAAACGGCTGGGCATCCCGCTGGAGGTCGAGCAGATCGAAGCCGACCGGGAGGACCCCGGCATCAAGAAGCGTTTCCAGCAGGAGATGCGCAAGTCCGAAACGGCGCAGCCGCAGACTTCCCCCAAGGATGAGCACGAGCATGCGCAGCTTCACGAGCACGGGGTCGCTCATCACCATCACGGCGATGAGCATTGAATAGCCCTGGGAGCGCACGCGTCCTCGCGTGCTGCATTGCCGTAGCGGGCTGCTTGAAATTGATCGGGCACATTTGCCGAACCAGCACGCGAGGACGCGTGCGCTCCCAGGGGAAACGGCATGGCAAAGTTGATCGGCCAGGAATTGCCTGATGACCTTTACGCGAGACTGCGGGGCGATGATCTCGAGGCGTGCGCCGAGAAGGTGATTCTCATCTCGACGGTGGACGACCAAGGCTATCCGCATCCCGCGATGCTCAGCTACTTCGAGGTCGTCGCCAAGGATCGGCGCAACATCCGGCTGGCGCCCTATCAAAACAGCGGGACGACGAACAATATGCGGCGCAACGGCAAGCTCACCATCTCGATCATTGATGAGCGCATCGCCTACTACGTCAAAGGCCGCGTCGAAGAACTGAGCCGTGAGATGAAGTGCTCCCCGCATGTTTCGAAACTCAACCTGCGCGTGGAGCAGGTGCTCGCCGACGAAGCGAACGAGGAATTGGAAGCGGGCGCGTATGTGGCGAGCGGGGTGACGTATCGAAATCCCAACGGGGCGGCGGAGCAGGCGAGGGCACAAGCCGTGCTCAGCGAGTTGTTGGAGTAAGGCGGCGCCGGGCGCAGTTGATCGAGCGGCGAGCGCCGTCGGAGTAGTTTATGGTGGGTAGAAATCATCAACGACTGATCGTCGGCATCACCGGAGCGACGGGGACTATTTTCGGGGTGCGCCTGCTCGAAGCGCTGCAAGGCACCGAGGTCGAAACTCATCTGGTGGTGAGCAAATGGGCGAGCCGCACCTTGATCCACGAGACGCCGTATACGCTCGATGAGGTGCAGCAGATGGCCACGCGGAGTTATCAATCGGGCGACCAAGGGGCGGCCATCTCCAGCGGGTCGTTTCTCACCCAAGGGATGGTCGTGGTGCCTTGCAGCATGCGCACCCTGGCGGCCATCGCCCAAGGGCAGGGTGACAACCTGATCCATCGGGCGGCCGACGTGATCTTGAAAGAGCGCCGCAAGCTGGTGCTGGTGACCCGCGAAGCGCCGCTCAATGACATTCACCTCGAAAACATGCTCAAGCTCTCGCGCATGGGCGTCGTCATTCTCCCGCCGGTGCCGGCTTTCTATAACCGCCCGCGGACGATTGACGATCTGGTCAATCACATCGTCATGCGGATTCTGGATCAGTTTGAGATTCATCTGGAGGTGGCGAATCGCTGGGACGGCCGGATGTCAAAGGACGGAATGCCAGTCGATGAAAAGCTGACCGAGAGTGTTGAGTCAAAGGTTGAGTGAGTTGGCACGACGTTGTTTACGATGAGCGATGCGCTCGAACAAATTAAGGTCATCGAGTTCGGCGGTTACGCCGCCGGACCTTGCATTGGCAAATACCTCGCCAACTTCGGCGCCCGGGTGATTCACGTCGAATCCCAACAGCGCCCGGACGGGTTCCGGTTGCAATACCCGCCTTATAAGGACGGGAAGGTGGGGCTCAACCGTTCGGGGTGTTTCGCTCTCTTCAATGACTCGAAGTACGGCGTCACGCTCAACCTGAAGCACCCGGAAGGGCTCGAGCTGGCCCACCGCCTGGTCGACTGGTCCGACATCGTCATCGAAAACATGCGTCCGGGTGTGATGGCGAGGCTGGGTTTAGGCTATGAAGCTTTACGCGAGCACAAACCGGAATTGATTATGCTCTCGACCAGCAACCTGGGGCAGACGGGTCCGCATGCGACGCATCCGGGTTTTGGCTCCCAGCTCTCTTCCTTGAGCGGCTTCACTCATCTCATCGGCGGGCCTGACGGGCCGCCGCATTTCCTTTACGGGCCTTATATCGATTTCATTGCCGTGGCCTACGGCGGGATCGCTGTGCTGGCGGCGCTGGACCACCGGCGAAGGACAGGAGAGGGTGTCTACATCGATCTCTCACAGTACGAGGCGGGATTGCAATTCATCAGCAGCGCGCTCTTGGATTACTCGGCCAATGGCGTGATCACGTGCCGCGACGGCAATCGGGATCAGACGGCGGTGCCGCATGGCTCGTACCCTTGTCGGGATAGGCAGTGGTGCGCGATCAGTTGCTGGGACGACGAAGAGTGGGCGCACTTCTGCCGTGCCGCCGACCAGCCGTCGTGGCTGGCCGATGATCGGTTCGCGGCGGCGCCGAAGCGGAAGGAGCATGAACAGGAACTCAACCAACTGATCGCCGCCTGGACTCAAGCTCAGGAGGCCAGTTCGGTCATGCGCCGCTTACAGCAGCACGGCGTGCACGCCGCCATCGTCAATACGATGCAGGACCTCTTTTCGGACCCGCAGCTCGCTTTTCGCCAGGTCTGGCAAGAGCAGGAGCATCCGGAGATCGGGCGCCACCACTACCGCATGGTCTCCTATCACCTGAGCGAAACGCCTGGCCGCGTCCGCCAACCGGCGCCGTGTCTCGCGGAAGATAATGAAGAAGTGTTTCTGAATTGGATAGGGCTGTCTGAAAAGGCATATCAGGAATTGTGCGAGCAAGGCGTGTTTTCTTAGCCCTACTCACCAGGATGGTGGTAGGTAAAGATGCCTGAAACAAATGCTGGCTACAGCTTGCTCCGGGATGAACTAGCGAGAATCATCAAGTCATCAAGTGAGGTGTACCCAACCTACATGGAGGAAGCAACATGATCGCCAGACTACGAGCCCAGCTCATTTTTTGCGCCTGTGTGGTGCCGAGCACAGTTCTCGCCCAACGGCCGACGGCAGCGATTTCAGGGATGAAAAGATACCTGGCGCTGGCGAGCGTGTTATTGGCCTTGCTGTGGATGCCTCTGAACGCGCCCAAGGCGAGCGCGCAAACCATCAACGGTACGCTGTTGGGCACGGTGCAGGACCAGCAGGGCACGGTCATCCCGAATGCGGCGGTCTCGGCACGGAACGCGGAGACGGGAATCGCGCGCACGACCATGGCCGACAGTGCGGGGGCTTACCGCATCCCCAGCGTCCCCGCAGGTCCATACGAAGTTGCGGCTTCCGCTCAGGGCTTCAAAACCGAGATTCGCCGCGGCGTCAGCGTGACGGTGGGCGCCGAGATCAAGGTCGATTTTGTCTTGGATGTCGGGGCGCTGGAGGAGAAGGTCATCGTCAGCGGCGAGACGCCGCAGGTCGATACTACCACCTCGACCATCGGCGGGCTGGTGAATGAGGTGACCATTCGCGAGCTGCCCTTGAACGGACGGGACTGGCTCCAACTGGCGCTGCTGCAGCCGGGAGCGACCTTCGTCGCGGTGCAAAGCCAGCGCGACGACCAGAGAATGTCCCGCGGGAATGGACAGGCCATCTCGATTTATGGAGGGCGGACGGCGGAGAACGTCTATCGGATCGACGGCCTGGTGATCAACGACTTTACCAATTCCAGTCCGGGCAGCTCGCTGGGGGTGAACCTGGGCGTGGACGCCATCCGGGAGTTCTCCGTCTTGACCGATACCTACTCGGCTGAGTATGGCCGGAGCAGCGGCGGAGTGATCAACGCCATCACCAAGTCCGGCGCCAATCTTCTTCACGGCACGGCGTTCTATTTCCATCGCAACAGCGCCCTGGACGCGCGCAACTTCTTCGATGCGCAGCTTCCCCCCTTCCGGCGCCACCAGTTTGGAGGGTCGGTGGGAGGGCCAATCCGTAAAGACAAGACATTCTTCTTTGCCAGCTACGAGGGACTGCGGGAGTTCAAGAGCCTCTCTTTCAGTTCCAACACGCTCTCGCCGAACGCCCGGAACGGCATTCTCAGCAGCGGCGCTCCGGTGACCATCGACCCACGCATCAAGCCTTACCTGGATCTCTATCCGCTGCCGAACGGCCCCGTCACGGGAGACACCGCCAAGTACATCTTCGGCGGCGGGAGAAACGGAACTGAGAACTTCGTGATCGGGAGGATCGATCATACGTTCTCGGAGAAAACTACGCTCAATGCCACCTACCGGTTTGACGGCGCTCAGGTCTCCGCGCCTGATGCTTTCAACGAAAAGCTCTTGGCTGAGCAATCGCGCCATCAGGATGTGGTCCTGAGCTTGCAGCACATTTTCAGCTCCACCGTGGTCAATAATGTCCGCGCCGGAGTCACCCGGACGCATGAAACTGCCGGCTTTGATGTCCAGCCGCGCCTCCCGCAACTCGCGGATACGTCCCTGAGTTTCCTGCCGGGCATACCAGTGGGCGATTTTTCGGTCCCCGGCCTTTCCGCCTTTGGCGGCATCGGTGACACGGGCGCCGACGTGGCGGGATACACCGCGCCTCAGGTTTACGACGATCTGTCGTGGACCAGAGGCCGCCACAGTTTGAAGATCGGTTTCGCCCTGGAGCGAATCTACGACAACGTCGACCCGCGGAGCACGCCGAATGGGCAATGGGTGTTCGGCTCCATCCGGGACATGCTGACGGCGGTCCCGTCGCAATTCACCTCGGCCATCCCCGGCTCGGACACGGAGCGTGGCCTGCGCACCACGATCATTGCCGCATATCTGCAAGATGAATTTCGCTTGCGCTCGAACCTGACGCTCAATCTCGGCGTGCGTTACGAGACTGCCACATCGATCAAGGAAGTCAACGGCAAAATCGGCAACCTGCGCAACTTGACCGACGCCGCTCCAGCCGTGGGCAATCCGTTGTTCTTGAACCCCACGCTCAAGAATTTTGCTCCCCGCCTCGGGCTCGCCTGGGATCCCTTCAAAGACGGAAAGACGTCGATTCGCGCGGGCTTTGGAATCTACGATATTGTCCCGCTGCCCTATCTTGTCTGGAACAAAGCGACGCATGGACTCCCGTTCTTCCAATTGGGCACCGTCAATTTCACGACCGCGAACCCTGCCGGCAATAACTTCCCAAACAAGGCTCTGGGGCTGATTCAGGCCAGCGGCTTGCGGGCGGCGTCCATCGAATACCATCCGCCTCGCTCATACAAGATGCAATGGAACCTCAACATTCAACGGCAAATCGTCAAGGACCTGAGCTTGATGGTGGGCTACGTGGGCGCGGGCGGCGTGCATCTGCCCATTGGTTATGACGACGCCGACCTGGTGCCCCCGAACCTGACGACCAGAGCGCCGGATGGGCACTACCTGTTTCCGACCACCGGAACCATTCCGAGAATCAACCCCAATTTCGGCCGGATCGATGCCACGCGGTGGAATGGTCATTCCAGTTATCACGCGCTGCAAACCAATCTGATCAAGCGGCTGAATCGCGGCATGACCTTCCAGGCCACTTATACGTGGGCGAAGAACATCGACAATGGTTCGACCGTGATCACCAGCACCGAGACCGTCAACCATTCCGACACTTCCTATTTCTTCGATCCGCGGATCAACCGCGCCGTTTCCGACTTCGACGTCTCGCACAACGCCGCCATCAACTTCACGTGGGAGATCCCCTCGCCCGCATCCCTCACAGGAGTTTCACGATTCTTGCTCCACGGGTGGCAGGTCGGTGGGATCTTCGCGGCCCAAAGCGGCTCTCCCTTCAGCGTCAGAATCAACAGCGATCAGGCTCGCAGCGGGACCAGCCTGGCGGGAGTGAGAGGCGGCCCGGAAAAGCCGGACTACAACCCCGCGCCCGGCTGCAATCCCAATGCAACCAACCCCGGGAATTTCAGCAACTACATCAACACGCAGTGCTTCTCTTTCCCGGCGCTTGGGTCGCTGGGCAATTTGGGGCGCAACACCTTGCGCGGTCCGGGCCTGCAAAATCTTGATTTCTCCGTCTTCAAGAATCATCAACTCTGGGGAGAAAAGCTGAAGATTCAGTTCCGGGCCGAGATGTTCAATCTGCTCAACCGGGCCAATCTCCAGGCTCAGCTCGTGACCTTGTTTGACAAACAAGGAAAGTTGGTCTCTACCGCCGGGCAGCTTCAACCGCCCACCGTCACCAGCGCCCGGCAGATCCAGTTCGGAATGAAGTTTATCTGGTAAGGGGGAGAATCATGCGGGAACTGGTTCAGAAATATCTTGAGCAAGGCATCAGCCGCCGGGAATTTGTCGAGCGCCTGATCCAGTCCGGCTTCAGTTTGCTGGCGGCCAACTCGGTAGCCGCTGCCATGTCCCCCGCCTTCGCGCAGGAAGCGAAGGAAGGAGACAAGCCCTACACGCGCCTCTTCCGCGGCACGGGAGGCGAACTGCTGGCCGAGCAGTTGCGGGCCGCGGGGGTGGAGTACCTGTTTCTGGCCAACGGCACCGGCGTGGCCCCGCTCTGCGACGCGCTGGTGGATCGTCCGGAGATGAAGATCATTATGGCCATTCACGAAGGCCAGTCCGTGGCCATGGCCGATGGGTATGCCAAAGCTTCGGGCAAGACCGGGTTCGCGATGTTCAGCCGGGTGGGAGTGCCGAATGCTTCCTCCAACATGTACAACGCCATGAAAGACCGATCTTCGCTGGTCGTCGCCTGCGATCACATCGACACGCTGGCCGCTGGACGCGAGGGCCACGAAGATCTGGAAGACACCCTGGAGCCGGTCAAGCAGTTCACCAAATGGCGCTGGAATGTCGATGCCACCACCCGCATTCCCGAATGGACGATGAAAGCTTTCAAGCTGACCTCGACTCCGCCGGGCGGACCTACCTTTCTGATGTTCCCGCGCGACATTCTTGTCGCCAGAGATGTGGAAGCGGAGATCTTTCTTCCCGGAACATTCCAGATTCCCATGTCGGTGCGTGCCGACACTGCGACCATCGAAAAGATGGCTCGGGCTCTGATCGAAGCGAAGAGCCCTCTCTTGCGTGCGGGGCCTGAAGTGTGGCGTTCCAAGGCTATCCCTCAGATCGTGGCACTGGCCGAACTGCTGGGCATCCCCGTGACCAGCGGCGAAGAAAGAGAAGGGTTCCGGCTCTCGTGCAACTTCCCGACCAATCATCCGCTCTTCCTCGGAGGCTTCTCCGAACGCATGCGCTATCCGCGCAATGTGGACCTGCTCTTGAATATGGGAGACAGGCTGCCCGACGGCGGGGCTGGCCCCACGAAGGTGGCTCGTTCCGTCAAGATCATCGACGTCAGAATCGAAGCGCCCGATATCGGAAATAACTATCCGCTGTTTTTAGGCGTCGCTGCTGATGTAAAACAGGTGGCGGCGGATCTGGTCGAGGCGATCAAGTCTCTGGTCACGGCCGAACGGCTCAAGGAAATTCGCGGCGACCGGATCGAGCAGACCCGGCAGTTTGTCAGCCGCCTGCGTCAGGCCCGGCAGCAAGCCATCAAGGCCAGTTGGGACAATGTTCCGCTGACCTGGGAGCGGCTCTCCAGCGACATCAACGAGATCTTGGAGCGCGATGCCTACATCGTGCCGGAGTTCGGCACGGAAGGACCCAAGGCGCTGAACTGCTTCACATTTGCGGAAGGGGAGAAGACCCTGATCGGCCGCACGCTGGGGAGCGCTCTAGGCTGGGGCGTAGGAGCGGCGGTCGGCGTCAAGATTGCCCAACCCGACAAGCAGGTAGTTTGCATGCAAGGCGACGGCGGCTTCCTCTTCGGCCAGGCTATGGCTCTTTGGACCATGGCCCGCTACCAGATCCCGGTGATCACCGTCATCTATAACAATCGCAGCTATAACGAGACGCGGGAGAGGAGCTTCGCCGATGGCGGCCGGCAGGCCCAAACCAACAAAGACATGTTGAGTTACCTGGGCGATCCGGATGTCGACTTCGTGAAACTCGCCGGTGCCTTCGGTGTCGCCGGGGAACAAGTGACGAGACCGGACCAGATCAAGCCGGCCATGCAACGCGCAGCTCGGGCGGCGCAAGATGGACGGCCGTATTTGATCGACGCGCTGGTTGGCCGGACCGGACGGGGAGCCGAGCTGGCCTGGTATCCCAAACTTTCGGTGGCCGAGATGCGGCGCCGCAAAGTGTAACCAGGCGGCGCACGGGTGAAAGCCTGTGCGCGCCGGGAGGGGAGGATGCGAAAGATAGTGATGTTGCCTGTGCTGGTTCTCTTGGTCGCGCTGGCGGCCTCGGCGCAGCGTCCACAGAAGGATGAAGGCTGGTCGGAACTGCTGCCTCCAGGTGAGGGCCGGGAGATGGTGATGACCTCTTGCACCGGATGTCATAACCTGAAGAGCACCGTGCATGCGCGCAAGAGCCGCGCCGATTGGACCAAAAGCGTCAACGACATGATCCAGCGCGGGGCGCAAATTTTCCCCGAAGAGATCGAGCCCATCACTGCCTATCTTTCCAAAACGTTCGGGCCGGACCTTCCCCAGCCTCTGAACGTCAACACCGCCAGCCGCGAGGAGCTGGAAAAGTTACCGAATCTGAAAACGGAGATGGCCGCTCGCCTGCTGGCCGCGCGCGACAAAGCCGGCCCGTTCAAGAACTCCGAAGAGCTTCGCCGGGCTCTCGCGATGGAGCCAGGGGACTTTGAAAAAATCCGCTACCTGCTCAAATACCGCAACTGAAGCCAGCGCTGAGCCGGAGAGCGGGGCAGTAGGAACGCGATGGTATTGAACTAGCAATCTTAGCAAATCAAAGGAGCGCAGATTTATGTCGAGTGCATTAGCTGAAGAGACAAAAATAGAAGTAAAGAAAGATGTCACCTCGATACGGTCAGCCTTGGAGTGGCTGGACTCGCAGGGAGATTTATTGAAGACAGAGGTCGAGGTGGATCCGGATCTGGAGATCACTGGTTTGCAAAAACACCTGGACGGCGGCCCCGTGCTGCTCTTCAATCACGTCAAGGGCAAGCCGCATGCGCGGGCCATCACCAATCTGTTTTCGGACCTCAATGTCATCGACAAGCTGTTTGGGTTTGACGGTCCGACGGACCGCACGAAAAAGATCGCCCACGCCATGACGCGCCCGCTCAAGCCCGTCGAGGTCCCGCAATCCGAAGCCCCATGTCAAGAAGAGGTCATCACCGACGATCTCGATGTCAACAAGTACATCACCGCCATTCGGCACACGGAACTGGAAACCGAGTTGACCGTCGGCAGCGGCATCAGTTGCGTGATCGGCGATTACTTCGACGGCGGCAGCCATATCGGTTACAACCGAATGAACTTCCGGTGGGGCAATGTCGGCACCTTCCAGGCTTCGCCGGGCTCGCACATGTGGCAAGTCATCACCGCGCACTACAAGGATGAGCGGCCAATCCCCCTGACGATGTGCTTCGGCGTGCCGCCCGCTTGCACGCTGGTGGCCGGCGGCGGCTTTGATTATGTGATCCTGCCCAAAGGTTGTGATGAGGTCGGGGTGGCGGGCGCGATCCAGGGCAGTCCGGTGAAGATCGTCAAGGCGCGCACCGTGGATGCTTACGCCATCGCCGAATCTGAGTATGTCCTCGAAGGGCTGCTTTATCCTCGTGACAAGCGCTATGAGACGGCCGAAGCGGAGCAGGCCGGCATCCAGGGCAAATACTTCTTCCACCCGGAGTGGGCCGGCTACATGGGCAAAGCTTACAAAGCGCCGACCTTCCACGTCACGGCGATCACTATGCGCAAACGCGAATCCAAGCCGATCATCTTCCCCTTGGGCGTGCACACGGCCGATGACAACAACATCGATACCACGCTGCGCGAGGCGGCGATTTATGAGCTGTGCCAACGCCTGCAGCCTGGGATTATCCAAGACGTCAACATCCCTTACTGCATGACGGACTGGGGCGGCGTGATCATCCAGGTCAAGAAGCGCAACCGCATCGAAGAGGGCTGGCAGCGCAACTTCCTGGCAGCGATCCTCTCGTGCAACCAAGGGATGCGCCTGGCCATCGCCGTCAGCCCGGACGTGGATATTTACAGCATGGACGACATCATGTGGTGCCTGACCACGCGGGTCAATCCGCACACCGACATTATCAATCCGCTGCCGGGCGGCATCGGGCAGACCTTCCAGCCGAAGGAACGCATGACGGCGGGCGAGAAAGAGTGGACGGCTTCCAACACCGTCTTTGAAGGCGGCATGGGGATCGATGCGACGGTGCCCTTCGGGTATGAGCAGGATTTTCATCGCCCAGTCTACCCGGTCGATAAAGTGGACCCGCTGAAATTCTTCTCCGCTTCCGATGTGGCCTACGCCAAGCAACGGATGAAGGGATGGGTTGAAGTCTTGGCCCGCACCGGTCGGTAAAAAGTGCTGAGTGGAAAGTGCTGAGTAAAAAGTCGGCGCTCACCTTTCTACTTTCTACTCAGCACTCAGCGCTCTCCTTGTAGATACAGTCTATGCTGTTACTGAAGCCATATCGCGTGCTCGATCTGACCGGTCCCCTGGGTTTCTTGACCGGCAAGATCTTCGGCGACTTGGGGGCCGAGGTCATCAAACTTGAGCCGCCCGGCGGCGATCCCGCGCGGCGATTACCTCCGCATCTGAAGAACGGAGGAGAGCCGCCTCGAAGTCTCTACTGGTCGGCTTACAACGCGAATAAGCGTGGGATCACGCTGGACCTCAGTCGTCACGCCGGTCAAAGTCTGTTTCTCCAGTTAGCCCAAAAAGCTGATTTCGTTTTAGAGAGCTTTCCACCGGGCACACTTGAGAAATGGGGCCTTGGATATGACCGGCTAAAACAGGGGAACCCCGGCTTGATCTTGGTCTCAATCACGCCTTATGGACAGGAAGGTCCTTATCGGGAGTTTCAAGGATCGGATCTGGAAATTATGGCCCTCAGCGGCGCAATGTCGCTGGCCGGCGAAAAAGGTGGCGAGCCGATGCGCGTGACTGTGCCGCAGGCCCCGATGTGGGTTGGAGCCGAGGCGGCGATGGGTGCCCTGACGGCGCTGGCCTATCGCAGCCTGACCGGCAAGGGGCAACGAGTTGATGTGTCCGCTCAAGTGGCAGTCATGGCGGCGCTGGCTCATGCGCCGGCTTTTTGGGATCTGAATCGCATCAATCCTGAACGGGCGGGAATCTATGTCACGGGTCGCAGCCTCAACGGGGCGAAGATGCGGGTCTTCTGGCCGTGCCGAGACGGCTGGATCAACTTCATCATCTACGGTGGTGCCGCCGGCCGCCAGACGAATCAACAGTTGGTCGGTTGGATGGATGAGCAGGGGATAGCCCCCCAGTGGCTCAAGCAAATCGACTGGAACGAATTCGAGGTCACCCATATCGAGCAGGATGAAATCGACAGACTGGAAGCCCCGATCTTCGATTTTTTCTCCACCCTCACCAAGCAGGAATTCCTCGAAGGCGCGATCAAGCGCCAAATGCTCGGCTACCCGGTCTCGACGGTGGCGGACATTTACCAGGACCCGCAGCTTGCGGCCAGGGGATTCTGGCAGGAGGTCAAGGACCCTGCCTCAGGCGCCACGCTGAAATATCCCGGCGGATTTGCGGTGACGGGCGGCGAGCGATTGACGATCAGACGGCCGGCTCCTAGCATTGGTGAGCACAATTCAGAAATTTATGCGGAAGAGTTAAGATTGAGTCCATCTGAAATCGCGCAGCTCCAGGCCGCCGAAGTGATCTAGCTCGGACTCAGGCAGCGTGTTTATCACAGCATTCACGGGGAGGGTTTTATGGCAGGCAAGATGGTTGAGTTTCCAAGCAATGGCCGAACGACTAGCGGTTATCTGGCCACGCCGGCGCAAGGCAAAGGGCCGGGCGTGATTGTGATTCAGGAATGGTGGGGGTTGGTGCCGCACATCAAAGATGTGTGCGATCGCTTCGCCGCCGCCGGCTACGTGGCGCTCGCGCCCGATCTCTATCACGGCGCAACCGCCAAGTCACCTGATGAGGCGGGCAAGCTGATGATGGCTTTGCGGGTCGATGGGGCGGAGAAAGACCTGCGTGGAGCGATTCAATTTCTGCTCGCTCAGGAGGCGACTACGGGCAACAAAGTGGGCACGGTCGGTTTCTGCATGGGCGGCGCGCTCTCGCTTTACGCCGCGAGCAAGAACCCGCAGGTGGGCGCCTGTGTCGTCTTCTACGGCATCCATCCGAACGTGAAGCCCGATCTGCCGAATTTACAGGCCCCGGTGCTGGGCATCTACGCCGAGCGCGACAGCTTCGTCCCACCGGCCTCAGTGCATGAGTTGGAGCGCCAACTGAAGGGGCTTGGCAAGTCGGCCGAGATGCACATCTACCCGGGTGTTGACCATGCGTTCTTCAACGACGAGCGGCCGGATGTTTATAACGCGGCGGCGGCTGAAGACGCCTGGCAGCGGGTGACGCGATTTTTTAGTGAACATCTGAAAGGGGCGAAAGCAGGGGCATAAGGATGAGTCGCTTGATCCCGCGCTTATCAGCCATAGAGATGGCGCCCGAACTGGCGGAGATGCTGCGCCCGCGGGTGGAACGCCTGGGATATTTGGGCGAGTTCTTCCAGTGCGCTGCGCATCAGCCGCAAGCGCTCGTCTCTTTTCAGCAGCTGACTGAAGACCTGAAGCAGGCGCTGCCCGATAAGCTCACAGAGGTCGTCGCGCTCTCGGTAGCTACCCTGATGGAGAACGCCTATGAACGCGTCCAGCACGAGCGCCTCGCACTCAAGCTGGGTTTCGGCGAGCCCTGGCTGCGTGGAGTGATCTCACTCAAAGCAGACGGGAGCGGCGGCCTCTCCGAGCCGGAAGTCTTAGTGCAGCGCCTGGTGCTGGCTGTCGTAGCTCGACACGGGCATGACACCGAGGCCGAATTGGAGGCGGTGATTCACGCGATCGGTCACGAGCAAGCCGTCGCGGTCTTGATGTTGATCGGCCGTTACGTGACGCACGCTCTGATCGTCAACTGCTTGAACCTCGCGCCACCCGTGCCTTCCCCTTTGGCGGAGGAATGAGCAGATGGGCAAAAATTCTGAGGCGTCATCTTTTTCGTTTTCCATTTGCCGTTTTCCATTTTCCATTTGTCATCGCTTTATGCGCTACCCGATCAATGACAAATGTCAACTGACAAATGGAAAATGGAAAATGGAAAATGGAAATCGACCGCAAAACTTATGCTTGACCGCTTAGCGATGCCGGTTGCCTCTCCCCTCTGGATCTCCGAAGCTGAGGTCGTCTCCCTGATGGACCTGGGAGAGGCGATCCAGGCTTTAGAAAAAGGGCTGCTCGCCGAAGCGCGCGGTGAGGCGCAGAATATGGTCAAGACTCACGTCGGCTGGGGCGACGGCGCAACGCTGCATGCGATTGGCGCCGTCTTCCCTCAAGCCGGGTTTGCGGGCACCAAAACCTGGGCGCATACCGAAGGCGGCGCGACACCGCTGTTGATCCTCTTCGATAGCCGCACCGGAGCGTTACGGGCCGTCATCGAAGCCTTCGCGCTCGGGCAGCTGCGGACCGGCAGCGCTTCGGGAGTCGCTACGCGATGGCTGGCCACGGAAGGCGCAGATGAGTTGGCCATCATCGGCACCGGCAAACAGGCCCTCACGCAAGTAGCGGCAGTCGTCGCCGTCCGTCCGATCAAACGCGTCCGCGTGTTTGGCCGCCACAAAGAGCGTCGCGCTCAGTTCGCGGCGCGCGTCAGAGAAGAGTTTGACCTTGAGGTGGTCACGGCCAAGAGCATGGCTGAGGCGGTCGCCGGAGCGCCGATCATCACCGTCGTCACTCGCGCCGCCGAGCCCATCCTGGGCGCCGCGGATGTGGCCAAGGGTGCTCATATCAACTCGGTGGGCGCGATTGTGCCGAGCCGCGCCGAGATCGCGGGCGATGTGCTGGCGCGCGCTCACCAGATCGTGGTTGACAGCGTGCCGAGCGCGCAGAAGCTTTCAAGGGAGCTGATCGATTACTTTGGCTCAGGTCAAGCAAGCTGGGACCGAGTACAGTCGCTCGCCAGCCTGGTCGCCGCCGGTCAGCGCCGCGCCGCCGCCGCTGACCTCACGCTTTTCAAATCCCTGGGGATAGGGATTGCGGACCTCTCGCTCGGCATCGAGCTCTATCACCAAGCTCTGCGCCGGGGCCTCGGGCGCAGCTTCGCGCATCCACACAAAGCCGCGCCGAGACTGCGGCCGATCAATCATTGACATCATCAGCATTGGAAGAGGATGACATGGAAGAACGAGGATTCAAATTCGTTGACTGCACCGGGGCCACGGCCGAGCCCTTGAAATTTCCTTCGGCCGTCATCATCAAAAAAGCATTGATCGAGGCGGAGGTCGAGCGGCTGGCCAGCCTGCCGGCGCCTGAAAATGGCCGCCGCGTCTCGATGATTGCGCATCCCGCGACGGGCGTCGGCAACGGCTTGACGCATGGCATCGCCGTCTCACTGTGTGTGCTGAAGCCGGGTGAGCGCACCAGACCGATCCGCCATAACTCATCGCAAGTGAATTTCTGCATTCGCGGGGCGGGCCACACGATCATCGATGGCCGGCGGATCGACTATCAACAGTATGACGTCTGGACGACCACTCCCTGGTCGGTGTATGAGCATTTCAATGAGACCGATGAGCTTCAGGTGCGACTGACCTATAGCAACTCGCCGCTGCTGGAGAAACTGAACGTTCATATCGTGGATGAAAACCCGGCCGGGGAAGTCGAGCCGGAGTCGGAAGAGGCAGTTTCAGACCGCGCGGCGACGGCCAGCCCGTTTGGGACTTTTCAGTTGACCGAAGACGGAGCCTGGTTGATGCCCTACGAGACGCTCATCAATCCGGGCGCCGTCGCCTTGAAGCCTTTGCATTGGTCGTGGGAGAAAGTCAAAGCGGAGCTGGACCGGCTGAGGGCGCTGGGGAAGAATTACGCGGGCCGCCGTCTATACCTGCTCTATGACCCGGCCACCGGCCGCACCAACGGCACGACCAATAATTTTTTCGCCACGCTCACCATTCGTCCGGCGAATATCATCGACCGCCCGCACCGGCACGTCTCGGCGGCGATCAATTACTACTTTGCGGGCAGCGGCTACAGCGTGGTCGAAGGCCAGAGATACCACTGGGAGGCCGGAGACTTGATGCTGAGCGCTCCAGGCTGGGCGGTGCACAACCATGCCTCGAAGGATGAAGACGTCTATGAGCTGACCGTGCAAGACCAGCCATTGCACATCGCGATGGGCTCTCTGCTCTGGCAGGAGAGCTTAAAGCTCGCGCCCAGGCTGCTGGGCGTGGAAAGCGGTTTTCTGACTAACCGCGCCGCCGTGGTGAAATAAAGATGAAACTAGACGACAAATTCTTGCGTGGCTCGTACCCGCCCGTGATCACGCCGTTCCGTGACGGGAAAGTAGACTACGACAAATTCGCCGCGCTCCTCGAACGCCAGGTGGTGGAAGGCTCGCACGGCGTCTTGATTACGGGCACCACCGCCGAGCCCAGCAGCCTGACCATCAATGAGCGGGCCGAACTGGTCAAGGTCGCGGTGCACACTGTGGCCGGACGCATTCCGGTCGTTGCCGCCACCGGTTCTCAATCCTATGCGGAGACGGTTGAACTCACCACGAGAGCCGAGAAAGCGGGAGCGGATGCGCTGCTGATAGTAACACCTTATTACATCCGCCCGTCCCAGCCGGGGCTGGTAGAATATTTCGTCGCGGTCGGGAAACAGACTGACCTGCCGCTGATGATCTATCACATCCCGGGCCGCGCTGCCGTCTCCGTCACCGCCGCGACAGTGGCGAAAATCGCCGAGCGTCTTCCCAACCTGGTGGGCATCAAGCATGCCGTCAACGATCTGGAGTTAGTCACCGAACTACTGGTCCGGCTGGGACCTGAGTTTCGCATCTTCTGTGGTCTGGAGTCGCTCAGCCTGCCGATGCTCCTGATCGGGGCCGCGGGTTTGATGAATGCGGTCGGCAACCTCTTGCCGGCGCGCGTCGCCGCCTTGTGCGATGAAGTGGCAAAGGGGAATCTGGAGGAGGTTCGCCAGTTGCACTTTGATCTCTTTGAGCTCAATCAAGCGATCTTTCTCGAAACCAATCCGGTGCCGCTGAAATACATGATGGCGCGGCTGGGGCTGCTCGAAACCCCCGAACTGCGGTTGCCCCTGATTCCGCTCGACGAGGAGCGAGGGAAAGTCCTTGATGGCGTGCTACGCCGTGCTGGGCTCCTGGATCACTGATCGATCATCTCCATGTTCCCCTGCCTGATGATTCGGACTGCCGCCACCGGGCATGCCTTCGTAAGGTTGAAATTTCAAGCCAGTGTGACAGAGATGAACGATGGGCGAGGTAGGCAGCAAGAGACTACATTCCTGGCACGCCTTTGAGTTAATTAATGCAACCAATCGAATGCCTCGCTTGTATTCCTGATAGGAACCGACAAATCATAGAGCGGCTCAACTGACAAGTGCTCGCACAGCCAGTAATGAAGAACTGCTGACGGCCAGGGGGAGAGACGCGTTCGAGGCACTCCAGGCGGCCACTCAAGGTGCGAGGCATTGAAAAGAATGTTTTGATCAGTTTTGGCTTGAAGGCTTCGTTGGCCGAAGCCCGGAAAGGTGATGAGGCATCTGATGTTCATCAAAATATTCCTCCCTGTTTGTATCATCTGTGCCAGTGTGTTGATCCTCAGTGCCGGCTGTGTTCGGGCGCAGGAGTTAGTCTCGGCCAAGGTGCTCGCGGTCGAAGGCCAGGTCGAGATTCGCAGGCAGCCCGGCGGCCAACCCCAGGTCCAGAAAATCGCCTTCAAAGTGGACGACGAAGTTCGGGCTGGTGATACCATCATCACCGGTCGCAGCGGGCGGTTGGTGCTGGGCCTCTCGGACGGGTCTCAGGCGGTGATCGCGCCGCAAACGACGGTCGTCATCAAAGACCTGAGCGGGTCACCGCGCACACTCTTCAACGTCATTCGCGGGAAGACGCGCGTTCAGATCGAGAAGCTCGGCGGCCAACCGAATCCCTACCGCGTCAACACGCCGACGGCGGTCATCGCCGTGCGGGGCACGGTCTTCGATGTCGTGGTCAAGGGGAATGAGACGCAGATCTTTTTGCATGAAGGCGAAGTAGAAGTGACCAACCTGACGTTGCCTGACAAGCCGGTCTTCTTATTCGCCGGGCAAATGACCCGCGTCTTGGGGCAGCGCCTCCCGGACAACCCAGGTCCGTTCAAGGGAGGGCATAATGATGGGCCATTCAAGGTCAACGGACCGATCGCGGCCGGCAGGGGAAGGCCCGAGATCGGCCGCGTGGGCTTCCCACCCAACGGCGGCCCCAGGCCGAATGCCGGTCCGAAAGATGCCGGCAATGGTCCAAGAGCCGATGGCAAGAGGCCTTGACCGGGTGATTCCATTTGCCATTTTCCATCTGTCATTCGTCATTTGTCATTGGTTGAGGCGGCTCGCAGTGCAATGACAAATGAGAAATGGAAAATGGCAAATGAAAAACGATTAGACCTCAGAACTTCTGCCCTTGTGCTGAGACGTGTCTGAAATCAATTCCAAAGCTCCCAGGGTCTTAGTGGTTGATGATGAGCGCGGCGCGCGCATGGCGCTGGAGGTGCCGTTGCGGCTGAGTGGCTATGAGGTGGCGACGGCATCGGGCGGTCGTGAGGCCCTCGCGCTCGGCCAGGGGAAAAGATTTGATGTCGTGCTGACTGACATCTATATGCCCGGCGTCACGGGGCTGGAAGTGGTCCGCGAGTTTCGCCGGATGAGCCCTGACACCAAGATCATCGCCATGACGGCGCAAGGCTCGCTCGAGGTCGCCCTGCAAGCCATCGAGGAGGGCGCCTTTGATTTCATCGCCAAGCCCTTCGATATTGACGAAGTGCTCTCTCTCGTCAGCCGGGCCGCGCAGCATTCAGCCACGCAGGCCGAAACGGCGCAGGCCGTCAGTCCCGACCCCGAGAAGGATTTTTCCGCTTCGGGCCTGATCGGGCACAGCCCGCAGATGGTCCGGGCTTATAAACTGACCGCTCATGCCGCCCGCACCAACGCGACTGTGCTGATCGAAGGCGAGTCGGGCACCGGCAAGGAACTCATCGCGCGCGCGATTCACCGCCACAGCCAGCGGGCCAAGCGGTCATTCACTGCTGTCAACTGTAGCGCGCTGACCGAGACGCTGCTCGAATCGGAATTGTTCGGCTACACCAAAGGCAGCTTCACCGGCGCCGCAACGGACCGGCCCGGTTTGTTTGAAAGCACCGACGGCGGGACGATTTTTCTCGACGAGCTGGGCACCACGAGCCATTCATTTCAGGCGAGCCTGCTCCGCGTGATCCAAGAAAAAGAGGTGCGGCGCATCGGCGCGGCCGGCGCGCGGAAGGTGGACGTGCGCATCATCGGGGCGACGAACATCAATTTAGAAGAGTTGGTCGGGCGCGGCGAGTTCCGCTCCGACCTCTTTTACCGCCTCAGCGTGCTGGTGATCACCCTACCGCCGTTGCGCGAGCGAGGCTCAGAAGACATCGCCTTACTCGCCCATCATTTCTTGAAAAAATATGGCCCCGAACATGGCGGGCAGCTTCGCCTCGGGGAAGACGTGCTTGATTTGTTAGCGCGCTATCCATGGCCGGGCAATGTGCGCGAGTTGGAGAACACTATCGAGCATGCGGTCGCGATCTGCACCGATCACTTGATGACGATCAATGACCTGCCGCAGCGCATCATCGAGCGCGCCGGTCCCGCTCTCGCCCCATCGTCTCATCCCCAATTTTCACTGATTGAGGATCGCCCCACGCTGGCGGAGCTTGACCGCCGCTACATTCAGCTCGTCCTCGCGGAGACGGAAGGCAACAAATCGCGCGCCGCCGAGATCCTCGGCATTGACCGCCGCACGATCTATCGCTATCTGGATCCGATCAGCGCCCAGAATTCGGAGCCTGCCGGCGCACCATCGGTAGAGACGGCCGAAACTCGGCCCTTCCCTGAAGCACGTCAGACGGATGATTCGGAATAGATCGCAAGCCATCAGAACTGCGCTGATCCTCATCATCAGCGTCTCGCTGGTTGTGATCGTGACCTGGTTTGTGCCTTCACTGTCGGCCGCCTCATTGAACATGCTCTTCCGCTTGCGCGGTGAACTGAGCGTGCCTGACGATGTGGTCATTCTGGCGATTGATGACCAGAGCTTGCAGCGCATCGGGCAGTGGCCCTGGCCGCGTTCAGTGATGGCGGGCGTGCTTGACAAGCTCACGCCAGCCCGGCCCCGCGGCGTCGGTCTGGACATCATCTATGCCGAGCCGTCCGCCCCCGAAGAAGACCGGCGCTTAGCCGCGGCGATTGCCCGCAACGGCCGCGTCGTCCTGCCCGCGCAGTTGTACGAGGCGGCAGAGCAAGAAAACCCGGCCGGCCTCACTACCGCCTGGCTGCGCCCGCTGCCGGCATTTGCCGCCGCGGCTAAAGCCGTCGGACATGCGCACGTCTCGCTAGGGGTTGACGGGATGGCGCGCAGCATTCAGCTCAGTAAAGCGGATGACCGGGCCAGCAAGGTCTGGGCCTTCGGTTTGGAGGTCTTGCGCGTGGCCGAGCACATCCCGGCGGAAGATGTGGAAGAGCAGGCCGGCCTGCTGCGCTTCGGCGCTTACCGCATCCCGGTGCACGATGAGGCCGTGAGCTCCGCCATCCCCGGAGTCACGATCATTCGCCAGAACGAGACGGCGATCAACTACGTCGGCCCGGCCCGGTCGTTTCACTATTACAGCATCGCGGACCTGATTGATGGCAAAGTCCCGCCCTCCGCCTTGGCCGGTAAGATCGTGCTGATCGGCGCCGTGGCCGAATCGATGGGAGACACGCGCGTGGCGCCGCTCGTGCACTACAGCTCTGAGCACCGTCAGGGCGGGCAGGAGATGCCGGGCGTGGAGATTCATGCCAACATCATCAACACCATCCGGGGCCGCCTCTCGTTCCGCACCTTACCGGACTGGGCAGCCATCGTCTTCGCCCTCATCGTCATGCTGTGCGCGACGCTGGCGATCAGGTGGTGTTCCGGCTGGCGTCAGATTGCGGTCCTGGGCCTGATCCTGCTCTCCATCACTGTCGGCAGTTTCTTCGCCTTCAGCCGCTATCTGATCATTCCTCCGCTGGTGCCGATGCTGACCGGATTCGTCGCCGTGATCCCGCTCCTGCTCAATCGGGCGCTGGCTGCAAGCCGTGAGCTGGACATCAAGCTGGCGGCGCTCCTCAGCAGTCAAAAAGGATTTCTCTCCCCCGAGGCTCAGGCGGAGGCGGAGTTCGTTGACCGCGAACTCGGGCTGGAGTTGCCGCAGAGCCTGGCCTGGAAACTGCGCGCCGTTGACGACCTCACGACCCGGCTCCTGGCGCGCATGAGTTTTATCAACCGCATCCTCTCCAGCATGGGTGAGGGCGTGCTGGTCGCCGACCTGGCGGGACGGGTCGTCTTCGCCAACCGCGAGGCGGCGCAGCTTTTCGGCCGCGGGCAAGCTGAATTGGCCGGAGCGAATTTTGCCGACTTGCTCGTCGAGCGCGGGATGATTGACGAGTCGAAGCTGCGTGAAGCCATCAGGGCGGTGGCCAGCGGAGCGCAACTGCAACTCGAATGTTCGATCCCGTCGGCCGAGCCGCGCTACTATTCGCTGCTGCTCTCGGCGCTGATCACTAACCCCGACGCGGACACCGCACCCGTCTTCACAGCGGAAGAGACTTTCCCTATTATTTTCCCGGCCAGCAAAACGATCGGGGTGGTGGCGCTGATCTCGGACATCACCAAGCGCGTCGAGTTGGACCGGATGAAGACGGAGACCTTGCAGTTAGTCTCGCACGAACTGCGCACGCCGCTGACCTCGATCCAGGGCTTGAGCGACGTCCTGCTCAAGTTCCCGGTCGCCGCTGGCGAGTCGCGCGAGATGCTCAGCACCATTCACTCCGAGGCCGTGCGGCTGAGCGAGACGATCAACCGTTACCTGGACCTGACGCGGCTCGAATCCGGCGCGCAGCCGCTCACTCTGGCGCCGATCTCCTGCCAGGAGTTGATTGCCGGTTGCCTCCGCAACCTATCTTTACTCGCCGCCGAGCGCCAGATCAGTCTCACCTCCCAGATCGACCCAACGGTGCCGGTCCTGCACGTTGATGCGCAGCTTCTGACCCAAGCCGTCAGTAACCTGCTCTCGAACGCGATCAAATATAGCCCGCCGGAGACCGCGGTCATCGTCGCCGCCGAATTCAATCACGCCGCGGTCATGATCAGTGTCCGGGATCAGGGCTATGGGATCCCGGAAGAAGCGCGTGAAAGAATCTTTGAGAAGTTCTACCGTCTGGAGCGCGACACGGCCTCAGACATCGTCGGCACCGGGTTGGGCTTGCCACTCGTGAAAGAGATCGTCGAGCAGCACGGCGGCCGGATCACCGTCGCAAGCGCTCCGGCGGCCGGCTCCACCTTCACCATTCACCTGCCGCTTCAACAATCATCGCTCGCGGTCGCGGGGCGATAGACACTGCTCTCGCGCTCACTGTCTATCTCTGTCACACTGCCTTGAAATCTCAACCCCGCGGCTTGTCGGGTTCCGCCACACCCTTTTCCATTTTCCCGGCCGCCATCTCTGCCGTTCCGGCGCAAAGCCCAATGAAAAAGCCTCTTGCGCGATGGTCTGACTCAGGCAAGGCCACGGCACATAGCTTGCCCTATCGCTCGACGAAGATCAGCTCGGAATGAAGATGGACTTCACGTCGGGCGCGTTTCAACTCTCAGAGAGAGGCGACACCGCCGCAACCAGCAAAGATGTGGGTGGTCGCTTCGGTTTTGAAACGCGCCATCAAGTCATGGGATTGAATTCAAGCATAGAGGAGTAACGCAAGAAAATGAAAACACGGAAGAGATTCGTCAGCATCACCGTTCTGCTGCTCTGCGCCATTACCGGCAGCACAACCCTGGCATTGGGCCGCAATAGCCAGCAGCGTGACCCGTTGAGAGGGTTGAAGCGGGCGCTCACTGAGGCTAACGCTCCAGCGCTCACCTCCGACCAGGAGACGCAGTTGAATACCCTGATCACCAACTTCCAGAACGCGCTCCCGGAGGAGCCTGACGCCACATTGGAGGCAGCCCGCACCGCTTTCGACGACGCGGTGCTGGCCGGTAATCTAACGGCGGCGCAGGCGCAGGCGCAGGTCCTCGCCAACCGCACGGCGGAACTTGCCAATGCCAGGTTGCGCGCCGAAGCACAATTTGAAATCAGCGCGCTGGCTTTACTCAAAAGCGGCGGGCAATTGGACCTGCTGACTCAGCGGTTCGGTAATGACCGTCTGTTGGAGCTGATCGGTTCCCTGGTCGGTCACTCATTCGACGGCGGCCCGCATGGGTTTGGGCCTAGATAGAAGGGAGAAGAACAAACCTGGAAGCGGAAGGAGAGGGCTGCCAGGCACCAGGTGATGGCAGCCTTCCACCGCCATGCCTTCACCGTTCGGGCAGTGGGAGTGAACGTGCTGAAAGCAATGAACCAGCATCCTTGAATCTGGCTTTGAGAGGTGGCGAAATGAAGATCTGGCAGATCGAATCAGTTGAACCAGGGCGTGAGAATCTGAAGACGTCATCGAACTCCATCTCGCAGGCAGTCTCTGTCACTATAGAGCGATGGCGGAGGCTCAAACAGGACCCGCTGTTCGTGGTGCTGTTCGTCTGGGCATTACTCTTTCTGCTGGCCGCCGCCGTCAACGTGCTGGTGTAGACCGGTCCGGCCCGCGGGCGGCGGCGCGAAGGACCTCGGCCGCGCTGTTCATCCCTGTCACACTGCCCAGGGATCTCGGCCCTGATGCTTGTCGGCTTTCGCCACACTCTTGCTTATCCTGCTGCCCGCGAGATAGCGCTGGCCCGGAGATTCGAGCGCAAAGCCCAATAAAAGGGCCTATTTCTTGGTGGCCTGAATCGGGCGAAGCCGCGGCACATGGCTTGCCCCTAGCGTCAGGCGAAGATCAGTCCGTGGTGGGGCTGGTCTTCACCTCGGGCGCGTTTCAATCCTGAAAGAGAGTGCGACCTCGCAGGACTAACAAAGGAGGTAGATGGTCGCTTCAGAGTTGAAACGCGCCATCAATTAAGGGGATTGAATTCAAACACGAAGGAGTGATCCAAATCATGAGATTACAAGTGAAGTTAATCAGCAGCACCGTCCTACTGCTCTGCGTGATGGCTGGCAGCGCGGCAAGCGCACTGGCTCAGCGGGGGCAGCCGCGTGACCCGTTGGGGTTTCTGAAGCGCGCTCTCACTGAGGCCAACGCCCCGGCGCTCACCTCGCAGCAGGAGACACAGTTGACCGACCTGATCACCGGCTTCCGGAATGCGCAACCGTCCGGCCCGGACCAAGCATTGGAAGCGGCCCGCACCGCTTACGACAACGCGATCCTGGCCGGCGACCTGGCGACGGCGCAGGCGCAGGCGCAGGTCATCGCCAACCGCTCTGCGGCGCTGACCACTGCGAGGCTGCAAGCCCAAGCCAAATTCGAGATCGACGTTCTCAATGTGCTCAAAAGCGGCGGGCAGTTGGAGCCGCTGAAGCAAAAATTCGGTAATGACCACCTGCTGAGGCTGGTCGGTTCCTTAACCGGAGGTCCCCCGTTCGGCGGTGGCCGGCCCGGGGGCGGGCCTGGGTTCGGGCCTGGGTTCGGGCCTGGACCGAGGGGAGAAGGTTTTGGACGAAGTAGACCAGGGAATGGGCAATAAAACCGAAGGCGAAGACGGACAGGCTGCCATTCATCACGTGATGGCAGCCTGCTACGCCTTGGCGACGAGCGTCAATGATCAGTCTCAAAGCAAGTCTGAATTTTCTGACGGCAGTAGTTTTAGCCTGCCTCTTTCCGTCCGGCCTCACTCAGGCGGCGGGCATTGAGTTGGCGAGTCGGCTGCTGGACCGCATCTTTGCGGTCCGTCATTACTGAGCGGGATCACGACCGAATCCCTGACGGTGATGAAATCGAAGACCACTCTACATTGGAGCCTGCTTGCCGCGCTCGAACTCGGCCTCTTCATCTTGACCCTCTTGGTTTTTGCCTGGGTCAGCGCGCACGCCGCCGAGCCGCCGAAGCCCCTCAAACGGACATCGGGCCTCCGGCTCTCGCCGGCCCTGTGCATTGAGGCGAGGGACTTCATTACCGGACCTGCTATAGCCTTCAAGAAAATCCTGTGAGCGAAGGCAAGATCGACATGGTCGCACTGTTCATCTCTGTCACACTGCTCGGAGATGTCCGGCATAGTTCTTGTCGGGTTTTGCCACACTCCTCACCATCCTTGCGGCCCGCGAACTGCTTTCGCCCCCGTCTGTCGGGCACAAAACCAAATAAACATGCCTGTTTCGTGCTGGCCTGTATCAAACATAGCAACGGCACATAGCTTGCCCTGACGCTCTTTAGAAAGCCAGCTCGGTGTGATAACGGTCATCGTCCGATACCAAGCGCAGGAGAGAAGAGATGGGCACCAGATTTTTGCAGATGAAAAGCAACGTGCTCGCAAGCGCCGCCGCAATGCTCTTGGCGGGGATGGCCCTCCCCACGCTCGCGCAATCGGGCCGCCAACAGCCGGCTGCGCCAGCAAACACGAAGACTGAATCGAACAGCCCTCAGCCGACACTCAAGGCGCCGGGCGATGAGCCAACGGATGCGCAGAGGGAGCAACAGAAAGCGCCGGCCGACGCAGGGGCGACGATCAAGGTGGATACGACGCTCGTCACGATTCCGGTGAGCGTACTCGATAAGGAGGGCAAATACGCTCCTCACCTGACGAAGAAGGATTTTCACATCTATGAGGACGGGGTGGAGCAAGAGATCGCCGACTTCTCCACCGTCGAGGTGCCCTTCCACGTCGTGCTCTTACTGGACACCTCGGGCAGCACGCGTTTCAAGATCCAGGACATCCAGCGGGCCGCCGTCGCCTTCGTCAACGAACTGCGCCCGGACGACAGAGTCATGGTCGTCTCCTTCGATGAAGACATCTACATCGACTCGGAGTTCACCAGCGACCGCGACCAGCTCCGCCGTGCGATCTACCAGACGCGCACCGGCCGGGCCACCAGGCTCTACGACGCGGTAGACCTCGTGATCACCGAGCGGCTCAAGCGGGTCCAGGGGCGCAAAGCGATCGTGCTCTTCACCGACGGCGTCGACACGGCCAGCCGGCTCGCCACCGACCGCAGCACTCTCGCGCGGGTCGAAGAATCAGGCGTCCTGGTCTACCCCGTTCAGTACGACACCGAAGGAAATATGGGAGGGCCTTTCGGCCGCGGGCGTGGCGGTCAACCGCCGATTTTCGGCCCGCGTTTCCCCGGCGGGGGCGGGCGCCGCCGGCCCTTCGATCCGCTCGTGAACAACCAATTCCCCAGAGGCGGTAGGCAGGCAGACTATGGCCGCGCGGCGAAATACCTGCGTGATTTGTCTGAGCGCAGCGGCGCCAGGCTCTATCACGCCGAGACGATCAGCAGCGCCTCTCAGGCCTTCTCGCAGATCGCCGATGAGCTGCGCCACCAGTATGCGCTCAGCTACTACCCGACGAACGAGGCGCGCGACGGCTCCTACCGCCGCATCCGCGTGCGGGTGGATCAGCCGAACCTGGTGGTCCGCGCCCGCGACGGCTATCGCGCGACGGGTAAGGAGCAAGCGCACGGTGAAGCGCAGTTCTTTCATTTTCCATTTTCCATTCGTCATTGGTCATTGATCATTGGTTGAAGGCCAGTCCGAGTGCGATGACAAATGGAAAATGACAAATGGAAAATGGAAAATGAAATTTCAACCCAGTGCCACACCTTCAGCCCCCTGGGAGCTGCACGCAACTTTGAGAGGTAAAGGAATGAAGCGGTTTTTTTCAATCACGTTCTTGGCGGTGATGATGCTCAGCCTGGGCGTCGTAGCGCACTCGCAAGCTCAGGGTGACCAGGTGGTGGTGGCCGAGGGCACACAGGCGCGGCTCTCGCTGCAAACGCAACTCAGCTCGAAGCTGAGTGAGGTCGGCGACGAGGTGAGGGCAGTGCTCCACGAAGCGGTGCGGGGTGAGGACGGACGCACCGCCATCCCGCGCGGGACCGAGTTCGTCGGGCGCGTCACGCAGGTTCAGCCGGCCCAGCGCCCGCAGAAGCAGGCGACGATCACCATCGTCTTCGACACCATGCGGCTTTCCTACGGGACGGAGAAGGTCGCCACGGTCGTGACGGCGATTGACGACTTTGCCAATGACGAGAAGTTGAAGTCGAAGGGCGACGAAGGCCAAGTCGGCGGCGGGCATTCAGGCGGGCGGACGGCGCGTAACGCCGGCACCGGCGCGACGCTCGGCGGCGTGGGCGGCCTGATCATCGGGGCCGCTGGCGGGGGGCTCGGCGGGGTGGCGGTGGCCACCGCGGCTGGCGCCGCCGGCGGGGTGCTGATGTCGAAAGGCAACGACATCAAGCTGCAGCCGGGCACGGTCCTGCGTGTCCGCTTCGAGCGCCCGGTCACGCTCCCGGCCTCCGACCTCGAGCGCCCGACTTTGCAACGCGACAACAACCCATAATCCTCTCACGCAGCCGAAGCGGACACTGCCATTCGCGCCAAGACAGTCTGAATGGATCTTTTCCGGGCGTGACAGGTTTTGCCCATAGATCTCGTCTTATGTGACGATGGTGACGAGAGGCGAGCGGGTGCTTCCGAGAGAGGCCGCTGGCGAGAGCGCCCGCTCGCTACCGCTCGCGGTACTGATTCGCCATCGCATCCATCAAACTACTCTTGTTGAGAGCAATAAACATGCGATTGATGAATTTGACTTCACCACACTTCTACCTTGACGGACTGACCGCCTGCTCAAGGTGAGCACCGCCCATCAGCAACTCTGAGTTTGACGGGCGAGGTGGCTGGGCCGCCGGCATCACTCGCCACAGTTCAAAGCGCTCCGCGTCAAAGCCCTTCAGGGTGGCCTCGAACGGTTCGACCGTGAAGCTGCCCGTTGACTGATCCAGAACATCGGCCACCTCCGGATCGGCGCGGACGGCTGCGGAGATCACTAAGTCCCCGCCCACAGAGAGGCCGGCTAAGCGCGCGGCGATGTTGACGGTCGAGGCAAAATAGTCGAGCCGGTCGTTGAGCGTGACGGCAATGCAAGGGCCATAGTGAATGGCCGCCTTCAGCAGCAATGGCCGCCCGCCGTCCGGAGGTGAGGCCATAGCCTGCTGGGCCGCGAGCGTCGCGCGGAGAGCCGCGGCCGGGCGGCGGAAGACGGCCATGACCGCGTCGCCAATCGTTTTGACCAGCGCCCCTTCTTCGGCCGCGATCGCTTCGCGCAGCACTTTAAAATGATCCATGACGAGGGCGAAGGCGGTCGCGTCTCCGATCTCGCGGTAGAGACGCGTCGAGCCGCGCAGGTCGGTGAACAGGACGGCCAGGCTGCCGACCGAAATCTGCTCGCCCAGGCGCAGCGCTTCGCTCGCGAAGAGATCGCGGAAGAGTTGCATGGCGGTCACCTCGGCGGCCGTCGCCGCCTGGTCGCTCCAGGCCAGGCGCTCCAGGATGAAGAGTCGTTCAGCGCTGGTCGCATTCTCAAAGCGCAACTCCGGCGTCGGGGCCAGGCACAGCTCCTCGGCGGACCAGCCGCTGCGGCTGAGGCGGAGAGTGGCCTCAGTTAGCCCTTCATCGGCGACGCGGAAGAATTGGCCGCCCGGCAATCCCGGCGTGCGCAACCGATACCGCCCGTCCTCAAGCGTCATCGCCATCTTCCGCTGCGTCTCCGGCGGCAGTAATTGCTGGGCCACGATGTGCGGGGTGACCTGGGGGCCGCCGATGCAGTATTCGCGGCCTTCAATTTGCCGCACCGCCGCGGTGGGGCGGAAAGCCAGTTCCACCAGGCGGTCAAAGTTGACGGTGAAATCAATGTGGCAACTGTCGCAATGGACCTGCGACTCGACCCCGGCCAGGGAGGGACTGCTCCGCTTCGCGCCGCGGCAGAGTGGGCAGAGCAGGTTCCATCGGAAGTCGAGCAGGCCGGCGCGGGTGGCCAGCAGGCAGAGTTCGAGCACACGCCGGCGGGGCGCCCTCCAGTAATCCGCCAGCGCATAAGGGCGCAGCCAGACCAAGCTCAAATCGTCGCTTTGCTCGACGGTCTCAATCAGCCGGGCGACCAGGTCAGGCTCCGCGCCCTGATCCAATAATTTTTGATGAATGGCGGATAAGCGTGCGCTGCCGCCGGGGGCGAGACGGGAAGCGACGGGCAGACCGAGGTGATTCTGGCCACTGGCGGCCAGCCGGTCATAGGCCTTAAAGGTCGCGCCGAATTTGCGGTTGCACAGCCAACCAACCTGCACTGGGATCGCCAGCCAGCCGAGCAAATTTCTCGGCTGTGCCCAAACCTGATAGCTGAGCCGAGTGCCGCCACCAGAGAGGGGTGTCAATTCAGCCAGCACGCGCATCTCCGCGATGGGGCCGCTCAGGTAGCGGCGGGTGACGCCGAAGCGGTAGGGGCGGATCCACTCAAACGGCTCTTCATCCCATTCTACCGCCACTCCCATCCAGACTTGCCGCAAGCGGCGGCCCGTACTGGCAGACGGCGATTGATCACCGGCCCGGCGTTCGACGGCAGGCACGCCGGTGTCGCGGTTGAAGCGGTCCGTATCGGCCACCAGCGGCCAGAGCGCTTCAGGGCTCGACTCGAGCGGCCATTCCCAACGGTAGTGATGTTCCCGGTAGTGCATCTCGCCCCTCACTCAAATTTGCGCGGCTCATCGACGCGTGTTGCTGCGGTCGCAGTCATATTGGCCGCGGACTGATGTTTCCAAGCCTGGGAAAGAGTAATCCGAGCGCGGCGGGGAAGTCCTTAAGGGGCGCCTAAAGAGTTGCTAAAGAGTTGCTAAAGCTGGAATGGGTAAGCAGGTAAACCGCGGTCTGGAATTATCGGGTGGCCGCCTTCCGGGCGATGAGGCTGAAGTATCGCGCCGCAGTTGGCGCTCGGCCGTGTCCACACGGAAGGGGCCGAACTGATAGCCTTGATGAACTGGCTTGCTCGTCATGGCCCTTACCCACTCAGGCATGCTCAGTCGCGAAAGAGACAAATTGGTGGCTCCGCTCACGGCCGCAAGCCCGACGCGCCGCAGCCGGTCGGCCGTAGCGCGGATCAGCATGGAGGCGATCAGATTTTAGATCCACTTCGAGATCAGGCGGCTGACAGTACCGCCTTTTCTAGGGCTTGCGACAACTCAATCGGCAAGAAGTATTCCGCCGGGTACAGATAATCTTCATCTGATTCGTCGATGATCCTGAGATAACCATCCTCAGCCGCCGAGGCATCAGGCAGGACCTGATAAATCTTTCGCAACTCTAGATCTTCACAGTCTTCGTTCCGGACGCAAACGACGAATCGCAGTGCTGCTTTCTTATGCTTCATGATCTCAATCTAAATAACGTTTGATTTTGATCTTCCTTTTGCCGATGCCATGCGCCTCGTACCAATGCAATTCCACCTGGCATATTCTACCATTTCGGAGGCGGACTTGAGCCACACCTTTCATCTTCCGCCAGCGTCCGGGGCCAAACTGCTGGCGCAAACGGGCGAGGTCACGGATCGCAGAACAGCAAGGGTTTCGATCTCAGTGATCTGGCCAATAACTTCGAAGTACATCTATGAACTCACGGCCGCCAGCCCGACGCGCCGCAACAGGTCGGCGAAGCGCGGGTCAGCGCGCAGGCTGTCAACTCTGGGATTCACTTTGAGGAAGGGCATTAAAAAATCCCGCCCCTGATAAGCCTTTTCAAGCCAGGCAAACGCTTGATCTCGCTCGCCTAATCCGGCATAGATTTCGGCGATGAGATAAGCGAACTTAGGCTCGCGTTTGGCCTGCTCCAGCGACTCGCGGAGGATCGTCTGCGCCTCTGCTCGTCTGCCCGCCCGCGCATACATACTGCCGAGTTGCGCCACCCGCCCGAAATAGCCGTCTAAGTGGACCGCCTGACGAAGCTCGGCGATGGCGGCCTCAACTGCGCTCTGCTGCTCGTAAGCCAAGCCGAGGACCAAGTGTGCGGGGGCGAAGTTGAGGTCAAGTTCCAGGGTTTTGCGGGCTTGTGCGACCGCTTCATCAAACCGGTGCGCGTGGTAGAGAAACTCGCTCACATCAGTATTGATAATGAGCGAGACGGGATCCAGTTCCTGCGCGCGTTTGATTTCGGCGAGGGCTTCCTCCACCTGTCCGAGGATCAGCAAATTGTAAGCATACCAATGATGCGCGGTGGGGTAGTTCGGATTCAACTCGAGCGCGTGCCGGAAGGATTGGGCGGCGCCCTGGAAGTCCCAATCATGAATCAGCTTGAGAAAGGCCAGTGAAGTGTGCGCTTCCACCAGTTCGCTATCCAGTTCCAGCGCCTTGAGCGCCATCTGCTTGGCCCGTGGGCGCGCTTCCAGCATGATGTCGCAGTCAGCCAAACCCGCGTAAGCCAGCGCGTAATTCGGGTCTTTGGCAATGGCCTGCTCGAAGTAGGCGATGGCTTTCTGGTACCCCTCCTCCGACCGCTTGTTCCAGTAGTAGCGGCCCTGGAGATAAAGCTGCCAGGCTTCCCGATTCTCCGTGTAACGCTTGCGCAGCCGCAGCCGCTCCGCGCCGCTCAGTTCCGTCACCAGGGCGGCGGCCACCCGCTCCGAAATCGCATCCTGCATGGCAAAGATGTTGGCACAGTACTCTTCATCGCACTGATAAGTCCACAGCGTCTTCTCGTCCGCAACGCGCAACAATCGCACGGTGACGCGGAGGTGTTCGCCGGCGTGCTGCAAGCTCGCGTCCAGGACCGCCTCCACTTTTTGTTCCCGGCCCGCCTGAAGCGGGTCCTGGTCGAGGCCGGCGTACTTGCGCACGGCGCTGGTCGGCCGCACGACCAGTGACCGCAGACCGCCGAGCTTGGTGATCAAGGTATCGGCCATCCCCAGGCCCAGGTATTCGTCGCTGCCGTCGGAGCGCAACGGCTTGAAGGGCAGCACGGCAATCGTTTTCACTGCGGCAGGAGTCTCGAGCCGCGGTGACCGACGCCACCCATAGAACCCGGCGACGACGAGCGCCACCAATGTGGTCACCATCAGGACTGGCCAACTCGCCCTCCAGCCGCGAACGCGCGAGGCGGAGGCGATGGCAGCCAGCCAGCCTCTCCTGGCGGCGGCCAGTCTTTCAGTCGCTGGTCGGCCTTCCTCTTCTTCGATCGTGAGACTGGAGGTGGAGTGTTTTTCCACCACCAGGTCAACCTCTTCATCCCACACCTGCCGGACCGGACCGACGAAGCGGTAACCGCGCCGCGGCACCGTCTCGATGAATTGATGTTCGCCGAGCGCCTTGCGCAGCGCCGACATGTTCACCGTCAGGTTGTTCTCCTCGACGATCGTGTCGGGCCAGACGCGCTCGATCAGCTCATCTTTTTCCAGCACGTGCCCACTGTGTTCGAGGAGCGCGAGCAGAATGTCATAGACCTTCGGCGTCAGCACCACCGGCGCTCCGTCGCGCAGCAGTTGGCGCTCGGCGGTGTCCAAATAGAAGGGACCGAACTGATAGCTGGGTTTTGACTGCTCGCTCATAAGCGCTCCGCAATCTGATTACGCGAGGACTGCACCTGCGGATGTGTTTGAGCTACTGGCACATCACCGATTTAGGAACTCTTTAGGAACTCTTTAGCCGCAATTTAGCGCTCCTTTAAGGACTTCCTCTTCACGATTCGAGTAATTTCCGCCGCGAGGTGAGATGAAAACGGCAACGATCAATTCTGGAACCGGCGCCGCGCTGATTTTAAGGCAAAGCGTTTGGGCAAGGCAATGATCGGCGGTGATCAAGGGAGAGTACGGTGGCCACGCGGCTGATCGCCAGCTGAACCGAAAGTATTGACACTCGGTTGAGGAGGCAGCGTGAGCAAGAGGAGCACCAAGGTTACGGTCGAGAACCATGAGGTCTTGATCATCCGCCAGCGCAAACGCCGCCAGTTCGGTTGGTGCCCTGGCTGCGACCTGGAAGTCGAGATGGTCACGGCCGAGCAAGCCGCTGTCCTGTTAGGCACCAGCCTGCGGGCGATCTGCCGCCGGGTTGAAGCCGATCAGTTCCACTTCCGAGAGACGGACGATGGGATGCTCTATCTCTGCCTCAACTCACTACTGCAATCTCCCGGTGAGACAGCCGGGAGCGAAAGATGTGTAGCAACTGAAAGTCTTGCACTGAAAAGTGCATAGTGTTGGACGAGCGTCTCGAAACAATAAACGAAAGGAAAAGATCATGACTGGAAAACTGAGGAGAAGAAGCACTAGGCTACTGCTCCATTGGAGAACGGCTCTCGCCACAGCTCTCTGCGCCCTCGCCTGCTCCCAACTAGGTCTGGCGCAAGGGACGCCACCGACCATCCTGCGAATCGACACGGAAAACCAGGTGCAATACTTTGAGGACACCTTCGATCTGTCGAGATTTGTGACCGATCAGGGCGTCACGAGAGCGAACCGGCCCAGAAACTTTGAACAGTACGTCGCCATCGGGGACATCGTGGCCGTCAATGGCCAGCCTGCCAAAGGAACATTCACCAATACTTCGCGGACGACGAACCAGAGGACGGCTCCCAATCCTGGGCAGGCCATCTCCGATACCGTGCGGAATTCGGTCAATACCTTTACGTTTGAAATCTTGCAGAGCGACGGTACCCCCATCGGGACCATCATCGCTTCCGGACTCGGAGTCGGCTCCGCTCCCCCCGGGGCGCCGCTGGATGTGTCGCAGCACAATATGGCGATTGTCGGCGGCACTGGGGCATTTCTCGGGGCGCGGGGGCAGGTGGGCGCGGCAGTGACTCCACAGACGATTGCCGCCCGTCAAGCCTCAATCACTGAGGACCCAGCCAACCGACGAAATAATGGCGGAGGGAGGGCGCGGTTTGTGCTGTATGTGATCCCGAGTTCGCGCCCGGAGATTGTGGCGACGACTCACGCCCATGACTTTTCGCTCGTCACCGAGAGCAATCCGGCCCGCTCAGGTGAGATCTTAACGCTTTGGGCCACCGACCTGGGCCCGACGCGGCCAGGAGTGAACCCTGGTCAGCCCTTTCCCGCCAGCCCACTGCCCGTGGTCAATTCACCGGTCGAGGTGAGTGTCAACGGAGCGCCCGCTGAGGTGCTCTATGCGGGCGGCTATCCAGGCTCGATCAACGGCTACCAAATCAACCTGCGACTCCCGGCGGGGATCACACCCGGCCTGGCGAGCTTGCAGGTGAGTGTGGCGTGGATAGCCGGGGCCGAAGTCAAGATCGCGATTCAATAAATCCCCGGCGGAGAGGAGGGCCGTGCGTGGATGAGCAGACGGCGCGGAGCTTGAGCGTGCCGGCGCGCGCCGTCGGTCAGAGGTTGCTGGCTGGTCTGCCTCCCGCCAGTAGCGTTTTCACTGAGTCTTGATCGCAAACCTTCGGCGCAAGCGGCACCGGCTGGTTATCGCGCAGCCACAGGCGTGGCGAGGTGTCGCGGCGACAGGATCTGAACTCGGAGCCGTGCTTGGCTGAGTTGCTCATGGCCGTGCTCGATCACGCTTTGAGAAATTCTTGGGAAACATTTGATGGTTTCCCAAAGACATCAAAGCCGCTGTTTGGGTACTCTCCGCCGCGAGTCGGCGAGATGTCACTGCGGGCGGGGCCGAACTCATCACGGCGATGGTTCAGGCGGGCCGTGAGCAACGATGAGCCGCCCGGTTAAGGACATTCATCCCGCGCCTCGCCGATGATCCACGGCGAAGCAGGGAGGTTCAGCTTGAGCACAGGTCGAAATATTTTTTGCGGGCCTGACCTTTATTGCGCACCGTTCGCGCCTTAGCCAGTGAGGGAACTTGATCCATTTCACCGCGACGCCTGATGGACGGCGCCGGATTAGCTTCAACTTGCGACTGGAGGAAAACCGATGCTCAGCAAACGAATCACCGCAACGTTAGCGCTCGCTGGACTGCTGGCCATCTTGATCTTCAACCACGCACGCTTCGCTGCCGTGAAGCAACCCTCCATCTCGCTCCCGGCGGATCAGCCAGCGCGAGCCAGACTCAATCAAGCCTTCGGCCAACTGCCGCTCAGCTTTGAGGCCAATCGCGGCCAGACTGACCCGGCCGTCAAATTCCTCTCGCGTGGCCCCGGCTATAGTCTCTTCTTGACCCCGACTGAAGCGGTGCTGCAATTGCGGATTGATGAATCGGTGAATGCCGGATTCCCACGAGTCGCAGCGGGTCTGCGCCATCCGCCATCGGCAGTCTTACGAATGAAGCTCGTGGGCGCCAACGCTGAGCCACAGGTGGAAGGCGCGAGCGAGTTGCCGGGCCGGGTCAACTACCTCATCGGCAACGATCCGCAGAAGTGGCGGACGGAGGTTGAGACCTACGGCCGCGTGCGATATCGCGAGGTCTATCCGGGCGTGGACGTGGTCTACTACGGCCATCAGCGGCAATTGGAGTATGACTTCATCGTCGCGGCCGGAGCGGACCCGCGTCAGATCGCGCTCGGATTTGAAGGCGCGGAGCAGATTGAGATCGATGCGCGTGGCGAGCTGGTGCTGCGCACGGCGGCCGGCATCGTGCGCCAGCACCCGCCGATCATTTATCAAGAGGCGGCGGGCGGGCGGCGCGAGATCGCGGGTCGTTACGTGCGGCGCAGCACTCGCCACCCTGGCAGCGCGCAACCGGCCGAGGCCAACAGCATCGGCTTCGAGGTCGAGGCTTATGACCCGAGCCTGCCGCTCATCATTGATCCGACCTTGGCCTATTCCACCTACTTCGGCGGATCGGCCGCGGAGATCGGTTACGGCATCGCGGTCGATCCGGCGGGCAACATCTATGTCACGGGCGAGACCTTCTCAACGAACTTTCCCTTGATGAATCCCTCTCAAGCGACGATCGGGATGAAGAACGCGGGCGGGGTGCTCTACCCCACGCTGGATGTCTTCGTGACGAAGTTCAACGCGGCCGGGACGGGGCTGATCTTCTCGACCTATCTTGGCGGGAGCGGTTCCGATCAAGGCTTCGACCTCGCGTTGGACTCGGCCAATAACGTCTGCTTGACGGGCCGCACCAGTTCGGTTGACTTCCCCGTCGCCAATGCCTTTCAGCCGCATTACAGCAAGAACCTCAGCAGCGACCAGTTCCCCGATGCTTTTGTCACGAAGTTCAACGCCGCCGGTTCGGGGCTGATCTTTTCGACTTACCTTGGCGGCAACAGCAATAACATCGCCCACGGCATTGCGGTGGACTCCCACGACAACCTCATCGTCGTCGGGCAAACCGATTCCGACGCCTTCCCGACCGTCAATGCCCGGCAGCCCGCTCTCGCCGGCGGCACTTCCGGCGATGCGTTCGTGGCGAAGTTCACGGCGATGGGCAGCATCGTCTTCTCGACTTACCACGGCGGCCAGTTCGTTTACGATATCGCGGGCGATGTCGCGGTGGACTCCAGCGACAACATCTACGTCGCCGGCTCGACCCCGGCCTCAGACTTCCCGACGACGCAAGGCGTCCTTCAGCCGAACAAAGCCGGTGAGTTCGACGCCTTCGTCTCGAAATTCAGCCCGGACGGCCAGACGCTGGTCTACTCCACTTTCCTCGGCGGCGGCGCGTGCGTTGACCCAGGCGGAGGCGGAAATCTCGCCGACCCGGCTGGCCCAAACCACCCCAACTCATGCTCTGCCGACAGTTCCGCGCTGGGCATCAAGGTAGATGCCGCGGGGAACGCCTATGTGACGGGCCGGACCAATGCGACCAATTTCCCGACCACCGCCGGAGCGTTCCAATCAACCTTCGGCGGGGGCACGGCGCCAGACGTCTTCGTCACGAAGCTCAACCCGACCGCGACCGCGCTGGTCTACTCGACCTATCTCGGCGGCAGCGATTACGACGGACCGTCCGCCTGGAAGATGGATCTCGCCATCGACGCGGCGGGCAACGCCTACGTTACGGGCAACACTTCATCGGCCAACTTTCCCCTGGTCAATCCGCTTCAGTCGCAGCTCAACGGGGGCAACGATGCTTTCATCACCATGCTCAGCGCGGCAGGCGGTGTCGCCTTCTCCACCTTGCTCGGCGGCAGTGACTCAGACCAGGGCAACGGCATCGCGGTGGATGCCGCGGGCGCGGTCTACGTGACGGGTTTTACCAATTCATGCAATTTCCCGGTGATGAATGCCTACCAGTCAACCAACGGCGATCCGCAGTGCAGCTCCGACGCCATTGTGGTCAAGATCACCGGCCCCGGCAATGCCGGCGGCTTCGTTGTCAACTCCGCGGGCGATGAGCCGGACGCGGATGCCAATGACGGCGTCTGCGACACGGACTTGAACACGCCGGGCAATCAATGCACACTGCGCGCCGCCATCCGGCAGGCTAACAACAAACCGGGCGCCGATACGATCACCTTCAACATCCCCGGCGGCGGCGTGCCCCGGATTCAGCCGCACAGCCCGCTTCCGCAAATCAACGAAGCGGTCACCATCGACGCGACCACGCAGCCCGACAGCGGCAAAGTGGAGATCGACGGCAACAGCGCCGGCTTGACGGCCAACGGCCTGGTCATCAACTCCGGCAACAGCACGATCAAGGGCCTGGTCATCAACCGCTTCAGCTTGGCCGGCATCCTGGTGGATACCGGCGGCGGCAACAAGATTCAGGGCAACTTCATCGGCACCGACGCCACCGGCACCATCAAACGAGGCAATGGCGCGGACGGCATCTACATTTTCAACTCGCCGAACAATCAGATCGGCGGCACGACGGCTGGAGCCGGCAACCTCATCGCGGGCAATGGCGGCGGCGGTTGTCACGACAGCACCTTTGGCACCAGCCCCCCCGGCGACGGCATCTTCATCGAGGGCGCCGCGGCGACCGGCAATCAGGTGCAGGGCAACCTCATCGGCACCGACGTCTCCGGCGCCATCAAGCTCCCCAATGGGTGCGCGGGCGTGGCGATTCAATCCAGCGGCAACACCGTCGGCGGCACCCTCAGTGGAGCGCGCAACCTCATCTCCGGCAACGGCCGCTGCGGCGTGAGGCTGGTCAACGGGATCGCCAGCCAGGCCCAGAACAATCTGGTCCAAGGCAACTACATCGGCACTGACCTTGCCGGGACCGCCAAGCTTGGCAACGGCTCGGACGGGGGTGTGTTCATCATCGGCAGCAATACGTCGGGAAACCTGATCGGCGGCGCGAGCGCGGCGATGCGCAATCTCATCTCCGGCAATGGCGCCGGTGTGAGGTTTGAAGGTGGCGCGCACAACAATCAAGTGCAAGGCAACTTCATCGGCACGGACGCGAATGGGATGACGGCCCTCGGCAATCAACGAGGCGTCTATTTCGTCGGCAGCAACCAGGTCCCGACCAACAACACCATCGGGGGCACGGCGGCCGGAGAAGGCAATCTGATTTCGGGCAATGACTCGGCCGGTGTGGAGATATTTTCGCTGGACCTGGGCGTAGCCTCCACCGGCAATCGCGTCCAGGGCAATTACATCGGCCCGAACGTGGCCGGCGCGGCGCTGAGCGGCGGCACTCAAATCGGCGTCAGCATCAACTCCAACAACAACACCCTCGGCGGGACGGGCAGCGGCGCCGGCAATCTGATCGCCTTCAACGCCTCGGTCGGCGTGGTGGTCACCGGCGGCACCAGCAATGCCCTGCTCGGCAATGCGATCCATGCCAACGGTTCGAGCAGCAAAGACCTCGGCATCGATCTGGTCGGCGCCGTCGGCGTCAATCAGAATGATCAAGGCGATGGCGACACCGGCGCGAACGATCTGCAAAACTATCCCGTCATCGCCGAAGCCGGTTCCGGCGGCGGGAGCACCGCGATTCAATGGACCTTCAACAGCAAAGCCAATCTTCAGTACCGCGTCGAATTCTTCGCCAACACCGCTTGCGACGCGTCGGGCTACGGCGAAGGGCAAACCTACCTCGGCGCGACCACCATGACGACCAACGCGAGTGGCGACGCCAGCCTGACCACCAACTTCGCGATGCCGCTCGCGGCCGGGCAATTCATCACCGCGACGGCGACCGATCCGGCAAACAACACCTCGGAGTTCTCGCGGTGCGTGAGCGTCAACGCCGTCTCGCCAACCAACTTTTCTTTCCCAGGCAACGGCGGCTCAGGCAGCGTAAACGTGACCGCTCCGAACGGCGCGACGTGGACCGCCACGAGCAACGTCCCGTGGATCACCTTCAATGTGAGCAACCGCCCGCTCAGTCCCAATTTCACCGACAACGGCACGGTCAACTTCACGGTTGCGACCAACACTTCTGGCGTCGCGCGCACCGGGACCTTGACCGTCTCCGGCGTCACCATCACCGTCAATCAAGGCGGCACCACCGCGGTTTGTGCCTACACGCTCTCGCCATCGAGCCTCGCGCTCTCAGCCAGCGGCGGCGCCGGCGCGATCTTGACCCAAACGCTGGGCGGCTGCGCCTGGAGCGCGACGAGCAATACGACTTGGATCACGCTCACCTCAGGCACGAGCGGCACCGGCGTCGGCGCGACCAGCTACACGGTGGTGCCCAACACCGCGGCCATCTCGCGCAGCGGCGCGATCAGCATCGGCGGCCAACCTTTCAGCGTGCGGCAGGGCGCGAACTTCGATGATGTGCCGGCCACGCATCCGTTCTACGCCTTCATCGGCCAGCTCTCCGCTCGCGGCATCACCAACGGGTGCCGCGCGGGCAACTACTGTCCCGACGCCACGGTCACGCGCGAGCAGATGGCGATCCTCCTCATCCGCTCACTCGGCAACTTCACTCCGCCTCAGCCCACCCAGCCGCGGTTTGCCGATGTCTCGCCCGCGCGCGGGGGCTACGCCTTCATTGAAGAGTTGGCCAGACTTGGCATCACGGCCGGCTGTGGCGGCGGCAACTTCTGCCCCGACCAACCAGTGACGCGTGAGCAGATGGCGATCTTCATCGAACGGGCGCTCGGCGTCTTCACGCCGCCGAAGCCCGCCCAGCAAACGTTCCTTGACGTGTCGCCCGCGCGGCCGAGCTATCCGTTCATTGAAGACTTCGCCCGGCGCGGGATCACGGCGGGCTGTGGCGGGGGCAATTATTGTCCCGACAATCCGGTGACGCGGGGACAGACGGCCGTCTTCCTCGTCCGGGCTTTCAACTTATAGGGAGGGGGCCAGCATCCTGGCCGAGGCGGTAAATCTCTGTGCGCCGCCGATGACTACTTCAGGGCCGCTCTAGCAACTATTTAGTAACTCTTTAGCGGCTTCTTAAGGACTTCGCCTCGGCCATTCGAGTATGGTCGGCCGCGAGGTGAGGCGGTGACGGCAAAGATCGCTTCGGGAATGATGACGGCCGCGCCGATGGTAGCCCCGCCCCCTTGGAGGGAGCCAGGCCAGTCGTGGCAAACCAACGCGGTTCGTCGCTCGCCATCACCCGGGAGGGATTGTGAAGAAGAGGAGCACCAAAATTACAGTCGAGAACCATCAGGTCTTGATCATCCGCCAGCGCAAACGCCGCCAGCTCGGTTGGTGCCCTGGCTGCGACCTGGAAGTCGAGATGGTCACGGCCGAACAAGCCGCCGTCCTGCTCGGCATCAGCCTGCGAGCCGTCTGCCGCGCGGTTGAAGCCGATCAGTTCCACTACCGGGAGACGGACGATGGGATGCTCTATCTCTGCCTCAACTCGTTACTGCAATCTCCCGATGAGGCGGCTCGAAACCTGGCGCCAGACCGCATCGCGCGCCACCAACCAGTGCTGCTTCCACCATCAACCAGGATCAAGAAGAAGGAGCATTAACCATGAGCCGAGAGAAGAAGCTGAAGATGGTCAGCATCGATGAGGTGACTGAGCTGGAACCGGACCTGACGGCCAAGCCGTCGTCTGATCCGCTGGATGTTTTTCGCGGCGGGGTCTCAGTTCCACCGCCCGGTTCTCTTCAGATGGCGGGCGGCGAAAACACCCATCCGGAGGCCTCTCCCGTCAAGGCGGCGCCTGAAGAGGAGATGACCAGCGCCTTGAGCAAGGATTGAGCGCCTCAGTGCCGAGATCGGGGCGGCGAGTGTGACGGCCACCACTCCCGCCCACGATTCCAGAATGTGGCCCACAATCAAAAGGAGAATCATCATGGCAAGCAATCAAGAAAACGACCCCAAGACCGGCGGCAGGGTGAAAGTAGACCCGTTGCCGGAGCCAACCAAGGACCTGAGCACGGAAGAAGCCCAGCAGGTGCAAGGCGGGCTGAAAGAGATGAAAGCTGGCCTTAATACTCCGGTGCGGGATCCGTTCGGACCGCCGCCGAAGGGACAGTCAACCAATCCCCTCATTCAGGAAGAATAGAGCGGCGCGCCGGTGGACCGGGAGAACCGTGCGGCGCCGCCAGTCGAGCCGCACCTTCTTGCCTCAGCCGTAGGAGATGATCCTACGGCCGAGGCTTTACCAGTAGCTGCTGTGCAATTACTGCTACTTTCACCAGGAGAATAGCCATGTCCGAAAAACCAACAGGGAAAGAAGGCCGCATCAAGGTCGATAAATTGAAAGTCAACAAGGAGACCATCGAGGACCTGAGCCCTAGCGAGGCCAAGAAAGTTCAGGGGGGCGTGGGCACCCTCGGCTGCACCCAGCCGCAGGATGCGTGCGACAACCTCACGCTCACCTGCGATACGCAAGGCGGGGCGGATCAGTGTCTCGGCATCTCGAAGAAGCGGGGACTCTGCCAGTTCGGCTGAGCCGTTGCGGGTTGACAACTGCCAACTGCCGGGAGGCGAAAACTCCTTCGGCCTCCTGGCGCATTCATGATGAGGAAAGAGATGACACCGAGCCTGGCCACTGCCACCGATCAATCCTGGTCTCCGATCCTGACGGGCGCTGTGCGTGCGCGTGCGCTCGAAGCCGTGCAGGAGATTGCCGACAGCCTGCCGCCATTTGCGCCTGCGCACGCATCGCTGGCCGGCGGACTAGCCGGTCTGTCCGTCTTCCACGCTTATCTGGCACGCGCGCAGAGCTGTGACGGCGCAGCGCAAACCGCTGGTCGTTTGCTCGTGCGCGCGCTGGAGCAAATGGCCGCCACGCCGATGCCGCCATCACTCTACGGCGGCTTCAGCGGCGTCGCCTGGGCCGTTGAGCATCTGTCGGCGCAACTGCTCGACACTGGCGATGACGACCCCAACGAAGCGATTGATGCGCTCCTCGGCGAGTATCTCAAGCGCTCGCCCTGGACAGACGACTACGACCTCATCATCGGTTTGGTCGGCTTCGGCGTCTACGCGCTGGAGCGTCTGCCGCGCGCGTCGGCTCATCAGTGCCTTGAGCGCATCGTTGACCGGCTGGATGAAACCGCCGAGCGCAACTCGGGCGGCGTAACTTGGCTCACGCGCTCGCACCTGCTACCGGAGTGGCAGCGAGAGCAATGCCCGAACGGTTATTACAATCTGGGACTGGCGCATGGCGTGCCGGGCGTGATCGCGTTGCTGGGCGGAGTGTGCGCGGCGGGTGTGGCGGTTGAGAAAGCGAGGCCGCTGCTCGATGGCGCGGTCGCGTGGCTGTTGCGACAGAAGTTGACGAACGGAGCGCAGTCGAGCTTCTTACCGTGGATCGGGTTTGATGGCATTGAGCGAAACGATTGCCGGTTGGCCTGGTGTTACGGCGATCCGGGAGTTGCGGCGGCGCTGCTCCTGGCTGCGCGCTCGGTGCGCGAGCCGGAGTGGGAACGTGAGGCGATGGAGATCGCGCGACGGGCGGCGAGGCGAGAGCCGGAGAGCGTGGGCGTCAAGGATGCGGGCTTGTGTCACGGCGCGGCCGGCTTGGGCCACGTCTTCAATCGTCTGTTTCAGGCGACGGGCGAAGAGAGTTTCCGCGAGGCGGCCCGCTACTGGTTCGAGCGAACGCTTGAGTTGAGGCGGCGCGGTCAAGGCATCGCAGGCTTCTCCTCTTTCAGGGCTGATGAGAATGGTAATGAGTATTGGGTTGATGATCCGGGAATTCTGACCGGCGCGGCGGGCATTGCGCTGGCACTGCTCGCTGCCGCGACTGACATTGAGCCTGCGTGGGATCGGATGCTGCTCGTCTCGCTGGCAGGAGTTTAGAGTACCGAGTCGGGTTCTTCTTAAAGAGCGTGACCAATCAGATCTGAAAGGAGCACACATCATGGTGACCAAGTCGAAGAAAAACATCGCAGTTGAAAAAGAGCAGAAGAAAGGCCGCGTCAAAGTCGGCAAGCTGAAGCTCAACAAAGAGACGGTCAAGGAGCTGACCACCCGCGAGGCCGACAAGATCAAGGGCGGAGTTTTTCTCGGCACCGGCGCTAACGACATCCACTGCCAATGACCAGCCCACAGGCTACTTCAGCAAAGAGCGTGGCACAACCATAAATCTGAGAGGAGAACAAATCATGGTGACGAAATCGAAGAAGCAAACTACGGTTGAGAAAGAGCAGCAGAGAGGCCGGGTCAAAGTCGGCAAGCTGAAACTCAACAAGGAAACCGTCGAGGAACTGACCGCCCATGAAGCTGACAAGATCAAGGGTGGCGGCACTACCGGTTGTGGCACCGGCACCGCTTTGACCAGCACGTGCCCTAACAGGGGTGCGACGTGTCCTTAGCGGAGGAGGCTGCTTCGTCGAAAGTGCGCGGCGCATACACCTGAAGAGGAGAACAAATCATGGTGACGAAATCGAAGAAGCAAACCACGGTTGAGAAAGAGCAGCAGAGAGGCCGCATCAAAGTCGGCAAGCTCAAACTCAATGAGAAGCCCGAAGACCTGACTCCTGATGAGGGTAAGGAAATCAAGGGCGGGGCTGAGGCTCAGGAATTGGGGGCTCCGTACGGAGGCATAGTTCATCCCCACCTATGGACTCAGGAGTAAGCAAAGGAGACTCATCATGTCCGAAAGCAATCAACCGAAAGCACGCATCAAGGTCACGGACCTGCCGGTGGCGGAGCAGGAGTTGGACAAACAAGATTTGCAACAGATCCAGGGCGGAGCCGGATACATCGAACAGGATCGGCCGATGGCCGGGAATAATCCTGATGCCGAGGCGTAGTCTGGGGAACGAGGTCATCCCTCGATCCGTCAGAAGACCCTTCTCCGGTCAAGGTGAAGTAGGACTGAAACACCGATCATCACCAGGAGAAAATCATGAGCAGCCAAGGAGAATTGTTATGACGACCAGAAAGAAGAAAGAGAGCGCGAGCGAGCAAGAGCAGACAAAGGGCAGAGTCAAAGTCGGCAAGTTGACACTCAACAAGGAGACCGTTCAGGAAGTCGGAGACAGCAGTCTGAAAGGTGTCAAAGGTGGGGTAGGCGCTCGTACCCCCGGTTGCGTCGTGGGTGCGAAGCCAGACACCGTCCAGCCCACCTTTGACCAAGCCTGCTACTGACCGGTAAGCGGATGCGCACGTCCGCTTGTGTTCCAGGCACTGGGTAGCTCGACCAGGAATAGCTGAAACGGCTGCGGCCCAAGCAGACGCTTTACGGGCCGTAGCAAGACCAATCAAGGAGAACCGTGATGACAACCAAGAAAGAACAAACGAGTGAGAAGAAGAGCCGCGTCAAAGTCGGCAAGCTGAAACTCAACAAGGAGACCGTTCAAGAACTCAATGACCGCAACCTGAAGGAAGTCAAAGGGGGCGGCGGCGCGTGCAGGGGGCAACGGTCCGGCACTGAAATTGAAACCTGTGACGGTCTCGCTCAAGCTTGAGCCACCAGGTGAAGCTCCGTTGCTGACCCAACCACGACCGAAGGATTCAACCGCCATGGTGATTGCATCATCACAACCTGACTTTGCGCCTGCTGGCTTCTTCGCGCTGCGCACGCCGCTCCTGCCCTACGACGAATTCCTCGCCTGGAGCGATCAGCTCGAAGCCGTGGAAGCGCTCGCCGACCCAACGCGCTTGGAACCAGCCTTGGCCAGAGACCGCGCTCGGCTGCGCGACCGCCTGCACGCCGCCTTTTCACGGCCCGCCGCGCGAGACGCTTTGTTCGTCGCTTCGCCCGACCTCGATGAAGTCCTTGATGTGTGGCTCCGCGAGCCAGAGAGCAAAAAGGGACAGCGGATCGAACTCGCGCTCGTGCGCTACTTCGAGCGGATGGCGGGCCGCGCTACGCCGTTCGGATTATTCGCGGGCGCTTCGGTCGGCACCGTGGGCGATGAGACGCGGCTGGTCATCGCCGGACGCGAGCAGTATCAGCGCCACACGCGGCTCGATATGGATTATCTCTTCAAGCTGACTGAAGCCCTGGGGCGCGAGCCGGAGTGGCGCAACGTTTTTCGCTATCGCCCAAACTCCAGCTTGTATCGCCTCGCCGGGCGGGTGCGCTACGTCGAGTCGCGGCTCGATGGCAAGGATGGTGGGGATGGTGGGAATGGCAAAGATGGCCAGCGGCGCGCTTATCATCTCGTCGCCGTGGATGACACTCCGTACCTCGCCGCCACGCTTGCGCTCGCACGGGAAGGCGCGACGTTCAGTGAATTGGCCGCCGCGCTTGTCGAGCCGGAGATCACTTTGGCCGAAGCCGAAAGCTACATCGCGGAGTTGATCGCGAGCCAGGTTTTGGTGCCCGACCTCGCTCTTCCCGTCACCGGAGATGAACCCATTCATCCGCTGATCGAGCAATGCCACGAGCACGCGGAGACTGCGCCCGTGGCTCATCTCCTGAATCAAGTGCGGACTGAACTCGCGGCGATTGATGCGGCGGGGCTGGGCGCAAACCCGGAGCGTTACCGCGCGCTCGCCCGCGAGTTGGCGGCGTTGCCCGCCAAGGCCGAGCTGCCGCGCTTGTTTCAAGTGGATTTGATCAAGCCCGCGCCTGAAGCGACGCTCGGAGGCGCGGTGCTGGATGAAATTACTCACGGCGTGAAACTGCTTCATCGCCTATCGGGCCGCTCGAATGAGGGCGCGATGGCGCAGTTCATTCAGGCTTTCACCTCGCGTTACGAACAACGCGCCGTGCTGCTGGTCGAAGCCTTGGACGAAGAGCTGGGCATCGGTTTCCCCCCGCGCGAGCCGAGCGATGGCAGTGCACCCTTGCTCAAAGGCTTGGCCTTTCCAGGCTCGTCCGAAGCAAAGCTCGCTTGGGGCAGGCGCGAAGCGTTTCTGCTCGACAAACTCAGCGCCGCACTCGCCGCCGGATCATCAGAGATCGTGCTTGAGGAGCGCGACCTGAAAGCGCTCGAAGCCAAAGAGCCGCCGCCGATGCCTGATGCCTTCGAGGCGATGGTGACGATTGTCGCGTCTTCGGAAGAAGCTTTGACGCGGGGAGAATTTCGCGTGGCTTTCACCGGCGTGACCGGCCCATCGGGCGCACGGCTGCTCGGTCGTTTCTGTCACGCCGACCCGATGCTGCGCGAGCACGTCGAGCGCCACCTTCGCGCTGAAGAGTCGTTACACCCCGAAGCAGTGTTTGCCGAGATCGTGCATCTGCCCGAAGGACGCATCGGCAATGTCATCTCCCGTCCGGTCTTGCGCGATTACGAGATCCGCTACCTGGGCCAATCCGGCGCTCCCTCGGAGCGACAAATCCCGATCACCGATTTTTACCTCTCGGTGCGAGACGGGCGAGCCGTCTTGCATTCCCTGCGACTGGGGTGCGAAGTGATTCCGCGGCTGACCAACGCGCACAACTACGCGCTGCGGAGCCTGGGCATCTACAAATTTCTGTGCGCGCTCCAGAGTCAGAAAGTAAGTGATGGGCTGAGCTGGAGCTGGGGCGCTTTGCAGAGCGCTCCGTTCTTGCCCCGCGTCGTCACTGGGCGATTGGTACTCTCGCCCGCCACGTGGCGCGTGAGTAAAGAAGAACTCAAACGCCTCGGCGAAGTGAGCGGGGCCACGCGATTCCAAGCCGTGCAGCAGTGGCGTGCCGAGCGGCGCTTGCCCCGCTGGATCGCGCTCGCTGATGGCGACAACACGCTGCCGGTGGATCTCGACAACGTGCTCAGCATCGAGGCTTTCGTGCATGTGGTCAAAGAGCGCGAGTCGGCTGCGCTCGTCGAAGTCCTCGCGGCCTCCGGCGAGCTTTGCGCGCGCGGGCCCGAAGGCCGCTTCGTGCATGAGTTGATCGTACCCTTCGTGCGGAAGGATGAAGGGGCGAGGATCGAAGATCGAGGATCGAGGATCGCAGATCGCAGCTTCGCTCCCCATTCAATCCTCAATCCTCAATCCTCAATCCTCGATTCTCGATCCTCGCCCCGTCGCTTCTCCCCCGGCTCTGAATGGCTCTACGCCAAGCTCTATACCGGCGCGGCCACGGCTGAGCACGTGTTGCGTGAAGTGATTGCGCCGCTCACCGAGGAAGCGCTGCGAGGCGGCGCCACGGATCGATGGTTCTTCATCCGCTACAGTGATCCCGATTGGCATGTGCGGCTGCGCCTGCACGGCGATCCGCAGCGATTGCGCGGTGAAGTCTTACCGGCGCTGCACGAAGCCGTCGCGCCGCTGCTTGAAGACGGGCGACTGTGGCGGGTGCAACTCGACACTTATGAACGTGAGGTTGAGCGCTATGGCGGAGCGGAGGGGATCGAACTGGCTGAGCGGATCTTTCAGGCCGATAGTGAGGCGGTCATCGAGATCAGCGAAATGCTTGAGCCGGGCGATGCGGGATTGGATGAGCGTTGGCGGCTGGCTTTGCGCGGCCTGGATTTGTTTCTCGATGATTTGGGTTTTGATTTAGAAATCAAACTCGCGGTGATTGAGCAAGCGCGTCAAGCCTACGCCAAGGAGTTTCGCGCCAACGAACAATTCATCGGCTACCTGGGCGACCGCTTCCGCCAGGAGCGCAAGAGTCTGGAAGCGCTCCTTGATTCAGCGCGTGAGCTAGAGAATCCGCTGTCGCCTGGATTGGCCGTCTTGCGCCGCCGTTCGGAGTGTTTGTCGCCGATCATCGCGGAGCTTAAAGCGGCAGAGCGCCGGGGCCGCTTGTCAGCGCCGCCACAGAATCTGGCGTTGAGCTACCTTCATATGCACGCGAATCGGTTGCTGCGTTCGGCCCAGCGCGCGCAAGAAGTGGTCATCTACGATTACCTCGCTCGCCTCTACCAGTCGCAGGCAGCGCGGGCGCGCAAGGAGAGGCAAGAGTCCTTAGCTCTCGCTATCGCCTGAGCGGTAGCGGCACATAACCCGAAAGGAGAATCGCAATGGTCAGCAAGAAGAAAGAGCATGCGAGCAAAGGCAGAGTCAAGGTCAACAAGTTGAAGCTCAACAAAGAGACCGTCCAAGACCTGTCCGGCGACGAAGCCAACCGGATCAAGGGCGGAGGCTTGAAAGGCTGTGGCACTGACACAGACCTGAACGCTGCTGTTAAAGTCAACGCAGTTTCCGCCGTCTGCGCCGACACCACGTAAATGGCGGTCTCACCCGTCAAGCCGCCGTGCGGCAGCGCGCAGCCTGAGGTTGAGCGCCAGCCGCACGTTGCGGCGTCACCAGCGCTGAGCGGTAGCAACGGCTGCGGCCCAAGCAGAGGCTTTACCGGCAGCAGGAGCATCAATCAAGGATAACCGTTATGACCACCAAGAAAGAGAGCCGCGTGAAAGTCAACAAGCTGAAGCTTAACAAGGAGACCGTGAAAGATCTGACCGACGCTGAGACTAAGAAAGTGCAGGGCGGCAACACCATCAGGGTGAATAACCTGGCTAACCTGGAAGCGTTGGGAAATGATCCTGATAACTAAAGAGAGGAGTTACCAATGACTGACAACCAGCCAAGCGTGCTGCCACCGCTCTACGCCGCGTGGGTGGATGAGCTGCTGCAAGGCCCGATTCCGCCAGAGACCGAAGCGACCTGTCACGATTGCGCGATGTGCGCGAAAGGGACTGAAGTCGCGGCGCCGAATGGTGACGGCTATTTCTTCAACCCACAGACCAAGTGCTGCACCTACCTGCCGGAGCTGCACAATTTTTTGGTCGGGCGCATGCTCAGCGATGAAGATCCGGCCTCGGCCACAGGACGGGCGACGGTCGAAGCGCGACTGCAAGCGGGCATCGCGGTCACGCCGCTCGGGCTGGGCCGTTCTCCCGTCCACGCCTTGCTCTATGCCAACAGCGTCAACGCCTTCGGGCGCGCGCAGAGCTTTCGTTGTCCGCACTACCTGGAAGAGGAGGGCGGGCGCTGTGGCGTCTGGCGGCACCGCGAGAGTGTGTGCGCGACCTGGTTCTGCCAGCACGTGCGGGGCGCGGTGGGGATGAACTTTTGGAAAGCGCTGCTCACGCTGCTCTCCACCATCGAAACCAGCCTGGCCCGCTGGTGTGTCACCGAACTCGACGTGGGCAGCGAGGCGCTCGCCCGACTCTTTCCGTCATTCGGCCAGGCCGGGCGGAACGATCAGATTGACGCGGACCTGCTCGATGGCGTCGCTGATCCTCAGCGGCAGCGAATGATGTGGGGCAAGTGGTCAGGCCGCGAGGCGGAATTCTACCAAGAGTGCGCACGCCGGGTGAACCCTCTGACTTGGCACGAGGTGACCGCGATCTGTGGCCCGGAGGCGCAGGCTTACGCCCGATTAACTTGCGAGGCTTATCAGAAGCTGATCTCAGAAGAGGTTCCGGCGCGGCTCCAGGTCGGCCCGTTCCGGACCATCCAGTTGAGTCCGAACTGCTGCCGCGTCAGCGCCGGTCGCGCCTTTGTCCAACTCGATCTGTCCCAGACTCTCATGGGTGTGCTGCCTTACTTCGACGGCCGTCCCACAGATGAGGTGCTCCAAGCCATGGCCCAGAGGGAGGGCGTCAAGCTCAACCAGGCGCTCATCCGCCGGTTAGTCGATTTCGGAATTTTAGTCCCGTGCGAGAATCCGGCTCACGAGAGGCAGACGAGCGTCTGCTCGCTCAAGCCGACCACACACCCCTGACAAAAGTGCCGCCAGTCGTCGTTTTGTCCGAGCGCATCGGAGCGAGAGCCTGCTGGCCACACTCACTACCACAGCCTGAAGGGTCGTCCCCGGCTGGCTGTGGCACATCACCCAGAAGGAGAACAGCGATGGTAATCAAGAAGAAAGATAGCGAGAGTAAGAGAAGGATCAAGGTCGACAAGTTGAAGCTCAACAAAGAGACCATCGAAGAGTTGACCCCCAGCGAGGCGAAGATCGTTCAAGGCGGGGTGGGGTGGGCCAAGGGGGGAGGCGGGGGGGGGAAAGGAGGGGGGGGCAAAGGGAACATTGATGATGCCCAGATTCTGAGCCTGATTCAGGGCAGTCAATGCAAGGCTTGCTGACAACTCTCAATCTCCGGAGATCACAGGAGTTGGTGATCTCCGATTTTCTGGCGCGGCTCTCTGAGTGGCAGGCGGCACGCGCCCAAAGTATAGGCGCAAGCACTCAATCCATGCCCAAGTCGGCAGGGGCGCTTCTTGCCGGCTGTGGCACTTAACCAAAAGGAGAAAAGTTATGGCAACTAAAAAAGGCAAAGCGAAGAGACGCCAGATCCAAATCAACAAGCTGAGTCCTGATCAGGGAGTGATCCAAGACCTCACTCAGAGCGAGGCGAAACAGGTAGTGGGTGGAGAGTGTCCCGGAGGGCATGGCGGTGATGATCCTCCACCGGTGCGCGCGATCGTCCCGCCCCCGCAGCGCTACATCCCGAGCGACCAACCGGAGCGGTTTATCGTCCCGCTCAAGTAAGCACCCGGTTGGATTCAGGCGTCGCGGTGAACGATAGCTGACTTGAGCCCGGCGTTACAACGTCCGGCTCAAGTCATCCGCCGCGCGGCGGCGGAAAATGACTTGGCCAACCTGGCAGCGTTACTCAGGGTAGGTCCGGTAATCACAATCAACTTGGAAAGGAATGGAAGATCATGGCACAGAGAACCAAGACCAAGGCCACGACCAAGCGCACCAAAGTCAAAGACCTGCCCAAGCCTAAGAGAGAGTTGACTGGTCAGGACCTGAAGAAGGTCCAGGGTGGGAGCGGATTCATTGAGCAGGACTTGGCGGACAAGAACAAATATAAATAGACCTAGTGTCCAATAGTGTCGCGGACGCAGTCAGGGCAATCTCGCATTTTCCGGCTGCGCCACCTCGATGCTGAATCGTCCAAAACCAATCAAAAGGAGAAACACGTCATGGCAAAGAACACCAAAGCTAAGAGTCGCACTAAAGTCAAAAACCTTCCGGCCGCTCAGCAGGAATTGACCGAGAAGGACCTGAAAAAGGTCCGGGGCGGCCTCAAGGAAATGAAGGCTGGCGTGGCAGCGAATTCGAGCGTCAAGATCGATGACCTGGCGCTCAAGCCCTCGGACATAAAGGGTGAGCCAGAACTAGCGGTCAAGATCGACTTCTGCTAGTTGAAGCCAGGTTACTTGTTGGAACACGCCACATTGGTACGGTCCGGGGAGCGTGAGCGACCTGAGCCTCGGCGGCGAGCCTCATCCGGGAGGCTCAGGTCGCTCACGCTCCCCGTACTGTACCGGCAACCAAACTCACCAGGGCTACTCAATTAAAGAAAGGAGACGGCCTGGCAGCCCCTCCGCGACGCATCGCCTGAGCCATGGCTACGGCATCATGACTATGAAGAAGCAACTACCCGTCATCCCGACCAGCTCCCTGCCGCCGCTCTACGCGGCGTGGATGGATCAGCTTCTCGCTGGCCCCATCCCAAGTGAATCTGATGCGACTTGCGACGATTGCGCGATGTGCGCGAAAGAGGGCGGGCCGCGGAATCGCTCCGCACTCCTCTTCAACCCAGAAACCAAGTGTTGCGCTTACATCCCTGCCTTACCTAATTACCTAGTCGGGCGCGTCCTCGGAGACAGCGATCCTGCCGCTGCTTCCGGGCGCGCGACGGTCGAAGCGCGAGTGCGGGCGGGCGTCGGGGTCACGCCGCTCGGCCTGGCTCAGCCGCCGAACTTCGAGGCGCTCTACGGATTGAGCGCCGCCTCGCTCTTCGGGCAGAGTCGCACCTTGCGTTGTCCGCATTACCTGGCCGACGAGGGAGGGCGCTGCGGCGTCTGGAAGCACCGCGCTTCGATCTGCGCGACCTGGTTCTGCAAGTACGTGCGCGGCGAAGTCGGGCTGAACTTCTGGAGATCCATTCACCAACTGCTCACCGCAGTTGAAAGCAGCCTCTCACGCTGGTGTGTGCTTGAGCTTGGGGCCGACACGCTCCGGCGACTCTTTCCGCCCCTTGGCGCTCCAAGCCGCGGCAGAAATATCGATCCTCGCGCTCTCGACGGCCTGGCGGACTCGGGCCTCCACCGAGCGCTGTGGGGCGACTGGGTGGGACGCGAGGTGGAGTTCTACCAGGAGTGCGCCCGCCGCGTCAGTGCGCTCGCTTGGCGGGAGGTGATCGGGATCGGCGGCCCGGAGATTCAGATTTATGCGCGGTTGGCCCAGGAGGCTTACGGCAAACTGAGGTCGGAGGAGAGCCCGGCCTCACTCAAGGTCGGTCCTTTCCAGGTCATTGAGATCGGTCCAGACTTCAGTCGCGTCTCTTCCTATAACGGTTTCGACCCGCTGGATCTGCCGAAGCCGCTGATGGGTGTCTTGCATTATTTCGATGGGCGTCCGACCGCGCAGGCGCTCGCCGCCATCGCCGCCACGGAGGGCGTTCAACTCAACGCGGCACTCGTGCGCAAGTTGACCGACTTCGGAATTTTAGTCCCAGGCGAGAGCCTTCAGAACCGCGAGCGGTAGCGAGCGTCGCTTCCAGATGAGGCCGCTAGTAGAAGCCACGCTCGCTACCGCTCGCGGTTCTGATCCATACACGCAATTGAAATCCGATCTAAAACCGCCAGATCGGAGAAGCAGGCAAACCGAAAACACCAGGGTGACTAAGATGAACTTGACCGAACTCAAAGAGCTGCTTAAAGACACGACGGTCTTCTCGATCCTCTCGGACGAAGAGCTGGCGCAGTTCGCCGAGCACTTCGAGTTCATTCATTACACCATCGGCCAACCCATCTGCCGCGTCGGCGACCAGGCGGATGCGCTCTTCATCGTCTACTCTGGCCGCGCCCGCGTGATTTCTGAAAACGCGCAAGGCGAAGAGGTCACCGTCGGCACGCTCACGCGCGGCCAATCTTTCGGCGAGCAAGGCTTGCTCACCGACTCGCGCCGCCACTACACCGTGCGCGCAGCAGGCGATCTGGTGCTGCTGCGGTTGGGCAAAGCTGAGTTCGAGCGGCTGCTCGGCAGCCACCCTTACCTGCAAGGCTATTTCGAGTACTACGTCGCCGAGACTTCGCTCCGCAACTTTCTCAAGCTCTGCACCGTCTTCTCGCCCCTCTCGCCGCAGGAGATTCGCGACCTGCTCAGTTGCCTGGAAATGCGCGAATACGCCGCCGGTGAGACCATCATCCGCGAGGGCGAGCCGGGAGACGCTTTCTTCATTGTGCGCGGCGGCGGTCTGAAGGTGGTCAAAGAGAGCGAGGGCGGGCGAGTGCTGGGGCACCTCAAGCCGGGCGATGTCTTCGGCGAATTGGCGCTGCTCACCGCGCATCCGCGAGCAGCCAGCGTCATCGCTAAAGAGCCGTCGTCCGTGTTTCGATTGGATAAGAGCGATTTTGACCGCCTCGTCAGTTCTTCATCGAAAGTCAAAGAGTCGCTCGTCGCGCTCGCCGCCGGTTACAGCACCGGCGCTTTGCGCATGGTTCAGGCGGCCACCGCGCCCGCGCCCAGGCCGACCGGTGAATTGCGACCAGCGCCGCCGCCACCGCCTGAAGTCAATGGCTATCATCCTCGCCGCGCTCGCCGCTATCCGGCGCTCATGCAACTGAGCGAGACCGATTGCGGCGCCGCTTGCCTGGCCATGATCTTGCGCTACTACGGCAAGCACGTCTCGATCAACCGCCTGCGCGATCTGGCGAACGTCAGCCGCGAAGGCGCGACGCTCTACAGCGTGGCCGAAGCGGCGGAGACCTTGGGCTTTCACTCGCGCGGCATTCGCGCTTCTTATGAACATTTGGAGAAGGTCGAAACGCCCGCCATCGCGCACTGGGAAGGCTTCCATTACATCGTGCTCTATGAAGCGACGCCTGACCGCGTGGTGGTCGCCGATCCGGCGATGGGCTTGCGCCGCCTGACGCGCGAGGAGTTCTTGAAAGGCTGGACGGGCTACCTGCTCTTGCTTCAGCCGACCCAGAAGCTGGAAGGCGTCGAAGAATCAAAGACCACCTTCGGGCGCTTCCTGCCGCTCATCAAGCCGTACCGCAAATTCCTGCTCGAGATCCTCCTCGCCTCGCTCGTAGTGCAACTCTTCGGCCTCGCCTCGCCGATCTTCACCCAGGTGATCGTCGACAAGGTGCTCGTGCACAAGAACGTCTCGATGCTCAACCTGATGCTCGTCGGCATGCTCATCATCGCCATCTTCCAGACGGCGACCACGGCCTTGAGGTATTACCTGCTGGTTCACACCACGCGGCGGATCGACATGCAGATGGTGGTGGACTTCTACCGCCACATTCTCAGCCTGCCGGTGCGCTACTTCGAGGAGCGCAAGGTCGGCGACATTCTGAAACGCTTCAACGAAAATGCGCGTATCCGCGAGTTCCTCACGGGGCGGTCGCTCGGCGTCGTCTTGGACTGCATGATGATCGTCGTCTACCTGGCCTTGATGTTCTATTACAACGCCAAGCTGACGCTGGCGGCATTGCTCTTTATGCCGGGTTACGCGGCGCTGACTCTAGGCATGACGCCGATCCTGAAGCGGCAGAACCGCGAGGCCTTCGAGAAGTCGGCCGAAGCCGATTCGCACATGGTCGAGTCGGTGACCGGCGTCGGCACGGTCAAAGCCACGGCCTCGGAGCGGCGCATCCGCTGGAAGCTGGAGGGCCTGATGGTCAAGGCGCTCAACGTCCAGTTCCGCAGCGCGCTCACCGGCATGACGGCTTTCTCGCTGGGCAACATCTTGCAGACGCTCAATACCGTTTTCCTCTTCTGGTTCGGCGCGCACCTGGTCATTAGCGGCGAACTATCGGTCGGCCAGTTGGTCGCCTTCAACGTGCTGGTCGGCAGCGTCACTCACCCGATTCTCAATCTGATCGATCTGTGGCGCGAGTTTCAGGAGATCAACGTCGCGCTCGAACGCCTCAACGACGTCTTCGACGCCAAGCCGGAAGAGGACCCCACCAAGCAAGCGCTCATCCGCATGCCGCCGATGCGCGGGCACGTCAAGTTCGACAACGTCACTTTCCGCTACCCGACGCGCGGCGATAAGAATGCGCTGCAAAACGTCGCCCTCGAAATCTATCCGGGCCAGACCGTGGCGCTGGTGGGCCGCAGCGGCGCGGGCAAATCAACCTTCGCCAATCTACTGCTCCGGCTGCACGAGCCGAACGAGGGCCGCATCTTCATCGACGGTTACGACCTGCGGCAGGTCTCGATCACCAGTCTGCGCTCGCAGATCGGCGTGGTGCCGCAAGAGGTCTTCCTCTTCAGCGGGACGATCCGCGAGAACATCGCTTTCGGCGACCCCGACGCCCCGCTGGCGGAAGTCGTCGGCGCGGCGATGCTCGCGGGCGCGCACGAATTCATCAGCGAGTTGCCCTTGGGCTACGAGACCAAGATCGGCGAGCGCGGCCAGAGCCTGTCGGGCGGGCAGAAGCAGCGCATCGCCATCGCCCGCGCGCTCTTCAAGAAGCCGCGCATCCTGGTCTTCGACGAGGCGACCAGCGCGCTCGACACCGAGAGCGAGCGGGCGATCCAGCAGAACCTCGACAGCATTCTCAAAGATCGCACGACGCTGATTATCGCGCATCGGCTCTCGACCGTGCGCAACGCCGACCTGATCGTGGTCATGGACCGCGGGGCGGTAGTCGAGGTGGGCAATCACTACAGCCTGATGGAGCAGAAAGGGATGTACTACTACCTCAACGGCCAGCAGCTTGAGGGTTAACGCGCGCCCTCCGGCGCAGTTTTCATCAGCGCAGTTACGATGACTTATGGATCAACACAAAGGGTCAAAGAAAAGAGCGACCGGCAGTCCCTCATGGTCTGTTCACCTTTGTTCCTTTGTCCCTGCTCTGAAGATGTCCGACAAGCTGCCAGCTTGTCGTGTGCTTGCGAAAGCGCTCCTGCTCGAAAGCCTGCGACAAGCTGGCAGCTTGTCGGACAGTGAGCGCGATTTTCATCCTTGGTGGTAAGCCAAGGCTCAGGCATAACTTTGTGTTGGATTGTCGCACCATCCATCCACCCAAGCGAAGGCACAGGTGAGGGCCATGAACACAACCGTACAGGCGCCATCAAACGGCACGCAAGAGGCAATCGATCTGGCCGCCATCGGCCAGACTTGGGCGCCGCCTCAGGCATTGGACACAGCGCCGGAGGTCTCGGACTTGATCGCCGGGATGCCCTGGTGGGCGGCGCGAGGGCTGCTCTACATCATCGTCGGGTTCCTCGTCGTCGCGTTGCTCTGGGCGCACTTCAGCGTGATCGATGTCATCGTCGAGACGCGCGGCACACTGGTGCCCGAGGGCTATCTGCGCCCGGTGCAGGCCGTCGGCGGCGGCCTCGTGCAATACGTGCTCGTGCGCGAGGGCGAGACGGTGGAGCGCGGCCAGTCGCTCTTTCAATTGGACGCCGCCGAACTGCGCGCCCGCTTGGCTAAACTGCGCGAAGAACTCCAGACCAGCCAGGAGCAATTGCGACAACTGCGGGCCGTCAAAGGGCCGACCGCTGAAACGCTGGAGCAAGAGAACCGCCTCGCCCGCTTGCAGAGCGAAGTCACGGCGGCCGAACTCAGCCTCAAATACACGACGATCACCGCGCCGGCTTCGGGCGTGATCACGACCCTCGAAGTGCGCGGCGCCGGGACGATCATCCAGAGCGGACAGAAGGTTGCCACCATCGCCCCGGCCGGCGCCCGCCTGCTCGTCGAGGCGCAGGTGCCCAACAAAGACATCGCCTTCATCGAGCGCGGCATGCCGGTCAAGCTCAAACTCGATGCCTTCCCGTTTCAGGACTACGGCATTCTGTCAGGCACGATCGTGGAGGTCTCGCCCGACGCGCAGGCCGGCAAAGAGGGCGGGTCATTCTACAAAGTCATGGTGGCGCCCGGGCAAACCGGCATCGCCGCCAAAGGCAAAACCATCCCCTTGCGTCCCGGGCTGGCCCTGACGGCTGAAATCGTCACTGAGCGCAAGACGATCCTCAACCTGATCTTGGAACCGTTCCGCCAACTCAAAAGCGAGGGGGGCACTACGAAATGAAAACCCCTGGGAGCGCACGCATCCTTGCGTGCCCGGCATTCGCTACTAGGCCATTGATCGAAGACAGGCACGCAAGGATGCGTGCGCTCCCAGGCCTTTCCCGAGGAGCGATCACATGACGGACTGGGACGAAGAGACCGCGCTGGAGGTCAACGGAGAACCGCTCAGCCTGCGCGACGTGCTCAGGTCGGCGAAGTGGCGCGGGCAATTGGGATTCATTCAGGCCACCGCCGATGGCGCGCTCATCCGCCAGGCTGCCGTGCAGCGCGGCATCGAAGTCTCCGACGACGAACTGCAGCAAGCCGCCGACGATTTTCGGGTTGCCCGCGGGCTGCACGAGGTGGAGGCGCTGGAGGGCTGGCTGGCCGCGCATCATCTGGGCTTCGAAGAGTGGGAATCGCTGCTGGAGGACGAAGTCATCGCCCGCAAACTGCGAGATGCCTTGACGGGAGGCAGGGCGGAGCAGTACTTCGCCGAAAACAGACTCTCCTTCGACGCCGCCACGATCTCCCGTCTCGTCGTCAGCGACGAAGACGTGGCGAAGGAGTTGCGCGCACAGATCACGGAAGAGGGCGCGGACTTCTACGCGCTCGCCCGGCAGCACTCCATCGAAACTGCGACCAAGCCCGCGGGCGGTTACGTGGGGCCGGTCAAGCGCCAAGAGTTGGAAGCGGCGGCCGAGTCCGCCGTCTTCGGCGCGCCAGCGGGGAAAATAGTCGGGCCGGTCAAGACCGACCAGGGCTTCGATCTCATCAAGGTCGAAGCCCTCCACCCCGCCGCCTTCAATGAATCGACCCGCGCGGCGGTTGAGTCACTGCTGTTCGATGAATGGCTGAACGAACAGCGGGGTAGGGCGAAAATCAGCGTGCCCTTGCTGGCAGAGTCTGAGGACTGAAGAGCGTGGGGCTCAAGCTTCATCCGTTCGGAGGTGAGAAGTGAATCGAATCAACAATCTCCTGCTTGGGATCGTGCTTCTTTCCGGCATCGCGGTTGCCGGTTGCGCCGCGGACCGCAAACCGAGCGGGCCGGGCAATTCTTCGGCGGCCACAACTGACTCAGCGCCGGCTCCGCGCACGCCCGTGGCGGTCGAAGTCTTCGAGGTCAAGCCGGCCACGCCGGCGGGCGAGCAGTTGATCCCGGCCGTAATCTCGACTGAAAACACGGTGGTCGTGCTGGCACAGCGCGAAGGAATCCTCGTTCAACTCCGCGCCCAGGAGGGTGCCCGCGTAGCCAAGGGCGAGGAACTCGCGCAGCTCAACGACGATGACCTGCGCGCGCAACTCCGCCAGGCCGAACTCGAAGCCAACCGCGTGGCGGTCGAAGAGCGCCAATACGAGGCGCTCGTCAAAGTCAGTCGAAGCGAACTCGAGCAAGAGGCGGTGCTCTTCAAGGAGGGCCTGACGAGCAAACGCCAACTGGATCGCCTCCAGTACAAGCTCGAAGGCGCCGCCCAGGAGCTGGAGAAAGCGCGCCTGGCCACCCAGACGGCGCAGTCGAGGATTGAGGCCGTCAAGGTCGAGATCGAGAAGTCCGTCGTCCGCGCCCCGATTGCCGGCATCACCACTCACCGCTACGTCAAGCTCGGCGCGAGCGTCGTCCGCAGCGACAAGCTCTTCGAGGTCGCGCAACTCGCCCCGCTCGAAGTCAGGTTCCAAATCCCGCAGGCCGGGCGCCTGCGGATCGGCCCCGGCAGCCTAGTCAACCTCTCGCCCGCCGATGGCGACCGTATCGTTGCCCGCGCCCGCGTGCGTCGCCTCGATCCGGTGATCGATGCCGCGAGCAATTCGCTCGGCTACCTGGCTGATGTCGTCGGCGGGGCCGGACTCGTGCCGGGGTCGGCCGTCTACGTGCGCCTCCCGCGGGAGGCGGCTGTCACCTCCTTATGGATCCCGCGGGCCGCCTTTCCGGCCAAAGCCGACCTCCGCCGCGGCCTGCCCAGCCTCCTCTTCGTCCTCGAAGGCGACGGCGTCAAAGCCCGCACGGTCCTGGTCAGCGCGGTCGAGGGTGATCAGGTCGAGATCAGCTCGGGCCTGATCGCTGGCGACCGCGTCATTCTCGCGCCCCCAGCCGAACTCAAAGTGGGTGACGTGATTGCCGTGGTTAAGAACTGAAAGCCGGAGCCAAGACCTGGATTGACGGACGAAGGAAGTTTGGAGTACCGGAGGCGGGTTTTTCTCTCAGCCCAAACCCGCCTCCGGTACTCCAAACTCTCTCCCTTGCCGACACTCCACAGCTTGATGTGCCGGACATATAGGCTGCGGCGGCGAGTTGAAACCGTCGCGGAGCCATTGACACGACCCGCAAGCTGCAATAGGCTTGCCGCCATCACTTTCAATCGAGGCTCGCAAAACGCCAGGGCTCCTCGCCGAGCCGACAGGTCAGAAGCGATGGCCCTGCTCTTCTCAACTGCTACTCGGAAAGGAGGCCGGCCATGACAGACCGGACAAAGGGCACGAAAGAGATCGTGATCAAGCTGACTGATAAAGAGCGCGAGCAGATCAAGCGAAAGACCGGCGAAGACATCACCGAATTGATGATCGGAACGATGGAGGCCTGCATCAGCTCACAGGATGTCGAGGCCACAGAGGCAGAGCACACCGAGCAGACAAAACAGATACTTTAAGTTGATCGGGCGGGAGCCTCGTGACTGCGCGATAGGGTACTACTGAAGGGGCTGACTCATGATGAACATCCTGCTCCTGTCAATGCCGGATTCGTTCGAGCATATGCCCCCGATTGCCGTGCGCATGCCGAACGGGGCGCTGACTTCACTGGCCGGGAACATCGACCCTCACCACCGAGTCGCGGTTGCCGACCTGATTCTCGTCGAGCGGCGTGTGCGCGAAACCGTCGAGCGGCTCGTGGGCGAACTCGACCCGGATGTCGTCGGGCTCTCGGTGATGACCTTCCAGCGCCGGACTGCCAAGCAGATCATCGACCTGGTGCGCTCGCTCAGGCCCGGCGTGCGCGTGGTCGCCGGCGGCTATGACCCGAGCCTGGCCCCCGAAGCCTATGCAGGGACGAAAGACGGCAGCGTCGATTTCATCGTCCGCGGCGAGGGCGAGATCACCTTCCGCGAGCTGCTGCGCGCAATCGAGAGCGAATGCGGGTACGATCAGATTACGGGGCTCTCTTACCGCAGCGGCGACCGCTTCTACCACAACCCGGACCGCGGGGTGAGTGGCCTGGAGGGCGGAGAGATCGGGCTGCCGAACCGCGGCGCGCGCGTGCTTGATGGCTACACGATGCTCGGCCGGCAAGTGGACGTGGTCGAGACTTCGCGGGGCTGCACCTACGATTGCAGCTTCTGCTCGATCATCGAGATGCGCGGGCGGAATTTCCACACCTACTCGTTCGACCGGGTGCTCGCTGACATCCGCGACGCGCGTGCTCACGGGGCGCGGGCGATCTTCATCGTCGATGACAACATCACGCTCAACGTGCGGCGGTTCGAGGCGCTCTGCCGCGCGATCATCGAGGCGGGGCTCAACGACCTTGATTACACCGTGCAGGCCATGACCTCGGCCATCGCCAACCACGGCGAGCAGCTTGCCCCGTTGATGCGCGAGGCCGGGTTCCGCTACGTCTTCCTCGGCATCGAGAACATCCTCGAGGACGATCTCGAATTCCTGCGCGCCAGCTCTAAAAACACCCAGCGCGGCAGCGGCCAGCAGAGTGGCAACGCGACACTGAAGGCCATCGACTACCTGCACCGGCACCAGATGTATGTCATCGGCGGCCTGATCGTGGGCAACCCCGACGACACGCGCGAGTCCATTGAAGCGAACCTGGAGTTCGCCAAGGAGTATGTCGATTGGCCTTACATTCAGCACCCGACGCCGTACCCGCGCACGCCCATGACCAAAGAGTTCCGCGACCGCGGGCTCGTCATCAACGAACGGCTCGAAGAGTACGACGGCACGACCGCCGTGGTCAGGACCGAACATCTCCCGGCGGAGGAGGTGGAGTACCTGAGGTGGCGGGCCGAGCGGTGGATGAAGCTGCGCCACATGCCGGTGGCATTCGCCCATAGTCCGCTGTTTGTGCTGCGCCACGCGCCGAAGATGTTCGCGCACACCTTCCGCGGCAGCACCGTGAAGTCTCTGCTGGGGCTTGAGGACGAGCGCGGGGCTTTCGAACGCTACCGCGCAGTCCGCAAGACCGAGCGCGCTTACGTCTGAAACGAATCTCTCAAGCCAAACTGAAGTGGATGCTCTGATCTTATGAGAAAGCATATCGCCATCCTCCCGGCCTTTTTGCTCTGTTCGCTAACACTGATTTTGCAGGTCGGGGGCAAAGGCCAGAGCCAGGTCAAACGAGAAGCCTCGCCGGCCGCGGCGGCAAAACAGATTGCTATCCGCTGTGGCCGACTGATTGATGGAAAAGGGGGAGAGGCCATCCCCAACGCTGTCGTGATCATCAGCGGTGACCGCATCGCCGCGGTCGGTCGGGACCTGCGAATCCCAGCGGACGCCCAGGTCATCGATTTAAGCCGCGCCACGGTGCTCCCTGGGTTGATCGATACGCACACGCACCTGACCTACCACTACGACACTCAGCCGAACGAGAAGGCGAGCATCACCGCCGTCTACGCGGCCGAAAACGCGCGCCTCACGCTCGCTGCGGGTTTTACCACGGTGCGCAATCTGGGTGCGGGTGACGGCGTCGATCTGGATTTGCGCAAGGCGATCAATCAAGGCGCCACCCCAGGGCCGCGGATTCTGGCTTCCGGCGCCCCGCTGTTTCGCCCTCCCGGTTCTGCTTCTGGCTCTCCATCAGATGAGGAGGCAGGGGATGCACGAATCGCCCGCATCCGCGAGTTTGTGCGGAAGCAGATCGATGCCGGCGCGGATGTGATCAAGGTCTTCGTGACGCCGGGCGCCGGCGGGGGCGACAGGCTGCTCTATTCCGAAGAGGAGGTCAGGGCGGTAGCGGATGAAGCTGCCAGGGCGCACTTGCGAGTGGCCGCGCATGCTCATGCCACCGCCGGAATCAAGGCTGCCGTGCGCGGCGGAGTCGCTTCGGTCGAGCACGGCTCGAAGCTGGATGATGAAGCGATCAAACTGATGATCGAGCGTCATACGGCGCTGGTGCCCACGCTCTATCTCCCTAACCACTACCTGGCGCACCGGGAGAAGTTCGGCTTCGATGACGCGCGCTGGCAGGCGCTCGATGAGCTAAAGACGCAGGCCATGAAAAATTTCCATCGGGCCCTCGCCGCTGGGGTCTGGATCGTAATGGGCTCTGACGCCGTGGCGGGGCTGCACGGGGAGAACGCGAAGGAGTTGGAGTGGATGGTCAAAGCCGGCCTGACCCCGGCCCAAGCGATTCGGGCGGCCACCGCGGACGCAGCGCAACTGCTGGGCTGGCAGGATCGCGTCGGCTCGCTCGAAGCCGGCAAGTTTGCCGACCTCATTGCCGTCACGGGCGACCCGCTCAAGGATATTACTGAACTCCAGCGCGTGCGATTCGTCATGAAAGGCGGGCAGGTATTCAAAGCTGAGAAATAGTCTCAGCATCCCTGACTCCGAAATGGCGTAGGGGTGTCCCGCGACCTGTTAGGTTGCGGCTGTCCTGCAATAAACGCTTCGCCGAGCCGACCGCAACCTAACAGGTCGCGGGACAATCCATCAGGAAAAGCATTATGGATCGAAGAACCTTTGTCCAACTTCTCGCCGCGACTCCGCTCGTCTCACTCGCCAACAGTGAGACTGTGCCGAAGTATCGGGTCGTGACCAACTACCGCCCCGCGCCTGTCCCAGGCATGCCCGGCCCCTATCCCGGTTCAGTGGTCTCAGTCAAGTCGGCCAAATGTCTGGATGAGGCCAGCGCCGAGGCCGATGCCGAGGTCGTGCGTGAAATGATGGCGCGGGGGATGTGCGCGTTGACCGGAGAGAAGCAAGTCCTTGATGCCTGGCGGCGTTTCTTCGAGCCTGCGGACGTGGTCGGGATCAAGGTCAATTGCGGCGGCCGCCCCTGGGTCGTCTCCGCGCCGGAGATCGTCGTCGAGGTCATCCGCAACCTGATGGCGGTCGGGGTCAAGCCGCAGCAGGTCTACCTCTACGAGCGCTTCCAATCGCAACTCGACGAGGTGAACTACGCGCCACACCTGCCGGAGGGCGTGAGCATCGTCGGGGCCGAGAGGGCGCGGGGCAGCAACCGGCTCTACGACCCGGCGACCTACGTCGAGGCGGACTTCTTCGGCGAAGATGACACGCGCTCCAACGTCATGCGCCTGGTCTCCGAGCGCCTGACGAAAATCATCAACATCCCGAACATGAAGGACCACGGCGCCACGGGCGTCACCGGGTGCCTGAAGAATATCGCTTACGGGAGTTTCTCCAACGTCGCCCGCACGCATTTCAAGGGGGTGTCCCAGACCTACTCCTTCGTCGGCACGCTGGCGGCCGTCGAGCCGGTCCGCTCCCGGACGGTCTTGCAGATCATGGATGGCTTGCGGGGCGTCTGGCACGGCGGGCCGTTCGCGCACACCCGCCGCTACGTCTTCTACCCGAAGCAGATCATGTTCGGCACCGACCCGGTCGCCATCGACCGCCTGTTGCTCGACATCATCGACGACCAGCGGAAGGCCGAGGGCGCGATCTCGATCTGGGACCGGTCGCCCAAGTATCTCAAGGCGGACCGCAGCGACGAGCGCGACAATGACCCCAACGTCAACATCATCATCCGTGAGCCGGGGCACGTGGAGTATGCTTCGAAGCTGGGCCTCGGCGTCTACGACCTCAAGAAGATCCGCGTGAAGGAGATCGAAGTATGAGGCACCTGTGGTTTCTGATCGCCCTACCGTTGCTCTACTGGCAGCAGGGGATCGAGAGCGCGCCGGCCCTGAAGCAAGCGGGGGTCGAGCGCCTGGGCGTCCCACCTGACCAGGCGGAAACCTGGCGGAAGGCAGGCTTTTCGCCAGTGCCGATGAGCCAATCAGAGTTGGAGTCACGCGAGAAATTGCCCGCCCCGCGCATCGCCGCGCGAGTCGAGGTGGCGTCCCCGACGCGCAGCCCCTGGGTGATCACTAACGGCTGGCGCTTCCTACGCAACGGCGCCGGCAAATACTACTATGACCTCTCAGCCGGGCCCGCAAGTAAAGCCGCACTGGCCGCGGCCGAAGCGTTCGCCTACGGCGCCGACGCCGTCCTGAAGATCGACCCGGCCGACTTAGCAGAGTTCGGGAGTATGCTCGCCTTCCTGCGACAACTGCCGCCGGACGGGATGCCGCCGCTGGCCGACTTCGCCGTGGTGGATGACGGATCGCCGTTGACCGGCGAGGTGCTGAACCTCCTCGTCAGGCGGAACCTGCTCTTCCGCGTGGTCTCGGCCCCCTCCCCGCAGTTCCGCCTCAACATCAAGCTCGGGACGAAGGAGTACCCGAAAGCGGAGGCCGCCAATCCCAGCGAGTTTGCGCTGAAGGTCCGCCGGCAACTCACCGACGAGCAAAGGTCGTTGCGCGTCTACGGGAGCGAGGTCGTGATCTGCCGGCTCACCGGCGACGGCTCGCGCGCCCGATTGCACCTGATCAACTACGGCGGCCGTGAAATCGAGGGCTTGCGCGTGCGCTTGCGCGGGGCCTACCTCAAGGGCGAGGCAATGGTGGCCGGGTCGGGCCGCGTAGAGCTTGAGGATTATGTTGTCTCGGGCGGAGCGACGGAGTTTTCCATCCCCAAAATAGGAATCTACGCGGTGGTTGATTTGCCGGCTGTGAAGTGAGAGGAGCTTTGGTTTGGAGTACCGGCTTGCGGCCGGGCTTTGCGCGAAAGATAAAGCCCGGCCGCAAGCCGGTACTCCAAACCTTCACCTGCCACTACCCTTCAAGTGAACCATCTTCCATCCCCTGCCTGATTCAGGCAGAAAGAAAAACACTTCGGTGCCAGGAAACCGCTTGAGGTAGCTTCTACTCTTCTCGACACCTTGCACGTAGAAAACATTATCCAGCGCATCGCCGGCCGTGCCGCTGTCTGTCAGGACCGCCACACTCAATACCCCCTGGACAGGCTGCCCGGTGCGTGGGTCCATGACGTGGGAGTATCTCACTCCCTGAGCCTCAAAAAACTTCTCGCCACTCCCGGACACCGAGAGCGTCCGATCCTTCAACCGGACGATGGCGGCGATCTTTTGGGAATTGATCGGGTCGCCAATCTTCACCTCCCAACCTTCACTGCCGGGTGGGGCGCCCAACCCATACAACGTACTGCCCCCGGCGCTGACCAGTGCCTTCTTGATGCCGTGATCTTTGAGCAGGCTGATCACGCGATCGACCGCGTAGCCTTTGGCGATCCCGCCCAAGTCCAACTCCATGCCCGGCCGGTTGAATTGAATGGTCCTCTCTTTAGCATTCAAGCTCAGATGCTGGTACCCGACGCTGCTGCGCGCCTCGGCAAGTTCGGCGACCCCTGGCATCCGGCCTTCGCCCCGAAAGAAGCCCCAAGCTTTCATCAGCGGCCCGACAGTGATGTCGAACGCTCCCTCGGACTCCCGGCTATACCTCAAGCATTCCTCGATGAAGTTGAACAGCTCCGGCTCCACCCTCACCGGCCCCTTGGCGGCTTCGCGGTTGAGGTGCGAGAGGGGGCTGGCAGCTTTGTAGTGGCTCATCAGCTTGTCAATGCGATCCACTTCATCCAGGCCGGCCTCGACGATGCGCGGCAACGACTGCACATCATCGCCATAGACCACAATGGTGTAAGTGCACGCCATCGAGATGCGGCTCTCCTCGAAGCGGGCCAGCCCTTCCTTCTGCGCGGTTGAAATGCGCGAAGCGGAGAGCAGCAGAAGCAAGCTGATGCCGAGCAGTTGAATCCGACGCAGTTTCATGGGTTAATCGTACCCGGTCGCGTGAAATAACTTCAGGAGAATACCGGCATGAGGATACAGGATTTCCGAGCCAGTCTGAACGGGCAGAGCGCCCCGGACGGCTTGTCGCCTTACCTGACGGCACTCTGGCACGAGAAACGTGGTGGCTGGAACAAGGCTCACGAAATAGTTCAGGAGATCAACGACCCTACGGCCGCCTGGGTGCATGCTTACCTGCACCGCAAGGGAGGTGATGAGGGCAATGCCGCTTACTGGTATCGCCAGGCCGACAGGCCTTTCCCGTCACACTCCCTGGATCAGGAGTGGGGCGAAATCGTGGAGGCATTACTCTGAGGCGGACGCGCGGAGCAAAGTCTTCCTTGCAACCGCCCTCTAAATAGTGCATCATACATCTTGGTTACTCCTTCTCTCGCGCATCGACGGTGATGCGCCTCTGCCTCTAAGCATTAGCGGCGGCGTGATGGATGGTTCGAGAGCGGGTTCATTTCAAACTTCAGAAGCTGCTCGTTAGGGCATCCGAAAGCAAGCCTTCGCTGCTACCGTTCACCGAAGCCACTTTAATTCGAAGCTTCTCTTAACACTCCTATAGGGGAAAGGTAGATCTACATGTCTATGAAACTTTACGTGGGCAACCTCGCTTTCCAGACTTCCAGCGAGGACCTGCAGCAACTGTTTGCGCAAGCCGGCACGGTCGAGACAGCCTCAGTGGTTGAGGACCGCGACACGGGGCGCTCCCGCGGCTTCGGCTTTGTCGAAATGGCTTCGAAGGAAGAAGGTCAGGCGGCGATTACGCAATTCAATGGCAAGGAAGTTGGCGGTCGCAGCTTGGTCGTGAACGAGGCCAAGCCGCGCGAGAATCGTGGCGGCTTCGGCGGCAGTCGCAATGGCGGTGGCCGCTCGTCTCGTTATTAAGTTCCTGTCAGACGACCGGCGACACTTTACCTAAGGCGCCCCCGGCGAGATGGCGTTTCGGCCGGGGGATTTTAATTACCAGGCGCACACGCGGGCGGTCCGCGTGGCGCCCAAGGACATTCATGACTTTTTCTGAACTGGGACTGCACACGGCGCTCGCGCGCGGGTGTGAGTCTCTCGGATACACTGAACCGACCCCGATCCAACGGCAGGCGATCCCTGTCGTGCTGAGCGGCTCTGATTTAATCGGCTGTGCCGAAACCGGCACTGGCAAGACGGCCGCTTTCCTGCTCCCCTTGATTCAAAGAATTTCTTCCACCCCAGGCGCCGGCGTGCGGGCGCTGATTCTCGCCCCGACGCGGGAACTCGCCTCGCAACTCGCCGCGAGCCTGCACACACTTGACCCCAAAAAGCGCGTGCGCTCGGTCACTATCGTCGGCGGCGCGAGTGTGGGGCGACAACTCGAAGGTCTCCGCCGCGAGGCGCCGGTCGTGATTGCGACGCCGGGGCGCCTGCTCGATCACCTCGAGCGCGGCTCCCTGGACCTGTCGCAGGTCGAGGTGCTCGTCCTCGATGAGGCCGACCGCATGCTCGATATGGGATTCTGGCCGGCCATTCGCCGGGTGATTGCCGAACTGCCCGCCGAGCGGCAGACGCTGCTCTTCTCGGCGACGATGTCGCCCGCCATCGAAGGGCTCGCGCGCTCGACCATGCGCCAGCCGAAGCTCGTTGAAGTGAGCCGGCGCGGGCGGGCCGCCGTGACGGTCGAGCAGACGGCCCATCCCGTCGCGATGGAATCGAAAATGGCCCTCCTGCTGCACCTGCTCGAGCGCGAACGCTTCGAGCGCGTGCTGGTCTTTACGCGCACCCGGCGCGGCGCCGAGCGCCTCTCGCATATCCTCGCCGCCAGGGGGCATCAAGTTAATCGGATCCACGCCGATCGCACCCAGCCCCAGCGTGAAGCTGCGCTGCGCGGCTTCAAGGCCGGCCGCCACCGCGTGCTGGTCGCCACGGACATCGCGGCCCGCGGCATCGACGTCGAGGCGGTCTCACACGTGATCAATTACGACGTGCCCGAGGCGCCGGAAGATTACGTCCATCGCATCGGACGCACGGGGCGGGCTGGGAACCCCGGCCGCGCCATCACTCTGGTGACGCCCGTCGAGGAGTTGTCCATCGGCGCCATCGAACGCCTCACAGGGCAGGCGATTGAGCGTGTAGTGCTGCCGGAGTTTGGCGGTTGTGGGACTGCCCCGAACGTGTCCGCCCGGCCCTTCACGCCTTTCAGCACCAGGGGCAGCTCTGGCCAGCGCTCATTCCGGCCGCGCCGGGCGAGCCGATAGTCGTCGCGGGAGAGAGGCAAGCTCGGGACGAAACCACCGGTGCCTGAGCCGGTGGTTTTCGGTGGAGAACCATCAGGATTGCAGAAAGGCAAGAAGGTTTATGGAGAAATATCAATACACAGTCGGTGACCGAGTGGAGAAGTTGTGCGTGGTGTGCGGCGAGGAGCGGGGCCACGTGGTGGCGCTGCTCAACAAGCGGGGGCAGATTTCGCGCGTGAGCTGCCCGCAGTGCGGCACACGCAGTACCTTCAAAAGCGGCCGGAGCCTGACAGGTGAGTCATCTTTACCGCAGGACAGCGCCCCTTATGACTGGACACGCACGTACCGTAAGGGGCAAACTATGATGCATCCGACCTTCGGCTTGGGCGAAGTAACGGCGGTGATCGAGCCCCGGAAGATCGACGTGCTGTTTTCAGACCGGGTCCGCCGGCTCATTCACGCTCGTGCTCAGGCCTAATGCAAGAAAGGTCGCTCGGGTTGGAAGCGATCTTTGTTTTTCCTACTCTCCGGCATCAACGGTTAGGCATGGTTCGTCAGCACGGACTTGCGCCATCGGTGGCTTCAGAGAGCAGGTCATTGATAACCCACGAAGCCGCTGCGGTGGTGAGAATGCTGTCGTCGTTAGCCGGGAACCATTCCCGCCTCGCGCTCGCTTGCTTCGCTTATTCGAGGAGAAACCATGTCTAGCAAATTGTATGTCGGAAACCTATCCTTCCAGACGACGCAGCAGGACTTAGAAGAACTGTTCGGGCAGTCGGGGCAAGTCGAGTCAGTGAGTATCGTGACTGACCGCGACACCGGACAACCGCGCGGTTTCGCCTTCGTCGAGATGGCGACCAGTGAAGAAGCCCAGGCTGCGATTCAGGCCCTCGACGGTAAAGAGGTCGATGGCCGGGCGCTGAAAGTCAACGAGGCTCGGGCCAAGGAGAGCCGTGGTGGTGGTGGTCGCGGCGGCTTCGGCGGCGGCGGCGGCCGCGGCGGTTACGGTGGCGGTGGTGGTGGCCGCGGCGGTTACGGTGGCGGGGGCGGTGGTGGCCGTGGTGGTTATGGCGGCGGGCGTGGAAATCGCTAAGGGCCCCGACCAGTTGAAATAGACCTTTGTGAGAATGGCCAAAGCGCCAATCAATCAGGCGCTTTGGCCTTCTTTCGTTCAGGCGACTGTAAATTGTAGGCTTGATCCATCATCGTCGGCCGTCAAGAAAGACTCAGACCACTTATCATCAAGTGAGAAAGGAACGGGCGAAAACAGATCTCCCGACCTCAATCGACGGCCGGCCGCACAAACCAACAGTTGAGCACATCAAGCCAGGCGCCACTGTGCGAGCGACGCACGCGCAACGCCCCCACTCTGATCCGGAACGATAGTTAATTCGAGCACCGTCACTCCGGAGAGTTCGACGTGGTAATCTTCGACCTCTCGAGTTGTGCCGGGCGGGCTGAAATTCCACTGCTGGCGGACGATCTCCCGGAAGGATTGCCCGCCGTCCGGCGACCAGCGCAGGGCGAACTCTTGCGTGCGCGCGGTCTCGGGCTCAATGAAAAGCAGCCAGATGCGCCCGAGTCGTTGCGGCCGGTCGAACATCAGCCGGATGGCCTGCTCCCCAGGTGACGCAGCCCGCCAACCCGATTCCGCACCGGGCAGCAGCGCCGACTCAATCGGGTGCGCGGCGTCCTCTGAGGTGAGTTCGACTTCTACCAAAGGCTCCAGTTCCAACCACTCCTGGTCGAGAAGCGGACGATTTTGCGGGACGGGACCGATTAAGCGTTTACGCATCGTTTCGGCTCAACGGCAAATATGAATTGATCATCATTGATCATCGGGGGCGCACCGCTCAGGCTCTGAGGCCACCCTCGCGGTTAGCGATCTCCGCGGTGTTAAGCAGATCCGTGATGACCTGCACCAAACGTTTAGGGTAGGTCGGCTTCCGGAGATGGCCTTGGGCGCCGGCGGCCAGGGCTTTCTGTAATCCAGGCTCTTGGTCCGTGGCTGAATAGAAGAGCACCGGGGTGCGGGCGTCGAACGCGCGGAGCCGCCGGCACAATTCATACTCTGCGCCGTCCGGCGGCCAACTGTCGAGGATGTAGAGATCAAACCGCTGGCTCTGGGCTAAGCGCACGGCCTCTTCCGGGGCGTGTGCGATGGTCACGCGGTAGTCGTGTTGCTCTAGGATCAGGGTCAGCGCGTCACGGTTCTCTCGGTAGCCATCCACGCAGAGAATGTGTATTTGGGCCGATCTCGTCGCCTTGGCGGTCGTTTTCTCAGGGTGTTTCTTGGTGAAATACATGATTGTCTCCTACAGGCGGCAACCGACGGGAGCACGGCCGCATGGAACAGGTTGAGCGAAGAGTGACGCCGCCCGCCCCTTGAACTTACTCAGCTGTTCTTTGGGCGGCCTGACGTAATTTGCCAGCCCCAGTCGAGGCTTGCCACCAGGGACGCATCCAAAGCTGCTCCTCGATTAGCCGTCGATCTGCGGCGAAGATCAGCATCAGGCGCCTCATTGATCCGGTCGCAATTGTGAAAAAACAACAGACGGCACAAGGAGGGGAATCTGGGGGTCCGATCCCGATGTCGAGAGGTGAATTCTCAAAAGCACGAGCACGGTCAGTATAGTCGTGATAGCGCGGGGACGCAAATAGATAAATCCGCTGGTGAGGTCTGCTGTTCTACATCGATCAGAGCTGCGCTTGTTCTGCATCGATCAGAGCTGCGCTCGCCTTTTCCTTCACCCTAAACCCCATTCACCTTGACTGTGCTCTCTGCGGAGTGTAGTCTGGACTTACCTGCAATCCTGCAGCAAGCCACCCAGCTTAAGTGGTAGCTGAGATGACTCCACAAGATACCACTTGTGGAGACTGTCCATGCTAATGTCGCCCGGTCAACCTTTCGGTCAGTCACAACTTCTTTCTGCCACCTCTCGTTGACTGCTCTCTTCCGCCCCACGCCTGTCTCGCGGTCGATGGCAGATGGGCTAGTGAATGCCCCTTTGGTTAATCAGGAAGGAGAGCGGAGAACGTATGGTCGTCAGCCTGGTGGACCTGGAAGAGGCAGGGGAGCGGCTCGCCTCCGGCGAGCCGCCTTACGAGTTTAAGACCAGTGATCCTGGGCTCCGCATCCTTGGCCCGGCCTGTGGATTCGGGGCGGATTGCCTGCAACGTTATCGGAGAGATGGGCTGTATGCGGAGAGTGTCGAGGAGGCGCAAGGCATGGCTCGCGCCAGGAGCGCGACGATCACGGGGGTCTGGTTTGTGAAGCGCTAACCAGGACTGCCCCAGCTTGTGCCCGCCTGAACGGGCCTCTCGGGTGAGCGCGACTCACTTCCGGTCAGAGCGGAGGAGCCAAGGATGAAGAAACGACAGTATGAAATTGAGTGTGGGAGGTGCGGCGAGACCCGGCTGGAGTTCTTAACTGAGGGAGAAGCGAGAGCCATCGCCGATGGCGTCGGACCCGCCTATCGGCCATGCGAGCGGTGCGGGAAAATGACCGGATGGATCGAGGCCAGGGGCAAGCGTGCTTCAATCGAAGGGACGAGGAACTACCCGACAGCACAGCAATCGGCAAGGAATCAGGCCGCTGAGGGATCGGTTCCACGCGGTCAAGAGCGGATGGCAACACAGTCCGAACGTGATGAGGTGGATGAAATGCTGCGCCGACCTGAGGCTGTCCCGATTGGCGGCGGTGATCGGTGAGGTGGAGACTCGCTGCATCGGCGGCAGCAGAGTCGCGAACGAGCGCGTTCGACTTGGAGACTTAAGGCACCGCTCGTTGAGGGCCTTACCCAGTTACCAAATAGAGTGGAAGCGAGGTGAGTCCATGACGTTGTGTGAGTTTTGTATGCTCCAGCAGGCGGACGGCCGCTGTGCCGCTGGGCGCCAAACGCCGAAGAAAATGAGATGCGTAGACTTTACTCCTGGGATCGAGCGGTTTTGCTCAACGCCAGCGGATTATGCCGGGCGAGAGCAGCTCAAACAGATGGCCTTATTTTTTGGCCTCGCCGGGAAAGAACTCAAACGGGTGCTCGCGCTAGGCGAGGTCCGGAGAGAGGCTCCCCTTGTTGAAGAAGTCTTACCTGCGGCCGAGCGGAGCCGTGAAATGAGGTTACCCTGAATAAAAGAAACTATCCTCGGGACTGGAGGGACCGGTATCGACGGCCATCGCCCGGTGAGCGACGGCCACCGCGCGGCGAGTCGCCGCATTACCGCAGGACTGACGATGCAGTCACCGGGTGCGAGAGCAGGTATCTCGATTCGCTCATGGAGGCGGGCTGCGAACTGGTCGTGGTGCTGCGCCAAGGGGACCGCATCGCCGGGCGGCTTGCCTGGTACGATCAGTCTTGTCTGAAGATCGCCCCGAGCGATGGCTCTCCCAGCCTGTTGATCCCGAAGGAGAGCATCAAATATCTCTATGAGGCGGCGGCCTCTTAAGCCGTCCCGTCAGATCACCCAAACGAAGGGAGGCCACAGTTGGCAGAAATAAAGTTATTTTCGGGGGAGAGTCTGGAGCAAGCCCTGCGCCGCTTCAAGCGGCAAGTGCTGAATGAGGGCATTTTTCAGGAGGCCAAGCGACGGGCCTTCTACCTCAAGCCGAGCGAGAGTAAGAAGCTCAAATCCAAGCTCGCCCGGACTCGGGCTCGCAAGCACAGGCGCCCTAGAGGAGTTGGCTGGTGAAAGAGGCCCGGGCCGTCCCGAACTTCCATCCGCCAGTCAGACCGAAGTGAAATTGTCGAGGCCGAGGTTGGCCCTCCGGCCGCCACAGCGGAACCAATACAGAAAAGGAGACGCAGCGCATGAAGGAAGACATGATCGAGCTGGAGGGCAAGATCGTCGAGAAGCTACCCAATGCCAATTTTATTGTCGGAGTCACCATCTCCCAGCGGAGCCATCAGATCACGGCCCACCTCTCCGGCAAGATGCGCAAGAACTTTATTAAGGTGCTCGTGGGCGACCGCGTGACAGTCGAACTCACGCCCTATGACCTGACCAAGGGCCGGATTACCTTCCGCCACCGCAACTGAGATCGGCCGTGGCACGGGGAGTGATGATGTCGAGAGGTGCCCTCCGCGGGCCGGGCGGGAAGGAAGGGTCATCAAGTATGATGCTCAAAGGGAGCCAGGTGATGAACCCCCGCAAGTTGCACAGAAAGATCACCGCACTGCAGCTCGCCGGGAGGACCGATCACGAGATCGCGGAGACCCTTGGGGTCTCCTCCTCGACCGTCCGGTACGTGGCTTCGCTCTACCTGAGTGATGCTGCCGCAGAATACCACAGCCGCAGCAGCCAGGTTGATCAGCGGCCCAGGTTAGCTTATGAGATGCGACACGAGGGGAAGAGCTTTGCCGAGATCGGGCAGACGTTGAATATCAGCCGGCCGCGGGCGCATCAGATTGTGCACCGGTACGAGTGGCGGTTGCGCCGCCTGAGGCGGGGAGGGGTGCTTGAGCATTGACATCAGAGGAGCCACCGAGGCGGAGGGGGCGACAGTCATCTGAGTCTTAGCGCCTGACATTGAACTCGTCGAGGACAGCCCTGCGGCGGCGTCTGCCCTCCCCAGATTTCCCTGCGCCCATCAAGAGTGATAAGCGACATGGGAGTGAAGACAGCAAGAGAGCGAGACGGCTTGGCCGGTCCGGTCCGTACGATCCGTCATGAGAAAGCAAAGTTTTCGCCCGAGTCTGGCCAATGGGTAGAGCGGGTGCGGATTTTATCTCAGGACGTTAGCTACGAATCAGGGGGGAGTAAAAGTAAGGAGGTGGCCCAGGTCGCGGACTTCGGCCCCGGCGGCAATATGCTCGTCGAGCTCTATCAAGACAGGTATGAGAAACTCGACGACCGGGGGAATTTAATTGAGGAGGGCTTGTGCAAGCGAGACGGTTCGGTGGTCTCTAAGTGGGTCTACGCTTACAACGCCAAAGGGAACAGAGTTCATGGAACATTCTACTTCCCGGTGGGTTTACTCTACGGGCGGCGCTTGTATAACAGTGAAGGGGACAGGATCAAGGAGGTCGTCTATAACCGGGACGGCTCTCTCCGCGAATACGTAGATTATAAGTACGATGACAAAAGGAATGTGACCGAGGAGGTTGCCTACCTGGGAAAGGCCTACCGGTGCCATCGCTATTATACTTACGAGTTTGATCGCTTTGGCAACTGGACTGTGCGGCGGGAGAGGCGGGTAGTTGTTACCGACGGTATCAAGACTCAGGGGCTAGGCCACGTACGCTTTCGGGAACTCACCTACTACTGAGCTTACCATTCGATGAGACAAAACGCAGATGATGATGTTCCCTCTGCCTGTTGACAGCCCCAATTCAGGCCATCCCGCGAGAAACGGCTGAGGCGATTGATGCACGCGGTGCGAGAAGTGCTAAAGGTTCACATCTGGTAACGCCCCAAATTACTGCCAAGAATATTCCAGCCCTGAGCGAGAGAGAAGAGATGAATCCCAAATTACTCGTGTGGCTCGGCCGTCTGGCTCGGATCAACAGTGGGCAGGTATGTCCCTCCCCTCTGGGGGCAAACTGTTTTCTTTTTCATCGGTCCTCGGCCGCCTCATGGGCGGGCTCGTTGGCATCCGGGTGGCCTGCAAAGTTAGTCGGCGTCTCTGAAGTTTACTCGCATCATACGTCAGTCCGGCGTCAGTCCGGGCGAAACTTAGATTGGTTATAATTCTGATGCAACGTGACCGCGCTTCAGCCAAAGGAGGGGAGCCATGCTGTGGTGGAATTTACGACAATTGAAGTCAGGGAACCAACAAACTCGGCGGCGCGCAGTCAAAGGGCTAGGCCGGTCACGAGACCCGCGCGCGATTGACCCACTGATGGCGGCGCTCAATGACGGGTCTTACTTGGTCCGGCAGGAGGCGGCGCGAGCACTCGGGGAGATCGGCGACGCACGGGCCGTGAGATCGCTGGTCAACTTGATCGGGGAGAGCTTTCAGCATGCCCTGGTGACCACGGCCGTTGGCGCGTTGGAAAAGGTGCTAGGTCGGGCCGCCGCCGCCGCGGTTTCTGAAGACGTGCGGGCGGCGGCGACACTCAGTGATGTCAGCGGCCTTGACCATGAGTATCGGGAAGGCATCGCTTGGTTTTTCGAAGACAGAAATGTGAGGGCCTGGACGATGGACTGCTCCCGGATCAGGAAGCTCGCGCACCAAGAGTTGATCCGCCGTGGACTGGCGGCCTGAGTGATGGGGCCGACATTGTATGGATCACTGCGTTATCAAGTTAACTGGAAAGCCAACCCCGACGCGGTAAAATTGGCGGAACATGGCCCATTTTCGCCGTTCGTGGGCAACACACCATTTTCCCACTGCCATCCTCTGCCCAGCCTTGCTTCCGGTCACGCCGGGGCATAGAATTGCGGCCACCATGTTTGTGATCTCATTTCTACCTGCCGGCCTCGGTTTCGCTTTCCTCCTCTATGCCAATTCCATCAATACATACGGGCGTCCGCATGGGAAATCCAGAAGGTTTTGGCTAAGGCTGGCGGGCGTAGTGCTGATCCTCGCTGCTCTCCCGCTGGCGATTTGGGGGCCGATGTAGATCACGCCCATACTGCCGACATCAGGCCATCAACACACTATCGCCCTACTACCGCTTCCTTTAGCATGGTGCGCTATGACAGAAAAGTTACTGGAATTGAGATTGAACACCTACCAAGCGGCAGCAAGGTTTCACAAGCCTGCTTGAATATTTAAAGACCAGACAGTTAGAAAGCATGGAGACCCGAAGAGTGCTCCGCCTTCTTGATCTGCTGAATGTTGAAATGAGCTTTGTGGCTGAGACCGAGGGGGGCTTGCGACAAGGCACTCTGCTAAGTAAATTTGGGATAGCAACTTTCTATTGGGACATTATCGGAAGCCGCCTACGGTTGACAAAGCCACCTGCTAAGCATAGGATGGTCGAGAACTGAGCTTAGCTCACTCTCTTCATCAGCTCCTCTGGAATCATCCAGATTATCTGACACACACAGCTCAACTTCCAAGGAGCGAACAATGTTTACACGCCATGTCACAATAAAACTTAAGGCAAATTCCGCCGCCGAGTTTACCCGCGTTATCGAGAACGAGAGTCTCCCGTTGCTCCGCAAGCAGAAGGGATTCCGTGATGAGATCACCCTTGTCGCCCCCGAACGCTCGGACGCCTTAGCGATTAGCTTCTGGGACACGAAAGAGGACGCGGAGGCTTATAACCGCACGGGGTATCAGGAAGTACTGAAGACCCTCTCGAAAGTGGTAGAGGGAGTTCCAAAGGTAGAAACCTTTGAGGTTGCCAACTCGACCTTCCACAAGATCGCTGCTCGGGGAGCTTGAAGTCAGAGTTTCTCATGGCGAGAGGGCGGAAAGCCGCCTTCTCGCCGCACCCCTGCTCTCAGGCAAATAGCAGAGATGCGCCTGGGTCTGATTGGGCCAGGGCGGTCATGCGCTTAGAGAGCAGGCAATCGTTTACCTGTTAGAAGTCTTTCCGGGTGCCGCTTGTCTCAGCCCGCAACAGTTCCTGCGAACCGCCCGGCCTGCTTCTAACTATTCCGGAAAGGATCCTGCTTATGCCAGTCAAATTGTTTGTTGGTAATCTCTCGCACGAGACTACCAGTAAAGAAATCCGCGACCTATTCAGCGAAGTCGGCGTGGTGGAGTCGTGCCAGTTGATCGAAGACCGGGAGACGGGCCGCTCCAAGGGCTTCGCCTTCGTCGAGATGAATTCGGAAGAGGCGGCTAACACGGCCAAAGAGAAACTCAACGGGCACGACCTGCATGGGAAAACGCTCAAGGTGAATGAGGCCAGGCCGAGGACTGAGTGGCGGAACAAATGATGGCTCGCGGCCGTATGAGCTTTTGGTGCTAAATGATCCGGGGTCATCTCGGTTCGCTAGCTCGAATTTTAAGAAAGCTGAGAACAGAGCTAAGCTCGCCCTTTCCTCGGCCTCTCCGGAATCATCCGGACTACCTGAAACCAACAGCTCATCTCCCAAGGAGTTATCAATGTCTATTCAAAATGTCCTGCGGAGATTCAAAGCAACTTCTGCCGGCCAATTCCCCCGCTCTGTCTTTCTCATGATGTTCATCGGGGTCGTGGTCGGGCCACTCGTGTTATTTGCTCTTGGCGGGCGCAACCCGAACACTCTCGGGCAGCACGGCTTGGTGTGGTCCTTGCTTGGGATCACCCTGCTGCTCCTCATCAGTGTCGGCGGCGGCTTCTGGCTGTTCAGGCGCGAGTCACACGTCGGAAAAGATCTCTCTATCAATCCGAAGTCTCGCTGAAAGGGGAGCGTGCCCTCAGAATGATGGAGATGCGCACGAGACTGAATTTATTGGTGGCACGCGGTGGCATCATCATTTTTGAAACGCGACCCTCTTGATGTAACCTGGGAGATGATTGTCAGGATAGTCCTCGCATTTTCGAGCAGCAATCCCCGGCGACACAGTTTGTCATGCCAGTCCGCTCGACGCCTCTAAGGAAGTAGACTCTCGTCGTCGCCATAGTCGGCCTCGAAAGGATACACGATCATGATTCAACAGACTCCTCAAGCTGAACGGTTCAAACAACAATTGCAGAATTCGTTGCAGCACGAGACCCTCAATGCTCGCCCGATTAAGATTGCGAAACACGATCAGATCTACACTTGTGGCGATCATGCCGAGATGGTCTACTTCATTGAAAGCGGACAGATCAAATTGCTCATGCTCTCGCCTGAAGGGAGAGAGTGCCTCCTGGCCATCCACACGGCAGGAGATATTTTTGGCGAACTGTGCCTGTCCGGGTTAAGCTCACGGCTGGAAACCGCGACGGCTATGGAAGAGACGAACTTAAAACAAATCCCTTGCTCGAAGTTCTTTGCGCGTTTAAGCAGCGACTCATTGTTAGAGGGCTTCGTGCAGTACCTGGCGGTGCGCGTTGCCGACCAACAACAGGTCATCGCCAACCTGGTGACGGTCGATAGCGAACAGCGACTGGGCAAGACGCTGTTGCAACTGGCCCGCAAACTCGGCAAGAAAGACCCGCGCAGCATCCGCATCGAACATAAGATCTCACACGTAGAACTGTCGGAGATGGTCGGCACCACGCGGCCCCGGATCAGCGAGTTTATGCAGCGCTTTCGGAGCCTGGGGCTGATTGAGACGAGCGTCGAGCACTTTCTCATCATCAAAGAACAGAAGCTCACTGATTACCTGGCTCAGATCGCCTAGCGCGGCGGCGCCTGCCTGTCGGCCCCTGCCTGATGGGCTCGGCGGTCAAGAAAGTTATCGATGGCAAGCCGAGCGTCGCTCGAGGAATTCAAAGATGAGTAAAGCGAGACTAGTCAAACGCAAAGAATGGCAGGAGCGAGAGCAAGTCGCCCAACAACCGGCACCGCTATCTTCCGCAGCGCAGGTTAAGGCTGACACCGTCATGGATTGGACGAAGCGCCAGCCCGCATCTCGGCAGTCGAGTCCCCGCGAGATGTTTGCCGCCTTGTTTGCGCAGCCACAAGCGAACTAAATCGAAACAGGACAACTTTGGCAGAACGTCAGGATCCCCGTGCCATGCGTTCATGGCAGCGGCGGATAATCCTGCCACCACTCAGGTCCCTCCACCTATTTGTCCCTGCTTTTGGCCTTCGACGTGTGGTAAACCACACAAGACAAAAGGGCGCGGTCGGAGCGAGCGCAAAACACCGCCCGCCGAACCCCGCCACTTTTCTTTTCGAGATTGTCCAATATTGGACAACAATTTATCCCGAGCTGGCCGATCATGAGTTGGGAAGTCCTCTCGCTCGGCGAGGTGACCAAGTCCATCTCCTCACTTGTTCGGCGAAGAGGAAAACGCAAAAAGGACCGAGGTTCAATGCTGACGAAAACCATCAAATGGATTGCCATGGCGACGTTGTTCCTGGCCGTGTTAGGGCTCTCCTTCGGGAGCTATCAATTAATACTGGAAGCGACGCTGTTCCTGGCAATTTTTGTGCTGACTAACAAAATGTTTCTCTGGCTGAATGTGGTGTGCCTCGCGATGTCCCTGGTTTCGTTGGCTGTCTTGAAGACGAGACCGAGACTCGCTATGCCATCGATCACCAATCGGATTCCGGGAAGGGAGACACTGTAAAGCGGTGGCGGTCCCGAGCGCCACTGCAAGCCCTAAGGAGATGCCAATGGCAAACACCATCAAAACGGGGACCATTCTGATCGCGGAGGGCGCCCTTATCCCGCCATCCTTGCTGTTCGAAAGCGAGCCTTATACTCACGGGTGGAGATTGGTTAAAAGCCTCGACAGTTATGGGATGAATCAAAAAATCGGCCAAGCAGGGTGGAACTTTTTCTACCTGGCCGGGCTGCGAACAGCCAGCATCTTCGGTTCTGACGAAGAAAAGACGACACGTAAAGCGATCAAGCAGGTCATCGCGAACATGAGGTCGAAGCATTTTAATTGCCTGGAAATTACGCAAGTGGCCGCGAAACGATTCCTGGGGCTGCCCTACGTGAGTGTTTCCGCCCACTCGCGGCATATTCAAGCCAGTCAGGTCCTTTTCGAGGACTAGAAGAAGGAGAACCAAATGATCAGCGTCCGCATCCTCGCCCTCTCAATTTTTTGGGCTGCGCTTTCAGCGCCTTTGAGTTATTCGCAAGACCTTTCCAGATACCGGGAGTTCCAATTTGGAACGGGCCTGCCCGCCATAGCGAAACAGGCACATCTGAAACCGTCTGAGGCGAGGGCGATCCACCAACGCCCGGCGGTGATTCAAGAACTGGAGTGGCAAGCTCAAATCTCGCTTGACTCTTTGCCGCGGCCAGACTCAGTGAGAAACATCTTGTTCAGCTTTTACAACGGAGAGCTGTTTCGCATCATCGTCACTTACGATCCGGATCGGATCGAAGGCATGACCGCTGAGGACATCATCGACGCTCTTTCGGCGAAGTACGGGGCTGCCACCAAACCTGTCGCCGAGATCACGCTCTCTTCGACCCGAATCTACGATGGCGAAAAGATCATTTCGAATCGGAGTGAAAAGGTCATCGCACGTTGGGAAGATTCACTGTACTCGGTCAACCTCTTTCAGCCCTCCTTCCAGGCTACTTTCGGCCTGGTCGTGTATGCGAAACGACTGGATGCCCTGGCCCAGACCGCCATCATCGAAGCTGTCCGGCTGGACGAGCAAGAAGCTCCCCAAAGAGAACTCGCACGTCAACAGAAGAAGGATGAGGAGAACCGCGTCAAGCAAGAGAAGGCCAGGCGAGCGAACAAGGCGCCTTTTCGCCCTTAGCGTGCCGCAGGCAGCATCATTTTTTGCGCTCTTCATGACCAACTTGATGACCGCTACCTGGAGGGAAATATGGATTGGAGTGGAGTACTGGGATTCATGATTGCACTGGGGATCATCTCGCTCGTCTGCTGGGGGGCGCAAACCCTTATCGGCTTTTTGACCTACAGCCAAAAGATCGCTGAGGTCAAGTAATCAACCTACCGTCGAGGAGCGTGATATATGTCAAGTGCGAAAATTGAACAAGACCGCGTGGGGTCCCGCCGCGGAGTCGAAGAGCTGAAAGATGGAGTCGCCGTTCTAGAGGCTCAGCTTGCCGCGTTAGAGCAGAAGAATTCCCGTTCCCCCGTGCTGCTTCAGAGGCTAGGTCTATACTTAGGCTTTGGCGCCGCCGGGAAGTTAGAGTGGGCTCGATTCAAGCTCAAACTCAAACAAAAAGAATTGGACCGCTTCGAGGCTCAGTCTGAGGCGCTTAAAGTAACAGCTAAGCGCTCTGGTATCGTACCTGAGCCCCAACGTGCGTCATCCCTTGGCTGCGCCGGAGAAACTGCGCGGCAGAAGATGGGGCGAATGATCACGGAGAATCCGGCCGCACTTGAGCCGCATCTCAGGCGCATCTACCAACCGCTAATTGAAGCAGAGGAATCAGGTAAGAGATGAGAGCCCGTGCGAGCGGCTCTAAGAGTGTTGCTGCCTGAACGCAGGAACCAGGGCATCGCTCGGTTTTCAATCTGACGTGACAAAAATGATTTGCTTCGTAGCGTTCACGGTTTCGTTGGTTGTCTTGCAGGTGGGAAGGAGAACGAATGTCAAAAAGAAATGGTGACAAAGCTCGGTTTGATCGGGAACGAAAGAAGAAGATGCTCCGGCGGAAGCGCAATCAAGAATTGCGGAAGGCGTTGGAAAGCAACACCACGGGGACGACAAGCGCTGAGCCCCAGGGCAAATGAAACAACATTATCTGATTGCCGGTCGGGTTGACCCAACCGGCGACAGCGAGGAAAGAGGATATGGCCAAGCAAGTAATTTATGGGACGGAGTCGCGCGCCGCGATTTTACGCGGCATCAACCAACTCGCCGACACGGTCAAGATCACCCTCGGCCCGAGGGGTCGCAACGTCGTGATTGACAAAAGATTCGGCTCACCGACGATTACCAAAGACGGGGTGACGGTAGCGAAAGAGATCGAGTTGAAAGACCCGCTGGAGAATATGGGCGCCCAGATGGTGCGTGAGGTCGCCTCGAAGACTTCTGAGGTGGCGGGCGATGGGACGACCACCGCGACCGTGCTGGCCCAAGCGATCTTCCGCGAAGGCGTCAAGACGGTGGCGGCGGGCGCGAACCCGATGGCGCTGAGGCGCGGCATCGACAAAGCTGTGGAGCGTGCGATGGAAGAGATCCAGCGCCTCGCCAAGCCCGTCAAAGGTGACGCCGTGGCGCAGGTCGGCACGATTTCTGCCAACGGCGACGCGGCCATCGGCGGGATCATCGCGAGCGCGATGGAGCAGGTCGGCAAAGACGGCGTGATCACGGTCGAGGAATCGCGGACGATGGAGACGTCGCTGGAATTCGTCGAAGGGATGCAGTTCGATCGTGGCTACCTCAGCCCATATTTCGTCACCGACCCGGAGCGCATGGAAGTGGTCCTGGATCATCCCTTGATTCTGATCCATGAAAAGAAGATCAGCTCGATGAATGAACTCTTGCCGCTGCTCGAGCAGGTTGCCCAAAAGCGCCAGCCGATGTTGATCATCGCGGAAGACATCGAGGGCGAGGCGCTCGCGACACTGGTCGTCAACAAACTGCGCGGCACACTCAACATCGCCGCCGTGAAAGCGCCGGGCTTCGGTGATCGCCGCCGGAGTATGCTCGAAGACCTGGCGATCCTGACGGGCGGGAGCGTGATCAGCGAAGACCTCGGGATCAATCTCAAGAAGGTCAACCTCGAAGACCTGGGCCGCGCCAAGAAGGTGATGATTGACAAAGACCACACGATCATTGTGGAAGGCAACGGCAAGCCGGGCGAGATCGCCGGTCGCGTCAAGACGCTGCGCGCGCAGGTGGCAGACTCTACGTCGGAATACGACCGTGAGAAGTTGCAGGAGCGGTTGGCGAAACTGGTCGGCGGTGTGGCAGTGATCAAGGTCGGCGCGGCGACCGAGATGGAGATGAAGGAGAAAAAGGCGCGCGTCGAGGATGCGATGCACGCCACCCGCGCCGCCGTCGAAGAAGGCATCGTGCCGGGCGGGGGCGTCGCGTTCGTGCGCGCGGCCAAGGCGCTGGAGAAATTCCGGATCTATAAAAATGGCGAAGGTGACGCGGACGAGCAGATCGGCGTGAATATCGTCAAGCGGGCATTGGAAGAGCCGCTGCGGCTGATCGTGCAGAATGCCGGCCGGGAAGGCGCAGTGGTGGTCGAGCGTGTCCGGGCCGAAAAGAACGAGAACGTCGGCTTCAACGCCGTGACCGAAGAGTTCGCAGACCTGGTGAAGGCCGGCGTCATCGATCCGGCCAAGGTCACGCGGACGGCGCTGCAGAACGCGGCGTCGATCGCGGGCTTGATGCTCACCACGGAGGTGATGATTTCAGAGCTTCCTGAGCATGGTAAGACTCAGGCGCAGCCCGGCGGTGACATGGGCTTTTAAAGCCTCTCTGCGCTAAAGCAGAGAAAAGGAGGTCCAAATGCAGCCCCTGAATACACGCGTCCTCTGGGTTGAAGATGATGCGGATACTCGTGAGGTGATAACTTTCTTTCTGGAGCAATCCGGTTATTGGGTCACCAGCGCGGGCAGTTCGATTGAGGCTTTAGGACTAGCCAGGAGTGAGCACTTCGACCTCTACCTGCTCGGAGATTGGCGCCCGCACGGGAAGGAAAGCAATCTCTGCGAGGAGATCCATAAGTCCGACCCGGGCGGCCCGATTCTTTTCTATTCAGCGGCGGCCTATCAAACAGATCGGCAACGGGGAATGGAGGCGGGTGCGAACGGCTATCTGACGAAACCGGTCGGCTTTGATCATCTGAAAGAGGCCATGACTCGTCTGCTCAACGATGCGACGAGCGACATTGACGAGGGGGCCTGAGAGATCTCTTGACCGTTTTGTTGACGGCCCGAGCTCAGAGGGCAGCATTCAAGTTGCTGCCGGGGCTTTAACCCCCAGCCCTGGAAAGGAAAGAGATGGCTAAGTTCGAAATCTATAAAGACGTAAAGGGTGATTTCCGTTGGCGCTTTCAAGCCAACAACGGGAAGATTCTGGCCGAATCTAGTCAGGGGTACATCAACCGGGCTAATTGTGAGCATGGGATCATCCTGATCAAACAAGAGGTCGGAAACGCCACGATCGGCGATGATTTTAAGGTCGGCTTACCAACGCTGGTCGGGCGATGAGGCTTGATTCAGCTGCCTATCTCGTCCCAGGCGGCGCAACCGACTAAGAGGTGGCACAGGAATGGCACTCGTCCTGTTCCCTTCCATTAACCTCAAACAGTGCCCCGCAATCTATTGAAAGGCGAAAGCAATGGCCGAAGCTCATTTCCCAGACATCAGCATCGTGGGCAATATCACATCTAAACCACCGCGCAAAGAAGGCAAAAACAAAGAAGGTAAAGACCAGTTCATTATCACGTTTGGCCTCTCCAGGAATGCGAAGGGCCCCTGGATCGAGACTTTCAATCGCGTGTGGGGAAAGCGCAGCAAGCAGACATCCTCATTACAACTGCCGATTGTGAGCGAGGACCAGATTCAGATCACCTGCCCGCTTGACGACCAACTCCAAGGCCACTTGGACGACCTCAAGCGGGAGGTGGCCGCAACCAATCAAGCGTACCGAGAGCACCTTCAGGCGGCCGACGATGAGAAGCGCAGTCATGAAGAGATTCTCCACAAGCTCAGGTTTTGATCACTGACCGGCGACTGGCGTCAGGCGCACCGACCTCGATCCCTAGCTCCGGAAACTGCCATTGACTTGGCTGAGGTGAATGATGACTGAGATTAGCTTGGCGACACTGATCAGTGGCGTGTGCCGCGACGCGGGCAAAAGCAAAGGGATTGAATTCCATCCTCCGGCCGCCTGGGGAGCGCAAGTGCCGGGGAGATGGGAAATCAGCTATCGGCTCAAACGGGAAGGCTGGTCGGTCACTTTAACCTACTGGCTGAGCCCGGATAGCCAGGTGAGCGAAGAGGTGTTTTGGTCTGGGGGATCCCACTCCGGACCGGAACAGAATGAAGAGTTCAAAAGAAACCTCAGCGCTAAAATAGACCAGATGCTCGAATGGGTAGAGAGAGAAAGTAGGACCACTGACCGGGGAAGGAGATGCGAGTGAGACTGACCGTTGGGAACAAGGTGATTTATCCGTCTCAGGGCCTCTGCCTGATTGGCCCGGTCGTCAAGAAAGACGTCAATGGCGGGCCGATCAAGTTCTACCATTTGGCGCTCCTGGACGAGAGCGGCGGCGAGTTGTTCGTCCCCGTCGATAAAGCCCAAGCCATAGGTATCCGGCTGCTGCTGGAGAGGTCTGAGATTCCGAAGCTGCTAGATCAGCTCAAGCAGACCGCCAGGACCGCCAAGCACTGGAAGCAGCGTGCGATTGACAACTCGAAACTGTTCGCCTCCGGGTCGGCCTTTGACTTGGCCGAGGTCGTTGAGTCACTGACTGAATTGAGCGAGACGAAGGCGCTCTCGCCGGGTGAGAGCCGGATGCTGGAACGGGCGAGAAAGCTCCTGGTGTGCGAGATCTCTGAAGTCATGGAAGAGACCATGAGCGCGGCCGAGGAACAGGTAGACCAGGCTCTCAAAGCGCGGATAACGTTCGGCCAGGATACGAAAGACCTTTAGATACAGCACCACCGTTGAATTATCTCAGCCGGGTGAGAGGCGAGCGAAAAAACTTTCATCAGGCTGCGAGCTTCGCCATCCCATTACGCCTTACCCAGTGAGGGCAGCTACTAGACCTCTTGCAAAAGTGGAAGCGGCTGCCAGTGTCCGCAAGCACGCGCGTGAGCAAGGGCGTTGACTTAAACAATTTTTGCAGGAGGTCTTATGAACAGACAACGACGTTTTCTCACATTTGCGCTCCTGACCTTGTCATTGCTGGCTTTCAAGCAGGCGGCCTCGGCGCAAACTGCGCAGGTCACTGGCATCATCACGGACGCCAATTCAGCCGTCATTGCCGGAGCGCAGGTCACGCTCACCAATCTTGGCACTGACGTGGCGCGCAAGGCGGTGACGAACGCGGATGGCTATTACAGCATTCCTTTCGTGCCGCCGGGCAATTACCGGTTGAGTGTGATCGCCAGTAGCTTCAAGCCGGTGACCCTCGACAGCGTCAGCATCAACGTGGATCAGGTCGCGCGCATTGATTTCACGCTCGAAATCGGCGCGGTCAACGAGAGCGTCAATATCACCAGTCAGGGGCCGCTGCTGGAACGCGAGACCTCAGTGATCGGGCAGGTCATCGAGAACAAGACCATCGTCACGCTCCCGCTCAACGGTCGCAACTATTCACAACTTGTCTTGCTCATGCCCGGCGCGACGCCGAACCCAGGATCGCGCGCGACCGATGGGATCAGCCTGAACGGCAATCGCACCCTTCAAAACAAGTTTCTGGTGGATGGCCTGGACAACAACAACTACACGCTCACGGGCGTTGATACCGGTGCGACGCAGGCGATTCGCTCGTCAGTGGACGCGATTCAGGAGTTCAAAGTCGAGAGCGCCAACTACAGCGCCCAATACGGCCAGGCCGCGGGCGGCGTCGTCAGCGTGGCGACCAAATCGGGCACCAACAGCTGGCACGGCTCGGCCTTCGAGTTTCTGCGCAACGAGAAGCTGGACGCCAATGATTTCTTCGCCAATCGCAACGGGCTTGAACGCGGGCCGCTGCGTTTCAATCAGTTCGGCGGCACCTTGGGCGGTCCCATCTGGCGCAATCACACGTTCTTCTTCGCGAGCTTCCAGGGCACGCGCACCCGCGCCTCAAAAACCGAAGTTGTCACCGTCCCGACGCCGGAGCAGGTGCGGGGCAATTTCGGCGGCCTCAACATCTACGACCCGGCGAATGTCGTGGGCGGCAACCGGCAACAGTTCGCGAACAACGTGATCCCCGAAGGCCGGATGGATCCGGTCGGACGCAAACTCGCCGCGCTCTATCCGGCGCCGAATCAGGCGGGCCTCGTCAACAATTACGCTTCACTCGTGCCGCAGACCGGCGACGCCAATCAGTACGACCTGCGCGGCGATCACAACTTCAGCGAGCGCGACAAGCTGTTTGCGCGATTCAGCAAGGATAACCGCGACACCCGGCGCGGCAGCATTTGTCCCGCGCCGGGCAATTGCGGAGTGCTGTTGACCCTTCCGTCCATCCTGACCAACGATGCGTGGTCGTTGGCGGGCGGCCAGACGCATGTCTTTTCGTCCAACGCCGTGAACGAACTGCGTCTCGGGTTTTCGAACAACCGAAGCTTTTTCCAAAACCCTGCTGACCGGCCGCTCTTCGACGAATTCGGCATCAAGGGAGTGCCGCAATTCGACTCCTTGACGGGGTTGCCGCTTTTCAACTTGACCAACTATAGCGTGCTGGGCAACACCACCATGAGGCCGAATTCGAAAGAAACAGAGTTGTTTCAGATCAATGACAACTTCTCGCATCTGCGCGGCCGACACACGATGAATTTCGGCGGCGAATACTGGCGGTTGAGCACGTTGGCAAGCGCGGCGAACACCGCACGCGGCTCGTTCAATTTCAACGGGCAGTTCACTTCGCGCACGCCGGGGCAGGGCGCCGGCAACGCCGTGGCCGACCTGCTGCTCGGTTTGACGAGCTCGGCTTCAATTTCGACGCGGCAACTGGGCACGTTCCTGGTTGATTACTACAGCGGCTATTTCAACGACAGTTGGAAAATTTCGCCGAGGCTGACCCTCAATCTCGGCCTGCGCTACGAACTGCAAACGCGCCAGCGCGAAGAGCAGAACCGGCAGGCGTTCTTCGATTACACGCCGAGCAGCCCGACTTACGGCACGCTCGTCCCGGCGCGCGACGGCGGGCATCGTGAGCAGACCTTCTCCAACCTCGATAAGAACAATTTCGCGCCGCGCGTAGGCTTTGCATGGCAGCTCAATCAAAAGACGGTGGTGCGCGGCGGCTTCGGAATCTTTTACGGCGGCGTCGGCTACTATGCCATCGGCGTTTCGGGCGCGGCCAACCCGCCGTACTTCGTCAGCATTACGATCAACTCGCCGACGACCGCGGCGGGTACCGGGCTGAAACTGTCGGATGGATTTCCCGCCGATGCGCTGAATCCGGCGCGTGCCGTCAACCCGGCGTTGTACGGCCAACCGCAGGATTTCCCCTACACTGAGATCTATCAAGGCAACCTTGAGGTGCAGCGCGAGCTGTGGGGCGGGGTGGTTCTGTCGGTCGCCTACGTCGGATCAGGTACTGCGAAGCTGCGCGGTGGGAATAACATCAATGCGCCGAAACCAGGCGCAGGCGCACCACAGCCGCGCCGATTATTTCCAACCTTCGGCACGATCAACATCGCATCGGGCTTCGCGCACTCAAGCTATCACTCGTTGCAAACGAAGCTCGAACGACGCTTCCAATCCGGCTTTTCGCTGCTGCAGTCCTACACCTGGAGCCACGCGATTGACAACTCGACCGATGGTGAAGACATCAGCAACGGCCCGAACATTCCGCAGGATCCATTCAACACCAATGCCGAAAAAGCCCCGTCGGGTTTCGACATCAAACACCGTTTGGTGACGAGCGTGGTGTATGACCTGCCGTTCGGGCGCGGAGGCAGATGGCTGGGAGGAATGAATCAATCAGGATTATCGAAACTCGCGCGGGCCGTGTTCGGTGGGTTCCAGATCGCCGGCATCTTCGTGGCGCAAACCGGTCAGCCCGTCAACCTCGATGTCGCCGGCAATCCGGCCAACACGACCGGCCCGGTGCGTCCGAATCGGCTCGGCGACGGCCGTCTCGCGCGCGGTGAACGCAACGTGGATCGCTGGTTCGATCCGGCGGCGTTTGCCGTGCCGGCGGCGTTTACCTATGGCAATGCGGGACGCAACGTGCTGCGCTCGCCGGGCCTAGTGAATCTCGACTTCCTCGTCGGGCGCAATTTCCACCTGACGGAAACGAAGCGGCTGGAATTGCGCGGCGAGTTTTTCAATCTCACCAATACCGCGCATTTCGGCAGACCGAATGCCACCATCGGCTCGCCGCAGGCTGGGGGCATCACCACCACGGCGGCGCCGAATCGGCAGGTGCAGATCGGGCTGCGGCTTGCGTTCTAATTGGAGCGCAGGTACCGCGACCGTGAGGGAGCGGCCGGTCCGAGGCCGAAGCGAGCGCGCCGGTCGCTGTGAGAGAAATATAGCATTCAAGAAAATGTTTTTTGCGCCGGAGGCGCAGCGGAGATTAGCCGGTGATGAAATCCATTGGCATCTACACAAGTTAGAAGAGCGCGCAGATTTCGCCAGCCGCGTAGCGGCTTGATGAATTTAGCCGTGGGTTTCAACCCACGGGAAGCATACATCGATTCCCGCGTCGCGTCAGCGACGATTGAACCGTCTGCGCCATCACATCTCAATCGTCGCTGACGCGACGGGATGTCTCCCGTTCCTAGTGGGTTGAAACCCACGGCTAAATTCAAACGCCGCTACGCGGCAAAAACTTGTGTAAATACCAATGGATTTCATCACCGGCTAATCTCCGGCGTCCCTCCGGGACAGAAAATCGGAAACATCTTTTTCTTGAAATCTATAGCTGCCGCCGGCCGAGATCTCCCGCATCTGTTCCTGGAACTCCATCAAGTGGGGACGGGGCGGGCGACGACTACTGGCAATCACTGGCGCCTGACCGGCCCCATCGTTTCATCGAGCCACTTGTTGATGACGGGCACGTAGACCTCGGCCGGGACAGCGTGTCCGTCGTCATAGAGGGAGATCTGTTTCTTCCCGCGCAGGAGTTTTTGCAGCGGCTCGCCCATGGATTTCAGCGGTACGCGTTCATCGTAGCGCCCATGCAAAAGCAGCTTGGGCGCGCGAATGTAGGGGACGAAATTGACCGGGTTGATCTCCGGGAGAGGGAGAGTACTCTCCCTTCTCAATCCCGCTCCATGCAGGATCACCGAGCGGTAGCGCGTTTCAATCGCCGGCAGGCAGAGTTTCAGGCTGTTACCAGTGCTCTGCGAGAAGTAAGCAACCCGGCCGGCATCCAGGTCGCTGCGCGTCGCTGCGTAATCCAGACCGCGCCGTTCGTCGGTTATCGAATTCAAAATCTCATCGCGGTACTCGATCGTCTCACGCGACGGCGGCGTGCGATTGGATGGCCAGTCGCGCTCCGGAAAGCCTTCCAGCACGACGGCCAACACGGCGCGGCCTGATTTAATGAAGGATGCGAGCGTCACCTCGACCTTGAAGGGCATTGTTCTTAAGCCCCTGAAGAGATCAGCGGAAGGCAGGTACTGAATCACCTGCCAGGGCGGCGGATAGTGCTTCGGCAGGTAGAGATAGGCGATGGCGCGCTTGCCTTCCGCGCCAACGTAAGTAATTCTCTCGCGTCGCCAGTCGTCAGTCTCTTTCACCTCCACTATCTGCGCGTCGAGCGGCGACTGTGCGTAACGGTAAAGCTCCTGCCAGGCGCGGAAGCTCGCCTCGCCTGCGGGCGTGTAGACCGGGACCTCAGCCTCCGCCCGCAGAAGCATCGCGCCCTGATCGCCAGCCGCTCCGGGCGCATTGAGCACGCAGCGGAAGCCCAACTTGCCGGAGCTATAGGCGCCGGGGTAAGCGCTGTAGCCGCCGAAGAGCGTAGGCGGGTCATCCCATGAACCGCCCATTGTAATGAAGCCCGCCGAGGACTTGTTACGGCACCATTCGGCGACGTTCCCGGCCATGTGATAACAGCCATAAGGACTCAGGCCGAACTCCAGGCTCTCCACGGGCATCGTCCCGTGCCCTTCGAAGTTCGCGCGCTGGTCAACCGTGCCCGCGAACAAACCCCAGGGCATCACATACCTCGCATCCATCACCAGACCGTCGCGCGCCGCCTTCTCCCACTGAAAGATGGTCGGCAGTTCTTTGCCCCGGAACGCGGCGTAGGCGGCGGCTTCGTACCACGTGATGTCGGTCACGGGATGCTCGGCCTGGCCTTCGGGGAAGTCCTGATTCTTCCAATGGCGTGGCCCCGGCAAGCTGGTCTGGTCTTTGAATTCGCGGATCGCCTCTTCCCACGCGCGCGCGGCATCAGTACCGCGAGCGGTAGCGAGCGTGACTCCACCAGTCGGCGAGTTGGTGGAGTCACGCTCGCTACCGCTCGCGGTACTGATCAGATGCGACCAATACTCGCGCTTCAGGTAGCCGCCTGCGCTGATGAATTCCTTGTACTCGCGGTTGGTCACTTCGTACTTGTCAATGAAATAAGCGTCGAGCTTCACGCGCGCATCGGTCGGGCGCAACCAGCTCGCCAGACGGTAATCGCCGCCGGGCACGAAGGCCATGCGGGCCGGGACTTTGGCCGCCTCAATCAGCTTGGCCACAAGGCGGACTGGTGGCGAAGGCGCCCGAAAACCAGTCATCGGCATCATGACGCCCGACACAGTCCGCTCAAGACCGGCATAGCCTTCCTTCTCGATGGAGACGACGTAAGAGCCGCGCGCGATCTGGCGGTGGTTGATCGGCGTCACGCCGATGAGCTGCCGCGCCGGGAAGTGGCCGGACTCGTCGGGGGCGAAGCGTTTGAGATAGACCTGCGCACCCGGCGGGTCGGTTTCGACGGACAGATCATCGGCCATCGTTGGCATCAGCCGCGTGAGCGTCGGGTCGTTCGGCAGGTAGCGCTGCGCCTCAACCGCCAGGTCATACGCCTCAAAGAACCGTTCGGCTTGCGCCAGCCTCTCGATTCGCGCAATAGCGGCCCGAGCCTGACTCAGCTTCGCGCCCCGCCAGTAAAGCCAGCCCGCGCCAGCGACGACCACCGCCAAGGCGCAGACGGTGATCAGCCTGCGCCGCCGGAGGCCGCCAAACCAGTGCTTCGCCGTCGTGTGTGCGGGCGCCACGTCGCCCGTGCTCTCGGCCTGCTTCAACGTAGCGACATGGATCGTCGCCTCGCCGCCCGCCGACACTTCACCCTCCGACGCCGGCTGACCGGCGCGCGCCAACTCGTCTTTCAGCTCGTCCTGATGTTCCAATTGCCGCTTCAACCGCTTGAGATCGGCCAGCATTCCGCTGGCCGTCGGGTAACGCTCCTCCCGATTTTTTTGCAGCGCTTGGCTGATAGTGCGCTGAAGTTCCGGCGGCGCATCGGGCGCGCATTCGGTAAGCGGCGGCGGTGAGTCCCGCAAGATGGCGGCGATGGTCTCATTCGTCGTCGCGCCCACGAATGGCGCGCGGCCCGCGATCATCTCGTAAAGCACCACGCCCAGGCTGAAGATGTCTGTCCGCGCATCCACCTTCTCGCCCCGCGCCTGCTCCGGCGACATATAGCGTGGCGTCCCCATCACCATTCCCGCGGCTGTGCTGCTCTCCACTGTCGCAGCCTGAACATCAACCACCGGCGCTGACGGCTCGGCCAGCTTGGCGAGGCCGAAGTCGAGCACTTTGACCAGGCCGTCGCGCCGCACCATGACGTTCTCCGGCTTGATGTCGCGGTGCGTAATCCCGGCTTCGTGCGCGGCAGCGAGCGCGGCGGCAATCTGCACGGCGAGATCAAGCGCGGCTGACGCCGTCATCCGTTGTTGCGGCGCCTCCATCAGGCGCTGGCGCAGCGTCTCGCCTGCAACGTACTCAGTGACGATGTAGTGCGTGCCTTCGACTTCGCCGATTTCGTGAATCGTGATGATGTTCGGATGGTTCAAGGCGGAGGCCGCCCGCGCCTCCTGGGCAAAACGCCGCACGCGCTCGGCATCCGTGGTGAACTCGGCGGGCAGCAGCTTGAGCGCCACTTTGCGTTTGAGTTGTGTGTCTTCGCCGAGATAGACCTCGCCCATCCCGCCTTTGCCCAACAGCGAGAGCAGCCGGTAGTGGCCGAAGTTCTCTCCGAAACCACGCGTCGTTGGATCATCCATCAGCGCTGGGGCCAGCGCCAGGGCAGGCTGATCAATGATGCCGCCGCGCTGCGCCTGGTAGCCGAGCAGCGATTCGACATCCTGCCGCAACGCTTCATCGTCGCCACAGGCCTCGGCGAGAAAAGCGGCCCGCCGGTCTGCTTCAACCTCGAGTGCCGCGCGGTAGAGCCGTCCGACTTCTTGGTAGCGTTCAGGCGTCATAAAGAAAAGTAGAAAGTAGAAAGTGCTGAGTAGAAAGTAGAAAGTGCTGAGTAGAAAGTGAAAAGTGTTCGGCACTTTCCACTCAGCACTTTCTACTCAGCACTTCTTACTTTCTACTCCTTTCTACTGAGGCGCGTAACCCGCCGATGATCCTGCTGACTTCGGTGGCCTGCGAGAGCAGCGCGGCAAAAGCGTCAGGGTTCAGATAGCAAGCATCAAAAGCGACATAGAGTTGTGAGCGAACCTCGCCGCAAGAGGCTTTGGCAATGGACAAGAACTGATGAAACTCAGCCGGACGATTACGTTCGAAGCCTTCCGCAATGTTTGACATCGCAGACACCGCCGCACGACGAATTTGATCGCGCAGCCCAAAGTCACGCGCAAAGTTTCCCTGATTGGTCGCGCGATAAATTTCTGCGGTTAAAACGCGTGCCTTTTGCCAAGCGATCAAATCCTCAAAGCACTCGATCTTCTTTTTCTCGTCACTCATCAACTCCCTCCCCTTAGAAGAAGTAGAAAGTTGAAAGTGCTGAAGAAGAAGTAGAAAGTTGAAAGTGCTGAGTGCTGAGTTCTACTTTCAACTCAGCACTTTCAACTCAGCACTTCTTATTCAGCACTTTCCACTCAGCACTTTCTACTCAATTCCCGCAGCAGCCACGACCGGGCCAGACTCCAATCGCTGCTCACCGTGCGCGGCGAAACTTGCAACACCTCGGCGATCTCTTCCTCCTCCAGCCCACCGAAAAAGCGCAACTCGACGACCTTGCTCTGCCGCTCGTCGAGTTTGGCCAGGGCGGTCAGCGCGTCATCGAGCGCGATCAGCTCGGCGCTGCGTTCCGGGCCGATGGTCAGAGCTTCATCCAGCGAGACCTGCGCCGCGCCGCCGCCGCGTTTCAAGTTGCGGCGCGCGCGGGCGAAATCGACCAGGATGCGGCGCATCAACTGGGCGGAGACGGCGAAGAAGTGGGCGCGGTTCTGCCAGCGCATCTGGCTGGCGACGATCAGCCGCAGATAAGCTTCGTTGACCAGGTCAGAGGTTTGCAGCGGATGGCCGGCGCGTTCGCCCCGCAGATAGCCCCGCGCCAGACGGTGCAGTTCCTGATAGATCAGCGGGGTCAACCGCTCCAGCGCCCCGCTGTCGCCGTCACTCCAAGCCAGCAATAGGCCGGTGATTTCGTGTGCCGAGGGCTTAGCCATCTATCCCTCCATGCTGTGATCAGCTTCTTTACTGAGACAGCACGGATTATAGCACCACCGTTGAATTTTCTCAGCCGGGTGAGAGGCGAGCGAAAAAAAACTTTCATCAAGCTGCGAGTTTCGCCACCACCTTACGCCTTACCCAGTGAGGGCAGCCACTGGCCCTCTTGCAAAAGTGGAAGTAGCTGCCAGTGTCAGAAGCCCGCGCGTGAGCAAGGGCGTCAGCCGCCAAGTCAATGCCCTTGCTCACGCGCGGGCTTCTGACACTTTTGCAAGAGGTCTAGTGGCCCCAGGGGTGGCGCCGCGATGGGTCGCAACTAGCCGCCCCAGTGAAACCTGAAGGCCGGTCAGCTTTGGCCGTCACCTGATCCAGACCACAAGGAGGTCATATGAAAAAGCAAGTTCTCAGTTTCTTAGTCACTTTACCGACACCGGCGTGGTTCGGCTTCGTGTCGCTCGTCAGCACGACGCTCCTGGTCTGCCTGCTGGGGAGCGCCACTCTAGTCAAGGCGCAACAACCAGGCTGGAGCACGACCGGCTCGCCCGCCAGTGGGCGTAATGCTGGACAGAGGGCCGTTTTGCTGGCGAACGGCAAAGTGCTGGTTGTGGGGCCCGGATCCTTCGGTAGCGGGACCCCCAGCCCCGAGCTTTACGATCCGGCGACGGGCCAATGGAGCGTCACCGGCAGCCTGAGCACGCCGCGCTCAAGGCCCGTCCTCGTGCGGTTGGCGAATGGCAAAGTCCTAGCGGCGGGCGGCGCCGGTGACACCAGTGCGGAGATTTATGATCCCGACACCGGCACGTGGAGCGCCGCGGGCAGTCTCAGCGTCGCGCGTCTGACTTCCGCAGCGGTCTTGCTCGCCGACGGCAGAGTGCTGGTCACGGGCGGCTCCGCGTCCCGCAGCGCCGAAATTTATGACCCAGCCACCGGCGCGTGGAGCCCCGCCGGAACCATGACGGCAATACGCTCTGGAGGAACAAGCCGCCCTGATGCCAAGGAGCACACGTCCACGTTGCTGCCTGACGGCAGGGTGTTGGTCGTCGGCGGCGACAACAACGGCGCTTTGCGGAGCGCCGAACTGTATGACCCGGCCACCGGGAGCTGGACGGCAACCGGCGACCTCATCACCCCGCGCTTCAGCCACACGGCCACCCTGCTACCCAACGGCAAAGTGCTGGTGGCCAGCGGGTCGCGCAGCTTTGCTGGCTGTCCCGGGCTGGCTGACACGGAACTCGCGGAGCTCTACGACCCGTCCACGGGACAATGGAGCGCGACCGGCAGCCTGACCACACCCCGCTTCGTTTACAGTGCGACCTTGCTGCCTAATGGCAAGGTGTTGGTCGTCGGCATTGATAATCCCTCGTGCTTCGGGCTCGCCAGCTCAGAACTCTACGACCCCGCTACGGGACGCTGGAGCGCCATCGGCAGCTTGAAGACGGCCGCCATTCCTCTTCGAGCGGTGTTGCTCGCGAACGGTAAGGTGCTGGTGCTTGGGGGCAACGGGTCGGGCGCGGAGCTCTTCGACAGCGGCACGGCCACGGTGGCCAGCGTCTCGGCGGCCAGCTTTGCCGCGGGCGGCTCGCTGGCGCCCGAATCCATCGCCGCCGCCTTCGGAGCGAATCTGACGACCGACACCCAGACCGCGCCCTCACTTCCGCTGCCGACCCAGCTTGCGGGCGTGAGCCTGAAGGTCCGTGATAGCGCGGGCGCAGAACGCCTGGCTCCGCTCTTCTTTATCTCGCCGGGGCAAATCAACTACCAGGTCCCGCCCGGCACGGCCTCAGGCTTGGCCACCGTGACCGTCACCAGCGGCGAGAGCCATGAATCAAGCGGGCTGATGGTCGCGGCGGGCATGGTGGAGATCGCCGGAGTCGCGCCGGGATTGTTCTCGGCCAATGCCAGCGGGCAAGGCGTGGCCTCTGCCCTCGCGTTGCGCCTCCAGGCCGACGGCACACAGCAGTTTGAATCCGTCGCCCGCTTTGACTCGGCGCAGAATCGCTTCGTCGCCGAGCCGATTGATCTCGGTCCTGACACCGATCAGGTCTTTCTGGTGCTCTACGGCACCGGGATCAAGTTTCATAGCGGGCTGTCGGCCGTCAGCGCGACCATCGGCGGCACCAGTAGCGAAGTGCTCTTTGCCGACGCCGCGCCGGGGTTTATCGGCCTCGACCAGGTCAATCTGCGCCTCTCGCGCTTGCTCCTGGGGCAGGGTGAGGTGGACGTGGTGCTCTCCGTGGATGGCAAGACTGCCAATCCGGTGCGCGTCAACATTCGTTAGCCGTTCGATGACTCGTCTTTTAAGCCCTGTCAGGAGCGGCATGTTCCGGATGTCGCTCCTGACGGAGCTTGAAGGGGAGACACCGCGTAACGATAGCCTGCAAGAAAATGAAACCACGCAGAAACGAAGAGCACGCAGAGAAATCGTCATCGCCCGTCCGCATTCTCTTCCTTTCTTCGTGAACTTTGTGTCTTCGTGGTGAACATGCTTTTCTTGAAATCTATAGATCAGCTCAAGCAGACAGCCAGAACAAGCAAGAACTGGAAGCCGCGCGCCAACGACAACTTAAAACTGCTCATCTCCGGGTTGGGCTTTGACTTGGCCGCGGTCGTTGAGTCACTGACTGAGTTGAGCGAGACGAAGGCGCTCTCGCCAGGTGAGAGCCGGATGCTGGAACGGGCGAGAAAGCTCCTGGTGTGCGAGATCTCTGAAGCGACGGGAGAGTCAAAGAGCGCGGCCGAGGAACAGGTAGACCAGGCTCTCAAAGCGCGGAAAAGAGGCATGACAACTGGTCTGATCACTGGGAGAGGTTCGGCTCATGGCTGTAGACAGAACGGAAACGGCCAGGAGGTTGCTGGCGAAAGAGATCGACAAGCTCTCGGAGCGGCTGCGCAGGTTCGTAGTCCTCGCCATCATTCTTTTCACAATGGTCCAATATTGGACAGCAATCCGTCCTCAGTCAGCCTATCATCAAAAATGTAAACAGGAGCCGGGTGAGAACATTGGCGACGCTCGACACAAAGGAGATGCGAGTGAGACTGACCGTTGGGAATAAGGTGATTTATCCGTCTCAGGGCCTCTGCCTGATTGGCCCGGTCGTCAAGAAAGACGTCGATGGCGGGCCGATCAAGTTCTACCATTTAGCGCTCCTGGACGAGAGCGGCGGCGAGTTGTTCGTCCCCGTCAATAAAGCCCAAGCCATCGGTCTCCGACTGCTGCTGGAGAGGTCTGAGATTCCAAAGCTGCTAGATCAGCTCAAGCAGACCGCCAGGACCGCCAAGCACTGGAAGCAGCGTGCGATTGACAACTCGAAACTGTTCGCCTCCGG